>Ga0316604_10000018_pt1 | contig 322305 bp, 286 predicted proteins | sample OWC_soil_day20_C_FD_207650 | JGI IMG/M metagenome (GOLD analysis project Ga0316604, IMG submission 207650) | Wetland soil microbial communities from Old Woman Creek delta, Ohio, United States - OWC_soil_day20_CT | ecosystem: Environmental > Terrestrial > Soil > Wetlands | place: USA: Ohio... | reverse complement strand
GACTCCATGTGAAAAACATGAGATGTATTTAGCCGCATAAAAAACTGCCAGCAACCCATTTATTAGGGTTGCTGACAACAGAAATGATTTTATATATTTCATTGTTCACTTGACGGGTAGCAGTTCACATCGCCTTAAACAGTTTCTTTACCTTTTCAGCCAACTAACAAATTAGCAAATTGATATGGCGGCAGTAAATCCTTCACGAACAGCCTCATATACCTTAGCAGCACGTACACAATCACCAATTTCATATACTGACGCTGCGTGAGCAGCAGCACGTAAGCTTTCTGCCGCTTCCTTATTTGCCCGCATCCCCAATGCATAAATCACCGTATCAGCGGCTAAGAATTCCTCTTTATTTTCTGAATCTACTACCATCACCCCATTAGGCCTAATCGCAGTACATTTCAAACCAGTTTTATATGTTAACAGCTTATCCATTTCATTTACAAGGGCGACACGATGCATCGGGTATGAATCAGGCGCAACCTTAGCGCCCATTTCAATAATCGTTACCGCTCTGCCGTGTTCTGCCAAATGAAGTCCCACTTCGCAGCCCACCAGGCCGCCGCCTACCATGATAACCTTTTGTCCTACCTTGCTTAGATCATCATAGACACTTAAAGCTTTCATTGCATTATCAATGCCGTTAATTGGTGGCACGATCGGTGTTGAACCTACAGCAATAATAACCGCCTCCGCACCAAACGAGCTAACATCTGCAGCAGTAAATTTCTTACCAAGTACGACTTTAATATCGCGTTTATTTACCCGGCGCACCAACAAATCTTTAAAGGCACCCAAATCGCCTTTATGCGCATCCGTATCCGCAAACTTAAGCAATCCGCCTAAAGTATCTGACTCTTCAACTAAAGTCACTTTATGTCCGCGGTCAGCGGCAACAATAGCAGCCTCCATGCCGGCAACACCGCCGCCAACCACTAATACCTTTCTTGAAACGCTCTTACTCTTCAGCACTGCAGAATCAAAATAAAATGCCATTGGATTTACCGAACAACCAGACACTGAAATAAGATCATCGATATTCTCTTCTAGTGGTCCAGGGAAACATTTGTAACATCTTAAACACGGACTAATATCATCTTCATTTCCTGCTTCAGCTTTATTTGCGAACTCCGGATCAGCGGTTAACTGTCTGGCCAAAGCTACCAAATCACATTTTCCTTCTGCAACTAATTGTTCGGCAAACTTCGGCGAATTTATCCCTCCAACCACCGCTACAGGAATAGAAACTGCTTGCTTAATCGCTGCTGCCATTTTCACATTTAATCCATGCGGTTCAAACATTGAAGAAAACAAACCGCTTAAAACAGGATTACGATAGAGACCTACAGAAACATGAATAATATCTACAAAGCCTTCAATCATCTTACAGAATTCGGTAACCTCTTCTATTCCCATGCCATTTTCAATACGGTCAGTCCCGCTAACGCGAATTTCAATAATAAAGTCTTTCCCCATTGCAGCTCTTACACTTTTAATTAATTCAAGCGGAAATCTTGCTCTATTTCCCAATGAACCGCCATATTCATCTGTTCGCGAATTAGTTATCGGGGACAAAAATTGATGGATTAGCCAACCATGTCCGGCATGAATCATAATCCCATCAAAACCAGCGGCTTGCATAAAGAGCGCACTAGTAACAAAATTATTACAAACCGACTGCATCATTGCTTTATCCATGGCTTGTACTTCAACACCGTCTTCTCTCACATACCCCATTGGACCAATAGGATTTTTCAAACCGGGAATAAATAGTTTTGACTCCCCGCAATGGCATAATTCAATTAAGGCCTTACCGCCATTATTCTTGATATCAGCTACTACTTTTTTCAAGGCGTTAAAAGCTGGATCAGCATAATCTGTATAATCAATCGGCGGAAACGGTTCACGACTTGCATATTCAAAGTCTACCGGAGTTTCGCCAACAGTAACCTGAGCATATCCACCTTTTGCTCTTTCTTCAAACCCTTTAAAAAACATTTGCGCAAGCGGCGGAAATGTTGCAAATGTTCCACAATAAATTGGTGCAGCAACAATTCTGTTTTTATAAGTATGGGTACCTACCTTTAGTGGCGAAAATAAATTAGGAAATTTATTACTCATATCAATTCACCCTTTCTTCTTCTGTTAGTATTTTTAAGTCATATATACTCTTCACTTTAAACATATCGCGATCACAAACAATTGTAAAATTCAAAAATCAATTTGAATAAGAAGAAATTCTTCTTATTCAGATTTGCCTGCCACAACGGGTGAAATAAACATTCCCCTTAAGGAGTTGTTATTATGGATTTTCGCCAGCTTCGCTACTTCATCTCGGTCGCTGAACATCTTAACTTTACCCAGGCAGCCCAACATCACTACATTACCCAAACTGCAATAAGCCAACAAATTATAGCCTTGGAAACTCAGCTGGGAGTTAAACTTTTCAACCGCACCAATCGTTCGGTCCAACTAACCCCCGCCGGGAAAACGTTCCTACGCGAATCCCGAATCATGGTTGCCAGAGCTGATGAAGCAATTAAACTCACCAGACATGCCGCTTCCGGCCTTGTAGGCAATCTGAAAATCGGCTTCCTTGGTCCAAATGAAAAGCCGTTCATGCCCACTCTCATTCGCCAGTTTCGCCGAAAATATCCGAACATCGTATTTAGTCTACATCAGAGTGGTATTGACGATATTCACGAAGCCCTTGAGCATCGCTTTCTTGACGTAGCCTTTACCCTGCCCTTTCATCTTGACAAAATAGCCGGACTTACCTGGGAAATCATCCAATCCGACCCGTTTTGCGTTATATTCTATCATGATCATCCCCTCACTAAAAAAGCGAAAATTAAGCGTGCTGACTTGTCCGGCGAACCCTTCGTCGTGATCGAGCGCGAAGTAGCTCCCGGAGCCTTTGACGCGATGATTCAGGACTGCGTTAAATCCGGTTTTACCCCGAATATCGTTGCCCAATCCCGGTTCTTGGAAACAGTCTTACTGCTAATCGAATCCGATGTAGGAATTTCAATATTGCCGCGCTTTTTTGAACTGTATGCCACCCCTAACTTGCGGTTTATTGAACTTGAAGGTGAAAATGAAACAATGAAGCTGGTCGTCGCCCACCATGTCGATAATGACAACCCCACTATCCCGTTATTCCTGGAAGAACTAAAGACCGTCCTTGAACAACTTCAACCGAATAAGTAAGCAACCGCTTTGACAACATTATGGGTAGGTAAAAACAATAATCCCCGGATTCCCTGTTTAAATACAGGTATCCGGGGATTAATTTTACCCCCACACAGCCATGCTGTCTTTCGATCCAATGCCCTTTTTCTGGTACATGGCAACCAACTGTTCCTTTGTTTTATTAAAATTGGTAATCACTGCGTTGGTAATAATCGTAACTTTGTAATTTCGATTAACCGCGCCAAGCGCTGTTTTATAAACGCAGGCAGCAGCATCCAAACCCACAATAAAAATCTCATCCACCTGATTCGCTGCAAGGAACTGCTCCAACTGAGGATTGGAAAAAGCATCAGAACGCTGCTTAGAAAAATAGTTTTCTGACACCAATAGCAGCCTGTCGTCTTGCCGCGTCCCTGCCCCTCCCTTCAGCAGCCGTCCACCGTAGGCAATACGAAAAAATAGTGAATCTGGACACTCCTGTCCAACATAAACAACAAGTATCTCTTTTTCAACAGCCGCCGCTATCACTTCGTTTACCTGCGCAATAAACGCTTCTGTATTTTTATAACCAAAGCGCTGATGAGCACTTTTCCCTGTCAGGTCTTCTTGAACATCCACAACCAACAACGCCTGTCGCGGCTCGCGATAAAGCTCGATAGCCTTTCCCGTAGTCGGCCTCATTAGATTTACGATCTTCCATACAACACTCACAATCCCAATGACTATAAAGACTAAAATAACATCAACTACTACCATCGAGTTTTCCTACCTCCTTGTATGAGCTGCTCGCCAACTCATATACTTATACCGTTGCCTCACAAAGCTTTTATCCTACTACTAATAATATCATTTAGATAGGCAATCGACTGTTCTTCTGCCGCCTTACGCCTAACCAAGTCCGGAGTACTGTGATAGTTTCTAAGTTGTTGATACAGCGTTATAACATGCTTCAATGCTCCAGCACACTCTGCTGCGCTATGCGACGAAACCGTCTTCATAAATAACGCCAGTTCTTCTTTAGCATCCCGTTCGATGTATCTCATTCCCCGAGGAAGACATCCATTCTTCATTAAAGCAAGCGGTCCAAGAACCGTAATTCTGAGAAAAGACAAGCTTTCAAGTGCCTCAAATATTTCGCCGCGCCCAAGTTTACTTGCCACATAATGCACCCATACCCAAAACCGATCCTCAATCCATTGAAGGCTTGGCGAAGGATAAACAGCGACTTTTTGGTCAACTATCTCTGACAACATCTGCTCCCTTTCCCAAAGGATAACAGGATCTTCTACTCTATGAGCAAAATCAGCTAGCACAACGAACTTTAAATCAACATGAAGCAGCGGCGATCCGTATAGACAAATAAGCAGCCGCGGCTCCCCCACATGCTCGCCAGTAAAACCAGACAAGAGATTCCCTAGTTTCTCCGCAATTGCTAACCTTTCAGCGGAAATTTCACGCTCGCAGCGGGAATCAACAACGATCACCAAATCGATATCGGAGAACTCATCCATAGAATTTGTAATCCATGACCCGCCCGCTGCAATTCCTAATATCCTTAAATCGGTTTTAAGAATATCTATTGCGTTATTCACAAAATTCAAATGTGCAGACAGCATCATCCCGCCGCCCTCCTTTAAAATGTATTATTATAACAATATAGCGTCCAGCATATTTTTTCAATAAAAATACGCTGGACGCTATAAGAATAAATTTAATATATGTGTTGTTAGAAATACATCCTAGCCTGAACTCGATAGATATTCAAATCAGCCTCGGTAGAAATAGTCTTGCCGTTCATATACCATACAGTAAACAAAATATTCTTCATCGGTACATAATCAAACCCTACACGCATCCCCTTAAAATCATAGCTGTAGTCGTCAGATTTAGCCCGTTCATCATAGCCTACGCTTTTGGGTATCTTGCTGTAGCCGGCAAAGAAATCCTTTGACTGCTCAACATTCTTGTCTGCCGCGCCGTATTGGATTTGCGTCATATAAGCCTTTTCTTTAGTAGTAGCCCCCAGAATATCCGACTCGGAAACAGCGGCCTTTAAAACAATGTCCCGCCCTAAACCGGCATCAAAACCGATGCCATAATATTTATCGCGTCCACTATATGTCTCGATATTCTCTATCGACTGATAATCAGCCCGAATATTAGTCTTGTTTCCTGCAGCTATCGCCACATCAACAGCTCTAATCTCGGCCTCAGTATTGGTATGACCCCAGTTTATCGTCGTTCTTACCCTATTACCAAACGAATATTGACCGCCGCTTACCGTATCATTATAAGTTAATCCATACCCAGGAACGAAATCATGCCGACCATAGATAAACTGGCCGATACCCATTGGTCCACAACTATAAAGCTGTTCCGCCAGGGTATTCATTACCGGAGCATTGCCGTCTGTCGGATCATTAATCAGTCGTTTATACTCCGATTCCATCTTAACAACCCAGCCTTGTCCAACATTATAGGTATAATTCAGGTCTATATCAACATCTTTGAGGTCGGTGTTTGAGTAAGTATCATCATTGACATCTTTAGAGTTATAACGGAAATAGGTACTGCCGTCAATTTCGATTTTATGAGTTTTATCTTCCAGCATCTTTACACGAACGCCCAGGCCTTCCAGTTCAGCTTTATATTCGTCAGCTAATTTTTTAATTAATGCTTTTTCCTCGGCATTAGCTTTTTCCTCTTTAGCCATAGCCCGGGCGACGACTTGGGCAAACTCGTAGCGGGTAAGCGTCCTGTCGCCTTTAAACATGCCGCCGTCTTCGCCGTCGATGATGCCGTCAGCAGCCAGCTTACTTACCGCGCTGTATGACCAGTGTCCTGGCGGAACATCGATAAACGGATTAGCGGCAAACGCAGTACCTATAAACGCCATTGTAAAAACAAGCGTCAACAATATGATCATACTTCTCTTCATATTCTTTCTCCCCCTCAGTTAAGTTTCGTTTAGCCGACTAAAACAAGAGATAGCTCCACGTAAAGCGCAAAAATCTATCATGCCAGTCATCAACAGCCAGCGCATGTTGAATAATATATTCACACTGCCATTGGAACCCGGGGTGAACAGTATAAGTGACCTTAATATCAAAAGCTTTAGTACCGCGGGTATACTCACCCCAACCGCCCTGCTGGCAGATTACTGAATTAGCCCCAGCATGGACATAATCAAATTCGAAATCCCACGCCCCCGGAATGAAGAACGCCGCCATCGGGGTAATAACCCCGACCAAATAACCGGTATTTTTAGTATCATAACTTGATTTAAAGTATGCCGACCTAAATTTCCAGGTATCATTCAGTTTAGTATCAAAGCCGACTGATACCCAATGCCGACTTGGTATTGAATCACCAACAGCCACATCATAAGTTGTTAGCGGAAAACCATCCACAGCCACTTCACCAGCCGGTTTGCTTAACCGCTGATAGGTAGCTGACAAATTAGTTGTTCTATTCAGTGGAATAGTAATCTCCGCGCCCTTGTATATTGTCGGCGTGCTATTATCCGACAGCGCCCAAGGCGGGCCAACCATCGAAAAATGCCCCCACCAGCCGGAAGTCAGCGTCAATATCGGCCCAGTCGGGCCGCTCATCGGCGGCGGCGGTACGCTGCCAGTTCCCTTAGCGCTTGCTGCCACCGGCGGATTAGCCGCAGTTTTGTCGCCAGCTAGTTGTCCGGATGTTTTATCGCTGGATACTTTAGCAGGCGTCGGGCCTCCTGGCGGTCCGCTTTGTGCCGCAGGCGCGCCAAACGTAACCTGGATACCGGATATCTGATCACCGAACACCGTGGCATAAGTAGCGTCATTATAATCAAACCGACCAACCTTAACATCAATCGCACCGATTCTCCCCTTGGCGTAAATATTCTTAGTCTGATCTCTGTTACTATAAACAAGGCTTGTTGTTTGCCGCATATCCCGGGTCAACTGCCCCATCATGTTAACAGACCAAACATCATTTATCTTATAAGTAGCAAAAGTATTTAACATAAAGCCGGGTATTGTATCCCCAAACCGTTCATCACCTTTACTGGCAGGCGCATTAGCAAGCCAGGTCCGGTCATCATATTTAATTACCACCGCCGAACCAATATTGAAGCGATCAACCTTATTTTCCAAATCCTTCACCCGGACATTAAGATCAACAAGCTCACCGGAGAATTCGGCGCTAAGTCGCTTAATCAGCGCTTTATCCTCGGCGCTGGCCTTGTCCGACTTACCCAAAGCTTTAGCAACCGCCTTAGCCATTTCATAGCGGGTTATTGGCTTAGGACCATTAAGCCGATTAGTACTTTCACCAGTAATAATGCCATCCTGAGCTAATTTCTTTACAGCGTCATAAGCCCAATGCCCTTTAGGCACATCAACAAAAGGATTGGCTGCAAGCGCCGCATTGGCAAAACTGAATACAAGAACAAGCATTAAAACAACAACTATGCTTTTCTTCATAACTGCCTCCTCAGATTAAAATTGATTGGGAACACATCATCGATCAGGCAGCATGATTGGTGGTATAATCCTGCGCCTTGGACCTTGAATTCACAAAAATAGCTGAGGCAATCACCAATAGAGCAAAAATTACACCAACCAGACTAAATAAGAACCGTATCGACTCATTTCTGGTTACCAATACAATTACCGTGATAATAAATGGCGATATCAGCCCAGATATTGCGCAGGCAGCATTCATAAACCCGACCGCAAATGTCTTGTGGGTTGAAGGAACCAGAGTGGTAATATGATTGTTGAAATATGGCCCGCACATCGCGTTCATAACGCCAAAAATAGCCTGGGAAACAAAAATCATCGTCAAATCATGGGCAAAAGAAAGAATAAAGAATGCTACAGTTCCCAAAACCATCAGCATAGGCAGCGTATTATTCTTCAGCACCTTATACACCGCGCCAAAAGCCAGTCCGCCAAAAAAACCGCAGACCATCGTCAACGAAATCATCGACCCAATCACCATCGGATCGCCCAAATTTTCATTCATAATAAAAATTGGCAGCTTCTGGACAACAACAAATCCAAAGGCGCATTGACAAATAGCCAGCACAGTTAAAATATAAAACCCGGCATTAAATCTCGGCTTCCCAGCTGCAGGCGAAGCCTTGCTGTCCGCTGCCGGAGCGTTAAGCTGTGGTTTCATCTCCGGCAAGATATACATTTGCAGGGCCAGGACAATTACCGCAAAACCATAAATTAAGAAGGTATAGCGCCAATTCCACAACGCTACATACCCCCCGAGAAATGCTAATGCAGCCCCCCCAATGCTGCTAACTGCAATTGACAACCCCATTAATGACGCTTTTTCATTTCCTTCAAAAAACTCCGCAATAAGTCCCATCGCCAGCGGGGCGCAGATTCCGGCACCGATACCAATAATCGCCCGCATTAGGAGTATCATATAAATACTGTTAACAAATGCCGGTCCGACCCCGCCGATGATATACAGTACCATCCCCCAGGTTAACAACTTCTTTTTATCCATTTTTATCGACAATGTTCCACCAATTAAATTAAAAAGAATCATTCCCCCCATTGGTAAAACCATTACTAGTCCGATTAAAGCACCATCAGCTGTCGGAAAGGCCTTCGAAAGTTCTCCCAGCACCGGCATAACCAGCTGCCCTGACTCTACAGGAAGCAAACTTAAAAGTAGGATTGTCACCATTAATGACAGTTTCTTTGATCGCTCATTCATCACAAATCCCCCCATTTCCTAAAAAACTTGTCCCCCCTGGCACTTCCACAGTATCTGGCCAGCTGGAAATACCAGGGGGATGCTAATGTTACCTTAACCCTTAAACAGCAATATTCTTGTCAAAAATGCCTTTCTGACTATCGACCGCCTCCTTTTGCTGCATTCTCGCCCGCAATACGTCCCGAGGCAAGCGACCAGCCTATTGAATGACAGGCAGCACTACAGGCATAAGTATCTGAATCTGTACCGCCAATATCCACGCCAGCAGCATAGAGCCCGGGAATGGGTTCGTCCTTCTTATCTAAAAGCTGCATCTTGGTATTAACCTTGAGCGGCCCACGGGTAACCAACATAGCCAGCGTACTTTTTGCCGCATAATACGGACCAGTCCGAAAAGCAGTAAGTACGTTTGGACGCTTTACGAACATAGCATCATGTCCCTGATCACAAAACGAGTTATATTCCTCGATTGTTGCTTTTAAAACCGCAGGGTCTGCCCCCATCCATTCAGCTATTTCGTCCCAAGTATCAGCAATTTTCATCCGGCCCTCGGCAAGCTGAGTTTTTATCTCTGGTTCCACGCCGCCAAACAAGTCCACCCCACGCAGCATCTCAGGCAAAAGATCAAAATCCGGACCTTCAGTAAGAATTTTATCTTTTTGGCCCTGGTCAAAAAGAATGTAAAAAGTCTTGTTTTTAAGCCGATAGATGCTATTTGTTGCATTCATTTTCGATTCGTCAGCAAACCGTTCTCCCTGCGGTGTAACCCAAATAACCCCTGGATTCATATCATTGTTTAGGAGGTTAGTCAACGGCGATGCCGGATTCCTTAGCCATGGCATTCTATTCATTTCCCACTCAAAGGCCACTGTCCCATCCGACGCCGCCCCGGCCTCCAACGCCATTTTTATGCCATCGCCGGTATGTTTGAGCCCCATATAGCAAATTTCGTCATAGATATTCTCGTCATAAGAGTGAAAATATCTTTCCATCAGCTCCTTGCTGCCAATAAACCCGCCGGTGGAAATAATCACGCGCTTGCCTGTGACCTCTAGGCGCTTACCGTCCTTGTCCTCGGCAAAAACACCAGTAACTTGGCCGATTTCATCCTTAATAATCTGCTTCACAGGAGTATCACAATAAATTTCCACGCCAGCGTTTTTACAAGCCTGTACCAACACTCTGGCCAACTTGCCCCGCATATCTTCCGGCGAGGGAATAAAATCTTCCGGTGCCATTATCGATTTCAACCAGTCGGAATTTGTTTCAAACTTATCGGCCAGCGTACGAATAAGTCTGGCATCGCCCCGCCAGTGATTCCACTCCATAGCACACGTAAAGTTGGCGTCCGCCCTGACTTTTGGGTCGGGACTAAGACGCGGATCACCTGGACGCACCCGGTTGTCGTCCATACATGCAAAACGCGGCACACCATCATCATCCGCAAGCGGCAGCGGAGGAAATATAGCATTTCCTCCCGTAACATGAAGCTTTTCAAGTACAACTACCCTCCCTGCGCCGGCTTTTTTCGCGGCAATAGCAGCAGACATTCCGCCTGCGCCACAACCAACAATTACAATATCGGCCTGCAATACTTCAGCTGTTATTTGTTCACATTTGCTCATAATAATTACTCCTCCACTTTCGCCTAGCGCTTTCCACAGGATTCCATTAAATATCAAATAATGGGAATTTTCGCGCTTTACTATATAATAAACGCAATTTTGCGGTTTGAGAACTTCGCATATTGCAAGGGATTATTGCAAACTTTGCACTAATCTCTTGCAATATTGCCTAATATACTCTTCAACCTCAACATTTCTTATTAATCAGGTCGTTTATAATCGCCATTTACAAAATATTGTCATAAAGTTATAATATTAGTAAAATTTAGTATATTTTTGGAGATTATTTGTATGGATACAGAATTATTACGTTACTTCGTAGCCGTTGCGGAGCACCTCAATTTTTCTGAAGCAGCCAAACAACTATACATTACTCCACCAACATTGTGCCGCCATATTGCGCAGCTCGAACAGCAATTAGACGTGCAACTCTTTATCCGTACCACCCGCAACGTTAAACTAACTGCTGCAGGTATAACCCTCCAGGATGAAGCCCGTGATATCATGCTCCGAACCGAAGCTGCAATAAATAAAACTCGGCAGACTGCCGCAGAAGTAAGTGGCATTCTTCACATCGGCTTCATGTCTCCCTTTGAAAAACGTGACCTGCCGCTGCTAATCAGAAAATTTCGCCACCACTACCCGAAATCAATTATTCGCTTTGACAGTTTTGGACGCCGATCACTAAATGAGGCTTTATTGATCGGCAAAATAGATGTTGCCTTTACCTCACTGCAAGGCTTCGACCACAGTTCCGACCTCTCTTGGTGCCCCAGCCATTACGCCTGTCCACCAGGAGTTATTCTGCCGTCCGACCACCGCCTAGCCGTAAAAGCTTCCATCTCCCTGGCAGAGTTAGCTAATGAACCCTTTGTAACCCTATCCCGGTCAGAATTTGCCTTGGAATTTGAAATCATCCAGCGAATGTGCCAAACCTTCGGCTTTACTCCAAACATCGTAGCCCAGGCCCATTCCTTAGACACCTTGCTCCTAATGGTCGAAACCGGAATCGGAATTGCCATCTACCCTGACCTTTCTGATATTTACACCAATATTGACGTCCGGTTTATTCCGTTAGATGATGACTTAGCAATTGCCAGCAATAATGTCGTCGCTTGGAGAACATCAAATTCAAATCCGCTTATTCCTCTCTTCCTCGAAGTCCTAAGCCAAGAACAAGTTTTAGTCAAATAAGGCATTAAACAACCCGCGAAATGAAATCCGCGGGTTGTTAGTATATAACAACAATAATTTTTTAAAAAAGCTCTTTTCAAAGCGTAATTTTTGACTATAATAGAAATGTTGCAGAAAAATCAAATGGGGGTAGATAAGTGAAAAGAAAAATATCCATCATTGGAGCACCGGTTTGGCTGGGTCAGCCTCATTACGGCACACAATTTGGCCCAGATGCCCTGCGTTCAGTTGGTCTTATCGATGCACTGCGCACCATAAACGGCGACGTACTTGACATTGGTAATGCCACGCCCAAGCAGCTTCCACCTGCTTCCGAAGCCAAAGCTCACAACCTAAAAAACCTCGAAGCAGTAAGAGCAAGTGTCGAACTATTATCAGAAAAAGTCTCACAAATAGTTTCTGCTGGTAGATTTCCCCTTGTTTTGGGCGGCGACCACAGCCTCGCCTTAGGCTCATTAGCCGGTATTGCTAAACATTACAAAAACCTGGGCGTGATTTGGTATGACGCCCACGCTGACATAAACACCCCCGAAACCTCTCCCAGCGGCAACATCCATGGAATGCCGCTGGCCGCAAGCCTGGGGCTTGGTCACAAAAGCCTTACTCAACTAAGCGGCTATGCCCCTAAAGTCAATCCTGAAAATCTTGTACTTATCGGCATCCGCGACCTCGATCCTGGAGAAATATCGTTAATTAAAGAGAAAAAGATAAAATTCTTCACTTCCGAAGATGTTCTCCGCTTGGGAGTAAATGCTGTAATAAAAGAAACCCTTTCATATTTAGCCCCAAGGTGTGACGGTATTCATCTAAGCTTTGACCTTGACGTTATCAACCCTCAGGAAATCGCCGGCGTCGGTACACCAGCCGTCGGCGGCGTCGACTTGGCCAGCACCATGGAAGCAATGCATCTTCTATTTCGCAGCAGCAAAATTACCTCAGCCGACTTCGTAGAAGTTAACCCGCTTCTTGACCAAGACGGCCAAACAACCACCGCAGCCCTTACCCTAATCCAAGCCCTAATAAACGGGGCATCAGCAAACGAAACGACCTTCAGCGAAACCATAGCGGTATAACCTTCACAGTACCGCCGACAACCCAGAAAATCTTTATCAATCGAAAAAAAGAAACGGCTACCACAAAATATGTGGTAGCCGTTATTTTGCCTGGTGTAGATATGTTGACTTATTTTAATTAATATATTTTATTAATCATTACTCACATTATAGTCTGTGTACCTTATTCAAGACACAGAGGTATTTCTACTTTTATGCGACTGTCAGTACGATCGCGCCAGTATATGTCGTACCGGCAACAATCGACGTATCAATGCCGTCAACTGTCATTGATACACTATATCCATCAGGAGCGGTGATCGTTGAATCCGAATCAATCGTAAGTGAGGTGAGATAAGAGGTGCTGCTCACTGTCCAAGTAGAACCGGAGTTCAAAACAACGATAGCACCGTTGTTGATTGCCGCACGAGGAGTATTGGTAACCTCGCCCAGTTCATAGTATTCCGAAGAACTGATGGTAGCAACGCGGTGATGAGCTTCAGTTGACGAGATAATGCCGGTAAGATTGGCGCTTTCAAGGGTAACCACCATGTTCTGCTCGGTGGTGCTGGAACTAGTCCAGCCTGTCGAGTTATAACAATCTCCTGTCAAAGTGATATTGCTTAAATTTAGTGCCGCGGCGTCGGTAGTTGAAGTAAGATCAAACGACGTATCCGCTGTTGGCGTGTCGCTGGTTCCATAATAAGGATCTGTATACGTGGCGGTGCAATAGGTGTCCACTACTCCCGGATCGTCGTCGTCCATTACCTGCAAGATAATCCCGTTTCCAGGGTTGATCACGGCTCCGTCGGAACCGTCGATAGTAATGGTGATGGCCTCGGAGGTCTTGGCAAGGAAGGTTGTTTCATTGGTGTTGATCTCCGTTTCGCCGGCTACATCCACCGTGCCGCTGGAACTGTGCCACATTACGCCAAAGCGATCCGAGTTAATAATTGTCGGTTGCTGGGAAATGGCTGCGAGTTCTTCGTCGGTGAGACCTAGGGAAATACTTGTATTGAGAGCCGCAACATTTTCGGCAGAACTGTCATCGAAGTAGATATAACCGCCAGTGTTAATGACCGCATAGCTACCCACGTTGATTTTGCAGCCATAAATATACTCATATGAGTCGCCAATAGCATAGGTGCCGTATCCCTCATTACCGTCGGTAATGGCAATTGTGCTGTTTATCGCGGTTAGTGTTTGGTTGGAGCCGGAATCAACTGAGAGAACTCCCCAGCCATCGGATTTGATGGTGGAACAGATATAAGCGGCTTTGGGATCGGTGCCAATTAAATTAGTGGCACGAACGCAGTAAGAACCGTCGATGCCCAGCATCCACGGCACCGACCTCATATAGTTCTGATCGACGGTTTGCACATAATCGGAAGGCAGTGTTCCATTCTTAGTATAGATAGTGGAGTTCTTGACAATTATATTGCCTCCCTCTTCGGACAGCACCCCGGTGCGAACCACGCCGTCGGTAACAATATTGACGTTGTCCAGAACCAGTGTGGTATCAGTTCCGGTGGCCACAACGGCTGCTCCATAGCCTACCATATCATTACGCCCATCGCCCTCCATATTGATTTTTATGTTATTGACTGAGTAACTTCCCCCGGCGACGAAGATGCCGTTGAAGCAATCGCCTGTCGAGGTGATTGAGAAGTCTTCAAGTAAAGAAGCAGTCGGCGCTTTGCCTACGACAGCCGAAAGGACTGACAGATCTTCTTCAATGCCGTTCTCATCAAGATAAAGAGCCTCGCGAAGTGGGTATGTCAGATCACCATACGCCTGCGAGTTGGTTGTCGTCACTGTAAGCACGATGTCGCCGCTGTAGGTGCCGGAAACAAACACCGTATCAACCCCGCTTGTTGACTCCAGTTCTTGTCCTGTTTCGACCCCGTCAACCGTCATAGTTAGGCTATAGCCATCCGGAGCCACAAGATTGCCGCCTGACCCGATAACCAATTCAGATAGTGAGGTCGTCTCGCTGATTGTAACCGTGGTGTTTTCAGGAACTGTTAATGAACTCATTTTTAAATCCTCCTTTTATTTATCTACCCAAGGCAAAATAAAAAGACTTAGCATTTAACTAAGCCTTAAAACAACAAAGTTTATTTGGTTTTGGGAAATCTTTTATGATCTCATTTTACAACGGAAATCATAGTCAAAAGTGACAATTTTATGGCATTCAATTGACTAATGTGATCATTAGCCTCTAGTGCTATATCAATCCCTTGATAAAAGTGACAACTTTGCACTGTTCCTCAATCTTTCTGGTCCAAGGCGGCCTTTAATAGCGCCCCCAGATTACTGCCGATACTATTGTTATCGCTGTACTCGGCGATTAACTTTTGGTTCATGCGGCTCTCATGCTTCGAAGTTCTGAGTCCGCCAAAGGCCTTTTCCTTTTCCGGTTGCCGGTGGCCACAGGCCCGGTCAGGACAAGCCAGCATTTTTCCGCGCTTGCCGTTTACTAGCAGCATAAATTTACCGCACAACGGACACTTAGTTTTTGTAACATTATCGGCTTTATAGACTGTAGTATCAGCAATCGTTGCTCTAACTAAATCAATTGTATAGTCTCTAATCTTAGCAATAAAATCAGCTTTACTATCTTTGCCTTTAGCAATATTGGCAAGTACCAGTTCCCATTCAGCAGTCAACTCCGGCGTCTTCAGATCACTCGCCACCAGACTGATTAATTGCTTCCCTTTAGAAGTTGGCGCCAGCTCTTTGCCATGCCGCTCGATATAACTGGCATGAATAAGTTTCTCAATAATCTCGGCCCGCGTCGCCACAGTCCCCAGTCCGCCCTGTTTAATCGACTCCCGCAATTCCTCATCTTCAATAAATTTGCCGGGACTTTCCATTGCACTCAAGAGTGTAGCTTCGTTATAGCGCGCCGGCGGTTTGGTTTTCGCTTTATTTACCTTCACGCTTTCCAGCTTGACGCTCTCACCTTTTTTATGCAGCTTAAGCATCTGCTCCGGCAGCGCATCAGAAGAGTTTAGCTCATCGCGCTCCACCACCCGGGAGGTTATCGCCCGCCATCCCTGATCAATAACAACCTTGCCGACAGAGTAAAAGTTTTCCCCGTTAACACTTGTCACCATCGTCAGCTGATTATAGCGGTGCGGCAAAGACAGTACGGCAATAAACTGTCTGGCAATCAAATCATACAGCTTTTTCTCGTCAACATTAAGCGCTGCCAAAACCAGCGGCTGCTCGGTAGGAATAATAGCATGATGATCGGAAACCTTAGTATCGTCAACAAAACGTTTCGTTGGCACCAGCGGCTTGGCCAGCAGCGGCTTAACCAAGTCAGCATAAGGCCCGGCCATCATACCCTTCAGTCTGGCCGGCAATGTCGGCACAATATCTTTCGAAATATACCGCGAATCAGTCCGCGGATAAGTCACCAGCTTATGACGCTCATAGAGTCCCTGCAAAACAGAAAGTGTCTTCTGCGCCGAAAAACCCAGCCGCTTATTAGCATCACGTTGCAATTCAGTTAAATGATACGCTAGCGGCGGCGGTTCACTCTTTACCTCGGTGCGAACTTCCTTAACCAAGCCGGAATGCCCCTTGATCTTATTAACAATCGCTTCCGCCTTAGCAAAGTCAAATAACCTGCTGTTTCCCCCGGCCTCACGCCAGTCACCGAAATAATCGCCCAAATTAGCGCGAATTGTCCAATAATCTTTGGGAACAAATTTTTGGATTTCTTCTTCCCGGCTGACAATCATCCCCAGCGTTGGTGTCTGCACCCGGCCGGCATTTAGCTGGGCATTAAATTTACAAGTTAAAGCCCTTGTAACATTAAGTCCCACCAGCCAGTCCGCCTCGGCCCGGCAAACCGCCGCATCATAAAGATTGTTATAAGCTGCCCCAGGTTTTAAAGCAGCAAACCCTTCGCGAATAGCATCATCGGTTTGCGATGAAATCCACAGCCGCCGAAACGGCTTTTTCCACTTCGCGGCCGCCATAATCCAACGCGCCACCAACTCACCCTCGCGTCCGGCATCGGTCGCAATAATCAGCTCCTTAATATCTTGCCGTTTCATTAATTGACTGATAGCATAATACTGTGGTGCCGTTTTCTTGATGACCTTAAGTTTCAAATCGGCTGGCAGCATCGGTAAATCTTCCAGCCGCCACTCCTTATATTTTACATCATAATCCTCCGGTTCAGCCAACGTAACCAAATGCCCCAGCGCCCAAGTTACCACATAAGCGGAACCCTCCAGGAAATTTTTGTTTTTAGTATTGCATTTTAAAACACGCGCAATCTCGCGCGCTACACTTGGCTTTTCTGCCAGTACTAGTGATTTCATTCCTGACCCTCTATTCTCTTAAGTATCCTTCTTTGTATATTATATACAAGAATAAATTATAGCACCAGACATAACTAGTTAAACCTAATATTGCTGGACTCTTGCTTTTAAGTATTAGTTGAACCTAATAAAGCTGGGGCAATAATTAATCAAGTATTATGTTGATATTATAAAATTTATCGATTAAAATATATTAGGAAAATACTATTTAAGTATTAGGTGGAACTTTCATGCAAAATAATGAATATACTATTCCTAAACTTAATAAGTATATTAGAATGGTTAATGAGGCAGCAAATAAAAAGCTGATTCCACTGGGAATTTACAATGGTCAATGGTCAGTAATACTGGCTTTAAAAGAACTGGGCAGTTCGCCCCAGTCAAAACTAGGCCAATATTTATCAATAGAAGCACCTACCCTGACAACAATGATTCAGCGTCTAGAAGAAATGGGCTTGGTAACTAGGGAACTCTCTTCCGACCAACGGGTAAAAATTGTCTCATTAACCGAGGAAGCCAAAAGAAAGTTTGATCTTTGGAATAATAAAATCTTAGAACATCGCCAAGAACTCTTTAAAGATTTTTCAAATAATGATATGATAGAGCTACACAAAATAATTGATAAACTCTTAAAAAACGTTACGAATAAATAAGGTTTACGGGTGGTAACTGATAAGACTAGTGGCAAGACTACAAATCAGCGTATTAAACTCTAAGGAGATATTTTTTTAAGAAATTACTTAGTATGCTAACTGTTTATGGGAAACTGACATTATAACGTCAACTTATGTTAAATACAAAAACTATACTATTCTCTAAGAAATTTTTTTAGGCAATTAGTTAGTATGCTAACCAATTGCCTAGTATATTAAGAAATTACTTAGTATGCTAACCAATTTTTCACCCCACCGAAAGGAGGTATTTTTTACAGGTCTTTCAACAATTAAAATATAAGGAGTATTAATAATGACTACGAAATTATGGACTAAAAACTTTTTATTTTTGCTGTTCTCTAATGCTTTATTGTTTGCCGGGTTTTATATTTTGTTGCCAACGTTACCTATTTATGTTGCCCATAATGGCGGCACAGGTACTCAGATAGGGCTTATTTCTGGTGTTTTTGGTTTCGCGGCAATATTTATTCGCTTTTTTACTGATTTTGGAATACAGAAGTTGGGCAAAAAAACTTGCCTGCTTGTTGGCCTTGGGATTTCTTTTCTCTGCGTAGCAAGTTATGGAATATTCTCTTCGGCGAATGTAATGATAGCAATTCGGGTTCTTCATGGCTTCGGGATCGGGCTTGCTACTACTTTCTTTGCAACAATCGTCTCCGACATTGTTCCTTATTCTCGCCGCGGTGAAGGTATGGGATATTTCGGTTTAGGAACAACGGTGGCAATAGCTTTGGCACCGGCAGCCGGCGTGTGGCTGGTAAATGATTATGGTAGCTTTAGCCTGATGTTTACAATCGCGACAATAAGCCAGATAATTGCCTTAATATGGACCCTATTTTGCTCGTCACCTAAAGTTAGAGTAGACGAAAATTTAATTATTGAAGAAAGTCATTCGATATTTGCTAAGTTTATTGAAAAGGGAATAAGATTTCCTGCATTTCTTACGATGTTATTCGGAGTTGGTTACAGTAGTGTAATAGCCTTTATTCCTCTCTTAGCACAGGAAGCGCACATCGCCAAGCCGGGTCATTTTTATTTAGTTGGAACACTATGCATTATTCTATCGCGGGGAATATCCGGAAAACTATTTGATAAAAAAGGCTATGCGTGGGTCATTTTTCCGGGAGCTGTCGTTCTGTTAGGCGGATTATTTATGCTAACGAAAACCAATTCCCTGACTATGTTGTTAGAAGTGGCTGTGTTATATGGTTTTGGAGCCGGAATGCTTCATCCGGCGCTTCAAACCTGGATGTTGAATTTAGTGCCAGGTAGCCGCCGGAGCGCCGCTAGTGCGACTTTTTATAATATGTTGGACCTCGGAACAAGCGTTGGTACAATTCTTCTTGGAATTGCCGCCGAAAAAACTGGATTTATCGGCATGTACATGTATGCTGCCGGTGCGATTGGAATATTTCTCTTAGCCTTTGCTTCATATGTATTATTTATTGGAAACAGCGAAAAGGTTATTAAGGATGTAGAATTATCTCACGCCTTACCCAAAAGTCATTGATTGAACTATAGGTAAAAAAAACACACAATAACCTGTATAGCCTCGCTATTTTTAACATATACTACCCTAAAAACCTGGAGGTCAATATAGCGATGGGTGACACCAAACCGGGGCGTGGGCCCAAGAAAAGCACCAAGACAAAGAAACCATCGGTCGAAGCCGCTAAAGAACTAGCACCGAAAATCAAGCAGTAACCTCATACAGCAAAAAACCGCCCAGAGAGCTTCACATTAAGCCCTCCGGGCGGTTTCAATTTTACTTGCTTGCTCTTTCGATTCAGAGCTGTGAAGCAATACTAAAGGCGCTCCGCATACAGGTTTGAATACTACCTACACTACGACAATCGCCAATGATAAAGAACCTGTCGGCCGAACTATAAAACTTCAGAGCTTCATCTTGGAGCGGCGTCATTCCGCCGGATAAAACTACACTGTCGGCCTCAATTGTCTTTTCGTTGCCAGAAGCATCAACATAAGTCACTTTTCCATCGGCGATACTTTTTGTCGTTGCCTGCACGATATAACTGAAATTCTCCATACTTTCCCAGGCAGCTCTTACCATCTCGACGTAATGAATAGGCGTTGCATCAGGAGCAAGGCGATCCTGCCGCGTCAGGACAGTAACCTTGTGACCGCTTTGAGCTAAGTACATGCCGGTTTCGGTGCCTGTTTCCGAACCGCCTACAACCACGACTCTTTCACCAAGCGATTTATGATCGCCGTAAACAGTAACAGCCGTCCGCACATTGCTGCCATGTACACCAGGAATATCGGGAATATTCGGCTTAGCACCCAGGGCCAAAAGTACGGCGTCATAACCGTCTGCCTTAATCATTTCGGGAGTGGCCTCGGTATTCATCAACACCCGAACACCGGCTTTTTTGACTTGACGGACAAGGAAATCCTTAAAGTTTCTAATGGGCCATTTAGAGGAGGAGAAATCAGCATGCCGCAGTTGTCCTCCCAGATAACCATTTTTCTCATAAAGCGTAACATTGTGGCCCCGTTCGGCTGCTACGATAGCGGCTTTCATTCCCGCAGGACCGCCGCCGATGACAGCAACCTTCTTTGCTGCTGTTGGCGGGTCAATCATCCGGTTGACTTTGTGAGCAATTCCCATAATCGGATTTACCGAACATACACTGAGCCATGGACCTGTCATTGAGGGCACATGACATTTATTACAACGAATGCAGGGTACCACATCATCGCCCCTGCCTTCACAGGCTTTTTTGAAATAATCGGGATCACAGATAAAAGCTCTGCCCATGCTGATAAGATCAGTTTTACCGGATGCGATGTATTCCTCGTTTTGCTCCAGATTCTGAAAGCCGCCTATAGGAGCCGTAAAAATCTTTGCGCCGCTTTTCTTTATTGCTTCGGCATACCTTAGCGTTAATGGATCACCTGGTTTAGAATTATAACCGGTGGGATGAGCTGTCAAAGCATCACCAGCCCGGATCTGGAGAATATCAATTTTGCCCTCAGCCATTTTGGCAAAGGCAATTGTATCCTCAATTGTAATTCCGCCTTCTTCCTCACCGCTTATCTGAACCTCAATGAGAAAGTCCTGACCGCAGACCTCTTTGATACGCTGACATACCGCAAGCGGGGCGCGGGCGCGGTTTTCAAGACTTCCGCCATACTTATCGGTTCGTTTATTGGTGAGCGGAGATAAAAATCTTGCTAAGAGCGGCCCACAATAAGCCATGTGAATGGTACACATGTCAAAACCGAGAGACTGATAATACTTGGTTCTGATTGCAATATCTTCGATCATTTCTTCAATTAGTTCTTCGGTCATTTCCTTGATAGGGCCGCCGCCCTCGAACATAAAAGGAATAAATGCTACAAGATCTTTCAGATTACTTACGTCGCTACCTTTAGATAAGTCCAGCGCAGGAATATCACACACACTATAGCCTTTTGGTTCAAAGGCCATGATAGCTAATGAAAGCTTAGAGTCATAGAAATGTACAGCGTCGGCAAGCTGTGATAAGTAATTTTGGATACTGGGATCGTCGATATCAAACATTGGGAAACGCTTACCGTCTTCATTGCGAGACTCTCTTTGTCCGCGGTTCGTCCAGTCAGCAAAAGTAACTATCGCCGCGCCGTTTTTGGCCAAATTCGACAGGTACATTATCAACGGCTCGGCGGGAAAAGTCTCCGGCCCCTGCAGAAAATGCGGCAGAGCATTAGCTGCTAACATCCTGTTTTTTAGAATAACGTTGCCAATTTTTAGTGGCGAGAGAAGATGACTGTATTTGTCACTCATAAAGACACTTCCTTTCATAACCTCTTTGTCAGTAAAGCAGGAGAAAATCGGTTGAAATATTACTCGCGTTCCTATAAACCTTACCTCCTTGTCGAACTTATCATATTTATCAGAAAACTATAATCAAACTTAATTGCTTTTTACTGATTTATCTGCCACCAGCGATTGTCAGTACCAATTCTCCGCTTTATTTGTTGTAAGCTTTTTCCAATACACTAATTATCCATTCTATAACAGTTCTACTAATTCCTCGCATAAATTTCACAATATTACACTAAATGCAAAAATTCATCTGGATTCTGAGTAGAATATACAGTACAATTTACGATATAACTGCAATTAACTAGGGGAGTATCTTATGAAGTCCAACATATTTAAAGAATTTATGCCCGTGAGTCTTGCAACGTTTAGCCAAGATAGAATGCTATATTCTGAGTATCAACCATGCAAAGAACTTTGTCGGGCAATAAATTGTTATTGGGTATCCCCCTCAATATATAATCTTGACGAACGCCGATATAGTAAGAAGAAAGAAATCATTATCCCAGATGGCTGCCTGGATATTATTTTTGAAATAAATAAACAAAAAAATGATTACAATAGTTTTATTGTAGGCATGATGTCTAAGCCACTTATAACTTCGCCTGATTTTTCTAACAGTCAAATTTATGCCATTCGATTTAATCCCGCAGGCGCCTATTATTTCATCAATAATCAGTTGGCAGATTTCACAGATTTAATGGTTGACTTCAAGAGTGTATCCAAGAAGCTAGAACAGAAATTAGCGGCAATTTTTCTTTCTGAAAAAAGTATTCACGAAAAAGTAAAGTTGTTAGATAGTTTTTTTCTAAGCCAATTTGATGAATGGCACGAAAATGCAATTATTATTAATTCTTTAGCAAGCATTCTTAGGGCTAAAGGAAATACGAAAATAAAAAAGCTATCTCAAGACCAATATGTAAGTGAGCGTCACTTGAATAGAATGTTCAAGCAGTGGATTGGTTTAGCACCGAAAGAATTTACTCGCGTTATTAGATTTCAAAATGCTTTGCGAAATGTACTTTTAGCTGATGATGTAAATTTGCCTTTGATAGCCATAGCGAACGGCTATCATGACCAAGCTCATTTTATTAATGAATTTAAAGCGTTTTCTGGTATTACACCAACTCAAGTAGTTAAATAATGTTATGTGTCCGATTTTTGCAATACAACTATTCAAGAAATGTTTAAAATACAAGTATACCGCAATGTAAGCGATGAACGTTTAATGCTGGTAAAATTTTTTTTGCTACAAAAAGTATACTAATTCGCTATGGAAAGGAAATGATTCTGGTGAAACAATTAACTCCCAATTTAATGGTTAATAACGTGAACGAAACAGTGAATTTTTATCAGAACACGTTAGGTTTTGAGTTAGTTATGTCAGTTCCCCAGGAAGGAATATTTAACTGGGCGATGGTACAATGGGGCCAGGTTAGCCTAATGTTTCAGGAAAGAGAAAATATTATTGCAGAATACCCACGGTTAAAAGATACACCACTGGGTGGCGGACTGACTTTTTATATAAAAGTTGATGACGTAAACAGCTTGTATAAGAAGATAAACCAGCAAGTAAATATTGTATTTGATTTACACAATACATTTTATGGTGGTACAGAATTTGCAATTGAGGATATTAATGGTTTTATTTTGACTTTTGCCGGTGATAACGAAGCTAATGTTTAGTTATTGAAATAGTGAAATTAAAGAATGCTAAATTCGCTAGCCAGACTAATAAGAAGTCGGCGTGACATATGAAGTCATCGCAAGGGAGAGACCGTCTAAACCACTTTTGCTGTTTAGACGGTCTCTTTTTTGTTTGCACTCAACCTTAAACCAGCTATCTACTCTAAACTAAAAATATCCGCCGCTCAAAGCAGGAGTCGTTTTTCTTCCGCTAGTAAACTCCTCTATTGCCTGGTAGACAATATCCAGCATCTGATTAATTTCATCTACCGTACTCGCGAGCGGCGGCATAAACACCACCACATCGCCCACCGGGCGGATAAACAGACCGTAGCGGCGCGCCATCATACACACCATCGCGCCCACCGCTTTATCCCTCGGATAAGGGTTGGCCGCCTTTTTGTCGGCCATCAGTTCGATACCGACAATCATCCCGCACTGTCTAGCATCGCCAACATGCGCCAAGCCGCGAATTGCGCTCAGTTTTTCGCTGACAGCCTTAATCTTGGCATCAAGACCGGCAATGACTTGCTCCTCCCGGAATATCCGGATATTGGCTAACGCCGCCGCACAAGCCAGCTGATTACCTGTATAAGAATGCCCATGATAAAAGGTCTTGTTATCAGCACCATCGCCTAAAAAAGCCATGTAAATTTCATCAGTAGTCAAGGTTGCCGCCAGCGGCAGATACCCGCCGGTAATCCCTTTGGATAATACAAGCAGATCCGGACTAACACCTTCATGCTCACAGGCAAACATTTTTCCGGTGCGCCCCCAGCCTGTAGCTACCTCGTCGGCAATTAAAAGGACATTGTATTTGTTTGTTAACTCCCGCACCTTGGCTAGATAACCAGGCGGCGACATCAGCATCCCGGCAGCGGCCTGAACCAGTGGTTCGATGATAACCGCCGCAATTTCCTCCTGATTTTCGGCCAGCACCTTTTCCATCGCCGCCGCACACTCCCAAGCGCAATTCTTCGGCCCGGCGGCAATTTGGCAATGGTAGCAAGACGGAGAAGGCGCATGCAACGGCTCAAATAACAGCGGCTTAAACACCCGGTGAAATAAATCGATCCCCCCGACACTTACAGTACCGATAGTATCTCCATGATAAGCCTGCTCCAGCGCCACAAAACGGCGTTTCTTCGGCTGCCCTTTGTGCTGCCAGTATTGGAAGGCCATCTTTATAGCCACCTCGACCGCGGTTGAGCCATCATCAGAATAAAAAACTTTATTTAACCCCGCCGGCGTCAGCCTTACCAATTCCTCAGCCAGTTCAGTCGCGGGAATATTAGCCAGTCCCAGCATCGTGCTATGCGCCACTTTGCCCAGTTGATCAATAATTGCTTGATCGATCGCCGCCTTGCGATGACCGTGAATATTTACCCATAACGAAGAAACGCCGTCATAGTATTCCTTGCCTGCCATATCGATAATCTTATTACCACGTGCCTCAGCAATAACCGTTATAGGGTTATCTACCCATTCCTTCATCTGGGTAAACGGCTGCCAGACATACGCCTTATTCTTGGCTTCAAGCTCTTCCTGCCTCATCAGCTCCGTTCCTCCATAACCGCCAGTAATTCGGTAATCTTTAAATGCTGTTCCGCTAGGGTGGCCAAGCCCTCCGTTTGCCCTGTCGGCACATCCACACCCTCACGCCACGGAAATTTGCCCAATATCGGCATTCCGCTCAGCCGCTCAATATACTCTAACGTGCTCTTCTCCAGTACTCCGCTTGAGGCTTCAGGCCAATTATTAATAATAACCCCCGCCACCCTAATGCCTCGCTGCTTGGCGTAAGCAGCGGTAAGCACGGTATGATTAATCGCCCCCAAATTCGCTTTTGTCACAATTACTGTTGCCAGCCCTAATTCACTTATCATGTCCGCAACAAGATAATCCTCCCACAACGGCGCACAAATCCCGCCGACACCTTCCACCAAAATTTTGTCATAATGACGGCCAGCCTGGCGGCAATCGGCAATAATTTGCGGTATATCAATAACCACTCCCGACTGCACGGCTGCCACCGCCGGCGTTAAAGCCGGAACCAGACACAGCGAATTGACCTTAACCGCATCATCGGGAGAAATACCCGCCGCTTTCACCAAAAAAGCAGCATCCTCCGATACAATCCGGTTCTCCTTATCCAGCGTTCCGCCTGATGCCAACGGTTTTACTACCCCGATATTTATCCCCCGCGCCTTCAGCGCCGCAGCAATGGCCCCGGTAATCACAGTCTTGCCGATCTCAGTATCTGTTGCCGTAATAAACAGCCCTTGCATTATCGAACCACCCTTTCTATTACCCCCAGCCGCTTGGCAGCTGCCGCAATAATTTCCGTCGCCTGAGCTAATTCCGCCTTGGTGTGAACTGCCGATACCGCCAATCGCAAGCGGCTTGTTCCATCAGGTACGGTTGGCGGACGAATCGCCGTAATAATCAAGCCCTCCTTCCTTAATTCCTGTGCCAAAGTGTTCGCGGTTCTGGCCGCACCAACTATAACCGGAATAATTGGCGTAAAACCCGGCGCAATTTTCAATCCAGCCGTGCTAAGTTGGTGGCGCATATAGTGCGCATTTTCCAGCAACCTACGAACAATTTCCGGTCTGGTTTTAAGTTGCTCCAGCGCGGCCCGGGCGGCAGCAATAGTGGCCGGTGCCAGAGCAGTAGAAAAAATAAAACTCCTGGCCCTATTAATCAAATATCTGATCAGTTCGCGGCTGCCAACAACATAGCCGCCTTCCGTCCCCAGCGCTTTGCTAAGGGTACCAATCTGAACCTGAATCTTATTTTCCAGCCCAAAATAAGCCGCCGTGCCGCGCCCCCCCGGGCCAATTACTCCGGTAGCATGAGCATCGTCAACCATCACCATAGCCTTATGCCGTCTTGCAAGTTCTACGATTGCATCCAGTGGCGCAATATCTCCATCCATACTAAAAACTCCGTCAACAACAATAAATTTCCGTCCCCGGCACGGCGTCCGCGACATTAAATTCCCCAGTTCGGCCATATCCGAGTGACGAAAAACAATTGTATCCGCCCGCGATAACCGGCACCCATCAATAATACTGGCATGATTTAATTCATCACTAAAAATGACATCGCCAGCTCCAGCCAATGCACTAATCACTCCTACATTAGCCATATAACCAGTGTTAAATACCACCGCAGCTTCAGCGCCCTTAAACTCAGCCAGCTCCTTTTCTAAGAGAGGGTACAAAGAATGCGTCCCGGTTGTCAGTCGGGCCCCGCCGGAACCGGTGCCCAATTCTTCTATCGCCTCAATTGCGGCTTGCTGCACAGCCGGACAGTGGGTCAACCCCAAGTAATTATTTGCCGCCAGCATCAAGCAGTTTCTTCCATCAAGCCGCACATGGGCGGCATCACTTGTCTGATAAACAGGCGTTTCCCTTAGCAAATCCCGGCGCTTGACATCAGCCAAGTAGTCAGTCAAAAAATCCATTAGTTTCACTCCTCGCTTAGAACCGTTGCAAGTACTGGTTGCTTCTCAAGATAATCGGTCAAGGTCCGAATATCACTGCCGGATTTAACAAAAAATACTCGTCCCCCTAGTCCACTGCCATAGGCCTTAAGTTTAGTAATCCGGATATAGCCTTGTCTTGACGCCACATACCCGGCAATATATTCCGGATCATCCGACCAGCAAAGTTCAGCCAGTACTTCACCAGCTGCCGCTACCTTAGCTGCCAGCACCATCGCCTCGCGAGCATGGATATTAGCCTCTAATCCATGCAGAGCAAGCATGCGCGCAAATGTCACCTGATCGGCTATATCCATGCGGGACACTCTTATCCCCCTCGTCCCAGCAGTATCAAGCCGCGCCCCTGTTTCAGCCGAAACCAGCATTGCCCCGCGCATACTATCAGGCAAATTGATTAATTGCATTATTCCGGAGTCAATTGCCTGTTCCGTTACTCCTGCCGCTGCCAAAGCCCGCCGTGCTGAGGTGCGTCCGGCATTAACGTCTTTTACCTCAATAGTATCAACCGCTAACAGTGGCACTTTGCGCACCAGTTCCTTTGGAGTGCGCTCAACTGTTATATTTACAAAATCTGCGAACCCCCTGGTATGAGAAAATGCTCGTTTCAACATTTCCTGGGCAATAGGCGCAACTTCGCCGTAAGTAACCAGCCGTTCTGCGCCTGATATATGGCGGCCGTTCACGCCCTCTGCCGCCCTCATTCTAACGCTATACAGCATTTTTCGACCTCTTCTCAGCCGTTTTTTTAACCCGGTTAAGCATTATTGTCAATGGCCAGGCCGCCAGTGCGGTATACCCAGCGCCCGGCAAAGCAGCAATAATCAACGGTACCGCTGCCTTACCAATTACTCCCCCCAGCAGGAGACGGGCCGTAAATGACCCTATCGGTCCGGCAACAACAATAACCGGCCCGGCGGTGCCAAATATCGTAAGCACACCGCCAACTGTCAGGCGAAACACCAGCGCGATAATTACATTAAGCAAATTTTGCGTTCCCAGAACAAGCCCCAGCAAACTTGACAAAATCCCGGCCATTATATACTTGGCAAACCCAAATACCGCACAAATAGCCACCGCCAGCGGTGCGGACAGTTGAAACTCCGTTCCCGGCATCAGCCCCGGCAATTTCACCGCCCCGCTGATAGTAATCAACGCCGTCAGCAATCCTATCTCCGTTAACTGGTGTACTCCATTAGACAAAGCCTTCACCTCGCACCGATTTCCCGCGCCGACAGCGGTATACGCCCTAAATCATGGATCATTGCTAGATCGGTGGCACAAGAACGCCCGCCGGTTGTCAAATATCCGCCAATCAACATGCCGTTAATCCCACTCCACAGCCCGATAGCCTGCAAATCGCGCAAATTAACCTCCCGCCCCCCTGCAGTACGTAAACCGCACTCCGGCAATATAAACCGAAACAGAGCAAAGGTTTTCAAAATGTCTAACGGCGACAGCGGCGGCTGGTTTTCTAGCGGTGTTCCCTTTATTGCATTAAGGACATTAATCGGCACCGAATCAACATTTAGTGCTTTTAATTCAAACGCCATTTCCAATCGTTGGTTAATGGTTTCACCCAAACCAATAATCCCGCCGGAGCATACTTCCAGTCCGGCTTCCTTCACAACCCGGATTGTATTAACCCGGTCTTCATATGTATGCGAAGTACAAATCGCTGAATAGTAGCTTGAACTTGTCTCAACATTATGATGATAGCGGGAAACACCAGCCTCTTTTAAGGCAACAGCATTTGCCGGTGACAATGACCCTAATGAACAACACACCGCTAGCTGCGTTTCTTCTTTAATCCGCGCTAACGCCTCAACCAGCCTAGAAAAATCACCATCCCGTTCCATCCCACGCCCGCTTGTAACAATCGCGAACCGTAGCGCCCCGTCAGTTTCTGCCTTTCTGGCGGCAGCCAATAGCTCCTCTTGGCTAAGTAACGGATAGACAGGTAGCGCCGCATTACTATGAGCTGATTGAGCGCAAAATGCACAGTTTTCCGAACATAAACCCGACCGGCCGTTAACAATCGAACATAAATCTACTGCCTCACCAACATACTGCCGACGAATACCGTCAGCCATTGCTGCCAGAAACGGCAAATCCCGGTCACCAACCGCCGACAAAGCCACTGCTTCATCCATGCCAATACGGCCGCCAGTGAGTACCTTAGTCCCTAGATTCATTATTAAATCGACACTTTCCATTTCTTCACCCCACTAGAATAAAATATAGCAATTGTCAATCCACTAAAGAAATTGAGTTAACAATAACCGCACGTCATTTGTTAACTCAATTTCTCCGTTCAGTTAACGATTACTATATTATACCATTTTTAGTTAATTATCAATAAGCTCATGTATCAGCATAAATTTTAACCCCATTTACACCAATCATATATGTTTTACTGGAAACCAAGTGCTATGATGGTAAATCATCCTCCAAATTAAAACCTTGTCCATAGGTAATACTAAATATCATCAAAGCTAAAGGAGGGTTTCATTGATGCTTAGAAATAGCAACAACGAATACGAACAAAACGGCCTCTCAATTCAACCTGCAACACCACATCCGAACAGTACCGTAAAAATTGCCTATCATGGATTATTAGCGCAAAGCGGTGCTCATGGCCTATATGCTCATGTTGGTTTCGGTCGCGACTGGAATCATGCCCAAGATTTCAAAATGACGAAAAAATCGAACATCTACGAAGCCGATGTACCTGTATTACGGGCCGACACTTTAAATATTGCGTTTAAAGATTGTGCCGATAACTGGGATAATAACTCTGGGAGAAACTATAGCTTTGATATTGGACATTAATTAATACCCCGGAAAAGGTTTCCGTTAAGAATAAAATAATAAATAATTGCTACAACTAAAAAAGCTCCTGGCAATTTTACACTAAAATTGCCAGGAGCTTTTTCATTGTTATCTCTTAATACCTAAATTACCTACCGCTAACTCTTGATATAAATTCGTTCTCACATACAGGAATTTGATATTATTTGTAGAATTTGGAAATGGTTAACCATTTATTATTCTTTTTTATGGAGGTGCTGAATGCTTCAGAAGTTAGAAACACTACGCGATAAACTAAGTGACTTAAGCAAAAGTAATCGATCGTTGCGGCTCCTTAAATTACAAGACAAGTGGAACTTCGACTTGGCCGCGCTCGATCAAATCCAAACAACGAAACACTCATCAACACAACAGATAATCAAAAGACTTATGAGTGGCTCAACACCCCTTTATCTTATTTCAAATCAGTCCGAAGAAGAAATCGGCATTAAAATCAACCAGCAGCTTGCAACACTGCAGCGCAATTTATCTGCCATCGAAGAAGAAACAGGGCTGTACAGCGTTTATATCGGCTATCCTTTTCTATCAGGAAAAATGACGGACGGAACCTTTGTCCAGGCACCGATTTTTCTTTTTCCCGTCCGTCTGGAAAAACAAACTGAGGGAAACAATCCTGGTTGGATTTTAACCCGTGAAACAGGTGAAGAACCAACCATTAACCGAACGCTATTACTCGCCATCCAAAAATACTGCCAGCTTAAAATCGACGACCAAATATACGATAACGCCAAAGAGCTGGCAAAAGAAAACTTAGCAACAGAACTCTGCCGCCTGTTAACCGCTTCAGGAGTTACCACGGTTGTCGATGACGGCGCGATGGCCAAATTGCCGGAGTTCACGCAAAAAACCATCCCCGGCGTACCCGAGGGCCACTTTACAATAAAAACCCACGCTGTCCTCGGCCATTTTCCGCAAGGCAATTCGACTCTGCTTAAAGATTATGACGAACTAATTAAGAACATTAAAGAAACTACTAATCTAGGATTGCTTGAGGAAATATTGCTGGAGAATTCTAGCGTGACCGAAGGAGTCTCAGATAACACGCTCAGTCTCGACATCGATGCTATATCGCACAAGGAACTGTACAATGTAACCGACCTTGATGCCTCCCAGGAAGAGGTTATCCTCGGTATCGACAAGACTAACGGCATGGTAGTCCACGGCCCGCCCGGCACCGGCAAATCACAAGTCATTGTCAACCTTATCAGCCGGGCGATTGCTAAAAGCCAGAAGGTCATGGTTGTATGTCAAAAACGAGCTGCCCTTGATGTGGTTTATCAACGCCTTGACTCTGTTGGCCTTGCCGACCATGTAGCCCTTGTTCATGATGCAACTACTGACCGGAAGCAACTATACCAAAAACTTGAAGCTGTTCTTGATGAAAAATACCTTCACCAAGCGGATACCGAAGCCAATGACTATCATAAGCTAGCCGACAAAATCGACGCTAAAACAACCTATTTCAATGACATTGCAGCGGCGTTGTGGTCACGCCAGCCCTGCGAACTCACTCCGTTCCAGCTTTATACCCGTTCAAAAATGCTTTCCAGCAACGAAATTATGCTGAATTTAGGCAATTTGCCTGATACCATTTCTATCGAGCGCCTTGAAAAGCTGCTAACTACCATAACCACCCTCGGCAACTGTTATGGTAAATATGGTCACGAGAACTATTCGTGGGTAAAAAGAACCAGCTTTGCTACAATGGACAACTCCCAGCGCTATGAGCTGACCAAGCAGCTAAACCTAGCTCTTAGCCAATCCGAAACCATTGAAGCCCTGCACAAAGAGAAATACACTGAATATTTCACCCCTGAAGAGTGTTGGAGTCACAGCATAATCATCGAAAACGGAGTACGCAAAGTCGGAAATTATAATAACGGCAAGTTTTTGAGTAAGCTCTACCTGTGGTTCTGGGTTAGATTCAACGGTAAACCGATTATTGAAAAAGTTGCCCCGGATGGCTTCAAGGACTATAAATCTGACCAATGGAATCAGCTTGAACAGCGCCTTATTCATCTGTTTAAATATACCGAGGCCACTCGCACCTTGCATGACACCCTAGTCAGTCTTGCTCCCTATTTAGATAAAGGCATCATTACCAACATGCAAGAATCTGTTAAAAGCGGCAAATCGCTGACAGCCCTTCTGCAAGCCCTTACAAGAGATTTGCAGCGAGACTTCAATGAGCTTGTAGAAATGGACAATCTCCGTGATAACTTGGATGATGTCGACACTAAGCTTATCGCCATTCTAATGCAAGAACTGCCGCCGGTTCAGAGCGATTCACTCGGAAATCAGTGGCACTCAGCGGCAGAGAAATCATTCTACCTGAAGTGGATTGATCAAGCCGAAGCAGCCTTACCGGTCCTTAAAGCCATTACTACCAGTAAATATGAGGAAATGCTGGCTGAATACAAAGCCCTGCTTAACCAAAAAATAAAAATAACCCCCCAATGTCTAAAGGCAAAATTAGTTGCGACCTTACTGGCAGCAAAACAAACAAAAACCAAACAATTTCGCGAACTGGCCCACCAAATCGGAAAAACCCGCCGTATTTGGCCCATTCGCAAATTAGCCAACGAATTCCACCAGGACGGCCTGCTGGACATAATACCTGTTTGGCTGGTCTCACCCGAAGCAGTCTCGACTATCTTCCCTTTGAAAGAGCAAATGTTTGACCTGGTAATTTTCGATGAAGCTTCACAGTGTCCGATAGAAAACGGCATTCCCGCGTTCTATCGCGCAAAAAAAGTCGTTGTAGCTGGTGATGAAAAGCAACTGCCGCCTTTTGACCTGTTCAATGTATCTTCAGGCAACAGAAATGATGATGAAGAAGTTGACGCCGAAGACATCGCGGATTCCGACAGCCTGCTGAATCTAAGCAAACGCTGCTATCCGACAAAACTTTTAGCCTGGCATTATCGCTCGGTTCACGAGGAATTAATCAACTTCTCCAACCACGCGTTTTACGGCGGCCAAGTGGAAATAGCCCCCAACGTTACCCCTTTCGCCGACCCGCCGGCCATTGAGTGGGTTTCCGTCGACGGCCTCTGGGAAAACCAGTGTAACCTTCCCGAAGCCGTAGAAGTCGCAACCAGCCTGTACAAATTGATGAAGGAACAGCCTGATAAATCCGTCGGTATTATTACCTTCAATCGTAAACAACAGGAAAAGATCATCGAAGCTATTGATCAACTGGCGGCAAGCAACCCGGATTTTAATGCCCTATATAATACTGCAATGTCCCGTGACATTGACCAGCGTGTATTTATAAAGAACATTGAAAACGTCCAGGGAGACGAACGAGATATCATATTGTTCTCCGTCTCTTACGCCAAAGACCGTGACAACAAAATTAGTTCGCAATTTGGTTCACTAAATCTTGCCGGCGGTGAAAACAGACTTAATGTTGCTGTTTCAAGAGCAAAGGAAAAAGTTATTATCGTCTGCAGCATCCTGCCAAACCAGCTTGAAGTCAGCCACACTAAGAATATGGGTCCTAAACTCTTAAAGCGTTACCTTGAGTACGCCTTCTCAATTGCAACTAAGGAACGAGCCTCAGCCCTGCAAGTTTTAAAAGCAGTAAATCCAGTTCTAAATGTCGCAGCAAGTTCAGAAAACATCTCCTTTGACAGTCCCTTTGAGGAAGAGGTCTACCGGGCGCTGCGCCAACAAGGCTATGACGTCCGCACCCAGGTTGGCTGCTCCGGTTATCGGATCGACCTAGCTGTAGTAGACCCTAGCGACCCGACGCGGTTCATACTTGGTATTGAGTGCGACGGAGCAATGTTCCATAGCGCCAAATCGGCCCGCGAACGCGATATATACCGCCAGCGGTTTCTGGAAAGCAAAGGCTGGAAAATTAGTCGGATTTGGAGTAAAAACTGGTGGCAAGACCCAATCCGGGAAATAGAGAAAATCCAAACTGTCATTAAATCTCTAACCAATCAAATAGCAAGCTAAAATATGTGCAGGGGATGTTTCAACTTTTTGAAACATCCCCTGCTGCTAGTTTATATTATTATCCAGTTTGTTCTCATCACGTTAGCGCGCCTACATGGCTGTATCTTAAAGACTAGTATATTTTTGTCTAAATTCCGAGAAGGTCTGCAAATTTTGATCTTTCACCGATAGAACAATATTATCCACTAAATGTAACGGCCAATCAATTTTAATATCAGCATCATTCCAAACAATACCATCGTCATATTCGCCATAAAAATTTTCCGCACATTTATAAGAAACAATAGCTGGTCTCAGTACAAGGTATCCATGTCCACAGTGCCCAGGAATAAGCAGCTCATCCTTGTTTTCTTCGGAAAGATAAAAGCCCTGCCACTTTCCAAAAGTATTAGACTCCTTGCACAAATCTACCACAACATCAAATATCTTGCCAAATACACATCGAACTAACTTTGCTTGTGCTTTCTCCCGCTGGAAGTGAATCGCCCGTATAACTCCCTGATTTGAGTTAGTATAAAACACTTCTTTCAAATCATACGGAAGACCATTTTGTACAAATACCGGTTGAGAATAATCCTTCAAAAAATACCCCCTTTCATCATATGCAACAAAAGGTTTGACTAAAAACAAATCTTCAATTTCCGTTTTTTCAAACGCAAATTTCTGAATCATTTATTACTCCTTTCTTCCCTTAACCACGCTACAGTACGCTTAATCCCATCTTCAAATGATACTTTAGGCTGGTAGCCTGTATCTTTCACCAATTGTGAACAGTCAAAAACAGAAGCTGAATGCATTACTCCACTAAAATTAACTTCACCAAGATAAAGCGGTATTGCAGGATCAATCGCATCTCTGATTTTACAAATAAAATTCTTCAATGGCTCGGGCTTAGTGCTTCCAATATAATACGCACAAAAAGCTTTTCCTTTTTCACCGAGTAAATAAAGAGCATGGGCATTATCTGCAGCATATACAAAATCATAAAGTTGTTCTCCAGTTGTAAATGCTGCCCGTTTTCCTGATAGCATTATATTAGATGCTAAATTAACAAAATTTTGGGTCTGATTTCCCTCCCCGTAGGTATTAGAAAAATACGCCCAAATATGTTCCATTCCAAGCCGATTACACTCAGCCTTGCTCATGAAATGCGATGCGATCTTTGCACTGCCATAACAGCTTACAGGCAATGGTCTAGAATTATCCTTCATAATATATGCGTTGCAATCAAATTCCGCTAACGTACCTGCTCCGACAAAACGTTTGCAGCCTAGCGAGGCCGCAGCATTAACGGCATCTAGCGTATACCTGGTATTCAACAATTGCAAATTATAATCCGCCCGCTGCTGTCCGGTAGAACCTTCCCAAGCCAAATGATAAAAAACAGCTATATCCCTATCCATGATCTTTTGCGCGATTTTTTTTATCTCCGACATATCCGCATATATAATCCGTATATTAGGAAGATTTGCGATAGAAGCCAAATTAGATTTCTCATTTTTTACTACCGCTAAAACGTACACTCCATATTTAATGAGTTCTCTTAACAACCAACTACCAATAAAGCCATTAGCACCGGTAACTAACACCTTCTTCATATGCTCTCCTCTTCAGATTACTACAAAATAATATAGCCGCAACTCATTTTTACAATAATGATTGCAGCCAAGGCAGAATAATCAATTTTTACATAATACCGTTTTTCCCTTATCGTATAAAGAACTTCCGATACTATTTTAATTTAAATAATGTTATTTGGTAAGCTGTTCTGTCTAACCTATTTCTTTTAAATATTCCTCTATTTGCCTATCCATACATAGGTTTATATCGGATCCTGAAAAGTAAAGTTTATTCCACTCTACTGTTTTTTCCATAGCTTCAGAGATATGCCACCTCGGTTGCCATCCAAATACTTTTTTGATTTTAGAGCAATCTAACTTTAAATAGTTAGCCTCATGAGGTGACTGGCATTCAGCAACATTTTCCCAGGCAGCCCCTTCCCTCCAGCTACTACAAAACATCTCTGTCAACGCACCTGTAACAATACAATCCATATCATCTGGACCGATATTGTAACACCCTGACACAGTTTTATTTTTGTATTGCTCCTGCGCTACCATCAGGTAGGCACATACAGGTTCCAATACATGTTGGTAAGGCCTTATGGAATACGAATTTCGAACCATTATTTTTTGCCCTTTTTGCACTGCTCGAACACAATCTGGAATAATCCGATCTTTAGAGAAATCGCCGCCGCCAATTACATTGCCTGCGCGGCAGGTTGAAATCGCAGGTGCATCTTCATCACAAAAAAATGATTTTTTATAACAACTAGTCACCAGTTCTGAACAAGACTTAGAATTAGAGTACGGATCATATCCGTCTAACCGATCATTCTCCCGATATCCCCACTCCCACTCATGGTTTTCATATACTTTATCTGTTGTAACATTAATAAAAGATTTTACAGTTTTGCATGAGCGTATAGCCTCCAAGACATTTACCGTCCCCAATACATTGGTTTCATAAGTGTAGACAGGATGCTCATAACTTTCTCGAACAAGTGGCTGCGCAGCCATATGAATTATGATTTCTGGCTGAAACACCTTTGTGAATTCCTTCAATTGGTCTAAACTACGAATATCGCCTATCATTGATGTGATGTATTTTTGAATTTCTGCTTCAAAGAATAAACTTGGCTTGGTTATAGGCTCTAAGGCATAACCGGCAACCTCGGCTCCCAATAATGTAAGCACTTTACACATCCATGAGCCTTTAAAACCAGTATGCCCAGTGATTAAAACCCGTTTTCCATGATAAAAATCACTGTCAAGCATCAATCATTCCACACCTTCCACCGTGCCTGCCCACTGCTCCATAGGCCTTCTAACAGATTTCTGTCGCGCAAAGTATCCATACACTGCCAAAATCCATGATGTTTATAAGCAGCCAACATTCCTAACTCGGTAAGTCTTTCAAAAGGTTTTCTTTCTAAAATGGTGCTGTCTTCCTGAAGATACTCGAAAATCTGTGGTTCCAAAACCATAAATCCTCCATTAATCCAGCCGCCGTCTTCTTTCCCTTTTTCAGTAAACCTTGTTATGGTTTGATTATCATCAATTTCTAGTACGCCAAATTTACCGCTTAATTGAATTGCTGTTAAAGTAGCAATTTTTTTATGTTGTTTATGAAATGAAATAAGTTCATTAATATTCACGTCCGAAACACCATCGCCATAAGTTAGCATAAAGGTATCGTTACCAATGTATTTCTGTATACGTTTTACTCTTCCACCTGTTTGTGTATGCAACCCTGTATCAACCACAGTGACTTTCCAGGGTTCGGCCACATTACTATGAACTTCAATATCATTATTATTTGAAAAATTAAAAGTTACATCAGAGCGGTGCAAATAATAATCAGCGAAATATTCTTTTATTACATATCCCCTATATCCGCAGCAAATAACAAATTCGTTAATACCATAAAAAGAATAGTACTTCATAATATGCCACAAAATAGGCGCTTCGCCTATTGTTATCATAGGCTTTGGTTTTAAGTGACTTTCCTCACTAATACGAGTACCTAATCCACCTGCTAAAATTACTACTTTCACAACGTGTATCTCCCTCCCACTCAACAATTATATTTATTCTCTAATGATTATCTGTGAATTAAATATTCCCAAATTGTTCAGTTGTTTTTTTAATACCGTAATCAAATGTTCATAGCAAGTTGCAATAACAACTACTATACTTTGTCTTTGTTCTTCTGATAAAGTTGTTAAACGTTCCGGCAATAGACACGGATAACCCTTAAATTTCAAAACTTCCTTTGTAAAATCATTGTCTAAAAACCCTTTCACTTCGATATTCTTGCTTTTAAGTAGCAGAAGTGTTGACTCACCACAAATGCCGGTAGGAAATATATATACATCTCTTCCAAAAAGCAACTGCAACTTGGAAATAAGTTTAGTTTCCTGTAACTTAGTAAACATCGTTAGCCCCTTGTGAATGCCATTGCGGTTGAGTAAATCACAAAATTCTGTTACCGGAAGAATACCGCTTTCCTTCAGTTGGGAGAATTCCTTAGTATAAGTTTCAATTAACCGGGTCATTTTCAAATATCCTGCTTCTGAAACACTAGTACATACTTGTAGATAAAGCATGTAAAACTTATGGATTTGTGCCCGTACAAAATCCTGATACTCTCTGCGTCTATCTATTCTAAGACATCCTCCTATAATTATTAATTGAGATAATAATGCAATACTTCTATTATTATCAGGAGCAGCAGACAAACTGGTTGAGCGGCTTCTATACACATAAAAAGGTTCTTTCATAAATTCTATAGATTTGGCAGAAACCAAAATAAACAAAACTCTTATTGCATCTCCATATTTTGACTCCTTCATTAGATTGACATACCTTTTCCTAAAAACAAGAAATTTTTTCATGAATTTTTTTAGAATGTTTCTCGAAACTATAAATCTCCACTGCACCGTATGGAAATTAGGAACAGTTGCGAGATAATTTAGAACGTCTGAATATAAAACTCCATTAATTTTATCTGGATCAATTGATGTATCTCTCAACGCAGTACACCCCGGCTCGACATCATTGATAAAAGAGCCCAAAATAACATCAGGATTCCGTCCTTTAATAATTGAAGCAATCTTTGTTAGACATCCCTCAGTAATATAGTCGTCTCCGTCAACTGCCATAAAGTACTTTCCCCGAGCACAAGCTATTGCGTACTCATATGGCCTGCCCACAACAGTTGGCAAAGGAAATTTTTTAAATTTTATTTTATCTGGGTACGCTTTTACATACCGTTCACAAATTTCAATACTCTGATCTGTAGAACCATTGTCAACCAAAATCAATTCATAATCATCAAACACTTGCTGCAGAATACTCTCCAAACATTGTTCAATATATTTTTCTAAATTGAATACAGAGACATGAATGGATAACAATGTTTTTTTCTCGCTCATTATTGTTTAATCCTCAGCTTTCAGGCTCATAGTCTTGCGCGATTTTTTCCAGTGCCCTATATAAATGAGATTTATCTTCTATTTTTGCTTCTTGTGTAAAAAGTTTCCATTCATCATAGTCAGGATTTTTAGGCATATCAAAATGGTTTTCTAAAATTACCTGATTTTTTTCGTTCCAAAGAGCATAAAACTTACTCAATGAGTCGCACTGCGAGATTCCGTCATAACAAACATTTCGCAGAGCAAGAGCATACGGGTGGAAAATCTTCACGTCTTGTTCACCATGTAATGAGTATAATACTCCAGGATTAAGCACCACTCGTTTCAACTGCTGTATCATTTTCTCAGGAATATCATTATATTCTTTCAGCAAACAAGTCCATGTACTGCCAGTGACTTTGATTGCTTTATTTAGCGTTCGTCCAAAGCTGTCTAACTGTGAAGATATTACTGTAACCTTCGCTTGGTCTATCATTACTGCTTGCAGCTTTTTTGAGACAACCTTATCAATAGCAAGCATTACAATATGATCAAAGTTTTTCTGTAATTCATTGCTTTTTTCTATAATGGTTTCAACCGACTGACAAAAAACAATTGCATTTATTGTATCAGGGAAAAGAACACTGTTTTCATTAGATACTCTTTCATTAAAGTTAGTTAAGTAGCGGTTTTTTGTATCCGGCATTGGCTGCCCTGGCTGAGGCTTCTTCATATCCATCACCATAACTCTGCCTGCCTTTACCTTTGGACTGCCCGTATTTTTAAGTTTTTCATACAATAGTGGAGAAACATCATCAATTTCTTCACTTGCAAGCCTACCACTATGAAATAAAGCCCCCCCGCAGATTTCGCACCAATTCAACTGATACCCAAAATCCTTAGGTTCACGCTGCCACCATCCTTGTTCAATTGCCCAGCCACCGGGACCATCAAAGAGCATATCCAAAGCAGCTGCTACTTCACAGAAAAAAGCGCCTTTCGGGGTAATAGAAGCACTCCACATATTTTGTATAACACAGTTATCGCGTATTGGAATCCATTCAGCATCACTTATACCCATTTCTTTTCTGCTTGCTAAAAGTGGCTGATGTAACGAGGGATTTTTATGGTCATTGATACTTTGATAATTGAAAATATCTTGTATTAACTCAAAATTTCGATAGTACTGCCCTGTTATCGACGTCCATAATCCTATTCCTTTACATTGATTCAGACATTCATTTACAAAATAGTTTTTATCTCTAATATATTGGGGGAAATTTACAATGGGTTTTCGTGTCAAATGAATCAGAGAATCCGCCCGATGCCTTTCCGCTAAGTATTGGGCAAATCTTTCGAACTGAGGATGTAATGTTGGCTCTCCCCCCATAATTCCAATACAGTGCTCAAACCCATGTAGCGATTCCACCGATTTTCGAAAAGTTTCCCAATCCATAAAAAAATTCTTCTTATGATGCCCACAAAAACGTGTACAGTTTGAACACTGATGTATACACGCATTGGTAATATCAATTTGAATAATTCGCATATCCTTGGGAGAACGCATTATTTTCCCCCTTCCAAATTTATTTAATTTGCTTTTTTATAAACCGTCTGAATCATATCCTCAATATCCTTATCACCGCTCCAGAAAACACGGGCAATTTCGGCAGTCTCTACAGCTCTCACAAAATCATTTACAATCAGGTTGAGGTGCATTTCAAAACAAAGTGTATCCCGATCTAGAGGAATAGAGGATTTTAAGTAGTTCAGCTTTTCCAAAGCAAATTCAATATTACCATCGGCAACCGCCTGTAAAAGTTCCTGCTTTGCAGAAATATGTTCGTTAGTTAGGGGCTCGTTAATAGCTTTAATTACAGCTTCTGTTTGTGATGAATTAATATCGGGAAACTTATCACTTCCCCAATGATATAAGTTATTCGGATCACAAAGTACAGAAAAAAGCCATATCTTATCATTCGCATCATTATTTGTTGTTTGCGGCTTATCAAATATACGTACTAAATAATATCGTTTTAATTTGCAACGCTCCAAAACATCCAACGATTCCAATACCTTTTGAACCGCCTGGCGCAAAAAATCGGTGGCATCGGTTTGAAAAATAGTTGTGCACTGAAAAAACAATTTTTCTGCCAAAGAACGCGCAATAAATTCTATTTTCTCGGCTGCTGTCATACCTTGGGACTCGACCGCCGAAGTTATCAAATCCTTGACATGATTAAAATAAACAGCATGCAAGAATCCCTGCACAGAGGCCGTATATATATTGTGTATTTTGGCTGTTTCCACACCTACGTCATATAGCAATGTCCCTTCTTGATAGCGTTTGGGATCAAGAATACTATTGTATTCCGAGCATTTTCTAATTCGGTAATAATGTAACGGCTGAGCAACACCAACCACTATTCGCGCACAATAATTTAACATTTTTAGAACTTGATACGTATCGAAACCATTATCTATTTCTCCGGTATATGGAGCAACTTTATCCTTCTCTAACCAACTATCCATGGCGTACAATTTGCCCCAAAACGGTCGCAAAGAACCGTACAATTTAATAAAGTCTTCTTCTTTAACCTCATGATTACGTATTATAATATCGGGCGGAATACGTATTCTCCCTAAAGTTTGGTCTTCATCGACAAACATAATTGTTCCACCAACGACTATATCTGCCTCATGCTGTTTTGCCGTTGAATACATAACTTTAACGAAATCTGTATGATAGCAATCGTCGGAATCTAATATGGCAACATACTCCGCATAAGATTTCGATAAAATATTCTTTAATAATGCCTGCGCTCCCTCAATTTCTTCTTCTGTATAATTGTTATTTCTTTTGTAATGGTAACAAAAAATCCGCTTATCTTTTGTCGCGTATTTATCACAAATCTCGCCAGTTCTATCTGTTGATCCATTATCGTCTATCCAAATCGCCCAATCAGTATCTGTTTGGCTAATTAAACTATCCAAAGCTTGCCTAATATATTGTTCTGAGTTATACGCTCTCATAAAAAACAATACTTTTTTGGCCATATATTTCCTTCACTCTCTATAGTAAATCAAAATCGTTAAAAGTATAAAAACTAGTTTCGGACATATGCATAAAGTTTTTTATATTTATAAACAATATGATAATCTGCATTGGCTTCTAAAATTAACTTTTCCAAAACTTCCTTATCATCCGGCAAATGATAAGTACAAATAGCCAGCTTCGGAGCATACCTTTTCAAAATATTTTTAGCACCTTTAAGTAATTGACGTTCTGCCCCTTCAATGTCTGCTTTAATAAAATTGACCCTTGAAATATTCTTCTCTTCTACAAAACTATCAAGAGTAGTGGTTGGAACATCTATCATTTGTGTAAGTTTATATTGTTTATAGTTGTCTAATATACGATTAGCAGTATGCATTTTACTATAGCAATAAAAAGGTATAGTCCCATTCTTATCCGATACTGCCTGTGGTACTATAATGATATTTTCAGAATACAATTCTTGGTTCTTTTTCAACACATCTATGGTATTCGGTGTTGGTTCAAAGGAATACACCTTGCAATTTTGAGCCGCAGCATAAACAGAAAAAATGCCAATATTTGCGCCACAATCAAATACTACATCACCTTGTTGCAATCGAATTTTTTCAAATTCATAAGGTCCTTCGTCAATTAATGAATTATTTCCTAATACAGGCAAAACCAAATCCATCGATTCCCATAAAAAGGAGAGAAGTATTTCTTTATTCAGAAACCACGGATTAACCATTTTAAACTTTTTAAAATCTAAAACACTCTTAGATGTATCAATCCCCTTTTCCCTAAGACAAACATTTATTCGAACAGAGTGGCTTTCAAGTTCTACCAAATACTCCTCATCTTCACTAAGCGGTCTCGCATTGTTGAATCCATATTTTTTTAAATTATTTATAGCAATATCAGCAAACGGATTTAATGATAAAAATACACCTGTGTCACGTGAATTATAAGGAATTGCAGAACAGGTATACACAGGAATACCGTCCACAGAATCTACCGCAGGCTGTCCATCTGATACTACAAACCCATCAACGTGTTTATTGTATCTCTTAAGATAATCCAACATATTTTTTCCTAGTCTTCCTGCGCCATATAACAGTATATGTGAATATTTATCACAGAATTTAAGAAGGTCGTGCTCTGGATTGTGTAAGAATTCAAACTTCTTCATAGTGGCCCCCCATATTCTTTGCTACATATTTACCCATTAACCTTTTTTCCCGCTCCGTTACCCATACTGAAGCCAAAAATTCATCTTGATTATTTGAAAGTTGTTTTAACATATAGGCAAGCTGATTATTACAGTCTTCTCCATGCCCATTCTGAATTTTATCTACCATAGATATCATATAAGACCAAGCGGCATAGCGAACCTGCGGTGATAGTACCGGCAATTTTTCTGAAATATATACTACACGGTCTTTCTGCATCTTTAAATAATCATTCAATATATCTCCGTTAATCCGGTTTTCTGTTACATAAACAGTAACATTATCGGCATGCTTATGAAAACGATAGGTGGGGTTACCACGCACTACTACTTTTTCGGCTTCTGTAAAAAGCTTGTAAATTACATGAATATCATCAGGACCCTTGCCCGTTCTAAATGAAATATTATTAAATAGCGACTTTCTAAATATTTTTGTGGGAGGTGCGGCATTAAACTTTTCACGTTTTAAAAACTCAGATACTGCTTCTGTTTTACACCAAACATAAACTTCCTCATAAGAAAATTTCGGAACTATTTTGTCTTCAAACTCATCAACACACCCGGTAACAGCAATATCTGCACCAAATTGGGTTATCGAATTATATAAAAGAGAAAGGTAATTGGGTTCACAGTAATCGTCATCATCTACAAAACAAATAAAATCAGCAATTGCTTTTTGCAAAGCAAAGTTTTTTGCACCACCAGGCCCAAGGTTTTGTGGTAAAGTAAGGAAACGTATGCGGCTGTCGCGTTCTTGATAATTTTGGCAAACCAAATCTGTATTATCATCAGAACCATTGTTGATCAACAATAATTCAAAGTCGCAAAAATCCTGACCTAAGATACATTCAATCATGCGCGGCACCATATTAACCCTGTTATAAGTACTTAGCGCAACACTTATTTGTGGACTCTTCATAAGTAGAACAACTCCTTTAGAAATAAACCAAACTGAATGCCCTAAATAGTACCTTCATTTCTACTTACCATATACCCATATTATGCAAATGGTTTTTTAAAAGTTCTTACAGCAAAACTTCAGGGTTCATTTCCAGAAAACACCTTTAATGACAAGAACGCCAAATAAAAATAAGCACCCAAGCTTGACCGATTTACGGTACAAGCATTGAGTGCTTATTTTCATACTTATATCTTAGATGATTTTAGAATCCTTCATTACCAGGTTTCTTTGGAGCTTCTGGTTTACTTGGCTCCGGCTTTTCTGGTGCTGGCTTAGGTGCATCTACTTTTTTCTCGCCATTATCGGTTACCGGCGCTTTAGGAGCTGGAGCCGTGGCCGGAGCTGGTTGTTGAACTGTACTTTCCTTTGGTGCTGGAGCATCACTACCACAGCCACCGAAGCAAACTGCGATACCTAATAAAACAACTGTCAATATAGTCTTCTTCAACAGAAATTCCTCCTTAAAGTCAGCTACTTTTGCTACTTTTGACTAATGTTTCAGCAAATTAGTGTCAAAAATATATGAAACTAGTTTACTATTTTTTATATATTCTGTTACAAAATTGTAAATTCCTGCTTAATATAGAAAAGAAATAAAATTCAAAAGTATTAATTTCAGAAGAAGCGTTAGGCCTCGTTGCCTAACGCTTCTTCTGATTGCGGTTCATGAATTACCAAAGTCAAAATAAAGGCCACCACCGGTAAAAACGCCAATACGTCGAAAATTACGGGAATACCGTATAAGTCAGCCACCCTTCCTAGTGCCAATACCCCCAGAGTACCAAGACCGACGCTGAAGCCAAGATTCAGCCCTGATGCCATGCCAATATTGCCTGGCATCATCTTCTGGATGAGCACTAAACTGCTGGTAAATGTCGCAGAAAGTAGGATGCTTGATGCCGCCAAAATAACAAACGGCCATATTCCGTCGGCAAACCGAAAAGCATAAAGCAGAAAAGCCAACGGCACCACAGAATAAATCATAACGGCTTTACTGCCATATTTATCACTCATAAAACCACCTACCAAGGTTCCCGCCGCTCCAGCCGCCATGTATACCGTAAGCAGCGAACTGGCATATATCGGACTACCATTTAGGTATGACACATAATACAATGGGACAAAAGCACTAATACCAGACGAAACTGTGGCTCTTGCCGCCACCATTCCTAAGAGTGCTAAAACCGACCAATTCACCGAAGCTTTAAGCTTACTCAAACTAGTCTGAGCTACCGCCGTAACCGGCGGCAAACTGAGCGCTACATAAGTCAGCAACGCGCCACTTAACAAAAATGGTACCGCCAGCAAATAGAATTGGGTCTCCGTCCCGGTCGACAATAAAAACGCCATGAAAACCGTCCCTACAGCTACGCCAATACTTCCCCAGACACTAAACAAACTGGCACCCTTGCCAATAGATTTACCACTGAGGCGATTAACCAATTTAGCTCCTTCCGGATGAAAGGCAGCATTTCCCAGGCCACTAAGCGCCGTAAATAATAGCACTAAATAATAATTGTGTACTTCCAGCGAAGCCAATAATGCCAGACCGCACAGCAAACAGCCAGCCGGCATAATCCAGGCCCGTGGTATCCTGTCACTGTAGTATCCGAGCAGCGGCTGGGTAAGCGAAGCAGTAATATTTTGCATCAAAACAATTGCACTAACCTCGGCATAACTAAGCCCCAGCTTAGCTTTAAAAAACGGCAGCGCCACATACAAAGCTCCAGGCGCCAAATCTGTAACCCCATGCCCCAACGCAATCAACCAGATTTGTTTCGGGACTGTTCTTACCATATCAAACATTAAATCACCACCATATCCTGATATTATCCCATAAACTGTCCAGAAAGACAAATTGATGCAGTGGAAATCACCTGGCAATACCATCAATATCAAGCTCTGCTGACGATACCAGGGTAATAACAATGCGATATGGCAGATTTATAACTTGCTCTGGAGCTTTACTAATCCATCCGGTCTGAACACCGATTTGCCGCGGCGAATCATCCTGCCGGATACGGATTTTCCCGTCATTAGCCTCGATAATCGCATATTCTGTTTTACCGCCAATCCTTAGCTCTTCCCTGTATCCCTGGCGAAGCGGGATGGTCTTAATCAACTTACCATCAACCCGTATTTCCGCACTTACATTAGTTTGACCCGAAAAGAAAACCAAACTAGCAACTATTCCGCTAATAGCTATCATCAGCAGTATTCCAATAAGCCATTTATCAGCTAAAGTTAGTCCAATGCCCTTCATGCCTACCTCTATTTTGAATATATTACTGTATATATTTTAGCGGATTTACGCCAATAATGGAAATCAGAATCTAAATAAACCAGGTATAAGACTTAGTCCCATCAACGTTGAGAGACTACATCCTATACCTGGCTTAGCAACACTTTGCTTTTTAAATATATAAATAATCATGATTTCTAAGTAAGTCTTGATCTGTCTGCTCCAGCAGGAATGTACTGTGACTGAAATTAAAAGAAGAAATCCAGCTGGGTACGAAATACATTCTTATCTTTATTATCTGAAATAGTCTTACCTACTGCGTACCAAGTAGTTAGCATCGTCATTTTAGACGGCACATAGTGCGCCCCAACAATAACGCCTTTAACATCATATGTATAGTTGCCGTTAAAATCAGAGTTAGAACCGCCGTTTAGAGTAGCATTAGTCCCTATTTTGCGATAGCCGGCAAATAGGTCATAAGAATGCGGTACCGCCCAAAACATCGCTTGCTTATACTTCAATTGGGCGTAATATCCCTCGTTTGCGGCAACATCCAAATCAGATTTGGCGGCAGCAGCTTCAAAAGCAAGGTCGCCGGTCAATTTAGTGTCAAAACCCAGTTCGCTATAATTGGCAGCATCGGCGTTGTGGTATGCCGCCTTAACATTAGTTACTTTAGACAGAGCATAATCGATTTCCGCCATGTTGTATTTACCTGGGCTAAGGTTATATAAACCAAGAGTTTTACCAGAGAATAGCGTCGTTGTAACATGTCCGGTTACGTAGCTGGCCTTTACGCCTTTGACCCTAGAACCTTGTAAATCTTCACTGCTTTCAACCAACCCGTAGGCCGGAATCATTGCGAATTGACCAACCGTAAATTTTACCTTGTCCAGCGCCGTATTAACAAAAAGCGAATACGCTAACTGGTTATAGCCACCAGTATACTCCGAAGACGTCGCCGGATTCACCGCATCGTACAGCGATCCCGCAATTTTACCAGTGCTTCGCAGGTTATTCTGGAACATATTTTCGATGCCAACTGTAGAGTTGTCATCAATTTTAAACGTCGTATATGTGTCTACATGGGCAGCTTCGGTCTGAATGCCCGCGGCTGAACCGAAATAATTACCTGTCCCATAATCGTACCTTAAGCCCAAAAAGCCATAGAAATTTACCTTATTAGCCTTCTCTTCTACCTTATTTAAGCGAAGCCCCATATTTTGAAGTTCAACCCTGTATTCGGCTGATAACTTTTCGATTAAAGCTTGCTGCTCAGCATCGGCTTTTTCTTCTTTCGCCAATGCTTTGGCGACCATGACCGCGATCTCATAGCGAGTAAACGTCTTATCGCCGTTAAACCTTCCGTCCGCACCTTCAATAATACCGGCAGCAGCCAATTTTTTAACAGCACCATAAGACCAGTGATTTGCAGGAACATCAACAAAAGGATTGCCTGTAACGGCCGCAAACGCTGTCCCAGCAAATGAAAAGACAAAAACAATCATTAAAATTGCAACAAGCTTTTTCTTCATAGTATACCCTCCCAAAACTTCTCTTTTCGCGAATCTTTTGAGTTTCCCAGTTTCCTCTAAATATTCGCTATTTTTTTAAACCACAGTAATCTTTTACCAACTTCCAGCAATCACCACCTTTACTGCCTTACCGTACTTCAGCCCCCCTTTAAGGCTTTGACCTTATAGTTGAAAGAGCTGGGCTGCAAAACAGTTAGTTATTATCTAAACAAAACACTTTGATGGGCTTCAAACCAAGGGCAAAGATAAAACCGACTAAAATAACGGCGCCAACAATAACAATCGATAGCTGATAAGTCCCGGTAGTATGAAGCGCAACTGAGCCCGCGGCTACACCGGCCGTTCCGCCGAAGATGCCGATCCCCATCGCCATCCCGCCGACTTTACCGGTAATGCGTTTAGGATAACTCATTGCAATAAATGCTTGAATCGTTGGGTTTATCGTGGACAAAAACAATCCGGTCAGCACTAAACAGATTAAGAGCGTAGTGCTATTGGAATATACCAGCGGAAGTTTGACTGACAATGCAAATACTGCGGCGAAAACCGAAGCAATTAATAAAACCGGCCGCGCATTGCCGTTAAATACTTTCTTCATTATAATTCCGCACAATACCGACCCTACCATAAACGCAAGTTGATAAATCATCATGTACTTGCCGGCAGTCATTGGCCCCATGCCCAGATCGACCGGAGCATCAATAGCTAAGAACCCAGGAGTCAAGTCATTAAAGGCCTGATTAGCCCAAGAGTTTATAAAAATTCCAATTACACAAAACCAGGTAACCACATGCCCCACAGCAAGCTTAAAATCATTGTCTGAATGCTCTGCAACTTGACAACCTACGTCGTCAGCAAATTTCGGTGGTTTCGGACCAAAAGCGACAATCGCCGTTAGCACTAAACCGACAATGCTGAAGATACTCAGCCAGGCCATCGCAGTCTGCCAGCTTCCTGTCATATTAAAACAAGCAGGTGCAACCACAAATCCAAGGGCAACTCCGAGGCCAACCGACATCCCCTGGGTACCGGTTACAATCCCCCGCTCCGCAGATGGAAACCATTGCGCGGCCACCGTCGTTAGCGCTGCCATTATCGGGCCGGTACCAAAGCCGCCGATAATCCGGATCAAGAGCATCGCCCTAAGACTATTTCCAATAACCGGCGTAAGAAGCCCCTCCACGATCAATAAAATAAGACTACCAATAAATACGCTTCCTACCCCCACCCGGTCAATAATTATCCCGCCAACAATGCAGGAAATAGCAACACAAAAAGTAAACGAGCCCATCATCGCCCCGGTAGCTTCGCCCAGACTAAGCCCCAAATCCTTGGCAATTTGACTCATGAGCGGCGCCGGCGAGATAAGGACCATCGATGATGCCAGAGTAACAATGCCCAAGGTTAATAAAACAAACCAGCGAAATTTAGAATACACCTTGTTTTTGCTCATAACTTTCTTCCTCCAATGCAAAAAACAGGTCATGGTTATCAGACTATTTTCTATTGTATCTGTATTTAGAATATACTCTTAATCAATTCTTGAGAAATTGGTAATACATTTAAATATAAATAGACAATAACTATATATAACTGGTATTATATTTCTATTGTCAAAGCTATAATTAATAATAAATCCTCATGGGAGGGCTTATGGAGATCAGGCAATTACGGTACTTCCTCACTGTTGCAAAGTATATGAATTTCTCTAAGGCAGCCGCTGAACTATTCATCACCCAGCCAACCATCAGTCAACAAATTGTCGAACTGGAAAAAGAAGTCGGCGTTAAACTATTTACCCGCACCACCCGGAAAATTAAATTAACCCCAGCCGGTCTAGCACTACAAAAAGAGGCAAAGCTAATAATCGCGCAAATTGAAACCGCCATCGCAGCTACCCGGCAAGCCGATACAACAATTGCAGGCCGCCTGAGCATCGGTATCCTTGGCCCTTCCGAGCGGCGTTTTTCACCTAAGTTTCTGGCAAGTTTTCAAAAAAAATATCCCCAAATTGAACTGGTATTAAAGCAGTTCCATTTAGGGACCCTTGATATTGCATTTAAAAACAGCGAAATAGATCTCGGGTTTACACTAAGAACACCGAGTTTTAATGACAGCGCGTTTTATTCCAGTTTTTTCTTTAAAAAGATTTATACTGACCGCCTATGTCTTATCACACCTTACTCTTCCAATGAACCAGGCATTAAACTTCAGGACTATGCCAACCTAAACAATGGCGCGCTGGTTTTTATGCATCGAAATATTGGTGGCCGTGGCCTTGATGATGCGCTGCGCATATTGGCTGACCACGGTGTTAAACCAAGTGTTTCGCCAACCCAGAACTTAGCTACCACATTGCTATCAGTTGAATCAGGCATGGGAGTATCATTACTACCCCGTCATGTTCCTGAAGCCTATTCCAGTCCTAATCTTTCGTTTATTGATATTGAAGACACATACATTGATATTTGTGTTGCTTGGAAGCAGTTGGCTGACAACCCTTTAATTCGAGTCTTCATCGCTGAGCTTGAGCCCATTATTAGTACCCATAAAACTAATTATGCCTAAAGAGCTGCTCCGCAAAAAAACGTTTACAGGAGATTACTATGGCAATTAAAATCGTTGAACTTAATCACTGCGCAATAAGTGTCCCCAATCTGGAAGAATCGCTTACCTGGTATAAAGAAAAATTTGGTTTCACAGTTATTGACCGATCAGAAATTCCTGGCGCAAATATTAAGGTTGCTCACATGCAAGGAGTCGGCTTTATTTTAGAAATATTCGAAGCCGCAGGCGCTGCCCCGCTACCCGAAGATCGACGCTATCCGAACCGCGATCTAAAAACTCACGGCCACAAGCATTTTTCACTAGGTGTAACCGATGCCAGAAAAGCAGCTCAAGAGCTTGAAGCGATGGGAGTAGAAATAGCAATGGTAGCTGAGGTAGATGGTACTTATGGTGTATTTATCCGCGATAACGCCGGAAATCTGATTGAAATTTTTCAGGTTGAGAATTAATTATCACAAAAAGAGCCTTTAAACCAGTGCCACCGTTAGTCGGCATGGATTAAAGGCTCTTTATTTTAACTACATTTTAATACTTTTTATCTTGCCGGGCTTTATAGCTCATCCACAGATAGCGTCCTAGCATAAAAATACCAACAAGAATTATAACGTTGAATAACAACCCAATTATCGATGCACCCATGCTCCCATGGCCGAAGCCGAACATACTGCCAAGCATGCCGCCTAACAACATACCTCCGCCAAACATAGCCGCATTACGTAAGAAGCCACCTGAAGTAGATTTGTTACTTGTCTGTTGAGATGTCGCTACACTGGCTGGTGCTTTATCACTGTAACTGCTGGCCGGGGCCGAAGGCTTATAACCACTTGCCGGAGCCGTTTGAGTTGTCGAAGAAGACGACGACTTAGAAGCAGGTGACGATACTCTTGTTTTAGAACTGCCAATTGCAGCAAAACATACTGAATTAAAGGCAAATATTAAAACAACCATTAATAGTAATAGATTCTTAAGATATGAACCCATAAATAGTTTTTTCATCTTACTCCTCCTTATGCGATTTTACATCCTCAGGGAAGGCATATATTTCAGCTAAACTAGGTAACTCGCCTGTTAGATAGCGGTCAATATCATGGACGTCGATATAGAAGGAACAAGCCACTTCTAAATAGCCTTGCTCTTTACTTTGACTCAGATTCCTGATTGCAATCAGTTTTTCCCGTAGCTGGCCGCACTCTTCCGGAGAAGCTGTTACATTTAGGCGGATTAGTGGAACGCCATATTCACGCAGCACATCTTGTAAACTAATTCGTTCTGACATTTAAATCCTCCGTTATTATTTATTCGGTAAAATATATCACATATATATAAAAAGACCTTGCCTATACTATAGGCAAGGTCTCACCAACAACTAAAATGTTGCCAACAGAACCGGGGCTGATTGCCCGTACTGACGACTCTGCTGTTAAGGTTACTCCCCTTAAAAAATATTAAGCTTTATAATAATTTATATTGTAGAGTACAACCCCGTTGTTGTCAAGCTGATTTTTTTAGTGCTGGCAAAACCTTGTACCGAAGTTAAAGCTTCACCCATTCTCTTCATCTTGACAATCAGCAATTCCCAGTTCCCTCAAAAATAAGGGCACCGCTGGATTAGACGCAACTTTCTTCCAAGCAACAACGACCTCAATTTGCGCATCCTCGCCGTCAACGTCTTGAAATCGTAAGTTTGGTACATTATAAACTGTAGTATGACGAGGTACGATGGATACTCCGATGCCATTTTCCACTAAAATCAGCACTGTTTCCATGAGATTCGCAAAATTTACTATATTGGGCAGAAACCCCCGTTTAAGACATAGCCGGTTAATAAAATCGTAGTACCGGGGTGATTGCTCCGGAGAAAGTAGCACGAAAGGTTCCTTAGCTAAATCAGAAAAGCTCACCTGTGGTTCGGCGGCTAAGGGATGATCATCACGTAAAACTATCGAAACTACATCAGAGTATAATGTTCTCCATACCAAGTCAGTTTCATTTTGAAGATCGAACGACATGGTAAAGCCAATGTCCAGTGTCCCATGCTCCAGTGCTTCGTGGAGCGGCCCCATAGTATATTGTTTGAGTTCTAAACTAACATCCGGGTACTTAGCCCGAAACAATTTGACAGTGTGAGGAAGATGATTTTTTACTGCCGAAGCTAAAAAACCGATCTTCAGAGTACCAACCAGCCCTGCTGCAGCTTTACGTGTTTTTTCCAATATTTCTTCTGTTTTTTCGATAAGTGCCCTGGATTCTTCAAATAATACTTTCCCGGCAGCAGTCAATTGTACCGAACGTTTGTCACGAATAAATAATTTAACACCAATCTGGTTTTCCAGATCAGCGATCTGCTGACTGACTGCAGGCTGAGCAACATAAAGATGTTTAGCAGCCTCAGTAAAATTCAAATGCTCTGCAACCGCAAGAAAAAAACGAAGTTGCCTTATGTCCATGAGTTCCTCCCCAAATATCGTGACAAAAGCAAAGTAATAGTGTCAAGATAAATTATACCTTTTTTTTAGTCTAAAGCAAATCTAAGAAGAAATTGACTAGTAATAACGTAATGCTTATTACGTCATATGAAATGCTAATTTCTCTTTGCTGTAACCACAAGTTATTATTAAAGTATGAATAAACAGTTAATTATATAAACTATGCTTGGAGGAAGATACATGTCAACAAAAAGAGAATTATCGGCTACTGAAAAAACTAAACCTTATGCTAAATATTACGATGTTCCTATGACTCCTGCACCGCAGGATATCTTTGAGCTGCTTGATAAGGGACCAATCGATCCTTCGCTAGCCTTGCCTATTGACCATCGCAATGCATTACTCAAACCTGGCTATTTACCGGTTGAGCGGGGCTATTGTATTATGCCGGATGGTACAGGCTTCGTAGCTGGCTTGACTAAAATGCCGGGGATAACTGCTGACATGATCGACTGGTGGTTTGCCTGGCACGGTCTGGAAGGTCTGCGCTATGCTATCTGGGATGTTGACGACCACTATGATATTCATGTTAAACCAGAGGACCTTGAACGCCGCCTTAATCCAAAGCTCAGTTTGCGCGAACGCAACTGGAATACCACAGATGTTGTAACCGAAGATATCGGTACTGGAACCATGGTACTAGACATCTCCTTTATATCTCCGGCAGCTTTTGGCTATGATATGTCAGCTTTTGCGAAAGGAGCGTCAACTGCAATCAATGCTAATCTTGGGCCGCATGAGCCTAAAACCCCTCTAGTTTGTTTCAGCCATGTCGCCCGGGAAATACCTGGCGGAATCGAACTACGCAGCCGGTTTTGGATAGGCTGGAACATCATCGACCAAAAGCCGGTCAGAGTAGGAACTGAAGTTCCGGCTGAAGTCATAGCCGGACTTGCTAAAGGTTTAGCCTATCATTGTCCGAAAGAATACCATAATTTAGCGGCTATCCTGCCCAAAGTTTTTGCCGAAAACGCCCATATCACTGACAACATCGAAGCCTTTCGCAGCTAGGAAAAGCAAGTAGTATATGAGTGCCCCTTAACTTTCCGGGGCACTCATATACTATTAAGTTGTTGGGATATGCTATATGCCCCTGTTTAGTTAATATTGGGAATAATTATAAAATTATGTTATTTGTTAGAGTAAATAAATTATTTCAGGAGGTAATCATTTTGGAAAACAATAAAAAATTATTGTCTCCGTTTCAACTCATGGTCGGCACATATTTTTTGGCCTGGGGTTTTTCCGCACTAGATAGATTATTGATTGCCATGCTTTTTCCGATTGTCCTGCCTGAATTCGGTTTGAGTTTCGCCGCCGGCGGGATGCTAATGGCGGCAATGGCTCTTGCCTACCTCGTATTTGCTTTTATCGGCGGAATTCTGTCAGATAAATGGGGCCGCAAAAAGGTTATTCTACCTTCGGTGTTTATATTCTCCATCGGCTCGGCAATTACTGGCGCCGTCACTGCTTTTGGTCAGCTAGTTGGCATTCGTTCGTTCATCGGAGCAGCAGAAGGATCATTCAATATGTCCGCCACCGCTCAGATTGCTGAAGAAGCTCCCCCGGAAAAACGGGGCTTGTATGTTGGTCTATACACTTCGGCATTCCCGCTTTTTGCCAGCTTAGTAGCCCCAATTTACGCCACTCAAGTTGCTGCTGTATGGGGATGGCGCTGGGCTTGTTATCTGACAATTATTCCTGGTATTATTTTAGCTGCAATCATCTGGTTTGGGGTTAAAGAGTCGAAGCGTTTTGCAATCCCGCAAGCAGCAGAGTGCAAAGTTTCTTGGCTGGAAGTAGTAAAGCAAAAAAATATTCTCGTCGGTTCACTTATCGGTGTTTTTGGGATGATATGGTTATGGAGTTGGCTAAGCTTCGGCATGAGTTTCCTGGTGAGTGTTAAAGGTTTTGATACTGCTACCGCCGGAATTCTTCTCGCCGCACTCGGAGCAGGCGGTTTTCTGGGATGTTTTCTTCTCCCGGCCCTTTCTGATAAAGTAGGTCGGAAAAAGCCAATAATTATTGGCCCAATAATTGGTTTTTTAGGAACTCTGGCTATCCTGCAACTACCTGCCTCATCCTTTGGTCTACTGGCCGCTGCACTATTCCTAACTGCTTTTTCAACCTGGGGATTAGCCCCAATATTTCTGTCAGTCGTACCAAGCGAAGCCGTTCCGGCTGAATGGTGCGGTTCTGGTATCGGCATCGTAACTTGTATTGGTGAACTGGCTGGGATTGTAATTGCTCCGCCGATACTTGGGATGATCGCCGACAAATTCGGTCTGGGTACAGCCATGTTTTGTGCTGCTATCCCGTTGATAGCAGTAGTTATCTTCAGCTTTTTCCTACGCGAGACGGCACCAAGATTAGTATCCAAGGCCACGCCGAGCTGACTTAGGTAATCGCTTTTGTGAGAAAAATAACAGACCACTCCAGTTGGAGTTGTCTGTTATTTTTCTCACAAAGGTTTAAAGTTTTACTGCTTCCGCCTGAAACAGTTTAAGATCCATCTTTCCTGCTAATAAGTCTGCCGATTTCTTGTGCCATTCACAGATATGCGCTGTATTTAGATGCTGCTCCAGCGCCGCTTTATCTATCCACTCTTCCAGAAAAAAACAAGCATTAGGATCATTACGGTCATCCAGCAACGTATAACTTATACAGCCTTGCTCGGCTCTGGTTGCGGCAATCAAAGGCTGAGCCAACGAAAATAGCTCGGCCTTCTTCTCCGGCTTTACCATCAACTTTGCTATTACAACCAACATGGTATTTCCTCCTTAATCGCTTTGAGAAGACTTCAACATATTAGAAGATCGAAAGTTAAATTAACTAACTATTATTATTTCTCCGTCATTTCTACAAATTCCTGGTAACATTTTTATACCAAATCCATTGAGCGAGCAAATTACTCAATATCTTATCCAAGTTGTCACAAAATCGTTATAATTCAACTTTATGATTGTCTTAGAATATAGTGGGAGGAGTAATTAGTATGAAGAAAATTTTTCCAAAGACTGCCTTGATTTCTATGTTGATTCTGGGATTATCGACCAGTGCTTTTGCCATGGACATTCAAGCACCGCAAATTCAAGGTAATCCTCCGCCACCTCCAGGTATGCAGGGAGAACAACCAAACCACGATGGTGGGTTAAAAGCTTTGCTTGGATCTTTGGTAATCGACAATATCATTAGTCGAGATCAGGCAGTTAAAGTCTTGGAGTATTTCGGTAAATCAACGCCATCTCTAAAAGGCATGCCCCCTACAAACAGTCAGAAAGCCCAAGATAAAAACGGCGCTCCACAAGACGCTGCTTTGAATCTTTTAGTAAACGACGGCGTCATTACTAAAACCCAGGCCGACGCTATTGATAAAGCCATAAAAACCATGATGCCTCCCCCTGGCGGTCCAGGAGGGCCAGGTAACTCAGGAATTTCAAGTTCCTCAGTAATTATCCCTCCTGGTATGTACAACCAGTCCGGCGGTAAAAAAGTCAAATCTAATCAGGCAATTACCACCGCCAAAAAGGATCAGTCTGGAGTAAAAGTTACGGCAGGCGGCACCTTGTCACTGTCGAATTCAACCATAACTACGACCGGCGACTCTTCATCAATGGACAACAGTAGTTTCTACGGCCTCAACGCCGGTGTGCTGGCAGAGTCCGGCAGTAAAATTGATCTCAAAAACTGTACGATTAATACTACTGGTACTGGTGCAAATGGCGTTTTTGCCTGTGGCACCGGGTCGTCGGTTACCCTGTCGAAAGTCAAAATTAATTGCACTGCGGACGCTGCTCACGGTGTGGACGCAACATTAAAAGGCATCCTAACACTTAACGATGTAGATATTACCACAGCCGGGGCTCATGGTGCCGCTATTTCTACCGACCGTGGCGAAGGTACAATAACGGTAAACGGTGGTACCTTTGCCACCTCCGGAGTAGGCTCGCCAGGTATTTATTCGACCGGTGATATTAAGATCTCCGGCGCTAAAATTGCAGCAACCGGATCTGAAGCAGCCGTAATAGAAGGAAAGAACTCGATAGCCTTGACCGATACCACCCTGTCAGGGGCAAAACTTTGGGGAGTAATGCTATACCAAAGTTTCTCCGGTGACGCAGATATAGGTACAAGCAAATTTACGATGAATGGCGGCTCGCTAACAGCAGCGGTTGGTCCAGTATTTTATGCCACAAATACTAAAGCGACAATTGATCTATCTGGTGCAAGTATCCAGGGAACTTCAGGAACACTTTTGACAGCTAGCAGCGGAGCTTGGGGCAAAACTGGTGCCAATGGCGCAAATGTAACCTTTAATGCCGATAATGAAACCCTTGCTGGTAATATTATCTGTGATAACATAAGCTCAGTCACTATGGCACTAAAGAACGGTACAACGCTCAAAGGTTCAATTAACGCAAATAAGACCATGGGTTCGGTCGCTCTTACTCTAGATAAAACCAGCACTTGGTGTATTACAGGGAATTCCTATCTAACTAGTTTAACTGATGCTGACTCTACTCTGGCTAATATCGACGACAATGGCTACACCATTTATTATGATGCCAAAGCCAGTGCAAACTCATGGCTTGGCAAAAAAACCTATACTTTAACTGATGGTGGTAAACTAACGCCAAGAAAGTAACCACTCCTACTCAAATAGCTGGAAAAAAAGAATCCCTGCGCTCGTAAACGCAGGGATTCTTTTTTTATCGGCCTACCCGTATTACTGTCTTAATTCAGTGTACAAACAACATGCACATTCGGGGTATTGACTAGATTAAATATTCCTTGATTTGTAAATACCTTTGGCCTTTTCAAATCAGCGCTATTAACTCCAGTCACTTTCCCTACCATACCGTTGCTGAGTTTAACAGTTTCACCAAGATTATACGGAACGACAACTTTATCAAATGCCTCAATTACTTTCGAAGCGAAATGACTGTCAACGTTTTCATTAACTAAGCTAATGGCTTTTTCGGCCGTAAATCTTTTTCGATAAGCTCGGTTAGCGGTTAAAGCCTCGTATACATCAGCAACAGCAATTATTTGCGCCAATGGATCAATTTGAGCTTGGGAAATACCCCATGGATACCCCTGACCATTACAGCGTTCATGATGCTGCAACACTATTAACATAACTCGATAATCAAGTTTGGCGTTTTGTTTTAAAATATTATAGCCAATGGTTGCGTGCTTTTTTACCAGTTCATATTCGTCTGTGGTTAATTTAGTTGGCTTATTTATTATTTCTGCAGGAATATGCATTTTGCCGATATCATGCAGTAAGGAACCTACACCTAAAGTTACCAGATCGGATAGGGAAATCCCCATTTTAATGCCAATTATAAGCGAAAATAGACTAACATTTACATTGTGCGCAACCAACTCATTATCCTTATCATATAAATTATTTAAATGCAAAAAAGCATCTGATTTGCTGCGTAATTTATCAATCACTTTTTCGATAATGCCAGTAATTTTATCAAGTTTAATTTTTACGTCTTTAGGAGTAAGAAAAACCTGTTCAACCGTATTCTGAAGCTCGGACTTTATGATTGGATTAATAATATTGTTTGTAATAATTTCTCCATTATTGCTATTCAAAGTTTGCGTTTCTACAACTATTGCTACCTGCTGAACAGCATAGTTTTCAAGTAATTTTATACATTCTATCGATAATATTGTCCCGCAGGCAAGCAAAAACTGGCTATTATCATATATAATATCTTCAGCCAAAACGGCATTGATAGGCACCTTGGCTAAGGGAGTGGTTATTATCTTTTTCAAATTACACCATCCTTATTTTAGCGGCAATTATAGCAAAAAAATTAATAGATGTAAAATTCTTACTATTTCAGCAAGCCCATTTTAATAATTGGTTTACCAACTTACTTCTATTTGTAAAAATTTGAAAATTCTTTTAATCCGAGTATTACGGTTTAATTTGCCATTTTACCAATGTTCTCCTTGGGACCTTGGTCCTATTTTTAGCCTTTTGTCCTACTAAGCTTGACAACCTAATTAAAAACAAAGCCATAACGGCTCTAATTTTAGTAACCGTTATGGCACACAAACTTTCTTATAGTGGTTAAAGGCTAAAAAAGTTTCATTAAGGAATAAACATCGCCACTTTCTTTCCCTTGGTAGCCATCTTCTCAGCCAGTTCTTCCACCGGTCCGTAATCCATTGCCTGACCTAGACAGTGATGGACGCATGATGGTTTTTCTCCCTTAGCAACCCGTTCACTGCACAAGTCGCAGAGTTCAGTAGGAATAGGAATATAGTTCCATTCCCATTTATCACTACTTACCTGCCAGGGACCAACCTCAGTAAGTTTTATCCCCCACTTGCCACGAGGAATCTTTCGCTCATTTCGACAGGCAACCTCACAACTGTGGCATCCGGTACAATATTCGTAGTCGATCAACAAACCATTACGTGACATTTTATTTTCCTCCATTCACTATTCTTATAACCAGCCAAGCAGCTTAATCAACCTTGTAGACCTTACAGATTATACTCTTAAATGGAGCACCAAAACCAAGTTTTCCAATGTGTTTATGTGGTATTAAAGTGTTAATATTTGATTCCCATACTCCATAGAGACTAGGCTCAGCAGCTGGCTTTTCCGGATACCACCAACCATGCGAGGCATGGACTACCTTAGGATGAATGGTTGGCGTCAAATGAGCCTTCTCCTTCGCCTTGCCAAACATGTTTTCCATACAAACCCAATCGCCCTCTTTAATACCAAGACTGGCTGCAGTATCCGGATGAATCTCCATAATTGGATCAGGCGTAATCTCGCGTAATGTTGGGATCTGTCGGTGCTCAGAATGGAAAGAAGTAAATGTTCTAGCCCCAGTTGTTAAAATTAATGGGTATTCCCTGGCAAGCTCCGGAGTACTCATTGGACTGTAATGAGGCTCCTTGTAATAAGGCAGTGGATCTTCACCCCATAATTCAAAGAGCGTTGAGCACAGTTCTACTTTGCCTGTCACGGTATTAAACCCTGGCTCACCGTCTGCCCTTAGAAGTCCCTTTTCATGCTTATGGTAGGTATACCCTGGTTGATAAACGCCAATCTCTCGCAGTTCATTGAAGTCTATCCCCAGATCTGGCTTAAGTTGGTCGCTGAAAAAATCCTCAACATTATCCCAGGGCCAAGCTTCAGGATTGAGTCGTTTGCCTAATTCTATGCAAACCTCGATGTCAGACTTACACTCACCGACCTCGAGAGCTTTGTTCATTGCCCCCACAAATATTGCATTCCGTCCAAAATGGGTAATAACTACCCCATCATGTTCGGCAAAGGTAGGTAGCGGTAAAAATATATCAGCAAAGGCCATCGCCGTAGGCGTCATAAAACAATCTTGGACTACATTAAACTCCAACGTTTTAAGCGCCCGATACCATCTGTCGGGTTGGGCAGAATTAGTCGGAGTTATAAAATTGCTGCTATTAAACCAGCCCATCTTAAGCGGGTATGGTTTGCCTGTTTCCAATGTATCCAGCGTTTCGTCTGGATGTGTGGTAGCTAAAGCAGTACTAAGTGCCGGCCACGCCTCTGCCCCAATACGCTTAGCCCACAGTTCTTCCGATAGTTCGCTTCTCGTTTCCACGCGCCATTTTCCGAGCAATGCCGCCGGCGGCCCCAAGGTAATGCCGCCAGGTACATCAAGATTGCCAGTTATCGCTATTATCGCCAGAATCGAATGCCCGAGTTGAACGCCATTCGGATTCTCATCCACCGCAAGCCCCCATTGGATGGCTGTAGGTTTGCTGGTTGCGATCACCCTTGCAACCTCCACAATCTTCTCCTTTTTGACCCAAGTTATTTCCTCCACTTTTTCTGGCGGGTATTCCTGAACCCGTACCTTAAGTTCATCAAAACCGTAGCACCATTTTTCCACAAACTCATGATCGTAGAGATCCTCATTAATAATGACATGAAGCAATCCAAGGGCCAACGCAGTATCTGTACCAGGCCTCAGTTGCAGCCGATGTTCCGCTCTAGTGCCAAGCCAGTTTATTCTCGGATCTATCGAAATAATCTTAGCTCCCCGTTTCATTAAATCGATAAGAGAGTGGCCGTAAAAGCCATCAGGGTTTGACATAAGCGGCATCTTACCCCACAACACAATATATTTCGGTACTTTATATTGAGGATTGTCATAACGGTCCGGATAGTGACCGGCAAAGTCAATTTCAGGATACCCCGCACCAAGAATATAGTCAGTAATTGCACATCTTGGACCATAGCAAGACCATCCGCTCAGTGGGTAACACACATTTGGAGTTCCAAGTGATGCAAACCCCAGCGGGTAATAGTACAAACACGCCTCTCTTCCAGTTCCGCCAAAAACAATAATCGATTCAGCCCCATAATTTTTCTTTATCTCATTTGTCTTTTCAACGATGATATCCCATGCCTCATCCCAGGATATTCTCTGCCACTTATCTTCTCCTCTCGCGCCAACCCGCTTCATTGGATAAGTAATTCGTTGGGGATGATGGACATATTCCGGCAGCGACAGACACCTAACACAAAGCCTGCCCTGGCTGATGGGATGCTCTGGATCGCCCTCAACCTTTACCAGCTTCCCGTCTTTAATAAAAAGCTTCATGCCGCAACCTACGGGATGATCTCCCGGCGGCGACCACCCGCAAGTTCTAACGGTATAGCAGCCGTCTTTTTGCTCCATCCATTCTTTTTTCATTATCTCACCAATCCTTTCAGCTATCATTAAAGCAATATGTATGCCAGTCACTTAAAACTCTTATTAAATTGAATTAGTGCTAAAAAGTAAAAAGAGATTACCCTTTTTTTAGTGTAAAGGATAATCTCTTTTTGAGGGGTTCCGTATCGTTTTAGGAATTTCAAGTACGGTTTCGGTTATACAGACCACACCGGTATTTTTGTTAACTCCCATAACCTTGTATAATGTTGATGTTTTAAATCAAAGCCTAATGAATTAAAACTTTCGGAAGGAACAAATATTTGACAAATTTTCTCTTGCTTTCGATTAGCCCATTCTTCAAAGGTTGCATAATAATCATCCACTGTAAGAAGTCCCGCGGCCTTAATTGTACCGCCAAAAGTATTATTTTTTACCATTACTGCTTCTGCCCGTTCAATAGGAAGATGCAGCAATTCTAACACGGCTTGCACAACTGCATGACCAAACTCTGATGTCAACAGCAAGGTCTTACCTGTTTGGTGCAAAATGAGTTGCCGAATATATTCGGCCCGCCTCATATCAAAGTCATATTCCATAGTAATCCCAGAGCCGCATCCATCACCATTTTCCCATATATACTCTTTTTTCTGTCCATTCCGTTCGGCAACAATCCATAACAGCCCATCACACTCAAGCATATTCCATGCTTCCACCCGACACCGTGGTATTTCACCATTGATCAGACGTATCACATCCCCCTGCCTGATGCCAGCTTTCCAAGCCGAAGAATTTTTTAGAATACCACTGACAGCAGGAGTTAAATCTGTAACACAAGAAGGCTCTAAAAGCACCGGACAGTCAACAGTTAAATGTGAAATAAACTCCCTTAATTGCGCATAGACCTCATCACTGTCAGGAAAAATATCCTCCTTCTTACCGGAAAACGCCGGAAAGTAAATCCTGATTACTCTTGTTTTGTTTTCTGATAGAAATTGAATAGTCCTTTTTAAATCTTCCCAACCGGTAATATTAGGCATAGCAACTATACTGCTATTAAATGCAACATCCTTTTCCGCCAATAATTTAACACCGGCAATAGTCATTTCTGCCTGTTCTTTTGTATCCCCCATTAACATTTTTCTTCCTTCTACAGAAGCACTGTTAAGCGAAATATTCAACGAAATGTTTCCCAATCGGTCTATGAAGTCAATCAGATCTGACGTTAAACAGTGCCCATTGGTCGTAATCTCAATCGGAGTAGCCAAAAATCGTTCGCGAAGTACTTGGATAATTTTTCGAATATCAGGATGACAGAATGGTTCTCCTTCAATAATATTTGAAGCAGACTCTCCGATTGTAATTACTTTGCGCGAGTCTAGATAATTCATCGTCTGAATAATCTCTTCAATACTACGCACACCAATTGAAATAACATCAATTCCTGGCGGATTATTTTTATGACTGCAAAAAATACACTGCGAATCGCAACCGGAGGTAATTGGCAGTATATTGCCTTCTTTTGCAGCTTCAACTATTAACTGTTGAATCTCCATTTGATTACTTTTATCCATAAGCTTCACCTTGCATATCATATTGTGCAAATCGTTACATTAACTGAAGTAGACTGCCAAAAGGCAGCCTACTTCAGTACTTTTATTAATATGTGCCATACTTATAGGTTCTGGTAGGAACATCATTCAAATCTTTTTTGTCTATGAAGGCAACCATACGGACAATAGCACCGTCACCTTTATGCCAACGGGTTGGGAAGGCGCAAACTACACAACGTTTACCAAGAACCTTATCGACATCCCCGCCGACATTTTCCCAAGCAGGAATATTTCGCTTTAGAAATACCTCATGAACCGGTTCCCATTTAGGATGATCTTCCTTCGCTTTTCGCCCAGGGAAAAATGTTTTTTCATATAAGTCGATAACACGCGGAACCAAAGGCCCAGGACCATGCTCAGCCATATACGAAGCACAAGGATGATCCAAAGCCTGACAATCTATGCCGAACCCTGCCGCACCTTGTTCAACAAGCCATTCCCCTGCCTCCTCCGACAACCCGGGACTCCACAGGAAGTAACGGTCCGAATCACTATATAACCGATGCCAGCCGGTTACAATAAGCACATAATCACCAGGCTGAAGTTTAGGTTCGCATTTTTTCAGCATATCGATAGTAATTGTCTGCATAGGGGTGCATTTAACATCCCATATTACAGCCGGCGCAATAAACTTTTCCAACGCTACTTCGTCAGTAAAAGGGCTTTCTTGGCAAACATGAGCAGGCGCATCATAATGCGTAGAAACATGCAGCGGAAAGTCATGCAAAAGTTGTGTGCGACGATTAAACTTTGCCATGTACTGTACCGGAGTGGTCCATGGCTGAGCACCGGCAGGCCAAGTCGGCTGATCATTGCCCCATGGATGAGATAGATCAACCATTACCATATCACTGGTAATAGCCCATTTGCCAGGCATATTCTTAGCCGGAGTAGAATAATCCAGTAATGGAGTATCATATGTTTTTACATCAAATGGCATTTTTTCAATTGAAATAGGATATTTATGCATTTTTATTACCTCCTAATTTTACCTGCTGTAATAGTATTAACCTACTTAAAGAAAAAATATCCTTCATTTTTTAACCACCTTTTATATTAATTTTTTGAAGCATAAACATTCTAGTTGCCAGCCAAAACTCCCTAAACATGCAATGAAAATAAACTACTTTTTTGAAACATCATGTAATTTATTTATTTTCACAATAGTCATTTTAAACTATAATAGCAATTAGATATATGAATTATCTCTCTGTATTTTGGTGCATGCAGGAGGAGTTATGGAAATTAATCAATTACGCGAATTTATTGTTCTAGCTACTGAACTTAATTTTACCAAAGCAGCAGAAAATCTTTTTATGTCGCAATCAGTTCTTACACGGCATATCGCTGCCTTAGAAGATGATCTGAAACTACAGCTTTTTAATCGAAATAATAGAGAAGTGCAATTAACTACTGCTGGCAAACTATTACTTGAGGAAGCGCTCTCTCTTTTAGAACAGCACACACGCCTTATTCAAAAAATTCAGCAATACGCAAACGTTGAAGTAGGCGTTATAAGAATCGCTTATTTAGAAGCCGCCTCCAAAAACTTTCTAATCCCCTTCATAACCCACTTTAATCATTCATACCCCAACGTACAAGTGCACTTATATTCTTATGAAAACTTGCCCTTGTTAATGAGCGCTTTGCAAAATAACACTGTCGACCTTATTTTTACTCTGTCTCTGTCTTTGCCCAAATCCGGACTTAACTGGAAGCCTGTCTGCAGTGACTTTACTTCAGCTGTTGTACCATCCAATCACCCATTGGCCAATGAACGTATCATTGACACCTTATTATTAGCAGATCAGCAATTTATATTGTTATCAAGCGTTAATAATCCGCAAGGCTTTCAGCACAATGTGAAGCTCTGTGAAATAAGGGGTTTTACACCAAATATTGTTCAACAGTTGCCTAATGTAATGTCGGTTCTTCTCATGATGGAACTCCACCAAGGAATAACCTTCTTACCTCGCCATACCCAGATATATGCTAATCCATCCGTACGCTACGTCGATCTTTACGGTGATGCCTGCAGATTTGACATCGGTATGGCATGGAAAAAAGGCAACTTAAACCCAGCACTTAAACCGCTTTTAAATGAATTTGAAAAAACACGTCAAACATTTATTCAGCCTTATCAACCGGCCCACTGACTTAAAAATCACACTCCATTGTTTTATTAAATCATTTTATCTGTCAATTTTTCTGAAACAATTGAATTTTTAAATTTATTATAGCGTAATACTTGACAAAAGCAAAATTCAAAATTAGCATATTCATATGTAGATATAACATCATCATTTCATTATTGATCACATTGGTACTCACTTTTTAATAAATATCCCCCGGCCTAGCCGGGGGTTTTGCTTTCCTGATAGCCGACACTATACGTTGCAATCAATACTCTTTATTATCTGCTGCATTCAGCCCTGCAGAAATACCTCCAGACTTTCTCAACTTAGCCACAACAGGTAACACAACTATTGACGCCACGCCAATTTGAACAAGATTACCAGGTACGGATGTTATCGGTGTAATCCAATTGCCATAAATAATAACTTCAGCACCATAATAACCAACTACCTTAATAATACAAGCCGCCGTCAAAGCCATGATATAAGCCTTTAAAGTTTTGTTACTTTCACAAATAGCACCGACTATATACCCCATGAATCCGACAATAATCAGTGTAAAAGGCGCCCATAATAGCCAGCCACCTACCACATCAAAAAGCGCCATGCCGATTCCTCCCGCCAAAGCTCCTAACCAGCGCCCGTAAATAATGGCAATAATAAATAGTGGCACATTTCCCAAATGAATTAACCCGCCATTAGCAGCAATAGGCAAGCGAACATTTACAAATATCGTACAAGTAAAAACAAGAGCAATACCTAGTGCCGCATATACTAGCTGTTTGGTTCTATTTGATGAGCGTTGTTCCATAATAAATTCCTCCTTCTTTCCAATATCTTTGAATCTTGACATAGCCGCTTAAACACCTTGGATTAGCGTTTGCAAAACATAGTTGTATTATAAAGTAATTCTGATACTGTTTAAATATACAGAATTTATATTTTAGATAAGTACAGATAATGAGTAAATAAATAAAGATTTATTGCTCGACCATGCAAGCAATAAATCTTTATATAGGAATCCAAATCCATCTATAACACTATCTTTTTTAGAACCCTACCGCTCAACCCAGGCCAAATAGGTTTGATCCGTTTTATAAGGCTGAAAAGCCGGATAATCTGACTCTTTCTCTAAAACATTTTGGACAACAACAAAAGCCTCTTCATGCCGTCCGAGCTTATGCAGTATTCCGACTTTATATTCGTACAAGAAGTAAAAAGTAGAACTTTCAATATAGCGGATACTGATCTCGACAACATCAAGCGCTTCTTGCAATACCACCGCATCATCCGACGCCAGCAAAGTTTGCTCGCCAATACAGGCGCCGCACCATTGAATAACCGTCTCCTGAAACTTTCCATATTCGGTAAAATGCATGATTGAACCGGCCCTAATGGATGGAAGAAGTAGTTCCCAGGCTTTTCGGGAATGTTCCAGACAAAGTTTTTTGTATTTGGCTATATCCTCCGCTTCCAACCCGGGTACAAAAAAGGACAGGTCATTATAGCAATGCGAATAAAGGTACTGCGTATAAAGAAGATCTTTATCCACAACCGGTTGACCCTTGGCGGCTAGGCTCGTAAGTAATTCCGAAGCTCGGTCGCAATTGCGCAGCGCCTTTTGATAGTCGCCGTTCATCTCCTGCTGCTGGCCCTTAGTCAAACAATCCGCGATCTGCTGTTGCATATCCTCCCCGGTTGGAGCCGCTCCCATCTTGGGCAAGATATTTTTAAGCGCCCCTTTGATCTTTCGTTTGATCTCTTCATAAAGATACTGTTCATTGCAAAAACGAATCCGACCGCGCTCAACCAACCCGGGTTCACTTAAAGTCCCCGCGACAAGTTTCAGCTCAATTTCCGCCAACCTTTCGCGTAATAATTTGGGAATTGGATTGAAATCACTATCATCATTGGGATAAAAAACTTCGGCGAAGATACTGTCAATAGGTTCACAGCCCTGAGAGCTATCAATTAGTTGCATCAACCGGTCGAATACCGCGGGAGCAGCAGCCACCGGTTTGACGATTTGGAGCAGCGCCTCCACCAAATCGTCATCGTATTCTTCTTCCAGCTCGGAATTTCGCTCGTTGTCTTCTTCCCAATCATACTTGGCGACTTCCGTTTCCAGCATTTTAATTATATTTTCAATCCATGGCAAATCAGGCGTGGTGGCTTGCTGCTGTAAATACTCCACCAGCTCGTCTTCATCGCAGTAACCAAAGCCATTGCGAAACAGCGCCGGAAGATCAGCCGCACCACTTGTCACTATCGTCTCCAGCGCCCAAGTGATGGTAGCTTCAGTAAAGTCGCGGGGATACAATTCACACCTAACCAATACTTCGCGGGCAAAAGCAATCAATTCCGCCAGGTTATTATGTTCCAACAGCAGCTCCAGCTTAGCTTCATTTTCCGCAGGAACGTCCCTCGCCTCACCGTCATCCGCCTCTTCTTCCGCTTCTTCAGCAAAACCGATTTCGGCCAACGCCCATAATTCCGCAGCGGAATAGGTATCATTAATCCAGGAAAACTCTCGCGGAGCCTCATAGATAAAATATTGCTTTTCGTCATAATAAGGTTTTAGATAATCATATTTGGAGTTACCAGGATATTTATTGGCCTTTTTGTGGTGTTTTTTCGCTTCCTCGGCATTTCCCTGCAGATAGTAGGTCAAACCGAGCAGCCACAAAGAGTTCAAAGCATCCCTGTTGTTTGCGACAACCGCCAACAATTCAGTCTGGGCTTTTTCAAGCTCACCCAAACGGAGATAGGCCTCGCCCCGATAACGGCGGTATGACGGTGACTCACCATTTTGTTCTGCGTGGTTGGTAAATTCGATTGCTTTTTCATAGTCGCCAAGCTTGATATAAATCCCCGCTATAATAGTATAAGCTTGTTGGGGATGGGTTTTAATGTTTTTTGGAAAAAGAATCGCCGCCTTTTCGTAAAGCGGGATCGCTGCAGTATAAGCATTCAGCCAGTGCAACATTTGGGCCTGCCAAAACACGGCAAGGTAATGGTTAGGGGAGAGGCTGGTCGCGTATTTGTAAAAAAAGTAAGCTTCCTTATATCGGGCGTTATTAACCAGCCGATCTCCCTGGCAATAAAAGGCAATGCTTTCGGGGTCGAAGCCTTCAATAAAAATTCCGTCCTTTGAGTATGAAACCTCGTAGATATCCTCATCAGAATCTTCGCTGCTGGCTTCGCGGTAGAATTCCGGTTTCAGACAATAATAACAATCCTGCCCATAAACAACTTTTAACCTTGTATCACTAGTTTCCCCGCCAACAGTAAATACCACCGTTTGATCATCAAAAGTCAGCCCGCTAAAATCTCCATACCAGCTATAAAAATAAGGAACCCGAACAGTGCCATCCACAGTTAAGCTTTCAACCAGCATTTCATGATCTTCGGCCAGCAAATAAATCTCTTCTTTAACTTCCAGATCACCCTGAATATAAAATTTTCCGCTATAAGTAAAGCCATTAGTACAACTACTCAGTGACTCGCAGACCAGATTGCCTGCAACAATCAGTGAATGAGAAATATGACCGGCATAATTCAGATTGCCATTAACAACAACAATCAAGTCGGCCTCAGCTTCTTCTTGTGCGATGATTTCCTTAAAAGCTTTGTTTTGGACAGTCAAATTGCCATCAAAGAAAATCGCCTGATACTCATCCAAGAGATCGGGATCAAGCTCATCGCCCCATAATTCTTTAATATTCAGTTTTTTTAGAGCGTTTCGCAGGCTAATCACTGTATAATCGGAGATACTCAGTTCTATGCCATTGTTTGGGCGACCGAAAATCTTCATACTCATTTGTTCCTTTCAAATTAGCTGTTATTATCTATAATCGCATACAATACCCGGAAGCACTTGCCATTAACTTACCACTCCGTAATCGGTTGGTTTTTATACGTTCCAAATTGTTCGCCACGCCTTAATAGGTTTAATACTGCAATAACTGTACTTTTTTCATACTGTTCAAAATTATAATAATCCCACGCTTTCATTTCATAACTTACTAAGTAAAAATCCCAGTTATTAATATCACATTTTTATATATTCTCTCTGTTACCATTCATAAACCTGTCGTAAAATTATAATATATTTATAAACAACAAAAGCCTGCCTTGAATAAGGCAGGTCCACAGGAGCTTTCATCACTCTTTCAGAAGCAAACAGTACATAAGCAGTTTTCCATAAAAAAGCCTTCTAGCGAAATCGCTAGAAGGCTTCGTTTTTCCCTATGGTGCGCCCGGCAGGAATCGAACCTGCGCTTTCGGCTCCGGAGGCCGACGCTCTATCCCCTGAGCTACGGGCGCATAGCAGTTGTTGGACACATAAAGTATTATAACACAGTAGATGCCCTATGTCTAATAAAAATCAACATTTTTTTATGTAAAGTTTTTACTTGCCCGGTGTAGGCGTTTGGCAATATGGGCATGTCCGCCATTCACGTTCAAGGTCTCGACCACATTGAGTACATTTAGGCTGCAGCGTATGGCTGCAATACGGGCAGGCATTATAGTCCTGCCGCACTTTGCCACCACACATTGGACAAAGCATAGTATCCTCTACCGCCGTACCTTCAATATCAATCGTTGGTTCTTCCCTGCGTTTATATTGAGGCTTACGACCAATAACAAGATACAATGGCAAAACTACAATAAGCAATAAAAATGTTCCAAGTGCCCACATCGCTGCACTTCCATTATCATATCCGAAACCTTTGGCATCATTATATACCCAATACGCGGCAAACCCCGCCACAATCAGTCCCAAAAACATCATTACAGATTTTTCCTCCAAGCATTCTAACATTTTACTTTTGATTATAGCATTTCTGTTGGTAATTCAGCAACAAAATAAGGCCACGCAATCAGCGCGGCCATTTATTTTAATATATAACTTTACATACCACCAACGTCAGCACCAGTGCCATTCCAATACTATGCACCAGCAGCTTCCAAACGTCCTCCTTAGTGACATTCATAAAATAAACCGCCTTTCTCCAGAGTTGTTAATTTTATTTTATCAGAATTAATTGATAATTTCAATTATTGTTTTTATTTGCTTTTTCGATTATTACTTACATTTATTTTAAAAATACACAAAGAATATCTAAACTTCAAGTAAAATATTAGGTTCGGCAGTATTAATTCTCCACCGAACCTAATATCAGGACTATTCGCTGATTGTTTCCAACGCCTTACCCTTTGTTTCTTCGCCCAACGCCCATACCACCACCGCTATCACCAGCATAACAACAGTAAACATCGCAAACACCTTGGTAAAGCCACCTGGCCCGTTAACCATATAACCCACAGCAACCGGGGCGAGCATGCCGCCAAACCGCCCGACAGCCGCGGCCCATCCCGAACCAGTCGCCCGTATCGCAGTTGGATACAATTCAGGAGTATAAGTATATACAATCCCCCACGCCCCCAAATTGAAAAAGGCCATTAGACTTCCCCAAAGTAAAACATTAGCAACGCTGCCTGCGTGTCCAAACCAATAAGCACATACAGCAGACATTGCAAGATATAGGGTCAGCGTCGGTTTTCTCCCCCACCTGTCCACCAAATAAGCAGCACTAAAATACCCCGGCAATTGAGCCACCGTAATAATCAGCACATATTCAAAAGTTTTAATTACAGTATGCCCCTGCCCTACCAGAAGCGACGGCAGCCAGGTAAAAATTCCATAGTAGGAATAAACTATCCCAAACCACAACAGCCACAGCATAATCGTCCGCCGGATAAACCGGCCTGTCCAAAGCCCGCTAAATGTTACCACAGACTTTTCGGATCTCGGAGACACGGCAGCAAACTCTGGCGGCTCGATTCCTACCGACCGCTCAATTGCACTGACAATGGTATGCGCCTCCAGAGTCTTCCCTTTATCAATAAGATATCGTACCGACTCCGGGGCTGAAAGTCGAATAACAAACACATACAAGGCCGGCAACGCGCCAATAATAAAGGCCATCTGCCAACCGTACCGCGGTATTACCAGATAGGCAATAAGCGCCGCAATCAGCCACCCAACACCCCAGAAGCTTTCTAATAATACAACAAACCGGCCACGCTTCGCTGACGGACAATACTCCGTTAACAGGGTCGCCGCTACCGGCAACTCACCACCCAAACCAAATCCTACAAAAAATCGCAATACAAGCAATACATTAAAGCTATCAGCCGCCGCACAACAGCCGGTAGCCACACTATAAATAAGCAAAGTAACAGCAAATACATTCTTTCGGCCAAAGCGATCTGCCGCTAAACCAGACAAAACCGCTCCTACCGCCATACCTAAAAGCCCCACACTGCCGATAAAGCCAACTTGTTCCGTCGTCAAGCCCCACTTCGCCATCAACACCGGCAATACAAAAGCAATAATCCCCGTGTCCATTGCATCAAACATCCAGCCCAATCCAGCCATAAACAGCAACTTATAATGAAACCGTCCTACAGGCATTCGTTCCAACCGACTAGTAATATCCAAAATATATACACCCCATCTTGTCTTTACACCATTCTTGTCTCTTTGACATTATAATACCAAATCACTTTGGTGACAAGACACAAGAATAGACATTAGAAAAGACTTGACCTAAGTCAAGTCCTGAAAATTTAAATAAGCTTAAGTTAGTATAAACATCTCAACCTATGTTATTCAATTAATCAAAATCCCCTCGGCCTTAAGCTCAGCTTCAATGTTAGCCAACACCGCCCGTGAAGAAGCCCCAACAGTATGCAGATGAACTCCGCCGGTCACCATCGACAACGGTTCAGCCCCATCAGAGAGCTTATTTAGAAATTCTTCCATTTCCCGCCGGGAGGACAGCATTAAATTTGCTTTAATTTCGCCATACACAGAATGTTCTACAATAACGTCAAGTACCTTGCCGCCATTATCAATAATAATTGCTAGTTCCTTCGCCATTTTTTCTCGGTCATGTCTGCAAGCAAATTTAGCAACAACATTATTCATTTGGGGTTTAAGAGACATTATATAACCTTGCGGCGTAGCATATATCTCTCTGCCGGCTGCCCGTAGAATAGCTATGTCACCAACAATAATCTGGCGGCTGACTCCCAGTTCTTTAGCCAGCGCCGCCCCAGTCACCGGTTCGAAAATACTCTCCAACTTTTCCAGTAGCAATTGCCTACGCTTTTTTGCTTCCATATCTTACCCCTCTTATTTAGCCGCCGTAGCCATACTAATAATATCAGCCAGAGCCGATCGATGGCCAAGCACCACCATAACATCACCGGCAAGCAAAACCTCCCCGGCATCCGGATTGGTAATCATTTCTGCCTGACGCTTTATTGCCACAACAATAGAATTATGCTTACTCTTAATTCCACTCGCGGCAAGACTCTTGCCGATCAAAGTCGATCCCGATAAAACTGTGATTTCAGCAATATCAAGGTGAAGTTCCTGATTATAAAACACATTCTCAACAAAATCCATTATAACCGGCTTGGTCATTGCCGCCACCATTTGGCGACCGCCCATTACCGACGGAAAAATAACCGTATCGGCTCCGGCGCGGCGCAATTTTTCCTCAGCTTCAAACCGTTCAGCGCGCGCCACAATAGTAATGCCTGGACTCAAACTTTTCGCGGTCAATGTAACGTAAACATTATCAGCATCATGCGACAGAGTAGTTATAACCCCCTTAGCGACTTTAAGCCCCGCAGCCAGAAGTACCTCGTCCAAAGTTGCATCTCCCTGAATAACCGGGACCTTTCGCTCCAAGAGCTCTGCATATATCGCAGCATCATTTTCAATAACCACGAATGTCTCCCGCTCATATTGCAGTCGTTCAATAACATTATCGCCGACCCGTCCGGCGCCGCATACAATTATATGATTGGTCATCGCCGCAATCTGTCGCTGCATACCTCGTCTCCCCAAAACATTTTTTACCTGGCCTTCCACAACAATACCAATTAAGAAACTCAGTGCGTAGTAGGTCATCCCTACTCCGGTAATAACCAAAAAAATGGTAAATATCCGCCCAGCGATTGTAACCGGCACTACATCACCATAGCCTACTGTCGCCACCGTTACAACCGTTAGATAAACAGCGTCAAGAATAGTCATATGCTCTAATGCAACATAGCCGGTTACGCCAACCACCAGGATAATTATAAAACTCAGCAAAATAAACTTTAGCCGTTCTAACGGCACTTACATCACCCCAAAAACGCTAACGTTCATGGACATCTGGCCTTTTTATTTCGCCACCCAGACCTTAATTCCTGCCAGACCGGACTCTGGCATTAAGTATTACCTTTTATATGTATTTTAACATCACAAAATTATAAAAGTTTAGCCACTCCAGAAAAGTGGCTAAACTTTTATAATTTTAATATGGTGGGCGATGACAGGATCGAACTGCCGACATCCTGCTTGTAAGGCAGGCGCTCTCCCAGCTGAGCTAATCGCCCATATGGTGACCCGTAGGGGAATCGAACCCCTGTTATCGCCGTGAAAGGGCGGTGTCTTAACCGCTTGACCAACGGGCCTTCTGGCTCCCCGAGTAGGACTCGAACCTACGACCGATCGGTTAACAGCCGATTGCTCTACCAGCTGAGCTATCGAGGAACAACGTAGTTTATTATATTACAGGAGAATAATTATGTCAAGAGCATTTTTTAATGATTTTTGCCTGCCATCCAAAACATATAAAATATATTAAAAATGCGCATCACCAGCCCTAGCACTGGCAAAAATTATACTGAATAAACTTTTACCCCAGCTCAAGAGGACTATTAATTCAACTAGTCAAATAACTAAATTAAAAACAATTTATGGAGGCATCTTATGGATCCGCGAATCTCTACTTTAGCCCAAAACCTAATTCACTATTCTACGGCAATCAAACCCGGTGAAAAAATACTGCTTGAAATAGTCGATAGCGCCTTGCCGCTGGCCAAAGCACTTATTGATGAAGTATACCGCACAAACGGCATTCCTTTTGTCACCATCAAGAACAGCCAACTACTGCGCAGCCTTGTCAGAGGCGCCTCAAAAGAACAACTACAGCTTGCCGGCCAATGGGAAGCAGAAAGAATGCAAGCTATGGACGCCTACATTGCCGTTCGGGCCAGCGACAACATCAGTGAAATGTCTGACGTAAGCCCGCAGCAGCTGCAGCTATATCAACAATATTGGTCCAAGCCAGTCCACACCGATATTCGCGTTCCTAACACCAAGTGGTGTGTACTCCGCTATCCCTCAAGCTCAATGGCCCAGCTCGCCAACATGAGCACCGAAGCTTTCGAAGACTTCTTCTACCAAGTCTGCACCTTAGACTACGCAAAAATGTCCCAAGCAATGGACCCACTAGTAGAACTTATGGACCGTACCGACCGGGTAAAAATAACCGGCCCAGAAACCGAACTTGTTTTCTCGATAAAAGGCCTTCCGAGTATTAAATGCTCCGGACTGCGCAACATCCCTGACGGCGAAGTTTACACCGCGCCTGTAAAAGATTCGGTTGAAGGCGTAATTACCTATAACACACCATCAGCCTACCAGGGCGTAATTTACGAAAACGTCAAATTAGAATTTAAAAACGGCAAAATAGTCAACGCCACCGCCAACCACAGCGAAAGCCTGAATAAAATACTCGACACCGACGACGGCTCGAGATACATCGGCGAATTTGCCCTTGGTGTTAACCCCTATATAACGAAACCAATGAAAGACACACTGTTTGACGAAAAAATCAGCGGCAGTTTTCATTTTACGCCGGGAAGCGCCTATGAAAAAGCCTTCAACGGTAATAAATCAGCCATTCACTGGGACCTTGTTGCTATTCAAACTCCGGAATACGGCGGTGGAGAAATCTGGTTTGATGACCGCCTGATTCGCAAAGATGGTCGATTTGTAACACCTGAGCTTGAGCAACTTAACCCTGAGCATCTTCGCTAATATAATACGCATCCCCAAAATACTAAGGCTGGTGATTTTCCTCACCAGCCTTAGCTTACTTCAAAAGGTTTTGCACAAAATTAGGCAATGCAAAGCAACTCTTATGAAGCTCCTTATTATAATAACGCAGATTTAAATCAGAATCAGTGAATCCAGCTGTATCAACCTTTACCGGATCATACTTTTTCGAACCAATGGTAAAAGAATGGGTACCACCCGGATATAGTGGAATATGCGCTAAATAAGTACGGGTAATTGGAAACAATGCTTTAATATCCTTATTCAGCCGACATAAAAGCTCCTGGTGGTAAAATGGCGACTCGGTTTGCTGAACAAAAAGTCCATCCGGCTTAAGCGCCTTATACACATCTTTATAAAAATTGTATGTAAACAAACCTTCCCCGGGACCGATCGGGTCTGAGCAATCAACAATAATAACATCGTAAACATTCTCAGCAGCAGCCATATGGCCAATGCCATCGCCAATTTTCAGACTAACCTTAGGGTTGTCAGAAATAAGAGCGGCACTGATTTCCGGCAAATACTTCTTGCTGACCTCAACAACAACTCCGTCAATCTCTACCATTTCCACCTGCTCAACTTGAGAATGCTTCACCACCTCGCGAACGCTTCCGCCGTCCCCGCCGCCGATAACTAGTACCTTTCTAGGATCAGGATGAGTAAATAAAGGCACATGGGCAATCATCTCATGATAGATATACTCATCAAAAATCGACGTCTGAAAAACGCCGTCCAAAACCAGCATACGCCCAAATTCATGGGTATCCACCACCGCCACATCCTGAAACTCAGATTTCCCCATATAAAGCGTTTCTTTAACGCGGGCCGACATACTCAAATTCTTCGTTTGAAATTCGGAAAACCACAGTTCCAAAAACATCGCCTCCCTAAAGTGTAACTATATGTTAATACCTTATAACACTATAATAGTATATTTTAACACAAATCAAATTAAATAGAAACCGCAAACAAACTTGTCCTCGGTTTACAATTCAGTGTTTACTTCAGCCTGGTTCGATTAACTATTTTCTTTGGCAACGTAAATCCATGTCCCTGCACTTCAATTGCGTCCTGTACTATCATAAACGCATTCGGATCAACAGAGTTAACAATATGCTTGATTTTAGCAACTTGGATAAGCGTTACAACAATAAATACTATTTTTTTATCGCCTCCGGTAAACGCACCCTGGCCATATATAAAGGTAGCCCCTCTTCCAACCGCCCGCATAAGTGCAGTTGCTATCTCTTCCGGATACTCCGACACAATAAACATCGTCTTCTTTGTATTGAAGCCATCAATAACTCTAGCACTAATTGTTGCCCCGACATACATTGCCACAAGCGTAAACATCGCCAGTTTAAACCCGAATAAAAATGCGGCAACAGTCATTAATATACAATTAATGAAAAAACCCACATAGCTGATATTAATATCATAATATTTTTTGACCATTGCGCCGATAATGTCGCTACCGCCTAAACTGCCGTTAACTCTAAACACTAGTCCAGAGCCAAGACCGGAAATAACCCCGCCATATATTGCCGCCAACATAGTATCATCAACAATGGCAAACGAAGCTAGTCCCCTGGTAAGATCAATCGCTACCGTAAATGCCAGTGTTCCATACAGGGCAAAAACACAGTATGACTTGTCCAGCAACCGATACGCTGCATAAAACAGCGGAATATTAAGCAACGCGTTAACACCGCCGATAGGAGAACCAGCTAAATAATGCATCATCATCGCCACACCGGCTATCCCACCGCTTAAGAGGTGGTGCGGCACCAAAAAAGCATTCATACCACTGGCTCCGATTATACTGCCAATAGCCACTGCAGCATAACGCCAGCCCTTCTCCTGCCATGAAAAATTAGCATACTCTACCAAGCCGCACCCTCCCACCTAATAATATTTTAAAACTACTATTATAGGTTGCCTAGTTTTATAAAACCCCATGTAGCGCAAACAAATTCAATTTACCTTTACTATATTTCCCAACAAAAAGAGCAGGGTAATAATCCCTGCTCTCGGCTTAACTGTTGGTCAAATTGTAAATTTGGATACTGCGACCTGAAGTTCTTCCGCCAATTCAGCCAAACTGTAACTGGATGAGGCCATCTCCTGCATTGTCGCTGACTGTTCCTCAGTAGCAGCGGAAACCGTTTGGGTCTGCCCTAGCGTTTCACGGCTAATATCTTGTACCGCTCGAACAGAATCAACTAACTGCTTACTGCCGGCGGTAATCTCGCCAATTGCAGCCGATATAGAGCTCACCCGGCCAAACATTTGTTCCACAGCAGCATTTATTTCCTGAAAAGCTTCCCCGGCACAACTAACCACCCGGTTACCCTTATTTACTTCCTCTGTTCCCTTGGCCATAGCCGCAACTGCCTGTTCCGTATCCTGCTGAATTCCGGTAATTAGCTCCGCAATCTCTTGCGCAGCTATCTGCGACTGTTCTGCAAGCTTTCGTACTTCCTCAGCTACCACCGCAAAACCGCGGCCTTGTTCGCCCGCCCGTGCGGCTTCAATAGCGGCATTCAATGCCAATAAATTAGTCTGCCCGGCAATTGCCGACATCGTCTCAATAATCTGGCCAATTCGCCTTGATTGCTCACCCAACTTGGCAACAACTCCCGCCGAATTTGTCACCACATTCTCAATCTCAGCCATCTGATCTACTGCCGTTTCAATCGCCTCGCTGCCATTTCCAGCAGCTTCCCTAGCCTTACCGGCCATGTCAGCCGCCATCTTAGCATTGGCCGCAATATGATCAATCTTAGCTGAATTTCTTTCAACTATTGTCACAGCATCGGATACAACACTTAACTGTTTTTCCGCCCCGGCAGCGACCTCGGCAATTGTCTCCGCCATCTTGCTGGAAACCTGGGCAGACTGGTCAGTGCCTGCATTTAGTTCCTGGCTTGAAGCAGCCAAAGTTTGCGCTTGTCCACTCACCTTGAAAATAAGTAACCGCAAGTGTTCTACCATCTCATTAAAGCTGTTAGCCAAAACACCGGCTTCGTCTTTAGAATTAACCACAACCCGCTGTGTTAAATCTCCTGCCGCTACCTTGCCAACTCCTGCCACTAGGCTATTAATCGGACCGGTAATCGCTCTAGCCAGCCAAATGCTTCCAATAATCCCCAGTAGCAAAATGAGAAATGTCACCCCGCCAACTATCGCCACCAATCGATTTCGCTCAGCATTATACTGTTCAATATTCCGACCGGCAAAAAGTACGCCAACCGGTTTCCCATCCGGCCCCATTAGCGGCATATACGAAGTAATATATTCACTACCCAAAATATCTGCCTTTCCCGCATACTTTTGACCTTGGTTTAAAACCTTTTCGGCAATCTGAGAATTAAGTTTTGTTCCAACGACTCGCTGGCCATCTTTCAGGATAGTAGTAGAAACTCGCTCATCTCCGGCAAAAATTGTTACCTCGGTACTAAACATTTGTTTAACCCGATCGACACACTCGTCCTTGCTGGCCGCATAGCCGCCAGAAATCACCCCGATAATCTGACCTTGCTCATTTTTTACCGGCGCTCCGGCTCTAGCAGAAAGCCTGATAACCGTTCCAGGCTCGATCGCTGAAAACGCAGTTCCGTTTAATGCGGACGAAACATTAGCTTGATTTAACACATTGTCGCCCTTTTTGGGATCGTGAGTTCGAACCAATACTACTCCACGCTCATCGGTAACGGTGACAAAATCAAATTCAGCCTGCTTTGCCAAAGGGCCCACAGCCGCTAATATCGCCGCTGGATCTTTTGCTTCAACCGCCCGGATTACCGCCGGATTTCCAGCTGTAATGGCCGAATAATTTAAGGCGTTCTGCTTATAATCCTCCAACACCAAACGCAGGCCTTCCATGCCTTTTAAAGTCTCCTGTTCATGATTCTTCTCCATGTTATCCGCAAAAAAGTATAAGGCCGGAGCAATTGATGCCAAAACGGCAACAATTATGAAACCGCTAACATACAGGATAAGCTTACCACCAATACCACGTATCGCCACTCACAATCCCCTCTCTCGGCAATATAAGCTTGGTTTTCCCAGCTAATATGCTGAGAAAAAACCATCTTATGTCATTATACACTTATATACCTTTTTTCGACAACATATGACATAAATAATATTAATTGGCTATTTAAATCGCCCGCAGCCAATCAAATCTTTTACTACCTCACCGGCTATAATCAGCCCGGCAACTGACGGCACAAATGCAATACTGCCGGGAATCTGCCTACGCTTAGTACATCTTGCACTGGACCCCTCCGGACAAATACAGCTATCGTGGCAGTTTGAACACTCCTCCGTCAACGGCGTCAGCGGCTTTTCCCGTGAGTAGACCACTTTCAGGGAAGTAATATTGCGCCGCCGCAATTCGTAGCGCATCACCTTTGCCAACGGACAAACCGACGTGTCAAAAATATCGGCAATCTCAAATTTAGTTGGATCAAGCTTATTTCCTGCCCCCATCGCACTTATAATTGGTATGCCTTTTTCTTGGGCCCTTACAACCAAATCAATCTTCCCGGTAACAGTATCAATAGCGTCAACAATATAATCATAGTCGGAGTTTATAAGTGCCTCCGCTGCATCCGGCAGATAAAATTGCTGAAATACCGTAACCTCAGCCTCCGGGTTAATATCTCTTACCCGCTCCATCATCACTTCCACCTTGGGACGTCCCACAGTCTTCATGGTCGCATGAATCTGGCGGTTGAGATTTGTCAAACACACACAGTCATCATCTATCAACACCAGTTTACCTACCCCCGAACGAGCCAACCCTTCAACTACAAACGAGCCAACGCCGCCGATCCCAAACACCGCAACCTTTTTCCCTGCCAATAACTCCAAAGCCGAAGCCCCAATCAAAAGTTCGGTGCGCGAAAATTGATTCAGCATACCATCCATCCTCTCAAGATCCTTTTATGCAAAAACCCCCGGATACCGAGGGTTTGTTTCTATAGCAATTATCTAACTTAGACCAAGCAGTTTGAAAAGCTGCTCTACCATGCCAGGCGCTACAACTGAAGCCAGCAATAAAATTGTAAGAACAATCAAAGTAATAGTAAACAGCCAGGCAATGGCATTATACCAACGAGAGTTCGTATACTCTCCCATCAGCCTTTTACTGCCGGCTATCAACACCATAAAAATAAGTATCGGCGGTAACAACACCCCGTTGATTACCTGCGTTGTCAACATTACTCGATACAACGACAATCCCGGCAAAAGCACCAGACAGGCACTGACAAAAATAATCACCGAATACAAACCGAAAAACACCGGCGCAGTCTTGTACTCTTTGCTTATACCCCTTTCAAAGCCAAAAGCTTCACACACCGCATAGGCAGTGCTCAGCGGCAAAACAAAGGCCGCCAGCATTGACGCTCCAAACAAACCAAAAGAAAATAGCATTGCTGCATATCTTCCTGCAAGGGGCTCAAGCGCCACCGCAGCATCCTTAGCAGTCTCAATCGATATATTATTTACATAAAGCGTAGCAGCAGTAGCAACAATGATAAAGAAAGCAATAAGACCGGTAAAAAACGAACCAATTAATACATCTAAGCGAGTGTAGGCATAGTTTTTAGCGGTAATCCCTTTATCAACAACTGATGCTTGAACATAAAACTGGCCCCACGGAGTAATCGTCGTTCCAATAACCCCAACTGCCATTAAGAGAAATTCGGCATCAGGGGAAAAGGTCGGCACAACCATAGCCGCAACAACAGTCTGCCATGGTGGATTAACCATAATTCCAGCCACTACATAACTTAGAAAAGTTACGCAGAGCATAAAAAAAATCTTTTCAGTTTTAGCGTAGTCAGCTTTAATCACCAGCCACCAAATCAAAAGTGCGCTGGCGGGGACCGAAAGGTACTTGCTGACCCCAAAAATTTCGAAACTTGTCGCAATACCCGAAAACTCTGATACAGTTGTACCGAGATTGGCTACTAATAATACAAGCATCGCGAAAAAAGCCCACTTTACACCATACTCTTCCCTAATTAAATCTGATAAACCCCGCCCGGTAACCGCTCCGGTCCTGGCAGAAATTTCCTGGGCAATAGCTAATGCTACCGTACTTACAAGCATTATAAACAAGAGACCATAGCCATATTTTGCCCCAGCCGCGGCATAAGTTGTAATACCACCGGCATCATTATCAGCAAAGGCTGTTACTATCCCTGGCCCCATTGCCGCCAAAAGCAAGGTCAGTTTGGTACGAATTCTTTTACTCATCCGGTAGCACCTCCTTTATGTACAAATAGAAAAACCTTCCCCAAAAGGAAGGTCATTAAAAATCTGCTGACCTCCCCACTCGTTGAGTTTTAGCACTGCATAACGTAGAGTATTCCCCTCAGCCACATTAAGTAAAACCTTAATCCGGTAGTACCTGTTATACCCATTGGCGTCTCTCGACGTTTCCGGGCAGTGGCATTTGTTTATGCAGGAGCCTCACCTAACAGAGAAAAGCATTCTATTTATCTTTATCTCATTATATGATCTACGTAAATAAAGATCAATCTTCAGCACTTAATAATAATCGAAAAATAACATTTACAGCAATACTTAGTGAGCCTTCTTATGACGCATTTTTAACAAGTACCCGACCACCACAACGCCTACTGTCAGCGCAATTTCTATAACTAGCTCGTAAGGAGCAAGATATACATTCAGTGCCGCATCCTGGATCATCATTTTTCCGGCCGCCAAACCAAGCACAGCTGCTCCGGCGTAAATAACAACCGGAAAGCGATCCATTATTTTTAGGATGAAATGACTGCCAAAAACCACGAACGGTATGCTGACCGCCAGACCAACGATAATTACCAGCGCCTGGTGCCCGCCCCCCATGCCTGTTGCTGTACCTGCTATGGCCAATACATTATCAATACTCATTATTACATCAGCCATAATAATAACCTTTATCGCCTCCGGTAAAGAAACAGCCTGTTTGCAGTGTACTTCCTTCTTTTCGGCTGTAAGCTTTACTGCAATATAGAGAAGCGCCAACCCACCGATAAATTGTATGTATGGTACACTAAGTAGCTCAGTTGCCACCAAAATTAATGCTATCCGAAACACTACCGCCCCTAGACTTCCCCATATCACCGCTTGTTTTCGTTTTTTTTGCGGCAGATTGCGACTAGCCAACGCAATAATAACTGCATTGTCACCAGCTAGCAGCAAATCCATTAAAATTACTCCGCCTAATGCCATAAATAGTTCCACTTAGCATTCTCCTTTACCTTTTCAAATTCTCAGGCCAGTCCCTCCATAACATAAGAAAAGACCTTTAGTATGACTAAGTCATACTAAAGGTCTCGCTATTGGCTGATGCAATAAAACCAACGACAAGGCCAGGTATTTCTACCGTGCTGGTGACCATGTCCTAAGCTACTCCCCTTTAGATATATTATATAATACCCTAACTATACACCAAAGTCAATATGGAACACATTGTAAGGATGTTTCATATTATGTTAATAGATCGGCCATTTAAAATACCGGAGGTGAAATATTAATGTATTATGACGATTTTGATGACGATGATGACGATATGATGTGTAGCTGTGAACCGATGAAGACCTGTACATCGATGAAATCTTGTCATTCTATGAAATTCTGCGGTTCCTGCGAACCTATGAAATCTTGTTATTCCATGAAATCTTGCGAGTCCTGTGAACCTATGAAATCCTGTTGTTCCATGAAATCCTGCGAATCCTGTGAACCTATGAAATCTTGTTATTCCATGAAATCTTGCGAATCCTGTGAACCTATGAAATCTTGTTATTCCATGAAATCTTGCGAATCCTGTGAACCTATGAAATCCTGTTATTCCATGAAATCCTGTCACTATATGAAATGTATGTCCTGTATGCATGCCCACAAATGTATGTCCAGCTGTTCCTGTGAACCTATGAAATCCTGTCATTCCATGAAATCTTGCCACTATATGAAATGTATGTCCTGTATGCATGCCCACAAATGTATGTCCAGCTGTTCCTGTGAACCTATGAAATCCTGTCATTATATGAAATCCTGTCACTATATGAAATAAACTAATCCTACTAACATTTGAACAGCGAAACTTCATTGTGAGCTTCTACCATCATTAGCAAATGTTTTACACCATATATAACTGAAAAGACCTGGCGTTAGCCAGGCCTTTTCAGTTATAACAGCACCAAACCAAAGTCATACTAAAATCTTTAATCTGTCCTGACTAATGTCGCTGGCAGCATAGCAAGCTTTTAATACCTTATATACCTCTTCCATCGGCTGATACAAGCATCGACTTTGAAACAGACACGTTTTACAATTCCAGCAGTCAAACTGTCCGTTGCCGCCAACAACAGCTTCCCGATTTTCAAACTCATTAATAACTCCCTGGACAACTTCCGGCGAGTAGAAGGCCACTAGGCGGCTTAATGTTTCGGGTTCATCCAAACTGTCCAGCCTAGTTCCAAAGTAATCACGCACACACTTATAATAGCTAACTGCCGTTGGGTTTTTCGACACTTGCCTGATATACCCCAGAAACCGATTAAAAGCTTCGCGAGCTTCTGCCGTCTTGCCGCTTTGATAGTAGAGTGCAGTAATAAATAAATCAACATTTGAATAATACCAGGGAACAGCACTATCTTCCAGCGGTAGCGCAGCCATCTCCATAACCGTTGTCATCGCATCATAATTAATCCCCTGCAAAAATTTGATTATACTTTCTGCCCCTTCTACATCCAGCGCACCACTGTGCCTGACCAGCCGCTTGAAGTTGTTAAACTCAGCATAATCGCTAATCGCCTTAATATCGTCAAACTCTTCCATCTCACTCATCCCTGGTACAATAACATGATAACCGGGAAAGCCAAGAAACGACACATCACGTACATATAAACTGTAGCCGTTATTCTGAAGCAAGCCCTGAATATTTACTAACAGCTCATGGTTAGTGCCTGCCTGGCACTCAACCAAACCGCTAAACTCATAACTATAACTTTGGCTAAAAAACTCGGCAGGGTAGACCCCTGAACCGTTAATCATTATGCCCATAATATTATCCGGATCGTCAGCCTTAGAACAGTAGGCGAATTCTCTTACCCCGCGCATCGCTCTGATATCCTGCCCCTGTAGAAGCTCGGTAAGTGTTCGTTCCACCGCAATTTCAAATATCGGATGAGCACCGAATTTAACAAAATAACTTTGATCCCTCTTGTTGGTATAAATAATACCTACTACCGGCAACCCCATCTCCAGGGAACAATCCTTAAGAATAACCTCAAACGGTCCGCTGGCTTCAATAGCAGTCATCATCGCTTCAATCTTCGGATAGCTTTCGGCCAACATTTCCCTTGGAATGGTTGGCGGCACAAGCTTCTCCTTAATAATGCGCTTATTTACATACCGTTCCATAATTTCTGACAGTCCTTGCACCAGGGCCTCTTCCGGCGTATTGCCGGCACACATCCCATTCGACATGTACATTTTGGATATCATTTTTATAGGAATATAAGAAATATTTTTTGTCCCTAGGTTGCAGTATGGTAACGCAATTAAATCAGCAGCAATGGTCTCATAAGATACTCCCTGCCACAGCCGCATTAACTCGCACCGATCAATATCCGGAGCTAACCGCGCAAACTGGGTTAGTACCCATTCTTCGTCGCTGTTTAAGAAATCATCGATACTTAGCATTTTCTCATCCGGCGCATAATAAAAACCTAGATAATTAAATGCCTCGGGCCTTAAATCTAGGCTCAAGCGATAAGTGGCTAGGTTTTCAAGTCTCTCCATCATTTCACCGTATGCACTGGCCAGAGCATACTGCCGGGTGGTTCCCTTTCCGTTGGTCATTAAGCTTGTATTTTCAATTTCGATGCTAACAGAATAAAATCCCTCAACCGAATTCTTCCATAATGTCTCAACCGTCAATAATCCTAAGTCTCCTAATATACCCCTTATTTTATTAATAGTCTTCAGTGGGGTCTCGTCCTTATACTTTAAATCCGGTAAACCCATGTTTTCGCCTCACTTCCCCATACTAATACTAAATATGGGTATGTTACCTAACCCAATCTTTTTTAGTATATTCCCGGTTAGCGAAAGTTGTGTTCTTGTCTGGTCAATAAAAAAAGTACAGGCATTTTACTTTTACAAATGCCTGTACCCTTTTTTAGAATAGCCCAGTAATGCGGCCATCATTGTCTATATCGATAACCTCGGCAGCCGGACGTTTAGGCAATCCCGGCATGGTCATAATATCGCCGGTAATCGCTACCAAGAAACCGGCACCAGCCGCTACCCGTACTTCTTTCACCGTAATAGTAAAATCTTTTGGGCGACCTAATTTAGATGGATCATCACTGAACGAATACTGGGTTTTTGCCATACAAACCGGTGTTTTATCAAACCCCATAGCCGTAAGCTCATCAATCGTCTTTGCTGCAGCAGGTGAAAAATTCACCCCGGATGCCCCGTAGATTTTACCGGCAATAGCAAGAATTTTATCTCTAATCGGCTGATTAACATCATAAATAAACTTGAAATTATTTGGCTTTTCCATAGCTGCCAGAACTTTATCCGCTAAGGCAAGGCCGCCTTCGCCCCCCTTCGCCCATACCTCGGAAACCGCCACATCCGCGCCAATATCCTGACATATCTTAACTAAAAGCTCAAGCTCGCTCTTAGTATCGGTCGGAAAAGCGTTAACCGCCACCACCACAGGCAAACCGAAACTTTGGATATTTTCAATATGCTTAGCCAGGTTGTCCAGACCTTTCTCCAAAGCACGAAGATTTTCAGTTCCCAATTCAGCTTTAGGTACTCCGCCATGCATCTTTAGAGCCCTAACGGTCGCAACAATAACAACTGCATCAGGTTTAAAACCGGCAAAGCGGCATTTGATGTCAAGAAATTTCTCAGCGCCAAGGTCAGCGCCAAAACCTGCCTCTGTAACAAGAACGTCAGCCAGCTTAAGGGCAAACTTAGACGCCATAATAGTATTACAACCATGAGCAATATTGGCAAACGGCCCACCATGAACAAAAGCCGGCGTGTTTTCCAAGGTTTGTACCAGATTAGGCTTAATAGCATCCTTAAACAATACCGTAAGCGCTCCGGCTACCTTGAGATCAGCAACAGTAATTGGCCTATTGTCAAAGGTATAACCGATGACAATCCGATTAATTCGAGCCTTAAGATCAGTTAAATCAGACGCTAGACAGAGAATAGCCATAAACTCAGACGCAACAGTAATATCAAAGCCGCTTTCCCGCGGCATACCATTAACCTTTCCGCCAAGTCCAACCACGACCTGTCGAAGCGCCCGATCATTCAGGTCAACAACCCGCCGAAAAGTAACCCGCCGCGGGTCAATGCCAAGTTCATTGCCATGATGAATATGATTGTCAATAACCGCCGCCAAAAGATTATGAGCGGTAGTAACGGCATGAATATCACCAGTAAAATGCAGGTTTATATCTTCCATGGGAACAACCTGTGCATAACCGCCGCCCGCGGCTCCGCCTTTTACGCCAAAACAGGGGCCAAGCGACGGTTCTCTAAGCGCAATAACCGTTTTTTTGCCCATTTTGTGAAGTGCATCACCAAGACCAACAGTTGTAGTGGTTTTTCCTTCCCCGGCAGGAGTCGGATTGATTGCCGTAACCAATATTAGCTTCCCGTCAGGGCGGGATTTAATCTTATCCCAAACCTTGAGCGAAACCTTTGCCTTGTACTTTCCGTAGAGTTCAAGGTCATCCTCGGTCAATCCAAGCTGCTCCGCCACCACAGTAATCGGCAGCATCTCAGCTGCCTGTGCAATTTCAACATCGCTTTTCATTCAGATACCTCCATCAACTACATTTATGGCCTAAATAAATTATGAGCTTTAAACTCAGCATCAGCTAGTGATTTCTGCACAACTTTCATGACAGCTTCCTTGCTGTGCCCGAAAACCAGAACATTAAGCTCTAGTACCAATTCTCTAATTAAGCTGCCTGCATCAACTACAGCGTCTTCAGACATCGTTTTTACATCCACGCGATCCATTCTCGTCAAAGAAAGAAATATATAATCCTCTGATGCAGCCAACTTAGCCAGTAGCTTAATATGTCCTAAGATTACGCCATTATTCGAAAGCGGCTGACCGATACTAAGTAAAAATTTCTTTAATACAGCTTCAACGTCTGACCTCTTTATCGGTCTAGCAACACTCACCGGAATGGATTGGCTAAAAACAGCAGCTTTATTCATGCCCGTAATACCTCCGCAAGCACTTTAGGCGGCAGTTTGTTTAGCGCACAGGCAGTTAAGAGAGGAACCGAACCAGCAATTTTTTTTACAGACTCAATTGTATCAGACAACTCAAAGCCCGCAAGATCAATCTTATTTATAATAACAAGGTCACTCTTCGCGATCTGACTTTCCATCAGCGGTTCCAGCACTGCTAAAAGCTCGGGCCAACGTCCGGCATCGACAATAGTAATAGTTTTAATCGAACTAATCAGATGATATTTCCCTATAAAATCGGCTACTTTACTTGGCACAGCGATGCCAGTCATCTCTATTATTAACCAATCTGGGTTAATAGTCTTATGAATTTCGGCAACCGCAGTAACTAGATCGCTTGTTATCTGACAACACACGCACCCGCCAAACAACGGCCTTACCTCAATGCCGCTAGTTTTCAACAGCTTATCGTCGACACCGGCTTCACCTATTTCATTTTCAATAATTGCCACCGTTTCAGCTTGAACTTCAGTAATTTGTTTTGCTACCTCTAATATTGTCGAGGTTTTTCCCGATCCCAGAAACCCCCCGAAAAGCAAGAGCCGCATTAGTTTTTACACCTCATTTTGCACCTCAGAAAATTGTAAATTACGCAAAAACAATTCTTGAAACTCAGGCTCGGCTGCCAATTCAATATAATTCGCTTTCCGTGATATATTGTGACAACGATCAAGGTTCTTCTTTGAAAGCAGTGCCTTAACCGCGCCAACGCCTGCGGCGTTACCCACCGGAATAATCTGCTCTCTGCTGAATCCTGGCAAAAGCCCAATCACAAGCGCACTGTCAATATCAATATAATTTCCCAAAGCCCCGGCAAGAAAAACAGGCATTTTCTCTCCCACCGCCACCTTGGTCATTAATATTTCAATACCTGAACAAATAGCCGATTTTACAAGTTGAATTTGCCGAATATCCGACTGGGTAATCGAAATATCGACCCCGGTAGCACTTTTTGCACCTTCAACAAGAACAAACTCCCATTTATCATCTTTTTTCTTCAACCGTCGTGCCAACTCCGGTGGTAAATTATCTGCGATCCGGTAATTAAATCGGCCTGTTGCGGTAATAATTTTCTTCTTAATAAGTTCAGCAACAGCCTTGACAATGCCTGAACCGCAAATACCGCTCGGTTTCCCGTCACCAATAGTTTTAAACCATACTATATCGGCAATAACAACATTTTCTATAGCACCAGCAGAAGCCCGCATTCCATCACGGATATGCGCCCCCTCAAAAGCCGGCCCGGCAGCAGTTGAACAAGCAAAGAATCGGTCCCTGTTACCAATAACAATTTCTCCGTTTGTGCCCAAATCTACCAGCAGCCCTTCAGTCAACAACTCATCCTGATTAACAGCCAGCATAGCAGCCGTTGTGTCGGGCCCGATAAAACTGGCAATTCCCGGCAGCACTACCACTTTCCCCACTTTGCTGATATTTATGCCAATTTCGTCAGGCGAAAAAGGCCCAACACTATTGAACAATGCCGCAAACGGTTTAGCCGCCAAACTCGCTGGTGAAAGTTCCATTAAAAGATGGGTCATGGTTGTATTTCCGGCAATTGTTGCGGCATAAATATTCGCTGGTGGCACCCTCGCAACATCACATAGTTTAGTAATAATCCGGTTAAGACACTTCCTGATTGCCGCAGCCTGGCTAGCCAAACCCGCCGGAGTTGATGCGGCACTAATCCGGGAAATTACATCCGCCCCAAACGCCGCCTGGGGGTTGTTTTCTGAAATAGTTGCAATTACCTTCCGGGCATTAACATTAACAAGAAAGCCGGCCACCGTAGTTGTTCCAATATCAAAGGCAACACCAAACAGTGCGTCTCTTGTATCACCGGCTTCGACTGCAACAATCTCGCCGTCAACCAAAACCACCGTAATTTCTTTCCTGCGAAGTTCAACCAGATTCGCGAGCTGTTTTAATACCCCGCGAGTAGTAATAGGTTGCTCATCACCCAGTGCCTGGCAAAGCATTTCTTGCAGCGAATAATGTTTCTCCACAGAAGGATACTGCAATCTTACTACCGCCTTTCTAAGAAGCGGCTGTCCTTCAGGCTCGAACCCTAGCGAAATAATGCCTTTATCGGTTGCCATAGACTGCTTTATTCTTATTACAACATCCGTACGCGGATAAACTTGACAAGCCAAATACACATTATTGCCAACAGGCGCTGCTTCTTTTCCATCCGAGTCAACCACTTGGCCGCCGGTTACCTGAATTTTGCATTTACCGCAGGTTCCTCGGCCCGCGCAGTTAGCTTCAATAAAAACCTCGCCTTCTGTAAGCGCAGCTAACAAACTTTTATTACCATAGCAAGGTACAACCTCGGTTTCGCCCTCAATAATTAGTTTAAAAGCTTCATCAGACACAATAGCTTACGCCCCTGTCCGGCTTTTTCATTTATAGCCTTTTCACTAAACAGCTTAATTAACGCCAACGGCCCTTTTAGAAAATTCCACTGCATCGTAAGCGTTCTTGCAATAGCCGTCTGCGCCGCAGTATTGGGCGACGGTTTCGTCTACCGGACCGCCACCAACTAGTATCGTTGCCCCAGGATCAACTCCCCTGACAGCAGCAACCGTTTCTTTCATCACGTCAAAAGCAGTCGTCAAGAGACAACACAAACCGACAACCTTTGGCTTATGTTCTTTTACCGCTTCAACAAATGCTGCTATCGGTGCATCCACACCGACATCAACAACTTTAAAGCCATTACAATTCAAAATAGTTGCAACAATGTTTTTGCCGATATCGTGAATATCATCTTTTACTGTTCCTAAAACCATAGTGCCAATAGCCTTTGAACCGCCGCCCGCCGCCAAAGCGTCACTTAATTCCTTTGATGCAGTACTAAAAACTTCGGCAGACATAATGAGTTCAGACAGATAGTATTCGCCGGCCTCGTAAAGCTTGCCTACCGCCTCCATACCCCTTTGCAACTGCCCCAGAACCTCAACTGCCGGAATACCTGCGCTAAGCTGCGCTTTAACCTCAGCCAGTACCAAATCTTCATCAAGTTCAGTCATTGCCTTTACTAAATCGACCTTTGCCACACTACCGCCTCCTTAATCTCGCCTTCTTCGCCAACCTCTTTTCAGTCATATAAGCCTTTCCGGTGCGACTTGAGGTACTTATTACAAAATTTATCTTTGCCGAGTAAGGCCTGTGAAGCATAAATCATTCCCATCATCGCCTTATCAACAGGATTTAGAATATAGCCATCCATTCCCATGGTCATGGTCTGAATTACAAACAGCCGATTGAGTATAGCCCGGTTTGGCAGGCCATAAGAAATGTTACTTAAACCACAGATAAAATGCACAGCCGGATACTTTGCCCTAATCATGCCGATAGCTTCCAGAACTTCAACCCCATGTTTATCATTGGCACTTAAAGGCTTAACCAAGGGATCAAGATAAATATCATCCTGGGTAATGCCGTCCTTTTCCAGCGATTCGACTAAAAACGAGGCAATTCGCAGCCTGTCCGCAGCTGACTTAGGCATTCCCGCGTCTTCAATACACAGTGCCACAATTTTAGCCCTAAACTCCTTAACCAGCGGCAAAACAGCCGTATACCGCTTCTCCTCAGCGCTCAACGAATTAATTACCGGCTGATAAGAGCCTTTCAGCAGACTAAGACCGACCTTGAGGGCCGCTTCATCCGGGCTATCGATACACAATGGTATATCAGTAACTTCCTGGACAGCCTCCACCAACCACTTCATTATTTCCAGCTCCTGGCCAACAAGATTACCGCAGTTTATATCCAAATAATCGGCCCCTACTTCTTCCTGTTCCTTCGCCACTTGTTGTATGTAGGCGGCGTTCCTTGCTTCAACCGCATCACGAATAACCTTGCGGCTGGTATTAATAAGTTCCCCAATAATCAACATCCGACCGCCCCCTTAATGTCTATATATGTATGTATAGACATATCATAGCTTAGCTTTTTTCACCAGTCAATAATTCCCTATTAATGAGACCTGTAACCCACCAATAAAATGCTATTTTACTATAAGCGGCAGAAAAAACGGAGCTATTGCCGAAGTTAACACCCCGGCAAGCGCCATCGCCATTCCGGCCATCGCGCCCTGTTGCTCGCCTTCCATAAGCGCCATCGCTGTTCCCTGCCCGTGAGAAACGGTGCCCAAAGACAAACCACGCGCCACTGGATCAGTGATTTTTAGCCAAGTTAATAAATCTCTGCCCAAAACCGAGCCAAAGGTGCCTGTGGCAACAACAAACGCCGCCGCAAGTGCCGGATTGCCTCCCGCAATTCTGGAAATCTCCACCGCAAATGGAATGGTAACCGATTTTGACGCAATAGAGATAATTACCTCCCTAGGCAATCCACCACACATTGTAATCGCCACTGCGGTAACCACAGAAACAAGCGAACCGGCACTAATCCCCACCACTATAGCCAAGCCATACTTTTTAAGAAGCGGCCGGTTTTTATATAATGGTACCGCCAGAGCCACCGTCGCCGGCCCCAATAAAAAAGTCATAATATCACCGCCGATGGCGTAAGTTTCGTAAGGTATGCCCAAAGTCACCAACGTAATAATGACAATTGCCGTACTAATAATAACAATATTCAATAGCGGACTGCCGAAACGCAAAAACAAATAACGGCTGAACCAGTAGGCCGCAATAGTAAGAACAATGGTAAAGAATATTACTAACAACTTTTATCCCCCCTATGGATTAACTGAACTACATATCCAACCACAAAAAAAGGAATGACCGCACCTAATACAATTGCTAGAGCTAATATAAGGCCATAATTATAAAAAACTTCGCCCCAATTCATTAACCCTACGGCGTAAGGCACAAAAAAGAATAGCATATGTTTGAGTAATAGGCTGGCCCCGTCTTCTACATACTCAAGCTTTATCAGCCCGCTAAATAATAGCCCAAATAATAAAGCCATTCCGATTACATTTCCCGGGATCTTTATGCCTGTTAATAACGTAATCTGATTACCAAGCCAGTAAATTATCCATAACAGGATAATCTGACCCACTACTTTTAAAACTTTCACCAACACTTTCTCCTCCTCATCCCCGAACATGATCTGTCCCACTTAGCAATTAGACGCCGCATTTCGCTATATATAGCGAAAAATGCCGTCGCTGAGTTTACACTGTAAAGCTCGCGAACGGCATTATGTCCCACAAATTTTAAGCCAGCTAAATTTGTACTTCACTTAAACTAGCTTGCACAGTCATTTCCTCAGGAGACAACGTCATTGCCGCCAACTTACTCCAGTCGGCTAAAGCAATGTCTTCCTTTTCATCTTTTGCAAGCAGCCGGCCATACATATCCAAATACTTTTCCGCCGACCGCCGCCAACTATAATCAGCCGCCATACCATTTTGGACAATCTTCCGCCACACCGACTGATCATTAAAAAGAGACAAGGCTTTTTCAATAGTATACAACATATCATGAGCATTGTAAGCAGTAAAACTAAAACCATTCCCTAGTCCAGTCTCTTCACTAAACGGCTGAACAGTTTCTTTCAGCCCGCCTGTCGCACGTACAATAGGGACAGCACCATACCGCATTGCAATTAACTGGCTGATTCCGCAAGGCTCAAACAAGGATGGCATCAGATAAATGTCAGCCCCGGCATAAAGCTGATGGGCAAAAGCCTCGTCAAAAAAAATATTAGCGGAAATTTTATCAGGATAGCGGCTCATCGCCCACCGGACCATATCCTCATAATACGCCTCACCGGTACCTAGAATAACCAGTTCCATATTAAGCGCCATCAATTCTTCCAGCACTCCGGCAATAAGATCAAGCCCCTTAGCAGCTACCAGTCTGGAAGCAATACCAACCACCGGGATCTTAGGATCAACCGGCAAGTTCAGCCGTTCCTGCAGCCTAAGCTTATTTTCCGCTTTTCGTTCAATAGAAGCCCAGCTATATGGCGAAATAATATAGTCATCATGCTCCGGGTCATAATATGTATCATCAATACCATTCAGAATACCATATACATCGGCCTGACGGCTCCGTAAAACACCGTCAAGCTGCTTGCCACCCTCATAGGTCGTAATTTCCCACGCATAGGTCTCACTTACAGTAGTAATGGCATCAGCAAAAACAATTCCGGCCTTCAAAAAATTCGCGGCCCCATAGAATTCAAGTCTTTCGCCAGTAAAATAATAATCTTCACTTAACCCAAGGATATCCCCAACCACTTCCCGATCAAAAATCCCCTGGTACTGCAGGTTGTGGATAGTAGTAATGGTACGCAACCTCCTGTATTCCGGCAAATGGGAATAATGGGCCTTTAAGAGTACCGGCAACACAGCAGTCTGCCAGTCATGACAATGGATTATCTCCGGCGAAAAGTCAAGATATGGTAATAATTCCAGCACAGCGCGGCAAAAAAACGCAAATCGTTCCGCATCATCATAATAACCATAATAACCGGGCCGCTTAAAATAATACTCATTGTCGACAAAATAGTACACCATGCCGTCCTGTTCCAGTTTTTGCAAGCCACAATGCTGCATACGCCACCCGACATAAGTATGGGTATCATGAAGATGAACAATTTTTTCACGCCACTCGCCTGGAATGTCACCATACTTTGGCAAAATAACGCGGACATCTCCCCCCTGCCGATTTAGCTCCTTAGGCAACGATCCAGCTACTTCTCCCAGCCCACCGGTCTTTACAAACGGAATTGCCTCTGATGCAACAAACAAAACCGACCTCATTATCTACATCCTTTCTAGTGCTCGCAACCGGGCACAACGCACCGGAAGACTTCTCCTAGTATTGCCATTTAAACGCTAGTTTTTACAAACATTTTAGCTTTCTTCATAATATATTAGTTATTTTTCGTATTGGAACCGGCAAAAGACGTCAAATCAGTCATTGAACTGATTTGACGTCGCATAACCTGGTAATTTATCGGTAATACAGAAGGCAGAAATGTTTTTAAAACTACACCAACTTTGTAGCTTTAAAAACATTTCTGCCTTCTGCCGGTTCTATTACATTGCACAATATAATGGTTTACCAATACCGCCAACAGTTATTTTCCCCTTTCGCCATCAACATCAAGCCAGCTTCTCTTATCTGCCAATACTATCTCTATCGGCTTATTTTTCTTTTCTCCCCCCAGCCATGTCGCAGCCTCATCATGGCTTTCGGAATTTACTATGTTCCTATTTTGCATCGCCTTAGAATCAACTGGCACTGACAAGAAAGCAAACTTATCCGTAATGCTTAGCGATTCATTCATAGAGTCTGCTGCATACACGATTGCTGCGACAGGGGCGATCATGATCATAAAAGTAGTAGTTAAGCTTAAAATCCAATGAGTTAAATATCTTAACACTTTCTTCATGGTCATCCTCCTTTCTCTAGTTTACATATTTAGTTTCCATGATGCATCTTTATTATGCCGGAAAACTTTTAAATTTCTTTTAAAAAACGCTACAACTGGCACAGAAATAATTGCCAAAACTGCTTTAAAGCTCTCAACTTCTGTTCATCGGAAGATAGATGGTAAACCGGGACCCTTTTCCGGGTTCGCTTTCCACGACAATTTTTCCCTTATGTTTTTCAACAATCCATTTAGCTATCGCCAGCCCCAGCCCTGTACCACCGCTTTCTCGGGATCTCGCCTTGTCGCCGCGGAAAAAGCGATCAAATATTTTCGGCAAATGCTCTGGCACTATTCCAGAGCCCGTATCTTCAACGCTGATTAGAATACTCTTATCAGCCCTTGAGCAATAAATTCTGATTTGTCCGCCTTGAGACGTATATTTAAAGGCATTGTCCAACAGAATTACAACCAATTGATGAAGCCGTTCTTTATCTGCTAAGAGTTCTAAATTTGGATTAGCCATTACATTAAGACTAATACCCTTTATTTCTTCCATTGGCCGAAATCGAGCGACAGCCTCGGCAATAATTTTGCTTATATTAACCGGTTCAAGATGCAGTTCAGCCTTATTAGCATCTGTTCTAGCCAAGGTTAGAAGATTAGCGATAAGCTTGGTCATTCGCGTTGATTCTTCGATTATCGTGTCGATCCGATTGCGTTCTTGCTCGATGGTGCGTTCCGGATGCCGCAGCATTAATTCGGCATTACTATAAATCCCCGTAATCGGAGACCGAAGTTCATGTGACGCATCAGAAACAAACTGCTGCTGTCTTAACCAGGCCGCCTGAATTGGAATCATTGCCCGTTTAGCCAATAAATATCCGGCAATGATTATCGCAAACATACTAACTAAAGTGCCAACAACGGTAATAACAAGAAAGCTTCTTAACAACTCTACTTCCGGATCAACCACACTTATGGCAATCACCGCCTGAACTAACATTTCTCCATCCACATTATAAATATTGTCTGCATAACAATAAGGTACGTTTGCCATACGAAAAGTGTGACCATCATATTCTCTGGTCTCAACCGTTCCGGCGTTTACTGTTGCAGCAATTTTTTCGAGATTTTCCAGCTCTGCAGGCTGAAAGTGAATGGGATTGAGAATCCGTCCATCGGTGCCGCGCAGCAATATAAAAATTCGAGGATCGAACAGCGGCCGCCCACTTGGTACAATTCGCCCATTTACAAGTCGTATCGATTTCGCCTGAGACAGCATAACCCCATCAATTCTGTTGAACAATCGCGAGTATAGATAGCTATATAGTATTGCCATGAAGATTATAAAAATCAAAAGAAAAACAAGTGAATTAAGGACAGTCAGCTTACGCCTAGTGTTTAGAAACATTATAACCTCTCCTTAAGCATAAAACCGGTCCCTCGCACAGTATGAATTAGCTTGTCTAATCCTCGCGGCGCAAGTTTCTTCCTTAAATAATGGATATATACATCAACACTGCTAGCCGTAGTATCAGAATCAAAGCCCCAAATCCTGTCAAACAGTTGTTCCCTTGTGACAACCTGTTCTTTGTTCAACATCAGAAATTCCAGAACCTCATATTCCTTGGTGCTTAGTCCCAGCGGCTCATCAGCAATAAACCCATCACGTTCCTTACTGTTTAACAAAATACCCCCATAACTTAATCGGCCTCTTGTAACAAGGTTTCCTTTGCGCCGCAATACCGCCTTGATTCTCGCTAACAATTCCCTCATCGCATAAGGCTTTACTAAATAATCGTCGGCCCCTGCTTCAAGACCGGCAACACGATCATCCACACTATCCACAGCCGTAAGCAGTAATATCGGAGTAGTTGAACCGCTAGCTCTTAATCTTTTTATAATCTCTAACCCGCTGATCCCAGGTAACATAACATCCAATACTAGCATGTCATGGATTCCCTGCTGTGCCGCGAATAGTCCGTCATCACCATTTGATACCGCATCAACAACATACTCTTCCTCTATTAATAGTGAAACAAGAGCTTCTCTTACCACCTTGTCATCTTCCACAACCAGAATTCTCATTTACAGCAGCCTCCTGTTTAAGCCTCAGCGATTAGTATGATATAATGCCAAGTCATAAATTCCATACCTACCGATATTCCGCGCTCCAATAAGCACTTAATACTCAGTAACACATTTTCCCTTCTCTCCTAACCCCCGCTTATTGCCTGAACCAGTTAACATGACAAAACCTGCCATACCTAAACTTGCAGGATATTTTACGAAAAAAGCAAATATTTATAGCGTATTCAAGTTAACATAAAACAAAAAGGTAGGTGCTAACATGATACAGCGCTCAATAAAAAAATCACTAGTTACCGGCATCATCGCCCTTGCAGTTCTCAGCACATCAATTGTTACCGCCGCTGCTGCAACTCCTGTTTACTATTCTGCTAACTATTCAGTTAAACAACTTACCACCAGCAACGGCGGAACTGTCCGAATCAGATACATTATTCCGCGTTTCCGTTATAACGGACAGACTGTCACTTATACCACGCCAAAGCAAACTTCAGGTTCAACCGGTACTTCGAATTCAACCACCCAACCCCAGACCGGCAGCACAAACTACACTTCTGAAGAACAACAAGCTCTCGCACTCCTTAACGCCGATCGGGCAGCAAATGGTCTGCCGGCATTAAAACTCAACTCTCAGTTAACAGCTTTAGCAGAAAGCTATGTAAAAGACATGATTAGCCGGGGCTTTTTTGCCCATAACAACCCCGAAGGCCTATCACCATTTGATCGGATGCGTCAGGCTGGTATAAGTTATCGGTATGCCGGCGAAAACCTGGCCATAAACGCAAGCGTTACCGGAGCTGAATCAGCATTAATGAATAGTTCAGGCCATCGCGCCAACATTCTAAATGCCAACTACACTCAAGTAGGTATTGGCGTAGCACGCAGCAGCAGCGGCATGGTGTACGTTGCTCAAGAGTTTATCGGCCTGTAAAAAGACTTTCCCCTATATCGTTGCAGTCATAACCCCCAGAGGTGATATGATGCCGCTGAAAGTTTTCACCTTTGCTTTAAAGTTACTGTTCAATAAGCAGCTGATCACTGCCATCAATATTTTGGCTAACCTCAGCGCCAATAAAGTTTTCATTTCACTAATAAAATACCACAATTGGCACCGGAAACTCCTTATACGTAATGGTATAAGTTTAATCGCTCGAATCGCCATGAACCCTTGGTGCCGGTTGGTATACTGGCGGGTAAAATGATTATTATTTAAAAAGCTTAGTCAGAAGGGTTTTGTTTGACCTTCTTCTGACTAAGCTTTTTCTCTGACCTACTCGCGGCACAGCACGACCCGTACAGCCATCCGCTCCTTTAATTTATAGCTTCCCGCTAACGAAATAACCTCGGGATTATAGGAAGTAAGTTCCGCCACATTCGTTTTGGTATCAAGATTGATATGAAAATCCTTGTTACTATTACCGAAGCAAGCAATATCTTCGCTAATCTTCTCTGGTAACGCCCCAAGCGGCTCCCAGTCTATCTGAATAAACCCGTCTTTCTTTTGGCCAACGAGCGTATCAAATACTGGCCGGTGAATCAAGGTGCGATACGAACCGTGATCAATTGTTTGCACTACTTCACCGCCAGTGTACCATGGCGATACTTTTACCCCAGTAGCATTAACAAGTTTTGCCGCCAGAAAAGTTCCGCCCATCAGCGCAGCCAGTGCGACAAAAGTCATCAAGACTGCAACCATATAGGCAAAAGCCCCCTTTAACCGTATCATCTCTTTCCCTCCCTCAAAACATGCTGCCGGTAGTTACTAACTTCAGCACTCGTACCATAGCTCCGTAAACCATCCCGCCACCAACGGCGGTGGCAAAGATAAACGCCGGGTATAAAAACAATAATCTGGCACTCTCTGCACTTGCCGACACCGAAGTTCCCTTAATATGAAATCTTATCGCTTGCCTGGGGCAGATATCCACGCACTTGCCGCACTTAGTGCAGGAAAGTAGCGTCTTACCCTCCCGGATACTTGCTTCATCCAACGAAAACGTAGGGCAACCTTTGCTGCACCTATTACAGTCCACACACTTTTCCCTGTCGATGCGGATATCAAAAATGTTGAATTTATTTGTAACCGACTGAAATGCGGCAAAAGGACAAAACAGCCCACACTGAATACGGCGACCGGTAATAATCGGCAGAACAACTACCAGGGCAAGAAATAACGTTACAAATATAACGGTTTGAATAAGAGTTTTAAATGAAGTTATTGCTCCAAACTCAGTAACAGTCTTAAACGGACACAGCCACTCGCAATAGGTCGGCGACAGCGTCAGTGCTGAGGTCAGTACTATCCCCAGCAGCACCGCCCAAGGCAAGTAGGTCCACTTAGTATCAATATCACTAATAACAGGTTTCTTGCAGAGACGGGAAAATCCCTCATCCAGCCCGCCATAAAAACACACCCAACTGCACCAGCCGCGGCCAAGCGCCACCGACGCTCCCAGCCACAACACCACCATGCCGGCGATACTGGCAAACCGGTTTAAAAGTGTTCCCGGAAATATAATTGTTTTAGTTAAAGCAGCTGGAATAATAACCATCGGAATAACCAAGTGACAAAAAGGAGTATCACCGTCAATAATGTTAGCCTCATTTAGCACCATACTGCCCCGAACTTCAAGCAGGTTAGCACCAAATGAAATTATAAAAGCAAACGCTGCCGTAATAAAAAAAACTGACCGATAACGGTGCACTTTTCCGGTGTAAAGCATGAGAAAAAACAGGCCATTACAAAATATATATGTCAGACCAAGCGCAATTCTTTGCAACGGTTCTGTCGGAAAGCTCCCATGCGAAAGCATCATAGCCGAAAGAAGCAGCATTGGTATTGTACAAAGCAGCGCTTTTAATGGCTGAAATGCTGCGGGCGCAGGTAAAACTCGGTTCATCAAACCATTACTCATAAAAAATTCATTCCTCCTACAAACATGATAATGCCGGTATACAGGTAGTAGATGGCGGTAATAACCGCCGCCATCTTGCCGATGATCCGAAGCGTCGGCAAACCTTTAAACGCGCCAAGCAGCGGTGCCGGGATAAAATAAAGTGTCGTGCCTAAAAAAAAGCTGAAAAAAAACAGCAAACTTTGACTAAGATTATTTAGCTCACAGGCACTGGCGAGCGCCAGGAGAAACGCTGGACACAGATTGAGTCCGGTAAAAAACCCTAGGCTAACCGCCATTAAGGCCGGCCATCTCCCCAGTATACGATTTACAGACGCATTAAATGACCGCCCAGCACAGGGTGCGCTATTGTTTCTCAAGCCGTAAAATGCCAAAGCCATCGCCAAAACAATGTATACAAGGCCAAGCAGGCTCTCGTAGTCGACGTTTGGAATAATAACAAATTGATTAAGCGCCCAAGCTACTACAGCAAAAATAAGATAACCGCAAAGCCTTCCGCCCAGAAATTGACAAAGAATAACGCCGCTTTGCCTGATGCCTTTTCCTTCGCCAAGTAAATAAGGAACAAGCGTCGGCGCACAATAAGCCAGACATACCGCTCCAGTGGATAACCCTAACAAAAACCCCTGCATACCAAACTCTCCTCTCCACTTCAAGCCATAGCTTTATACCTATTATATATATGGCAATATTAAAAAGACCATTAGCCTGTGATAACAGGTCGAATTCGCCGCATAAGATGCAGTAGACAAAAAAATAGACCCCCTAGCTTAACGCCAACACTCAGGGGTCATACATTAGCAATTCTGTTTTTGGCTTAAATCGGCTTGCTTTTTTCTTAGTCTTTCATTTAATTTAACAGCATATTTTATGTTAAAATATGCTGTTACCAGGCCCAGCGTTTCAGTAATCGCCAGTAAGATGCCGAAGCGGAGCAAGGACACGCCAAATATATCACTGACCATAGCAATGCCTAATGCAATAATTATAAAAGTCAGCCCCAAACCACGGTAAAGATTGAACCTGAAGTAATAGCCAAACATATGCCCGGTAAAACGACAGACAGTGCCAATAATCACACCAATGAAAGCACTATGCAATATATATACCAACATTTCCGGCTGATAGCTATCCATTACGATACTAGAAAGACAAACAAGCACGCCAATAAATGCCGAAGCCAGTGCATTAATTAGATAGCCTATAATGGCTGCCCTCATACTTTCCCCCCGTTTCCGATCACAATTCCAAGAAATCCTTGAAATTCCTGACATAGTTTCTGGCTACCTCAATCTCATGTTTATTCTTAAGTTTGAGCAGTAACCTTGACCCAAACCAGGGAATGATTTCCGCCACACTCATGATATTAACCAAGATCGATTTGCCCACTCTGATAAAGCCCTGCTCATATAAATTAGTCTCTAATTCATAAAGCTTGCTTTTTATCCGAAATTTATCATTGGCGGTAAAGCAATAAATGTTATTTCCCTCGGCCTCAAAATACATAATATCTTCGTAAGCTAAAATCTCATATTTTTCACTGTCAAGCCGGCGAGCACTGATTATATTTTTAGACGTTTCTGGCTTTTTCGCCAGTAAATCCAGTAGCTCGATAAGCTCATTCAAAGCTTTATATTCAAAAACAATGCTAAGCCCTTGCGCTGGATACTCACAGCCCTTTTCCACCAACGTAACCTTAGCATCTCGGCTCAGAAAAATACCTCTGGCCTTCAAAAGTTCGGCAAGCACGCCCTCCAGCGCTTCAGAGCAAACCAGATTAATCAACATATTAAATCCTCGCCTCATGCCGGTCAGCCGCCAAAGCATCACAGCTTAGTGATAACCAATAATATTCGCAGCCCTTATAAAAAATCCTCCCCAACTTATACCGACTAGAAGTCATGACCTCCGGCAAGCCGGAGGTCATGATTTCGAATAGTTTAGTCAACGCAAAATATAGTTCAATATCAAATTTCTTAATCTGCGCTTTCTCAGTTATGATTATTGAAAACTGTTTCGCCGTATATCGTAGAAGCAAATTATTGCTCACCAGCCGATCATGCCACTTACCTATAAAGTAATCCTTATCTTCAACCATAACATTAAATGTGTTTATAAATGCTTGGTGCAAAACCCCATCATCACTATGCTTACTTTACATCCCTTTTCGCCTTTGGCTAACTCCATAACTGATGAATGCCTATCACTATCAATAATAAACCAGAAATTACGGTAGCCCAATACCCTAATCTTTCAGCAGCGTATTTTTCTCCCAAATAACTACCTACAAGTATAGTGATAAAACTAACTACCCCGGCTAAGGCTGCTTCCAATAAGGACGATATGCAAATCCGCCTGCTGATGCATTTACCGATAGTGCTATCCCAAGCAATACCGCTTCCCACGGGCCAACATCTCTTGAGCTATCAATATCTACCCGTTCCGGGTAACGCAATATTTCCGTAGGCCCGACATAGATTTTTATGCTAAACAACTGCAAATTCATAATTGGTTGCTTAGCTTTTAATGCGGAAACTACCGGCTGCAAAAGAATCCATACCACTACTCCACATAGCAGGAAGACGCCTATAAGGTTAGCTATTTGGGAACTTAAATAAACACAAGATATTTCACCAACTTGGGCTGATAGCCATGTCACGCTAAAAGATATTACGGCAATTATCAGATTTGCCCAATGAGAAACCTTAATCTTCTGAATACCGTATGCAATACCTACACCAAGATTATCCAAATTAGTTGCTGAAGCAATAATAACACTAAGCAATACATAACCCAAGTTCTATACCTCCCACGAATTGTGGGGCCTTTACTGAATCTCAGGCCCACATCATCTGCCTCAACTTGTGTAACATCATTCGTGCTTAAGCTCTCGCGCGCTTCATTCCCAATATTTTTCACATATTCAAAACCAGAAAGAATTCCCGCTATTCCTGTTACCGCTACCGCCCTCAGCCCCTTTCTCACCCCCGGAATAGCCAGTGCTAGCGTTACACCGCCTACAACTAAACCAAATGGAGCTGCCCGTTCCAAGATCCGCGAACCATAGCGTAACATAACCATAATACACTCTCCCATCGCAAATTATCTCCAACCTATTATTACAGCAAATCCCCCCCTATGCACAAGCTCAAAAAAGTTTTCGTGTCAATAGAAGTCTAACTGCAATTTCCATCCATGCCAAGCAGTAAACTTAATATCAAAACTACAAACAACTAACATAACCAGATTTTTCTTTATAAAATTCGGTAATTCTCTCTAAAACTACTAATTTTGCTATAATATGTAACTTGCGCCATTTTCTATAATTTAGTAATGTTGTAATAGCAATATATAACCTTTCTTACATTATAATTTACTAAAGAAAGAGAGGGGGCAAACATTTCAATGATTGATAAGGCAAATCATTGGGACCTTAGGTTGAACCACTCCACCGGCAGTAAATCACGCCTTCTTTTTTCCAGTGTCAACCACCAGCATCTTATCGACATTACACTGCAATCTTCAATCGCCGAACAAGTAATCACGCGCGTCCTGGCAAACAATTGGAACGCAGAGGAATTAATTAACTATCTAAATTCTGAAGTAGTAGCTAATGAACATGCTTTAGCCATTTCATAAGTGCTCAAGACACTGGTGTGAATTATATTCCAATCCGCTTCAATCCAAATTACTGCACCAAGTTGCTACGAAAAAGCCACGTCCTCCACAAGTAAGACGTGGCTTTTTTTCGTAGCGGATTGCCTTGCGAATATTGGCGTATATTGACCGTCCCTCTTCCGACTCAAACGGATTCTCTAAGATTCGTATATATTCCTTCTCTAAATCCGCTTGCCAAACTCCCGCCTTAGCGGCAGCCACTATGATAGCCCCGTCCGTTGGATCTCCGTCTATTTGCCAACCAGAAGCTTTATGATTATCTAACGATATAACCTTTCCGTGACCAGCAGTTTTGCCATGCACCAATTTAGCATTGTTACATAATACTCCTGTCACCAGCATCGGCATAATATCGGCATCATTCTTGGGATCAGCAAACACCCCGCAGCATTTGAATTTATCGCTTGGTGATACCCATTCATCCGCACTAAACTTTTTTTCCACTGCAACAACTTCCTTGACCTCGGGAAACGCTGCGGTAATAACGCTGGTCTTATCCATTATAATAGTATCAGCCTTACTGATGGTTTCGAAATATCTTGCATCCTTAACATATACTCCGTCACGCGCCGCAACCCCTAACGCCGCACCTACTGCAGTGTGCTTTGAAAGAGCCACTGCGATTGGACACCCAGCAATCAATACCGCCAAACTCCGCGCCACATCATGCGTTAGCAAATAAGTTAATACCGCAATTCCTACACTCCACGGAACCAGCTTATCAGCATAATAATCTGTCGTAAAAGTGGCCGCTCGCCTCGGTGTATCAACAACTTCTCCCTCAATTGCTATTGTCTTCCCTTGATCCTTAGCCACATTATTACCAGCAGCCAAACTCGAACCACAGCCGGACTCTTCAGCAAGAGTATTCCTAATAGCGATATTTGTTCGGCCTTGCATCACATGTCAAAAAAGATTGCTTAGATGCACAATTCCCAATCTTTTCCACTCAATTCAGGTAGTATTTTCGAACTCATGCTTTGCTATACAAAATGAACGATATAACTTTTCAAAAAATTAAGCTTATCACCATCATTATTGCCACCTTAAAATCTCCGGATAAACACAACAATAAAAGCAAAGCCTCAAGCTTTGCTGCAAACCTTCCCATTCTCTCACCCGATCAAGCGTTGCTGCTTCTTCCTGCAATGCTTATATTTCACCTGATTATTGACCTTGGCTATTTCTTTCTCGTAATGAAGCTCCCAAACGATGTCATATAATTCGTAAAAACCGGTGGCCGCCACGCGGCATGCACCCATCACCAATTTTTGTTGCACCATATTTATAATGCCGCTAATCCGAGCGATCATCGCCTGACGACTTCACAAATAATTTTGCTTGGAATCGCAATCGACCATTTTTAAAAGACCTGCCCCTGGTTCCACTTTCTTCGCAAGCTTTCCAACTAATAAAGGTACTTTTAACTGGTCAACATATTTCTGATAAGCTTGATTAATTACTTTCACTGCGCTCGCTATAATGTTTATCGTCCTCAGATATTCTTGTATTTTCCCTAACGGATTTCAGTTATTCTAACAATATATTTTGAATGCGGCAAGTATTCAACATGATATAGCTTCCCTTCAAAAAAATTTCTATGAATTGAACCACGAAAGCCTTCTTCAAACGATTTTTCATTATTAAAATGACTAATGCCGCCTTCAAATTGAATGCCGTTTATCATTACATCATCTGATTCTTTTACACACTTACTTGGAACAAGCTTCAATACCCCATCCATTTTTGCATAATCATGCTGCACCGAATGAGGAATATCAGCTATCAGATTGTTCAGGTTCTTAAAGGATGTTACTGAAAACATAAGTATCAGAAACAGCGCAACCAAGAAAATTACCATCTGTTTTAATAACGCTTTATTTAATGCAATATACTTAATTCCAACATTAAAATTATATATCAACCCCTGAATTCGAAAAAAAACTATCAAAAGCATAAACAGGAGAATTAATAATAATGAACCATACAAATTATAAATAATATTTTGGATAATGTATGTAGTAGGCTCTCCTATTATAAAAATGAAAAATACCAAAACTAAGGGAGTAAAAGGAATAATTATCATTATAAATATGATCAAAATAAACACAATAACAAAATTCCTGAATTCAAAAAGCCCCTTTTTAAATTTATTAATGTCGAGCATATATATCTATCATTCTCCCTCTTAAATCAATGAGCTATATTCCGACATTAATCCCTTTTTTGAAAATATATTGTAGAATCACCCAGAAATTCCTGTGCTTTTCTATTCTATCAATTGGTTAGCTTAAATAGCAATTAATAATTCTTTAAACTTATGTTAAGGTATCCGAAAAAACCATTCTTATCTTTTCCAGAACTTCCGTCACCGTTCACCAGTCTAGACTGCCAAACCACCGTCCCGGCTCCTTTGCCGCCGCACTATCACCAGGGCTCTCTGTTCCAGCAAGAAGCTGATTCAAGTGTAAATCCATCTCCTCAATAATTGATCCAATCAACCTGACAGAATCGTCTTCTGTTATAAGAACTTCGATCTTTAAGGGAAGTTTTAGTTGATTATTTTTTGCATAATAAAGCTGTTGCACTAAGCATGCTATTTTTTTGCTTAGTGCAACAGCCCCTTTTTTAAAATATCTTCAACCGAGTCCAGGAAATCCCCGCCAAAAGCTTATCCTTGGATTGTTGACTTCGTTTTTTGATATACCCGAAAAACTCACCGAGAAATTCTTCCCAGACTTTAACTACCTCAGCCTTATCTTTAGCTGATTGGGCCCGAAGTTCGATGCTCAAATCTATTGCTTCGTGCAACTCCTTCGTAATACCAGCAATTTTCCCCTGTAAAGCTTCCACGGTAGCCAAATATTCCACAGTAGCCAACTAAATCCCCCCAATATTACTCACTATCCGGTCCTATAGGTACACCCGTTTCAGCAGCCCCAGTTGCGATAGGTTCTTCTACAATTCCAGCGTCAATCGATTGCTTAAGGTTTTCAAATTGAGCTTCGCTAACAAGATCTTCAATGTCTTCCCTGACTCCGCTAAACAAACCCTTTACCTGCTCGGAAAGCGCTATGACTCCTTGCACAGTTATTTCATCATGCCTTTCAAATTTCGGAAACCGCCTATTGTTCGGTCCTTCCCACAATGTATATATCCATCGTGGTAGTATAACCTCTGCTGACTTCTGACAGTTCAGCCACACATCACTGTATGGGTTGATGTTTCCAGATTCATATCTACAGCATCTCAATCAGATCTCCCCAGGTAAGAACGCTACTTTCACTCCATATATCTGCTACATTTACACCGCCGCTTCGGATAGTTTCGGGCTTCGTTTTATTTCGCAAACTCACCCAGCTGACAAGCAAGCGCCCATGCTTGGCGCACTAAAAGTACCCTTCGCATTTTTTCAGCGAAGGGTACTTTTCTTTGTCCATTCCCAATCAACTAATTGTAACCGAGACACCTTGTGCCCCTTCAATTTCCAGCCAATCCAACAGCAAAAAGCTTTTTAAGTAAATGCGAATTTCCCGGTAACCTTCTTTGACCTTGAGATTTGCCGGATAATATACCTTTACTGAGCCCACTTGCTGAACTTGGTAGTTTGCCTTCTCGTTATTGGGCGGATTACCAACCAATACGCTTGGTACGTAACTACCTGTTATTTGTTTGTCTGAACAAGCGCACCCGCCCAAGGCCGACTCGAATTTTAGCTGAACGGTAACCGCGCCAGACCTTTTATCAAGATATCGAGCCGCCGACTGATCAATATTAAACATATTAACCTACCTTTCAGCACCATACCTTACCAGCTAAAACACGCCCCTATTCTTAGCCTCAGCGATCAAAATTTCTCTAAACTCCGGATGGCTGACAGCAATAAGGGCCCGAGCGCGCTCGCGCAGACTTTTGCCTCTGAGCTCAGCAATACCATACTCAGTCACCACATAGTGGATATCATTGCGGGAGGTCGAAACGGCAGATCCAAGATCAAGTTCACAAGCAATACGAGATATCTTTCCCCCAGCAGCCGTCGATGGAAGGGCAATAATCGACTTTCCGCCGCACGAGCGGCTGGCACCTCGGACAAAGTCCACTTGACCGCCGATACCGCTAAACTGTTTAATTCCAATCATTTCTGCGTTAACTTGGCCCATTAAATCTACCTGCAATGCCGAATTAATTGACATCATCTTCTCATGCTGGCCTATAATATACGGATCATTAACATAATCCACCGGATACAGTTCAACATCCGGATTATTATCAACGAAATCATATAATTTGCGCGTTCCCATCAGGAAAGTCGCCGTAAACTTCCCGGGGTTAATAGTTTTTTTTCGGTTAGTGATAACCCCAGCCTCAGCCAAGAAAACCACGCCATCAGAAAACATTTCTGAATGAATACCTAAATCCCTTTTTTCTTTTAGGAATAGCAACACCGCATCAGGTATCGCTCCAATACCAAGCTGCATTGTTGCCCCATCCGGTATCAAACTGGCAACGTTTTCTCCAATCTTCTTTTCCACTTCACCTACTTGTGGTGGCTTTAGTTCAATTAGTGGTTCATCATTTTCCACTATGTAGGAGAATTCGTCCAACGCTATTTTCGCCCCGCCCGTCCGCGGCAAAAAACTATTCATCTGAGCTATTACTATCCGCGCTTCCTGGGCAGCCGACATTGTATAATCGACAGACACCCCGTAACTGCAAAACCCGTCTTTATCCGGCGGAGTAACCTGCAATAAAACTACATCCACAGGCAACACTTTATTTTTAAACAACCGGGGAACTTCGGAAAAGAAGCAAGGAGTATAGTCACCCCGTTTTTCTTCCACTGCTTTTCTGGTTGATGCCCCAACAAAAAATGCATTATGGCGAAAACTCTTTTCCATGCCAGGCTGAGTATATTTAGCTGGCCCCATTGCCACCATATGGACGATTTCGACATCGCTCAATTCCGGTGCCCTAGCAACTAATGCTTCAACTAACGCTGATGGTTCGCCGCACGCATGACCAATTACAACTCTGTCCCCTGACTTTACACTACTTAACGCCTGCTCCGCTGAAACCAATCTATCGCGATAATGATTTCTCCAGTTGTTCAAAGTAATCACTCACTTTCCCGCTAATTAGAAAGCTTAGTTCCTCAGCAGTCACAGCCATAGCATTCAAAGTATTGCCGGCAACTACGACACCGGGAGTATCACTGCCGCTGTAACGGTGCGCGCAATTAGCACTACAGCCGCTTAAGTATACGATTAAATCTACCTCTGCACTATTATAAACAACAATATAACCATCGGGCGTTAAATAGTCTTCAACTTCCTCGGCGATACGTTTTCGATCAATTCGGGGATTGCACCCGCCACAAAAACTAATGCTAATACGTCTTTTGATCATGATTCTATCTATCTCGACGCAAAATCGCCAGCGCCGAATCAATTAATTCGTCACTAACCTGGTGTACCGGCACAACGCCTTTAATCTCTGGGCACACTTCTTTCAGTGATGCTTCGACTATCTCAGACAATGTTAGGTGGGCTCCGGGGCATGTACTACATGCCCCGGTCAACTTAACTTTGACAATTCCATCAGCAGTTACTTCCAATAACTTAATATCGCCATTATGCTCATTAAGTTTAGGCCGCACTTTTTGTTTAATTATTTCTTCAAGCCTTTTCATGTCTTCACCTTATCACTAACTATTTACCGGCTTGTGGAATACCGGCAATTGCTTTAGCCAGCTCTTTCTTCTGGGCTAAATTGCCCTGACGCGCAATCATAATCCGCTGAGCCTGAGGCGAACCTGCGCCATGCATCGATTCGGTGCGATAACCGACCGCTGCCGTTCCCAGCGTCAGATTTTCAATTAGCCGCAGAATACGCATCCGATGCTCGGTTGGAACTGACGCTACACCCTTAAAGTATTTTTCAACAACCTTGCCGATTTCAGGGTTACGGAAGTCTTTCTCTGACGGCATGGTAACCATTAATCCTCCGGCGATATCCTCAGCCAGTCGGGCAATTTCATAGGGAAAACGGGTAACATTTTGTTTACATACATTTGCTAGCAAGAGATCGATCAAATATGTGCCTGAAGCTGTTTTACAGCCTTCCGCCGAACAGGCTATGCCGCAAGCATAAAGAGTTTCGTTCAAATGCATCATTTCAATAAGTTTGTCTTTTACATGTGATGCCTTAGCCGCTCCGTTATAGTCGGCTGCCAGAGCAGTCGCACCAATAAGCACATCCCCGACACCGACTTTACAGCCGCCATAGCTTTGACGATGGTACCCGGCAAACCGCTCTACCAGCAAACCACTAAATTCATACTCACCGCACATAAATACATTTTCCCAAGGAATAAACACATCATCAAATACCATTAGCGCTTCATGGCCGCCGAACTGTTTATTACCAACATCAATGTCGCCACCCTCAAGTTTACGGGTATCACAAGACTGGCGTCCATAGATGTAGAATATCCCATCGGCATCAGCCGGAGCGACGAAAGAAACCGCGTAATCAGCATCTTCCTGCCCCATCGAAATTGTCGGCATTACCAAAATCCAATGTGAGTTTATCGCCCCGGTTTGATGAGCTTTGGCACCGCGGACGACAATACCGTCAGCATTTTTTTCTACCACATGCACAAAAAGATCGGCATCGGCCTGCTTACTTGGAGACAGACTACGATCTCCCTTAGGGTCGGTCATTGCGCCGTCAACAGTCCAGTCCTCTTCCTGCATCGTTGTCAAAAATTTAATAAACCGGTCATGATAATTAGTGCCAAGCTTTTGGTCCATTTCAAAGGTCGTGCTATCAACAGCATTGATGGCATCCATGCCTACGCAGCGTTGGAAACAAGCCGCCGTCTTCTGCCCTAAAAGTCGTTGCATCTTAACCTTTTTTACCAAATCAGCCGAACTTTGATGCAAATGACAGAATCGGTTAATCGTCTTGCCTGTAATATGAGACGTAGCAGTCATAAGATCCTTATACTCTGGCTTTTGGGCTAATTCATAGGTTGCTTTAACAGCATTCATTGATGGTCTGATAATTGGGTTATCCACCGGGTTTTCCACCAGTTCACCTTGCAAATACACCTTCAAATTGAGTTTTCTTAAGCTCTCTTCATACTGTTCGGGAGTTTTTAATGTCATTATAAAGACCTCCTAAAAATATTTTGATTATTAAAAATTACCCCTCACTACCAATCCGGCTATTAAATACAGGGTCTTTGGTTTTATTGTAGTTGTTCCAATTGCGGAAGAAATCTTTACCATATACTAGAATACAAAGCACCACGCCAACGCCAAAGGCATACCCAGCGCCGCGGGAAATCAATACCCCGGCGACAATACCGGCCACACCAAGATCATTAAACGTACGGGCCTTCAGTATACCGACTCTGACAGCCACATACCCTTGTACCAGCATCGTAAGCGACAGGGCAATCGGTAATATCGGCTTCACCAGTGTAACGATCGGAGCCAGGAAATAACCGGTAAAAGTCCCCCACCGGAAAGAAGCAACTCCGCCAAACAGGCTGTCCATAGCCTCGCGGCCATGTTTATAACGTTCGCAAGTAACTACTTGCATAGCAGCCCACAGCGGTCCGCACATTGAAAGATCTGGTCCGGCAACAGACATCGCGATGTTCCGCAGCCCACAGATAATATTGTTGCGATTGGCATCGTAATGAACATTTTCATCGCCGTTTCTAAATTCCCGAGCTTCATCAATAAGCGCTTCCGCCTGAATTAGCTCGCCGAACAGTACAACATAAACGGCGGCAACCAAAGGCGCAGCTTGCATAAATAAAGCAAGTGGCGGGAAACCGATACGGGCAGAGAATGGAGTCCATTCAGTCCACAAGGTATAAAACTGCGGAATAGTAAAGCCCCATTTAATATCAGGCCACGGCAATTCGCCAACCAGCGGCGCAATAAATATTGCTAAAACCAGCGCCGGCAATAGGCCAAGATCAGATATATATTTGAGAATTATATTTTTTGACCGTAAACTTTTAAAGCTGTTGGAGAACAAAATGAAGAAGGCAAAACCGATAGCAATAGTAATAGTCCACGGATACTTATCAAAACGCCCCCCCTGCTCAAACACCAACCGAACAGCAGCAATGCCTGCCCCCAGCAGAATCCCAGATTTTAATGCATCAGGTACTAGATCAACAAACTTTTTCGCCAGACCTGTCGAACCAAGAAGTAAGGCAAATATCCCTAATTCCATTTCAAAGGCGATAAGAGCATGCATCCTGGGTACGCCTTCCGGGAAGGTTTTCAGCCATAACAATAAAAGCGGAATCGCTGGCGTAATCCATCCTGGAACTACCGGATCACCTAAATGAGAGTGCCATAAATAGAAAAATCCATTAAGAATAACAATTGTTATCGCTACTTCAAACGGCATACCTAAGTATTCTTGCAACACCGGAATAATACCGAGACATACCGCGCACATCATTAACCCCTGAATAAAATCAGGAACCTCAAACCGATAATGGATAAACGGCAGCCTTATTTGGAACGGTCCTAGCGGAATATGCGGCTGAGCTTGTCCAAATTCGCGCTTGTAAACAGGTCCTAACCATTTCAATTAAATCATCCTCTCTCAATTTATCAATAACTCTATTGGGAGATGGCGGCTGCGCTCTTCTTCCCCTCCTTTAACCGTTTGATAAGAATATTCACAATATTCTTATCGCAATTTATGTGCCAACCTCATAAAAAAAGTCGAGGCCCCTAGTTCTCTCGGTTCTAGGAGCCTCGACTTTTTTTGCGTTCAGTAGCTTATTGTGCAAAATTGCAACACAAAAGCGTTTAATCATCTTACTAAGATTATAATACATACCTGTGCAGAATTGCAACGCTGTGCGAAATTGCACATAATTACTTTTTATCCACTGAGTAACCCGTTCGCGTGCTCCATTCTCTACAGGCTAGAGCACGCGAACGGCTAATTCCCTGGATAATTCGACTAAAATTTAGCTGGGGTTAAAACCCCACCTGAATTAAGTCTCATTTATCAGTCAGACCATATTTAACTGCTTTGCGAAAAGCGGTAGTTCGATCAATTTCAAGCACTTCCGCAACTTTATTCCACGAGCCATGCTCACGAAAAGCCTCTTCTAAGAGCAGTTTCTCAGTATGGGCAACAGCCTCCTTGAGACCAGTACCGATCTTAGGCAGCACACGCCCATGAAGTACCGAATTAGGTACTGAAGCAACTGTAAGTTCATTTTCCGGAGTAGTAACCATCATTCTCTCAATAACATTCTCCAACTCCCGCACATTCCCTGGCCAGGAATACTCAACTAATGCATCAATCACCTGCGGCATAACGCTCTTGGTATAGCCAAAACTTTTATTAAATTTATCAATAAAATGCATTATCAATAGCGGAATATCCTCTTTGCGGTCACGTAGCGGCGGAATCGGAATCGGCACAACCATCAGCCGATAATATAAGTCCTCCCTAAAAGTCCCCTCCTGAACCATCCGGACTAAATCCCGATGCGTCGCAGCTACAATTCTAACTTCAACGTTGATTGGCACACTACCGCCAACCCTAGTAACCGTCTTATCCTGAATTGCCCGCAGCAGTTTTACCTGCAGAAAAGGCGGCAGTTCACCGATCTCATCAAGAAACAAAGTGCCCTTGTTGGCCAATTCAAACAAGCCTGGTTTTCCTTCTTTTCTCGCGCCGGTAAATGCTCCCCGTTCATACCCAAATAACTCGGACTCCATTAAATTATCAGGAATCGCACCACAATTAATTTTAATAAACGGCTTGTCGCTCCCCCGGCCTTCCCGATGAATAAGCTTTGCAATCAATTCCTTCCCGGTGCCGGATTCACCAGTAATTAACACCGTAGAACTAACGTTAGCAACCTTTACCGCCAATTCCACTACCGGCGCCATAGCCCGGCTCCGAAAAATAATGTCAGCACTTTTAAGCTGAAGCGACCGGAGATGAGACAATTCGGTTTGATATTTCAACGTCTCGGCTACCGTTTGCGATAATTTTTTCTGGAGATTATTAAGCTCAGTAACATCCCGTACATTAGTTACAACCCGAAATATACCGCCTTCTTTATCAAAAATCGGATTACCAGTAACCAGAATATGTTTATTATTGCGTTTTACAATCTGATTAATGGTAACACTCTCGCGCCGTTCCAGCACCAACAGCGTTACAGATTGATCATAAATCCCGTCTGCAACCAATTGGGCCATGTTCCTGCCAAGAATCTCATCAGCTCTAATCCCACTTATCCGTTCGTAGGCCGCATTAACCCTCAGCACTATGCCATTGCCATCGGTAATAAAAATGCCATCATAAGATGAATTAATAATCGCTTCCTGCTCGGCAATTAATTCCCTGATCAAACTACCTTGTGCTAAGAGTCCGCTACCATCATCCGCTCTTCTATTCTTACCACCGGAAACTACCATTTTCATGCCGCCTCCGTATTAAAGCTCGAACTAATGTATTATTATATGCTTTTTTAGCCAAAAGAAAAAGCCCTTTTCCGCCGTTTTTGCGAAAACAGGACTTAAGCTACTCACAAGCTTTCTATTGCCTCAACTAGTGCCGAACATTAATATATTTAAGTTGTTGATTAAAGAATTCAATTTTTTTTGCAAGATTACTTAAAAAGCTTAACTTCTACTTTCTTTTGCTCCGCTAAATTTCTTATATCATCTCTATATTCTTTTGTAAGCTTAATAATTTCCTGCTGCTTTTGCGTTAAAGTTTCCAATTGCTCCTTAGTCGGCTTATCTGCGTTAAGCATATTGGTAATCTCATTAAATACGTATGTGCTATTATCCAGCATCTTCAAATATTTATCATGAATGGCCTGAACTTCCTTCGTCTTAGGTTTATAGCCTTTTTGCTTTTCAGCAAACTCCGTCAATTTCCCATTAGCATCAGAGAACATTTTTACTACTTCTGCTTTGTCTTTTGCAGTATTAGACATATTGCTCATAAGGTCTAATGAAAAATTCTCCGCCTCTTTTTGTACACTCATTTCAAAATTCAGATACTCCTCTAAGTCACTCTTTACAGGATCACTGCCACAGCCAACCATAAGTAAAAGAATCAGTACCATAAAAGCCACTAAAATTTTTCTGTTTTGCATAATATCCTCCCACATCTTTACATTTCTCTAATCACAACTTAGTCATAATTTCTCAAAACTTAATCATAATTTCACAAAACTTGGTCATAATTTCACAAAAGCAATTTGTATTATTTATATTTAAGCTCGGCGTTAGCCCAAAGCATGCTTTCTTTCTTGTGTTAGGTTTATGTATTCTAAATTAAGAAAAAGAACGGTGCTCGCTACGTTATAAAAAGCATATGCTAAGCTGGCACAAGTATCTGTAATTATTCCACCACACTCCGGCAAAAAGTTCTCAGCAGCTCCCAAAATTGATGCAATTACTGCATATATTATGCCTACAGCAAGTAACTTCCAAAATACTCTCCACCAGCGGCCTTTTACTAAAGATTTACTATAATCCAAGGCCTTTTTTCCTCCTACATCTCTTAATACCACCACTTGCAGTACAAAGGTGTAGTATATTGACCAAATTATTCCCGGTATTACTAAAAACAAGGTAAGTCCCACTATTATTAAACCACCTAAGAAACTCGACCCAACAAGGCTTCCCAGCCGAAAAAAAGCTTGACGTAAAGCCGTCATCCAATTTAATTCACTTTTATCGTTTTTTATAGCATGCTCTACAATCAAAACAATGGCCATTTGCGCAATAAAAGCGATTATAACAAGCACAAAAATGCCTAAAAACAATTCCACAATATTTGCAATAGACAAATCTGGATTTCTAGTAATATATTCAGCATAAAAGTATCCAGCAATATTCATCGGAAGATAAACGAGCAACGTAATAAGGATAATTGCAGTAATTTGTTGACTATAAACCGCCCAGCCATCCTTTATAATATCACCTAACCCTAATTCTCTTTCCTTGATATCATCAAACACTAAATTATCACCTCTAATTACAGTTTATATCTCATCTCACCGAATAGCGCTAAAATTTTCGCAGCCTATACATGAAATGCCAAAGTCAGCTTTTGCAGTACTTGCGTTATTATTTTTACACATATCAGTAATTTTATCAACCAGTTTTTTCCTATTTTTTTCGACATTTTTCCCCCTTGTATTTTTTATAAAAATGTTTCTAAATTATGTAAGTGTATAAAAATAACCCTTTAAGCAGGTATCCTTTCCCACCCCTGCTTAAAGGGTATTAACGCTCTTAAAAGTTAATTTTCTAACCTATTCTTCACCAAACTTACTATTGATAAGATCAAGTAGCGCTTGTGCCGCAGACACTTCGTCTTCTCCTTCAGTCTCAATTATTATTTGTGAACCACATTCAACCCCCAGGGTCATTAAGCCTAAAATACTTTTACCAGCAACACTCATTCCTTTTTCATTCTTAACCATAACCTTAGCCTTAAACTCATTTGCTTTTTCGACAAAGAGTTGCGCTGGCCTAAGATGAAAACCGGCTGAATTTTTTATTATACCTGTTACGCTTGTCATAATTTTCCTCCTATATCGCTTGCAATACTTGATAAAGTTCAGCCGTTGAATTAACTGCCAGCATTTTTTCTCGGAACTCCGCATGAACCAGTTTACGTGACAAAGCAATCAGGATTTTTATATGGGCATCACCGGCAGCTTCTTCCGGCACACCAATCAGGAATACTAGCTGCACCGGCTTCCCATCCAACGAATTCCACTCCACAGGCGACTTCAATCTTGCAAAAGCTAGCCCTGGTGTTTGCACGCCGCTGGATTTACCATGCGGAATGGCTACCCCAAATCCGATACCTGTTGACCCCTTGTGTTCCCGTTCCGCCACTGCAGCAATATATACATCTTTATTACTCAAAATCCCCGCCTTCTCCATGCCTCCCGCCATTGCCTGTAAACATTCTTCCTGGCTAGACGCTTCCAGTCCAATAAATACAGTCTCATCTGTTATAATATCCAGTAATTCCATTATGACCATCTCCTATTCTCTAAGTTTGCCACCCAAAAGTATTACACTTAGACTTCAGCCTTTTTCTTTTTTACCACACTAAGGATTAATGCAGTTACCACCGTTCCGGCTATCAACGAGATGACATACATCCCTAGATTTCCAACTGCATTAGGTATCATAAGGACAAAAATCCCACCGTGTGGAGCCCGCAGAGTGGCTCCAAAGGCCATTGACAATGCGCCCGTAACTGCTGAACCAATCATAATTGAAGGAATAACCCGAAAGGGATCAGCGGCAGCAAAAGGAATAGCCCCTTCGGTTATAAACGAAATACCCAGTACTCCGGCAGCCTTTCCTGCCTCCCGCTCTTCCGCCGAAAACTTCCTTGGTGCCAAAAGTGTCGCCAGCCATATCCCGAGCGGCGGCGTCATTCCAGCAGCCATAACCGCAGCAATCGGTCCATAAAAACCAGTTCCCAGGAGACCTATTGCAAAGGTATAAGCAGCTTTATTTACCGGCCCTCCCATATCAAAAGCCATCATTGCCCCCAGAACCAGTCCTAAGAGGGCGGCATTTCCTGCCCCAAGATTAGCTAGCCAGCCACTAAACCCGTCCATAATCGCCTTTACAGGAGTACCAACAACATAAATCATCAGCAACCCAACAACAGCACTGCCAACGAAAGGAATAATTAGTATGGGCAATAGACCAGCAAAATTCTTGGGTAATTTTATATAAGTTTTCATAAATTGTACAACATAGCCGGCTAGAAATCCCGCTATAATCCCGCCAAGAAAACCCGCTCCAGTTTTTGTTGCCAACATTCCGCCAATTAGCCCTGGAGCAAGGCCAGGCTTCTCAGCAATCGAAAATGCAATAAAACCTGCTAACATAGGTACCATCAAAGCAAAAGCCGATCCTCCGCCAATGGTCATCAGCGCTTCAGCCAGTGTTCCTTGTTCCTTAAACGCTTCAATACCAAATATAAAGGATACCGCAATCATGAGACCACCCGCAACAACAATCGGTAACATATAAGAAACACCAGTCATCAGATGTTTATACGGTCCGGTTACTTGAAAACTTCTCTCTTCCCGGTTTTTCACTGCCTGGTCAATAACCTTCGGAGTTGTAGGCGGGAGCGCCATTGCCTGGTCAATAACCTTGCCTGGATCTTTAATTGCTTCACCGATAGCAACTTTCAATATCGCCTTACCATCAAAACGCGCTTCCCCCACATCAGTTTCTGCCGCAATAATGATTGCATACGCCTCAGCAATATCTGCCTCACTTAATTCATTCTCGACTCCAACAGCACCGCGAGTTTCAATTTTAATGTCAACTTGCTTTTCTACCGCCGCCTGTCCAAGCGCCTCAGCGGCCATATAAGTATGGGCGATACCGGTTGGACACGCCGTAACCGCTAAAATCTTTTTCACATAAAACCCTCCTCACACTTAAATTCTTATTTAATAACAACCGCTTAATTAGTTCTGCCTTTCAGCCTGTACCTTATCAAGAAACTGTTCCACCTCCGCAAGATTGCACACCTCGGTTCCCGGTTTTGCCGCCGTTGCGCTTCCTGCAGCGGTAACCCACCGCGCCATTTCTGCCAAAGAATACTGTTTCAACAAGGAATACACTAATACCCCAACCATTGAGTCCCCAGCCCCGACAGTACTTTTGGGCACTATCGGGCTAACGCTTACACGATAGGCCTCTTTTTTGTTCATTACCAGAGCCCCTTTGGCTCCCATGGAGACAATTACAATTTCTACGCCCTTAGCGGTAATTTCTCGGGCGGCTTGAACAACCGCTTGATCATCCGTTAACTTCCGCCCAACTAAATTCTCCAACTCAACTAAATTGGGCTTTATCGCAAAGGGCTTGGCTGCAATTCCGAGCCGAAGCGCTGCATCATCAGCATCAAGCACCGTTTTAACACCTTTACTATGAGCCATTTCAATCAACTCACCGTAAATACTACTCTCTACCTTTGGCGGCAGGCTACCTCCCAACACAAGATAACAAGCTTCATCCAGCAGCACCATAAGCTTGTCCTTGAATGCGTCTAGTTCAATCCTTCCGACCGCAAAACCCGCCTCATTAATCTCTGTCGTAATATTCAAGCCAGCGTCAACAATTTTCAGATTTGTTCTTGTTTCGCCAGATATTGGAATAAAACTATCAGTAATATTTTCCGTTGCCAAATACTTTTGCAGTATCTGACCATCAGCGCCAGCAATCAAGCCAGCTGCCTTAACCGCTACGCCACATCCAGCTAATACCTTGGCGACATTAATCCCTTTGCCACCCGGATCGGTTCGTGCACTACGAACACGATTTAAGCCTCCAACCTCCAATTTATCAACAACAACCGTCTTATCCAGCGCCGGATTTAAGGTAACTGTAACTACATATGGCTTCATGCCAATCTCCTCCTACGTTTGAACCGTATATACAGCAATGCCTTCCTCTTCTAATCTGGCAAGCATTTCTTTTTGTGCTTTATCATCAATAATGCAAGCATCTATTTGCGATAAATCAGCAAATTTGGCAAATGCCACCCTTCCAACTTTTGTATGATCAGTTAATAGAATAACTTGTTTTGCAATCTTAATCATTTTAGCTTTTGTTGCTGCTTCAACAATATTCGGGGTCGTCAAACCGCCTTCCAGATCAAGTCCATTTGTCGCCATAAACGCTTTATCGACATTAAGGATCCCAAGAGCCTGTTCAGCGATTGGCCCGACCATCGCCAAGGTGTTTTTCCTCAACGTTCCACCTATAATAATGACTTCAATTCCCCTAACCCCTTGCAGGGCCTGCGCTAAAATAATCGAATTTGTTACAACTTTTAACTCAGAGAAACGGTTGAGTTCCTTGGCCATATATAAAGTCGTAGTCCCGGAATCAATAAGCAAAGTATCGCCATTCTGAATAAAATTGGCCGCTTTTCTTGCAATAGCTTCCTTTTCCTTTCGGAATCGATCTTCTCTTTCTCCAAAAGAAGGCTCTAAATTAACATCATCCAGACAAACTGCCCCACCATGCGTCCGTTTCAGAAGTTTAGCATCCTCAAGCTCCTGCAAATCCCTGCGAATTGTTGATTCCGAAACCTGAAAACTTTCACCAAGCTCATGCACCGAAGCTCTTGAATGCTGCCGGAGATATTCGACGATTTTTAGTTTTCGTTCTTCTTCATACAGCATAACTATTTTACCTGCTCTTTCAGTCATGTTTCATGATCACTTTTGATTGTTTTTGATCATTTATGATTATTAAGATTATATTCTGACTATTCTTTAATGTCAATACATCACTATTGATTTATTATTCTCCCAATCCACTCTGCCAATCGTACATAGCTGTTCGTTCATCTAAAACTCACATTAAAAATTGAAGACTAAAAACAGATAAGGAGCTAGCCTAAACATGTTTTAGACTAACCCCTTATCCGCCCCATAAAAATCAACCATCTAAAATTCTCCACACCGCCCTCAAAGTAACAGCCTTCCTTAAACTGCCTAATATATGCACATCGAATTTGAGTATTGCTTGGCCTGACCATTACACATTACTAAGACTGAGGTATCCTCCGGTGCATCAGGAGAATTTTGCCAAACAATGACCTTAACCGTCTCCTCACAACACTCAGAGTGCCTGCAAATAACTTCCGCCACTTCTTTCGCAATCTCGGACTTTTTTTCCATTCCTAGAGTTTTTCCCAGATGAATTTGGACTAGCGCCATTTTTATACCTCCTATTAACGTTCTGGACTGCCGTAAACATTTCAGTAATAGCCTCATGATTTTGGCATCCTCAATTGCCGTTCCTGCTATCTAGACTCTGCCTTAGGTACTGCGCCTTACCCGGAATGTGGCCGTGAATCTCGAGCAATGTTATCCCAATACCTAACCAGGCTATCCTCTTCTGTCGCTATTTCTCCCAGATCCACAGGTTGATGCGCTAAAAACTTTACTCCAGAAAACATACTTGAAATCTCTCCTTCGCGTTCCATAAAATCGGCACGCACCGCCATATAAATATGAACAACGGCAAAAATAATAATTAGCCAGGCAACATAATGATGAATAAGATGTACGTAGTATTCATTAATCAAAAGGCTGTTTACAAGCGAGAAACTCTGGCCCCAGATACTCTTCGGATCTACCATAACATACATGGTAAACCCGGTAATGGCTTCAATTCCTATTAAAAAATACACCCCCAAGTAGGACATGCGTGCCAAAGGATTACGTAAATAAGGCTTATGTGAAGCCCTTAGTAACATATAATGCAGCATAATATCCATAGTCCACGCCCAATGCTGTTTGGTCCAAAATCTAGGCAACAAGCGATCGCCCTTATTTACGACAAAGCCATAAACTCTAAGAACGAAAGCACAAACCAGTATAAATGCAGCTGCAAAATGAATAAAGCGAACCGTTTCCATCGACAACCGTTCACTAAATGCGTAAGTTGGTTCCAGGCCCTGACTGCCAATAAAAAACGGATTACCAATATATAGGCCGGTAAAAAACAAGACAACTATGCTCATAACCATCAGCCAATGGAATATCCTAAGCCATGGACTATACACATAGTATGCTTTTAACTGCCCATCACTCATCGGCCTCCCCCCTTAACAATTGCGTACGGATCGGTATCAACCATGCCAACCTCATTTCCTGCTGCATCATAAAGATGGGTAGCGCAGGCAACACACGGATCAAAAGCATGAATGGCTTTCAAAATCTCTAGCGGCTGATCGGCCACCTTAACTTTTGTATCAATCATACTGGCCTCATAAGCACCGTATCCGGCCTGGCTGTCACGCGGACATGCATTCCAGGTAGTCGGAACAATTGCCTGATAGTTGGCAATTTTCGCGTTTTTAATTACCACCCAATGACCAAGAGCACCACGCGGAGCTTCATGTAGCCCTACACCTTGCGCTTCTTTTGGCCAACTTGACGGTTCCCATTTTTCAGTGCTAGCAACCGCAGTATCACCGCTTCGGATGTTTTTAACAAGTTTTGCAAAATAGTACTTGTTGATATAAGCATGAAGTTGAGCCTCCAGCCCCCGTACGACGCTGCGGCCAACAGTTGACAACAGCCAGTTTTCTGGCGGCAGGCTCAATACTCTTGATACCGACTCAACCTGATCGACGACCATCTTCTCTGCCCAGGTAGGCTCAATAATGCCTTTCTTAACCTTAGTATATATTATGATATAACGAGCCAACGGGCCGACTTCCGCGCTTTTCCCCCGCCATTTCGGCGTCTTCAGCCAAGAATATTTTCCTGCTTCATCAAGATATATCCAGCTATCTTTATTGCCTTCCTTCGGACCAGTATACTGCGCCTCAGTAATACCATCCCATGGATGGAAATTACTTTTCCCTTGCGGATAGCTATACCAAGAGTGTTCCACGCCTTCGGCCAAAATAGCAGGATCGGCATAATCCCTCCCCTCCAGATTATAGAAAACAGCACTGGCCAAACCTTGGCCGAAGTTTTCCACCACTCCGTTAGAACGCAGCAGAAGTTTTTTGTGAAAGTCGCCATTAGCAATCCCATTATATGGTTCATCAGGAAAGTCACCGTAACCAAGAACTCTCTCCTTAGCCAGTCCGCCGCCGTCAGTATAGCCTTTCTTTACATATATATCGCCAATTGCCAACAAATCAGGCAGATAAAAATAGTTAATAAGGTTGATGCCAAGACTTATAGAAGCATCCACCACCGCCAGACGTTCGCTGTTGACTGAAGCATTCATGTCGCTGAACGATATAGAACAGGGCATACCGCCGACAATATAGTGTGGATGAGGATTTTTCCCGCCAAAAATGACGTGGGCGCCTACCAGTTCCCTTTGCCGGTCCAAGAGGTTAAGATAGTGAGCAATAGCCATGAGGTGTACTTCCGGAGCAAGTAACTTATAATCCTGATGATCCCACCAATGGCTGGCGAAAATGCCGAGTTGACCGCTTGCCACAATCTGCCCGACCTTTTGCTGCACTGTTTTGAAATACAGCGTGGTTGCTTTTGGAAATTCTTTGGGATAGGCGTCAAACGCCAAACCTACCGGCCCACTTAGCGGTAGCCGATACTTTTCCAATACTGCGTTTTGCAGTTCAACCGTACTTGCTGGATCTGCCTTGAGAGCTTCCAACGGACTGACCCAATCCAAAGCATGGAGATGATAAAAATGAATCAGATGATCTTGGGCATTTTGAGTAGCAGCCATAATATTGCGGATGTAGTTAGCATTTTTCGGAATTTCAATTCCTAGCGCATCTTCGACAGCACGCAGAGAAGCCAACGCATGGACTGTTGTGCAAACCCCGCAGATTCGTTGAACAAACGCCCAAGCATCTCTGGGGTCACGCCCTTGGACAATTAATTCAATACCTCGCCAGGCAGTTCCACTTGACAGCGCATCCTCAACCTTGCCACTGCTTTCATCAACTTTTATCTCAAGCCGTAAGTGCCCTTCAATACGACTTACTGGATCAATCACAACTCGTTTCACGCTCATGGCCTCCTTTCCTCTTCAGGCTTACTTTGACGCTGCCGTTTATATTTCTCTACCACCGATAATGCACCATGCGCCACAACACCCGCCACTGCCACTCCGGTAGCGACCGCCCCAATAGTGTCAGCATTTGCAATCGTAGCCGATATTGGGATGTTTGGTAAACGCTCGTAAAACTGGTCATTATCCCAAAAACCATTGTTGCTGCAGCCAATACAACCATGACCTGACTGAATTGGGTAAGACAAACCGTTCCACCAGCGCATATTTCCACAAGAATTATAAGTTGCAGGACCTCTACATCCCACTTTGTACAAGCACCAACCAGCCTTTGCACCTGCGTCATCAAACCGTTCCGCGAACATACCTGAATCGAAGAAAGGGCGCCGATAACATGTATCGTGAATCCGATTACCATAAAACTGCTTAGGCCGCCCACTAGTGTCCAGCGGCGGCAATTGACCAAACAATGCAAAGTGCATGATTACCGCAGTCATTACCTCCGGAATCGGTGGACAGCCCGGCACCTTTACTATTGTTGTGCCGCCTACAATCTGGCTTACCGCAACCGTATTTGTCGGATTCGGCTTTGCTGATTGAATCCCACCCCAAGCCGAACAAGAGCCATATTCAACAATTGCCGCAGCACCTGCGGCCGCTTCTTTAAGCACAGTAACAAAAGGTCTGCCGCCTACCATACAGTAAATCCCATTCTCAGCAAGCGGCACGCCTCCCTCAACAGCCAGGATATACTGGCCGGCGTATTTCTCTATTATCTCTTTAAAATGCTGCTCAAATGGTTCCCCGGCAGCAGCACTCAGACAATCATCATACTCCACGGAAATCATATTCAATATTACATCTGAAGCCAGCGGGGTTTGCGACCTGAGAAAGGACTCATCGCAGCCGGTACACTCATGGCCATGCAGCCAGATGACCACCGGTAGGTTTTTCTCTTCAGCAGCCGCGACTACTTCCGTACATTTTAATGGCGACAACCCCAATAGGCCTGTTATCATCGCACAGGTCTTAAGAAATGACCGTCGGCTTAAACCCCGCTTTTGAAAAAGCTCCCACAAAGAATTGTTTGTTTGCAACCCATTCGCCTCCCCACAAAACAATTAACAACCATCACCCACCAATCTGGAACATACTCCGTTCAAAAGCCGGATAGCCACTAGCCCGGCAGAGGGTGTGGCCTTCAGGCTTTTCCTGGACAGCTTCATGGAAAATTTCGGCCAGTTCGCTATCACTGGCCCCACTGCGCAGCGGTGTTTTAATGTCAATTTCTTTATTTGAAAGTAAACATGGTTTTAACCTACCGTCGGCAGTCAGCCTTAGACGATTACAAGCGGTGCAAAAATGATCGGAAATCGGAGTTATGAAACCAAAAGTGCCTTTCGCTTTAGGGAATTGATAGTATCTCGCCGGACCGCAACCTCGAACAGCAACAGTTGGCTTTAACATTTCTCGTCCCGCCAAGCTTAGTAACTTTTGTACTGTCGCCACATCAAATCCATTAATGCATCGGCCGCCAATAGGCATGTACTCGATAAACCTGACTGCGATTGGCTGATGATAAACAAGCTCGATAAAATAAACTAGGTCCTTTTCACTTAACGCCTCAGTTAAAACAACATTAAGCTTAACCGGGGTGAGTCCAGCCTCCAAAGCGCTATCAATTCCGGCCAGAGTGTCCTCTAGCCGACCGCACGTAGTTATTCTGGCGAAACTGGCCGGATTAACGGTGTCAAGACTGATATTGACCCGGTGTAATCCGGCCTCTTTTAATTCGCGAGCCAGCGGCGGCAACAAACTGCCGTTTGTGGTCAACGACAAATCATCGATCACCCCTAACGCCGTAATTGCTGCCACAAAGTCACCAATTCCCTTTCTAACCAGCGGTTCGCCCCCCGTCAAGCGGACACTGGTTATCCCTTCTTTATTAAATACCGTAATTAACCGCAGTAATTCTTCATAGCTAAGAATTTCCGAATGGTCTAACCAAGCCCTGCCATGAGGCGGCATACAGTATACGCACCGAAAGTTACAGCGATCAGTCACAGACAAACGCAGATAATTAACTTTGCGATTATGGCGATCAAGCATATTGGCCCCCCCACAAAATAGATCGTTTACAAATCGCGTATACGCCTTACCTAACCCGCCTTACCAACCAAACTCCCCTGACAACTGCTTCCTGATCCGGCAATACATGAAAAACAATGAGATCCTAATTCGATCGGTTGATTAAGCAGATCTTCGGGACAGATATCGCCGATATAATTATCTTGAAGAACAAGGGGCATATTTAATGCTTGATTGAAGTCGCAGTCGAATAACCGCCCTAACCAGTCAACGCTAACCATGCTCCGACACATTACCTTCTCCAGATTAGCTGAATTAGAATTATCAACAAGCACTTTCATATAACCTTCCAGCTCGCCCTGCTTTTCAAGTTGGCTGCGAAAACGGCCAATCGGAGCATTAGTAATTGTATAAAGACTATTAAATGTTATCCCGTGTTTTTTCCCCAAGCTCTCCTTATATGCTCTTTCGAGCTCGCTCTGCTGCTCCGGTAAAAAACCGTTTCCAGGATTATACACCAGATGCAACTTGAGATTATCCTTGCCATACCCCAGACAGTTTAGCATCTTAAGTACGGCAATATTTTTCTGATAAACGCCACTACCACGCTGGAATTCCACATTTTCCTCCAAATAACATGGCATAGAAGCAATAAGTTCAACATTGTTTCTGGCAAAAAACTCAGGCAGATGCTCATACTCATCGCTATCCAAAATTGCCAGATTTGTTCGTAATATGATCCTGCTTACTAAGCCTTGCTGCCTTAAGAGCCTGATAAAATCCGGCAACTCTGGGTTTACTTCCGGTGCTCCGCCGGTAATATCAACCTCTGTTATTCCCGCACGCGCAATAAACCGAATACAGTCTTCAATAACAGGTAAACTCATTAGCTCTTGGCGTTTAGGACCAGCTTCAATATGACAATGTCTGCAACTTAAATTGCATTTATAACCAAGGTTAACCTGTAAAAGACGAAGCTCATCTTTAACCAACGACTGGCCGGCCTTTTTTACATACTCATGGAAACTCTGCATTTCAGTTCAGCTCCTCACATCGTATTCACAACCAGTCAGCCTATAGTTCAAACACCATCCCGTCATATCCGACTAAAACCCCGGGATGCTGAACCGCTACCGCTGTTAGTTCTTCGTTAATAACCGGGCGGCTATAGTGAATCGACAAATGGGTAAAGACAGTTTGCCGAGCATTAACTGCAAGGCCAAGATTAATTGCCTGGTCCACTGACATATGGGCTTCAGGAAACCAATTCTCGCCGTAAAAAGTTGCGTCTACAATTAACCAGTCTACAGCTGCTACGCTTCTGGCCGTCTCCGCAGGAAGAGCGGCAGTATCCGGAAAATAAGCCAACCTTTTAGTACCAGACTCTACAAGAAAGCCGGCAGTCTCAATTCCATGGCAGGCAGGCAACGGCGTAATTGACAAATTACCAATAAAATAACGTTTACCGAACTTCCATGATTCAACGCGAAAGACATCAGTCAGATTGGGAAAAGCATCGTCAAACGCATTTTTGGCACTTGCAGGCAAATACAGCGGCAACCGTTCCTTACGTTTCAGCTTTACATAGTACTCCAGTTCGCCTAACCCACCAAAATGGTCATAATGCCAATGGGTAAGAAAGATATAATCAATTTGATTTATCTTTTCCCTAAGAAGTTGGACTCTTAGGTCCGGCGGTGTGTCAACCAAAATATTGCTATCTTCCGAAGTTATCATCGCCCCACTGCGCGTTCTTCCATATACCGGGTTTTCAAGTGCTTCCCGGCAGCCTGGGCATTCGCAAAAAAAGGACGGAGTCCCTGGCCCCGCACCAGTACCAAGCAGCTTAAACCTTCTCGCCATGTATCTCAGCCTCCTTGATCCTAGGCTAGTTTTGCGAAATTGCCCCAGAAAAAACCATAGCCTGAGGACTGCATGCAGTTTTGTCAGGACACGCCTCACACTGTTGGTCAAAGGGAGGCATAAGTAAACTAAAATCACAAACCTCGTACCCACATTTTTTGTAGAAGGTTACCGCCTGGCCCTTTGCAACTGTTGTAATCCGATACAAGCCACCAGGAATACCTAATGATTCGCGACAATACTGCCATGGAAACTCGCTAAGCTTACTTATTAGTTGCTCTCCGATGCCATTGCCACGTTCTTCTTTCGCAACAGCAAGCACTAAAAGGTGAAAAAAACCATCATCTAATTCAATCACTCTTCCCACAGCCATAATCTTGCTACCGTCCTTCAAAAGGACATGCTCGACGGCTTCTCCGGCAAGACTCATGCCAGTCTCAGCAAGAAGATTTTGCATTTCTTCCTCATCTTCGATTTCAGCAAAAGCAAATACTTGACCCAATTTTAGCACCTCACAAAATAAGCTTCATTTCTTCAGCCAAGCGGCTTTTTTCTCCCAGCATTTTTCCAGCATTACCGCCAACCGAGCCACTTCTCGATCACTAACGACTTCTTGTTCCTCACCGGGAAGAGCAATTCGTATCGCCGCCTGCAAGAAGATGCTGCGAAAACAAAAGGCACCAAAGAGAACTAGAACCGCTGCCAGTACCTCACTAAGGGGCTCACGGCTCAAAAGAACAAGCACCAATGGTATTACCGTTCCCAGAGCGATTACTCCACCCCAAAATACTATTCGGTAGTTGCCATAAAGTATGTTAGCTGCACTTTTCTTCGCTTCTACTGCTCCAGTCAGCCAAATCCCCCGAATATAACCAGTTAGCACTACAAATTGAAGAATAAGAACTACTAACAAACTAGCACTAAGGGTGGCTGTATACTGATTATAGCCAAGTCCGAACAATACTAGCACAATGATCACCCCTGCGAGCCCAGTAGCCGCGCCACTAATGAGAAACAATCCCACCAAGCCGCCGCCGCTCCAAAAGGTGCGGCCTCTGGCTTCAGCCAATTCAAGCCCAGGATACGCGACCAACCCCAAAGAGGCGATAATCCCCAGCCCAGCCACCGCCTTCCTCAACAGACTAAGGTCAGCCCAAGGAATGAAATCGAAGAAAAAAGTAGCGTAAATAAAACCCAGTGCTAAAAAAGAGCTTAGAAGATACGATCCCATGCACATTATCGACGAAGGCCGGGCATAAACCAAATACGCCTTAAAAATCTTTGTCAGTTCCACCATCAAAAACAGTGAACCAATTCCTGCAGCTACTACAGCTATCAAACTTACCCAGCCATTAACCTGACTGACTATCTTTGTGCCCATAAGATCGGATACGGCTGCAACACTAAACATCATGGCGCCCATTGCCGCCAAAAATAAATATCCTATCGCCAAAACGCCCCAATATTCCTGTTTCTGTTCCATAACCACTCCTCCTATGGCATGATATAGTAAATCGACGGCTTTGTTCCGAGATGAGCATAAAGCGGTTGGGCATTGTCTTTTCTGACCAACCTTACAATTTCGCTGTTAGGATCGTCAAGATCGCCCACATTTCTAGCCTTAAGCTGGCAAGTCTCCACACATCTTGTAACCTCGCCTTGTTCCAGGCGACTAAAACACAACGTGCACTTTTCCACCGCTCCGGTTTTCTTGTTCATATGCCGTACCCCATAAGGACAGACAAGCATACAAAACTGACATCCCACGCACTTGTCAGAATTAATAGCCACAATTCCATCCAATCGCCGATGGCTTGCCCCTGAGGGGCAGCCGTCCACACACGGTGCCTCGGCACAATGCATACAAGCTATCGGGATATTATACGAAGTCAGATTTGGATATTCCCCTTCCGGCCCGACCTTAAAAATCTTGCAATATCTAAGTGCAAGCGGCAAATTGTTTTCATTTTGACATGCTATCGTACAGGCGTGACAACCAACGCATTTTCTGAGATCAATAAGCATTCCCCAGCGCATCAGTCTTCCCCCTCAGCTTTGGAAATCCGACACATAACCGCCCGGGTGCACCAACTGCCACAGGCTTCATCACATGTATTCGGATCATCATCCAAGCACACATTGATATTTGATTCAAAAGCCCCCATAAGTTCAGGATCAATCAGTGCTTTTTCTGGAAACCACCAGCCGCGTTCTGCCTGAACAACGTCTGGTGCCACCGCATTGGTAATGAGAGCTTTTTGCTTTATCCGTCCAGTCGGTGTTTCAATCCAAACCCAGTCGGTTGCTTTGATACCGAACTTATCGGCCAACACAGGGTTTATTGCTACTCTAGGATAAGGCTTCATCAACCGTATTCTGGTAATTTCCCGGTGCTCGGAGTGAAAGAATGGCATAAAACCGCCTCCAGCAATAAGCGTCAAAGGGTAATCGTCCGCTAGTTCCGGCTTGGCCTCGCTGCTAAACGGCGGCTCAACATAATGCGGCAATGGATCATAGCCGAGTTTTTCAAGAATAGAACTCTTCAGCTCCACCTTGCCAGAAGGCGTCGCCAGACCCCGTTCCTGATATTTTCGGTACTCCCTAGGTGCAAAAGCCATACGGTAACACTGGACGAATTCTTCATAGGTTTCGACATCTAACCCGATTGGCTCCAGACGATATTTAAACACTTCCTCATCACTTTTCCACGGCCAGTACTCCGCCTGCCCAAGCCGGCAACCAATTTCCCGCCAAAAGTCAACATCAGTTTTGCGTTCAAACATCGGTTCAATAGCCCGCTCAGATGCAATAAGCCAGTCGGACACGCCATAAGTAGTAGTCATTACCGGCCGTTCCAACCAGGATGCCGCAGGTAATACATAATCAGCCAAAAGCGCCGATGGCGTCATCCAGTAATCCATTACCACCAAAAGATCAAGACTCTTTAGCGCCTGATAAACAAGCTTGGAGTTAGCATAAGAAATAAGCGGATTGTTAGCAAGTACAATACAAGCCTTCACCGGATATGGCTTACTGCTGACCATTGACCGAAACAAAACAGGTGCATTAGCCTCACAGAACCATTCAGCTGGAATGCTTTTCCCCCACACCCGCACCATATTGTCGGTCAATATTTGATAGCCCGGCCAGGTGTTAAGTTTGAACTTGTCAGCTCCTAGTTGTTTTGCCCGCTGCTCCTCAGACAATAGGTCGTTGAGTTCCATTTCCCAGTCGGTAATAAAGTCAGGATGCGGCCCAGGCATAACATCGCCACCAGGAACGTCCAAGTTACCACATATCACCCTAAGTGCTGCTCTCGCTTGAGCCCCAGCACTACTGCCTCTTCCAAACTGGTCAGTGGCAACTCCCCATTGAATACAAGCGGGTTTGGCTGCGGCATATATTTGCGCTGCTTCTCTAATAAGCTCCGCCGAAATACCAGTTTTTTCTGCAGCCCATTCAGGAGTATATTCCTCAATCCGTTCACTCAATTCTTCAAACCCAACCGTCCACTCATTGACAAACTCAAAATCGTACAACCCCTCCTCAATTATGACATTTAACCACGCCAACGCCAGCGCGTTGTCTGCTCCTGGCCTAATTGGCAGCCAAAGGTCTGCCTTAGCCGCCGTCTCACTAAAAACAGGGTCAATTACAATAATCTTAGTCCCGTTAGCCTTAGCCTGAAGCAAGCCGCGCATTTCTGGCAAATAAGAAACAGCCGGATTATGACCCCAAATGACAACACAGCGAGAATTCATTATCTCCGGATCAAAGGCAGCCCAGCCGTAAGACGCGGCTTCTATCAAAAAATTGGGAATCCAGCATACAGGAGCGGTATGTGCTATATTGGGACTTCCGAACAAATTGAAAAAGCGTCGGCGAGCAAAATCGTCAGTTCTGTTAGTTCCCCCGAGCGAACTGAGCGTCTCAGCACCGTAAGTATTTTTTAGTTCAGTCAATCTAGCCGCAATTCCGTCCAAAGCTTCTTCCCAACTTACCCGTTCAAATTGCCCTGACCCTCGTTTTCCTACCTGTTTTAGCGGATAGTTTAGCCGGTTAGGATGATTAAGGTGATCTAATGCCGAAACTCCGCGCGGGCATTGCGCTCCTTGATTGAAGGGATGCTCCGGATCACCAGTAACTTTTGTTATCACCCCATTCTCCACGCTAGCCAACATGCCGCAATTCATATGGCAAAAATGGCATGCAACCTTCTTAACCTCACTCATTCCCTACATCCCTCCAATTTGAAAGTTCTTGCGCATTTTCAACTGGATGGCTTTCTCAGGACACTGCCCAACGCAGGTATAACAGGCACAGCACCCAGTCTCCCGGCTTTTCCGAGCCTTTTGGGTTTCAGCAGTACCAGTCACCTCAAGCATAGCCTCAGGGCAAAAGGCCGCGCATAACCCGCACCCTTTGCATCGCTTTTTATCAATAATTATTTCAACCGTTTCACCCGCCACCTCATCAGGCTTAGATACACAATCCATAACCGGTGGTAAATAAATACGCCGCCTTGCTTCAGGAATACTTTTAGATGAAAGGTTTTTCAAGGCGTCGGCTATGATTTCAAGCTGACAATAAGGCACCGATACATAAACTTCAAAATCTTCAATATCGCTAGAAGCCCGCGCACCGTAGCAACCGAATGAAATGTTCATTGTTTGGCTTTTTATTACCTGAACCGTAAGATCGGCGCAGGTAGAATTGTAACCGGAAGTATGAAAAGTCTGCCTTTCGCCGGTAGAATAAGTAGTTGCAGCACATAACCACATTGCCTGCTCCGGCCATAAAGTAAAAATTACCACATCTGGTATAAAGGTCGCTGCTTCTAAAGGAGCCACCAAAGTCGCCGTATACGTCCCGGCAGTAAATTCCGGCCTAGCAGCAATCATTTTTTTTGCACATTCGAGGTTAGGCAGTTTCTTAAATAAAAGATAGAGCTCTCCGGAACGCAGTTTCGGAGACATAGGAACAATCCCCATAATTGCTGCTCCATCCGGACAAGCATGACAACGCGGCGGAATATACATACTATTGCCCCGTCTGGCAATAGCGATAGACTGGCAATGCCGAATACGAGTTGATGGTTCGAAAACCCCCTCTGGTATTCTTTCACCTGGCCGCATTAGTCTGACAGCAACCGGCGACCACCTAAGCGTAAGCGTGCTTCTAAACGCCTCAGCTAGTTCAGAGTTTTGCATCGTCGATATTCTCCCATCATTATCTTTCATAGCTTACCGCCGGGGAGGCGGCGCCGATGCTCCTAACCCTAGTTCTTCCAGCATTTTGATTATATTAACTGGCATCAGCACCTCTTTATCGTAGCAAGCTGCTAATTGAATGCCTTTTACTACCGGAATCATACTTGCTAAATCAACAGGAATATCAACATCAGGTACCATTTCCACAAAAGCAAATGGTATCTTCCCGGCCTCGGCCTTATCTACTACCATATCCAGCGCCGTAATCCCCTCCTGATTGTAAAAAACCCGCTCAAAATTGAAGGGCGTAGTATAGGTATAGCCAATAATAGAAAATCCGCCCTCTTGACAAGCCCCCTCAACAACTGCAGCCCCAACTTCTTCATCCGCTTTTTTTGCTGCCACCAAGCTGTTACTGCTTAATGCAAGCCGTGTTAACTTATTAACCGCTTGCCGGACAATTGCAGGCTGCAAACCAGGAAGATCACCGCCAACAATAACCACGCCATCAGCCAAGCGGTTTTCGTCATCCTTCTTCAAAATGTAGTCAGCAGCATATTGCATACATTCGTCAAACGTACCGCCATGATCACAATAAATCCCCTTGATCTTCTCCGGCTCAGCAACACCAGTTAAGAGCTCATCTAAATAATCCCGATCACCGTCAGAATTATAACAAATCCATACATCGCCACTTCTTGCTGCAGTGCAACTATTAATAACATCCAGCAAACAAGCCTCATAAAAGCTTTGTGCTTCCTCCGGCGTCAGCACTCCCCCCCTTTGGGTTGTCAGCCTGGTCTTAGTCTCGCCCGCCTTGGGAACCTTTGTAAATACAACAATGGCATTACGCATAAAATTTTTCCTCCTAGTTAGATATAACGGACTATTGCAACTTAATATTTGACGGAAAAAGGCTTTCGTATTGAGAAATACAAAAGCACTTGATACTTATAAGGTTTCCCCCTTCCCAATATGCAGAGAATATAACCTTCAGAACACTTTACGTATTAATTGTTGCAATATTCGTGCCATTTACGTTATACTAGTCTAACAGCCAAATAGCCCTAGCAATTACTTATCCCGCAGAAAATTTCCTCAAATGATTATTTTCATTTTGATACATTTTTTCCCATTCTTACAACACTCAGTATTGCGGTTACTAACTTAAATACAAAAAAGACTTAGCCATAGCCAAGTCCTTGTGATACATGCATCTTATTATTGCCAATAGTGTTCATCCAACCAAGAAGGTTGCACTATCAAGCCATACTAAAAAGAAACTTATCAGTATTGTTATATTAGTCAAAGTCCCAACAAATTGGACATTATAATCAAATTCTAGCGCATAGCTTATTGTTATTGTTGGTATCGGCAGTAAAAAAGCAATAAGCGCTGTATATCTAACCATAGGTTCAAACGGCAACAGATAGAAAAACACTGCTCCAGCCGCTAGTCCAATTAAATACCTAAACGCTAAAACCTTAACCATACTTTTTAAATATGCTGTATCAAAGGAAAAGCTCAGATACATTCCCAAAAGCAGTAGTGACAATGGTGTATTAGCTTTTCCTAAAATCTGCAATCCGTCAATTACCGGCTTAGGAAAATGGATACCAACAACCGCAACTCCAAAAGAAACAATATATGCTAGCAACGAAACTGACTTTAAGCTCTTTTTTAAAGCTCCGACCAACCCCACAGCCTTATCAGCCGAGAAATAGCCTGCTATTATGTAGGATACGCCAAATACTATTATAGAATTACCTACATCAAACATGCCAAAGTATTTAATACCTTCCTGACCCCATATAGCCTCTACCAATGGGAAAGCAAACAATCCGACATTTACTCCGGGAATTAGCATCGAAAGCATTCCTCTGGTATCATGCTCCTCCTTGCCAAAAGCAACTCCCCCCACCAGCGCCATCAAGATACCATACAAAATACCGGTAATGGTAACCAAAATAAGTGAAAGGTCAATATTAATGGTACTAAAGGTAACTATAATCAGCGCTGGCAACGTAATATTGAATATTATCCTTGATAGACCTTCTCCATCCTCTTTTTTGAGCAAATCCAGTCTTTTTAGAAAATAACCCAATAAAATTATTGCCAGCGAAAAAACAAATTGCGCATTAATATTATTCATTACTATTTGCTCCCTAGTCTTCTACGATTTTTGCACCAGCCATTTCCATAGACAGCACCTTTTAATTTTAACGCATTTCACTGTCAAAATATAGGCCAGTGTTAAAACACAAATAATTTGCTCTATTTGAAAGCTTTACATTCTAAAAACACTAATAGCACTGCAACGCTCTGCAGTGCTATTTAGCTGCTGTGCCGTAAATACCTATTTTATGGTTCGCTTAGTGGCGTATCTGGTGGACTTTTCGGCGGAGTATTCCATTTGCAGGGCTTTTGTACACCATCTTTAGGAGAAATCTTATGTTTATCACAGGGATTTACGCAAGGCAATCCGCTATAAGAACACATAACGGCAGTTCGCTCAGGAAGAACAGCTCCACACTTTTTGCAAATTTTCCAGTTAGCAAAATTATGGGCATTGCAAACAGGACACCTTATTATTCGAAGCGGAGGCTTACACTTTCCACAAAAGGGGTTACATACCCAACACATATCACACCTTCTTTTGTTTATACGCCACAACTCTTTAACATGCTGAAAGATTCGCCATTCTTTGCTAACAGCGAATCTTCCAGCATACTGATTATTTTTTCTCTGGTTCCGGCATATCTGCGCCGCATTTTTTGCATTTCTTATTTTTCGGGGGATTAAAAGTTTTGCAAGCAGGACACTGGGTCATTAGTTTACTTAATTCCGGTGGTCTAAAGCACATAAAAGATTCCTCCTTTTTTCCGTCTTTGGTTAGGACTTCTTCGGCATATCTGCTCCACATTTTTTGCATTTTATATTTTTAGGGGAATTAAAGGCCTTGCAGGCCGGGCATCGCGCCACCAGTTTATTGGCATCCGGTGGCACAAATCCGCCTTTATCGTTACTACACATGGAGGTCTACCGCCCCTTTCAATGATGTTATTTTGAATACAGCACCATTTTTGGTTTTTCTGCCAACTTCTTGGCAAGCTCCTCAACTGGGCCATAGTACATAATTCCACTCTGGCAGTGGTGAACACAAGTCGGCTTACGGCCTTCGGCAACCCGTTTTTCGCAGAGATTGCATAGTGATGTTGGAACCGGAAGATAGCTCCATTCCCATTTACCGCTAGGGTTCTGACGGGGCCCGTCTTCAAGCACTTTAATCCCATACTCCCCAGGTTTTAGGCCTAACTCCTTCTTGCACGCCACTTCACAGGTATGGCAATTAGTACAATATTCATAGTCAATTAATAGTCCATAGCGGGCATTGTCCTCACCTTTTTGCATAGCTAAATCCCCCCATCCTTGTTACTATTTCGGTTGGCGAAACTCGATCATTTTCCGGCGTCACTTTGTAAACCTTGCAGACAGTAGACTTATAGGGAGCACCATAATGGGTAGGACCATGCACGCCCATAGTTGTGAGATTATTAATATTGCTGTCAAATACCCCATACAGAGTAGGTTCTGCCCCTTCTTTTTCCGGGAACCACCACCCGTGTTCGCCGCGTACAACTTTAGGATCAAGCCCAATGTTAAATCTAGCCTTCTGTTTGCATCTGCCGCGCCGATTCTCAAGCCATACCCAATCCCCCTCATTTATACCCAATTCTTTTGCTGTTTGAGGATTGATATCCATCATCGGATCGGGATGAATCTCTCGCATAGTAGGTAGTTGCCGATGCTCAGAATGAAAGCAGCCCCACAAACGGTTACCAGTGGTAAGAATCAGAGGAAATTCCCTCATCAGCTCAGGTGTAGTGTAAGGCCCCTCGACTGGCTCAATATGTTTTGGCAACATATCAAACCCCCAGACATCAAACAGTGGTGAGGTAAATTCATATAGACCTGTCGGAGTAACAAATCCAGGCTGCCCATCACTCCGCAGCAAGCCTTTTTCGTGTTTTTGATAGGTGTAATCCCAGTCCCAGAAGTCGTTAACCCGTTCCACCAGCGTGTCAAAATCATAATCAACACCGCCGTCCTCTTTGAGCAGTTGGGTCAGATATTCATTTACATCCTTGTACTTATCAAATCGGTCAGGCCTAATTCGTTTACCTAAATCAAGCACAATTTCCTCATCAGATTTACTCTGTTCATATTGCTCGGCTCCCCTAGCAATAGACCTGAGCGGAGTCCACCAGGCTCTAAAGCTGTCACGCTCAACGCTCATTGCCGCAGGCAAAACAAGATCAGCGAAAGCTACTGCCGATGGAGTCATAAAGAGATCTACCACTACACAAAATGGTACTTTCTTCATTGCAGCATAAACGCGCGGAGCCTCGCCCGCCATATTAGCTATTGGGTTAGTTCCCTGGAGCCAAAGCATCTGTACCGGATATGGGCGACCAGTCTCCAAACATTCTAAAAGTTTATCCGGGGGAATAAAGGGGGTATAACCAGATTCATGGATTGGGGATTCATAGGTACCGATTCGCTTCAATAGCATTTCTTCCGGTATATACTCAATAGCACTGCCATATTTTTTGCTGCGATTATAGGCGTAGCGTTGAATAATATTTCCACCAGGCACATCAATATTGCCGGTAAGAGCCATCAAATCAGTAATAGCACCTGAAGCTTCCATCGCTGCCATCTGCATATCAATAGCCAACCCCCACTGAATGGCCGCCGGTTTGGCTTTTGCATACATACGGGCCGCTTCAACAATCTGGTCTTTGGGAATCCAGGTAATATCAGCGACTTTCTCCGGCGGATATTCCTTTACCCGCTCCACCAAATCCTCAAACCCATAAGTCCAATTTTCAACAAAATCATGATCATAGAGATCTTCATTAATAATTACATTAAGAAAACCAAGCGCCAGCGCAGCGTCTGTGCCAGGTCTTCCCCTCAGCCAAATATCCGCTTTAGCTGCCAGCCAGGTCAAAGCCGGATCAACAACTATAAGTTTTGTACCCAGTCGCATCATATCTACGATCCAGTGCCCCATAAAGCCGTCTCCGTTTGAGACAAGCGGATTATTGCCCCAAACCACAATTACCTCAGGCTTCTTCCACTCAGAATTCTTCTCGCGCAGGGGATGCGTCTGCGAACAGTCACTAATTACACAGTCGCCCAACTTTATTAAGTTAGCCGTCATACGGGGCTGATAACAAGAATCGCCGCTTAGGAACCCAAAGCAAAGGTTGGGACTACCAAAAATAGCTCTAGTAATTACCGCCGGCTGCCACATGGAATTTCTACCCGTTCCCACTAAGGTAGCAATGCTTTCTACGCCGTGATTATCTTTAATTTCATTATATTTAGCCTCGATAATATCATAAGCTTCATCCCAGGTAATCCGCTGCCATTTATTATCACCCTTTTCCCCAACCCGTTTCAAAGGCCATTTTAAACGATCATTGCTGTATACCTGCTCAATCATATTTATGCATCGCAAACATAATCTACCGCGGTTAAATGGAGCATTGGGGTCGCCCTCAATTTTTTCCAGCTTACCGTTTTTACTGTACAATAGCACCCCACAACCATTATGACAGCCCGGAGCGGTCCATACCGAAGTGCGCGTTACTGTATACTCGCCTTCCTGCCATCTGGCTTCGGTTCTATACAGTTCCATGTTAAAGTCTTCGAACACCTCTAACTCCTCCTTATTCCTTTGATCCCATAGGCTAAATGTAAAAATTTTTAACTAGCCGTTACAACCTCCCGGTTTCGAAATCAGGACTGCTTCCATTCGCTTGCTTATACATTTAGCAACATGCGTGCCAATACATAGCAACCTATGTAGAATACCGTTCAACGATCATTTGACATCTGGTGACCAACTCTAACTCAACAAACAGTCGTTCCATTTAAAGACTCATCGTTTTTTTTTGAGAACTGAAAGCCCTAGTTGTACTACAAGCCACCAAAAATAATGCTATAAACAAAAATACAGCCCACCTTCGTTAAGGCAAACTGCACATTCTATGGACACTATATTTTAATCGTCGATACTAATATTATATTCCTTTAATTTTCGGTACAGCGTAGACTTGCCCATACCTACTAGTTCCGCAGCTCTTGTTATGTTATTCCTTGTTTTATATAAAGCATTCTCAATAATAACCCTTTCCATTGTTTCAATGTTATATATCTCCTCCAGCTTTTTACCGCTATCAGATATAGTAAATTTACCGTTTAAAACAATGTCCGGCAAATCCCCCGGTTCGATAATATCACCTTGACCATTGTTGTTAACTGCATAGATTACAGCATTCTCCAGTTGCCGTACGTTACCAGGCCAATTATAACATCCGAGCACCTTCATAGCCGATGCCGATATCTGCAGAGACTTACAACCCAGCTTTTTGCAATACTTTTTGATAAAATACCGACTAAGAACTTCCACATCATACTCTCTTTGGCGTAGTGGCGGAAGATTTATCGACAAAACTGCCAACCGAAAATAGAGATCTTCACGAAAAAGATTTTCCTTTACCAATTGATAGAGATCTTTATTTGTGGCAGCAATAACTCGGAAATCCACCTTCTTATAACGGCGACCACCTATACGCATAACCTGCTTATCTTCAAGAACTCTTAAAAGTACTGCCTGGAGTTCAACCGGCATGTCTCCAATCTCATCTAAAAGTAGCGTTCCTCCATGAGCCAACTCAAATTTTCCTGGTCTTCCGCTACGCTCAGCACCGGTAAAACTCCCACCTTCATAACCGAAAAGTTCGCTTTCAATCAGATCTTTAGGTACGGCGGCACAATTTATAGCCATAAACGGACCTTGTGGACGATACCTGTTATGAATTGCCTGAGCAAAAAGCTCCTTTCCAGTACCACTTTCACCGATCAAAAGAATATTTTCCGCTGAACCGGCGAACCGCTTGCCAAGCTCTACAGCCCTTTTGAAACTTTTGCTCTCACCAATAAGGTCTTCGAATTTACAGCCAGCTACCATCCCATACCGGCTTGGCAGTATTGCATTTACTTTTTCTACGCTGCTCAGTTTTAACACTGCTCCATCTACTTCATCAGAGCTAGCATTCAACACTGGTCGGATATTCACGATATATTGTTGTTCATCATTACCGTTGCAGATAGTTTCTCCTACCTCAACATTCTCACCAAGTAAAACAAGCTTCATCAATCGAGACTGGCTGGTTAAAAATTCATTGATATTTCGGTTTTCTATTTCGCCAAGTCCCAGTTGTAGTATCCTGCCACTTTCCTTATTTATGTGAATTATATTGCCGTTTCTGTCTATGCTGATTATCCCCTCATCAATAACAGCTAAAGTTGCATTTAGTATATAATGGGTAGTTTTTAAGTGGTTATTAGCAGTTTCCAAATAATCATAACTTTTTTTAAGCTGCAAATTATTTTCAATAGCTGTCGCTAATGCTGTTGTTAACGCTAAAACATGCATATGGGAACTGAAGTTTATAAAACAGTCCATTGGCAACTTATTCAAATGCTGGCTCAAAACCAAAATGGCAATTACATCGCCATTGTCATCCAGTATAGGAGCTGCTGAAGCGCTGGAATTGTAGAAAGTTAAACAATAGTGTTCCGGACCCAAAAGATGCACCGGACGCTTTAGCTGCATACTTAGTATATGAGCGCAAGTACCTATCGTCTTCTCATTCCATATTAGACCTGTCAGCGAATCTTTATCCAAAGCTGTTTGAAGATTATCACCTTCGTGCAGCAAAAGAACACCGTTTTTTTCGAACAGATATAACGCAAATTCAGAAGCTTGGAGCAAATCCTTCAATGTTTCAAATAATGCCTTAGTAATATCAATAAGGCGCTTATTTCGCTTAAGAATTTTTGTAATCTTCCCATTATCTAAGCGACTATTTATTGTCTCGTTATAAGGATTGACCCCTAGTGCCTGTGATCTAATCCAAGATTCAGCAACATCCTGATTAATATAAGCGCACCGGCGTGGATCTTCATTATATTGGATAAATTTGAGTTTGCTCTCCTGAATTTCATGCCAACGCATCTTAATACTACTATGATCATTCTCCGCACACTTTGGATTCCGATAATCACGTACCTGTAAAAGGTTAGTCGTATACACACCTTCACTGCTGAACTTTTCCACACCCAGTACCCTCCCTGTACATATAAGGCGTGCCGGAAGCAGCAAACTGCAGTTTCTTTCCAAGGCTCCGCCAACAACCAAACGGCGTTGTCAGGAAATATTAACACTAAATTTCTTCAAGTGGACTCATCGCTATTATCGGCCCATTTATAAAAATAGCAGTGAGTCTGAAATAAAATTATAATACAGACAGCTAATTAAAGTACGCCACCATCGTCTTTTAAAATTATAAAATGCGCCCGAAACTTACCTTAGCTCCTTAAACAGGAATAACACTCTGGCGTTTACTATTTTATGCCAAGATGCAACCACTTATGTTATAAGCCCTTCCAAAAGTCACACTTATACCAAGCTCTTTTCTTTACTTTTGCGCTTTTTAACATTCGCTATTTTCTAATATTTTCCTGCACATTTTAAGAATAGATAAAAGACCTGGTCTCAGCCAAGTCTTTTTATCCAACTTCATCATTATTATCTGTATTTGCAATCCGTTCCAGAAGTACCCTTTTGAGTATCTTTCCAGTATTATTTTTAGGCAAATCACTAACTTGAATAAAATCCCTGGGGATCTTATAAGCTGCAAGATTGACTTGTAAATAATCTTTCAATGCTTTCTTGTCCAAATTTTGCCCTTCTTCCAGAACAATGTATGCGCAAACAGCCTGTCCCCGAAGGTTATCCGACACTCCAACAACACTTGCCTCAACAACACCGGGATAAGCATATAAAATCTCTTCAATCTCCCTTGGATAAACATTCTCACCATTTACAATAATCATATCTTTTAATCGGTCAACAATGAAATAGTAACCTTCGTCATCTTGATAAGCTAAATCACCGGTATGAAGCCAACCACCACTAATAGCGCGCGCAGTATCGAGCGGCAAATTAAAGTATTCTTTCATAACACTAGGCCCTTTAACAACCAGTTCGCCCACCTTACCAGGCGGCAGCATTTCCCCCTCTTGATTTACAACCTTAACAGCTAAACCGGGAAGCGGCTTACCAATAGAACAGTACTTTGTTTTATCAGGAGGATTAAGCATTACAACCGGCGACGCTTCCGATAATCCATAACCTTCAATAATTTTATTGCCAAACTTCTGAAAAAATTGCTCTGCTACCATTTGCGGCAACGAAGCTCCACCGGATACAAATAGTTTAACTCCGGCTAAATCTGCGTTTGTCCCTATCCGGAGTAGTAGATTATAGATTGGCGGCACACCATACATCACAGTCACCGCATACTCTTTGATCGCAGCCAGCGTTTCTTTAGGCATAAAGGCGCTCATTATTACAATTGATGCACCAGCAAGCAGCGAATTAAGTATTGAACAGGTCCAGGAAAAACAATGATACATCGGCAGAACACATAAAACTACATCGGATTCTCTTACATTTAAAACAGCTTCAAAGGCCTGAGCATTGCTGACAAGATTTCCATGAGTCAACAAGGCGCCCTTAGGATTACCGGTCGTACCTGAAGTATAAATAATTGCGCAAGGATGATTCTTATCAAAATCATCTGCAAGTTTCGGCGCCTTGAAACTAGCTCCTCTTGAGAGCTCATTAGAAAAATCGGGAATAACAAGTTGTACTACTTCACCTTGATTATCTAATTCACTACTAAAATCCAGCAGCGTCATTGTAATAAGAAAGCCTATCTTAGCATCGTTGATAATATAGGCAATTTCGCGCAACGTAAGCTGAAAATTGAGTGGAACAACAATCGCCCCTAAACTTATAATCGCCATATAACTATAAACGAACTCAGCAGAATTCCGCGAAAATAATCCTACCGTTTGTCCTGGCCGAACGCCTTGATAATATAAATAATCCCGGTAAAATTCCACCATTTCCTGAAATTGGCGATATGTAACATTCTCTTTGTCACGAAAAGCCACCGCATCGTCTTTGCCTTGATAAATAAGCTGATGCACTAACATTTAATAAAACAGCCCCTTCCGCATTTCCTATCAGAACAACCGGCCTCGGCGATTCTATAATATATGTTTAAAAATTCCTAGACTATCCTATTCGGTTTCTCTTTATCATTCAAAAGCAGCTGGGTAAATCTTATCCATTCCCGAGCAGCAAACGATAAATATCGCCCCTTTCGCCAAATGACAGCTAGATTCCAAGGAATCGACGGTTCAACCAACGGTATAACTCTAACCCGCGACCTGTCAATCCCCCGGCAAATTGTATCCGGCAATAACGCAATACCAAGCTTCGCTGCCACCATACCACCGATAAAATCCCACTGAGAACTCTCAGATATGATCTTGGGCCTGAATCCAGCTTGCCCACAGGCTGAAATAATTCGATCATGCAGAACAAAATCTTCATTAAGTAAAATAAAAAAATCCTGGGCAAGCTCGCTCAGCTTTACTTCCTCTCTATTAGCCAAAGAATGTGACACAGGTACCAACAGCATTAATTTTTCCTCAACAAACGGAAACCAATTAAATTGTATATCATTTATTGGCAATAAAGTAACGCCAATATCCAGCACACCACTGTCGACATCATTCTCAATTTTTTTTGCTCCATTTTCAGTCAGCTGAATAACAACCTCTGGATACTGCTCATGAAACTTACCAATTACATGAGGAAAGAAGCTAGATCCAACCATTGGTGGCAATCCGATATTAATATGCCCTACTTTTAAATGTACCAAGTCATCAAGTTCTAGGGAAATATTGCGAACCGCAGTAACAATATTTTGCGCCTGGGAAAAAACAACTTGTCCTGCATCTGTTAATTCAACCGCCTTACCCAAACGGTTAAAGAGCTCAACCCCCAATTCTTCTTCAATATTCTTTATCATCTTACTAATTGTCGGCTGGGTAACAAATAAAACCTGCGCCGCTTTAGTAAAGCTCCCGCACTTAGCTACCGCCAAAAAATACTCAATATGCCTAATATTCACAGTGTGCTCCTTACCAATTATAGATAAATAGAATGTAAATCATTCAATATATTCATTTTACCTATAGCAATGCATATTGTATACTTTTAATCACTAAGGGAGGCCTCACTAATGAAAAAAATATTACAAGGAACCGGACAAGTTGCATTATTATATGCTATCTCATTTTTGCTTGATAGATTGTTATCGCTTCTACATCTTGCAATTCCAAACAGTATGCTTGGAATTGCTATTCTTCTCTTATTACTACATACTAAAATAATCCGTGAAGAATGGTTTGAAATTGGAGCCAACTGGCTTTTAACAGAACTTTTACTGTTTTTCATTCCTTCCGCAGTAGGAATTATAGATTATCAAAATGTATTTATAGCAATGGGAATACAGGTAATTGGCACTATTTTTCTTAGCACAACTTTAGTAATGATTTTCGCCGGACTATCGGCACAATTAATAGCGAAATTTAAAGTGAGAAACCACTCATGTTAGCTCTTGCTTGTTTAATACTTACCGTCATCATCTACTTTAGCGCAAAATGGTACTACCAAAATAACCCCAAAGCCTATTTATCACCGTTGCTTACTGCGCCACTGCTAATTATCGCCTTTTTAACGCTAACTCATATCTCCTATCAAGCCTACTATTCTGGAGCAAAATGGCTAAGCAATACCTTGCAGCCAGCAACCATCGCCTTCGCCTTTCCGCTATATAAATACCGCAGTACATTAAAACAACATGCTGGCGAAATAATTGTTGGTGTATTGTTCGGTTCAATTATTGCCATTATATCATCAGACTGGATTGCCAAAAGCTTCAGCTTAAACCCCCAACTAGTTAGCAGCCTTATTCCCCACTCCATTACTACTCCCATAGCCATGGATATCGCCAAAAACATTGGCGGCATACCAGCTATTGCCGCGGTATTCGTAATCATAACTGGTCTAGCAGGAGCACTAATTGGACCGCTTATAATTAAATTACTTAAGATTGAAACTGAAGTTGCCCGCGGCATTCTTTTTGGTACCAGCGCTCATGGTGCCGGTACCGCAAAAGCCTTTGAATTCAGTTCTGTCACAGGCACAATTTCTAGTTTAGCAATGATCATTACCGCTATCATCAGTGCCTGCATCATACCTACACTCATAATATGGTTAGGTTTATAACTGCCATAATAAACCCCTTTCTTTATATCGAAAGAAGCCGACTTAAGCTATCATGCCGTGGTCCGCTTCTTTCTTAGTTTATAGCACTTTTTCCAAAAAGGCCTTGGTTCGTGAATGTGTTGGGCAGTTAAAAATAACCTTCGGCGTTCCTTCTTCCACGATTTCTCCATTATCCATAAACACCACTCGATTGGCTACTTCCCTGGCAAAAGCCATCTCATGCGTGACAACAAGCATTGTCATATGTTCTTCAGCCAACTTACGCATAGTTTTTAGTACTTCTCCGGTAAGCTCCGGGTCAAGCGCCGAAGTAGGCTCATCAAACAACATAATATCAGGTTTCATAGCCAAAGCCCTGGCAATAGCCACCCTTTGCTTTTGTCCGCCAGAAAGCCTGGCCGGATAACTGTCGCGTTTCTCTGCTAATCCAACCTTACGCAGAAGTTCCTCCGCTTCTGGTATGACTTCCTCCCGTTTCAGACCCTTAACCACAACAGGCGCTTCAATTAAATTATCCAAAACCGTCAAATGGGGAAATAAGTTAAACTGCTGAAAAACCATCCCCATTCTTCCGCAGATACGTCTGGCTTCTGGTTCCGGCACATAGCGGCTCCGTCCGTCCGGCCCTGGAGCGACAAGTACTTCACCTTCGATTTGAATGGTTCCCCTATCGATTGTTTCCAGACGGTTTAAACACCTGAGAAAAGTACTTTTACCAGAGCCGGAAGGACCAATGACAGCCGCCACCTCACCTTGCTCCAAAGTAAGGGAAATACCTTTCAAAACCTCTAAGTTTTGAAATCGTTTATAAATATCAATAGCCTGTAGCATCTTCATGTTAATTCTCCTACTCATCATAAATACCGTAGCGCTTCTCCAGCCTCTGGAAAAACCATGTAAGCACCAGCGTCATGACTAAGTAAAACCCTGCCGCAACTAAAAAGGGAGTCGTTGTAAAGTCGCGTTGAACAATCGCTCTAGCAGTACGGAGTAAGTCATTCATTGCCAACACATAAATTAAGGATGTATCTTTCACCAAGGTTATCGTTTCATTGCTAACCGGCGGCAAGACACGACAAATAACCTGCGGCAAAATAATACGCCGCATCGTTTGAACATAATTCATCCCCAATACCTTAGCGCCTTCATACTGCCCCCGATCAATAGACTGGATACCAGCCCGGAAGATCTCCGCAAAATACGCAGCATAATTTAATACAAATGCAACTAGCGCCGCCGGAAAATCTGGCAATCTAACCCCGATATAAGGTATAAACGGCAGTGCAAAATACACAAATAATAACTGCAGCATCAGCGGTGTTCCCCTCAACAGCCAGATATAGACGCCTGTCGCCCCTCTTAGCCATTTAAAACGGGAAATGCGAGCCAAAGCCAAACAGAGTCCAAGCGGCAGCGACAAAATAATAGTAACAAAAAACATTTTTAATGTTACCAGTGTCCCATCCAGCATTGGGCCGATAATCATCCCTAAGTATTGCATAAAGTAAGTCTCTCCTGTTTGTCAGATAATAATTATCAAGAAAAAAGGCCAATGGCAAATGCCATCGGCACCATTAGCAAAATACGCCTATTGGACGTTATTTTACAATATCAGTTCCAAACCATTTTTTAGAAATAGCAGCAGAAGTGCCGTCTTTTTTCATTTCGTCTAAAGCCTTTTGCAATTTATCTAATAAGTCCTTGTCATCTTTGCGCAGGCCTACACCATACTCCTCAGCTCCGAAATCATCTGATAAAACTACATACTCACCCGGCTTTTTTGATATATAGTATCGTCCAACCACTTCATCAACAACAAGAGCATCAAGCCGTCCGGCTTTTAAATCCAATAATGCTGCAATATTATCGCCGTACTTTTTAAGTTCCTTAAACGACTTCATTGTTGACTCGTCTTTTTCAATAGCCTCTACACTACTGCTGCCTTCTTGCGTGCCAACAACCTTGCCGGCTAAGTCGGCTTTACCTTTAATCGGCGAATCAGCATTAACTACAATAATTTGATGATTTTCCATATAAGGCTTGGTAAATGCAATATTCTCTTTGCGCTTTTCGGTAATAGTCAAACCATTCCACAATACGTCAACCCGTTTACCGTTAAGCTCTGCTTCCTTGCTGTTCCAGTCAATGGGCTTAAATTCTACCTCCATGCCCAGCCTTTTCGCAGCTTCATTGGCCATCTCAACATCAAAGCCGACAAGATTATTACTTTCATCTCTAAAACCCATCGGCGGGAAATTGTCGTCCAGCCCGACAACTATTTTTTTCTTATCCGAACTTCCACACCCGGCTATAAGAGTACCCGCCGTTACCAAGACCAATAAAAAACATACTAATTTTCTCAAACCACATTTCACCTCTTCGCAAAATCTAACTAATCTCAGTTTACTTTAGGACGTTAAAATAGCGAATTGGTAAAAAGTCAGGAAATCGTTAATTACAGCTTGTTTATCCAACAATCCTCGTTTTTCCTCACTATATCACAGTTTTAAATTGTTTATAAATCAAGTCACCCTTTAAGCCACTCCATCGTTTTCTGAGCCGAAAACTCACTCATCCCTTTGCTAAACAATAAATCGGCTGTCAGATAGCTATCATCCAGAGACTCCTGCGGCGGATATGGTATCGCAACGCAATACATCCCAGCACTTTTAGCGGCCATAACACCATACCGTGAATCTTCCACCACCAGGCACTGTTCGCCTTTTATTCCCCATTGACTGGCAACCTCAAGAAATATATCTGGTGCAGGTTTACCTTGCTTTACTTCTTCAGCAGAAATCACAACACTAAAAAACTTCCGTAAATCAACGCTGCCTAAAACTATATCAATTACTTCTGGGGAAGATCCAGAAGCCACTGCTATAAGATATTGCTGCTCCTTTAAAAGCTCCAATAGTCTTTTCATCTCAGGAAAAACCTGTGTTTTTTCTCTAGCTATTTCCAAGTAGCGTTGATTATGCTTTTCAACCACAGTTTCAACCGAATCCTTGATCTGATATTGCGCTTTCAGCTCCTCCACCATCTTCACTGAACCAATACCGATATATTTATTTTTCATCGCCAAATCATAATTCACACCATACTCGGCAAAAAGCTTTTTATCTGTCTCAAAATAAATCGGCTCACTATCAATCAATGTCCCATCCAAATCAAAAATTACTGCTTTAATTTGCCGTCTATCCATCCTCGACCGCCTCCACTCAACGCTAACTTTTATTAACACTAGAAACTACTTTTAGCCAAGTAATGCTACCAACTACTGTAAATTCACCTAAACAGGCGGGAATCAGTATTGTATCGCCCTTTGCAATCGACTCTTCTCCTCCGCGCCATGCAATTTCTCCCTCACCAGCAATCACATACATAACTACAAACTGATCACAAATATTAAATTCTGATTTACCATTAACCATTAGCCTTTCTATCGCAAAAAAAGGCGTTTTGAGGCTTGCTTGCTTGAAATTGTAATCCAACTTCTGGTTAAAATTTAAACAAGCAATAGCATTATCAACCTGAAGTGGCCTTAACTTTTCGTCGCTACGTTCATAATCATATAGACGATAAGTAATATCCGAATTTTGCTGAATCTCATAAACCACCATACCGCCGCCAATAGCATGAACCGTTCCCGCAGGTACATAAATCATATCCCCTGATTGCACAGGAACGCTGCATAAACTGTCTAGCACATTATCTTTCACCGATCGAATGAACTCAGCTTTGTTAATCCCTGGTTTTAATCCATAAATTATCTTGGCATTCTCCTGAGCATCCAGCACATACCAGGCTTCACTTTTACCGTTGCCGACTTCCATGCGCGCAGCAAAACCATCATCAGGGTGAACCTGAATGGAAAGATTATCAGTCGCATCAATAATCTTTATCAAAAACGGAAACATTTGTTCATTAATTGCCATTTCTCCCAGCAACCGTTTTTTATACAAACCCACTAATTCCTGCAGAGTTCTACCAGCCAAAACTCCATTACGTACGATGCTCATACCTCGTGCATGACTCGCTAACTCCCAAGCTTCTCCAATCCGCTCTGTTGGCAGCTTCCGGCCAAACATTGTCTTCAAAGCATTTCCGCCCCATACCTTATCCTTATATACTGGCACAAACTTTAGCGGATAAATGTCAATCACGCCTTTCTCTCAAACCCACGCTCTGCTCCGAGTTAAAAGCTAAGGGACTGTCTCAGCCTTGAGACAGCCCCTTAGCCGGACCGAATTAAGCAGCAATTATTTAAGTATTCCCAAGGCAAATCCGACAATTCCTATCGCAAACAAGCCAAAAATAAGCCAAATTGCACTGATCTTCTTTTTTAGTAGATTCATACAGATAAAAGTCAAAATAAGCGGTACTAACCCTGGAATTAATTGATTAAAGATATCTTGTATCGTCGTTGTAATAATTTTTCCGTCGGCCATTGTTATTGATAAAATTACAACCGGTATATTGATGGTCGTCCATTTACATACAAGGGCTCCCATTACAAACAAACCGAGGATAGACGCGCCTTCAGTCAGCTTTTGCAGCTTGTTGCCAGCCATATCCTTGACCACATTAAGGCCTTTTACATATCCATACTCAATGCCATACCACCTAACAGCCAGACGAACGACATTAAACAGTACAAAAAATAATAACGGACCGGCAATACTTCCTGTAAGAGCCACCGATGCTCCCAGCGCCGCTACAAGAGGCCTCAAAGTTCCCCAGAAAATCGGATCTCCAACCCCGGCCAGCGGTCCCATAAGACCTACTTTAATTCCATTGATTGCCGTATCATCGATTTGAGCCCCTTTTGCCCTTTCCTCTTCCATCGCCGCAGTTACCCCAAGTATAGGCGCGGTAACAAATGGCTGAGTATTAAAGAACTCCAGATGCCTTTTCATCGCTTTTACTTTTTCATCACCCTGATATAGCCGCTTAATAATCGGTACCATCATGAAACAGTATCCCAAAGCCTGCATTCTCTCATAATTCCATGAACCCTGGTGCAGATTAGATCGGATAAACATATTAAACAAATCGCTTTTTTTAAGACGAACATCTTGACTAGTCATTAATTATCCCTCCTTTTCTGGTTTAAGCATCCAGGTCGTCATCCAAATCGTTATCTGCAGCCGAAGCAGCCTGTGCACCAGCCAGCGCAGGAGCCGAAGCAACATTATATTTAGGATTGAGTTGAATATAGATTATTGCTATAACAGCACCAATCACGCCAAATGCAATCAAATTGAAACTCGTAAAGGCCGCCAATACAAAACCAAGAAAAAAGAAAGGCATTAAGTATTTTGCTTGCATCATATTTATAACCATTGCATAACCGACAACTACGATAAATCCGCCTGCAACCTGCAGACCACCTGTTATCACCGGAGGAATGGCGCCAAGCATAGTCTGAACCACACTTGTACCAATAAATATTGCCACTAAAACCGCCGGAATTGAAACCCTGAGCGCCTGAATAAAAAGGGCCAAAATGTGGCATACATCAATACCTGTTAAATTCCCTGCTAAAGCATATTGATCGGCCTTATGTTGGAAAAACACCGTGATCGTTCTGGCAAATACCGTCAGCATCTGACCAGCTACTGCCAGCGGCATAGCAACAGCAATCCCTGCTCCAATACTTTGATGACCAGCAATAACTAGTATCGTTGAAACAACTGATGCCAATGCGGAATCTGGAGACTGAGCTGCGCCGATATTCATCCAACCCAAAGCGATCATTTCCAATGTCCCACCGATAATAATACCGGTCGTAACATCACCCAGGATCAGCCCAACTAAGGTGCACGCTACAAGTGGCCGATGAGTTTGAAATTCATCCAAAACACTTCCCATACCTGAAATACAGGAAACAATAAAAATTAGAACAATCTGGACTACGCTAATTTCCATTTTTATATACCTCCCTTGTAACATTTATTTTAATGTCTACTTTTATAGGATAGACATTAAATTCACTTTAGTATCAGCCGTTACCTTACGGATTTCAAGTTCTATTCCCTTTTCATGCAACTTTCGGAAAGCTTCTTTATCTTCCGCATCAACCGACACGGCATTTGTTATCTGCCTTTTCCCTTCTTTAAAACTCATGCCGCCGATATTGACACTTTTTATAACTACTCCGCCCTCAACCATTCGAAGTACATCAGTCGGATTAGTAAATAGCAGCATTGCTTTTGTTGTCTCGTATTTGGGGTTGTTATATGCCCTGATGGCTTTTTCCACATCAACCACATTTGAAATGATGCCCGGCGGAGCAACCTGAGTTAAAAGGGTTTTTCTTATAGCATCATTAGCTACCTCATCATTGCACACAATAATTCGCTCGCATTTAGTTTCTTTGGCCCAGACAGTAACCACTTGTCCATGAATTAATCTGTCATCGATCCTTGCAAGTACAATGTTCACTTATAAGTCCTCCACTTCATTTGTATTTAATCTTTCAAACACTTGAATTCCTTGTTTTCCCGCGGTTTGCGCTACTTCTACATACTCCTTGATCTTGATATTTCCAAGATTAAGGACCTCTAATAACATCGGCAGATTGGCCCCGGTAATAATCCCAATATTATCAGCCTCAGCATCTACTTCCATTGCGATCCGACAGGCTGCATTATAAGGACTCCCCCCCAATAAATCGGTCATAAATAATACTCCATCTTTCACGTCTAAGTTTCTGAGCGCTGCTTGATATTTTTCAACTAATCCTTCCACACTTTCTCCCGGCTCCAAAGTTACTGCCGCAATATTTTCCCTTGGACCGCAAATCATTTCACAAGATCTGAGCAGTGCCTCAGATAGTTTTCCATGTGTGCCTATAATAATTGCTGCCATTATACCACCTCTTTCAAACTCTAAATATAAGTGAATCTTGCGTTCGGATGGGGTTATTGCCCCCACCGAACGCTTAGAACGAACTTCGATAATTTCAATCAATTAATACTATTCGCAAGCTTCGTGCCAAATTAGTGTATCAACTGCAAACCCTTCAATACTAGGCATTGAAATAGCGACTTTCTTATTTTTAATACACTATTGATTATATTGATACTCTAATCTTTAAACTCCGAAATAATGTATATTGAATATAAAATAGAGAGGCTGACCTATAGTCAACCTCTCTTACAGCATCTCCGCTATATACATCATTTCATCTTCTGTTAAATCAATCTGGATAGTATTCTTAAAAACTGCTGCCGCCTTCTTGATACTGTTTACGGCTTTGGCGCTAACGCTGGCCCTATCGCCACTATATTCCATCCCGTCCTTAATAACCATTCGTTCCAACGCACAGCCTACGTGAACTATTAGTTTGATTTTCGTCGAACGAGAAAACTCCTGGTTTAATTCCTTCTCCAATACACTCTGAAACTCAATTAATACACTAACAACTTTTGTTGGATTAAGATACGTCAAAAATTGATTTAGTATATCCTGACAGATACTTTTAACAACGATATCCCGTTTTTTTTCAACAACTGTAAAGTTATTACTCACAATATCTTTTAATATTTCTTCTCCCTGGCTGCCAATTAAAGCTTCCAAAGGAATAAACGGCGCATCGATTTCCGGATTTACCACTCCCACAGAAGCAATTATTTTATGATGCTGTTGAATTTCCTCGATACTTTCCTTTAATTTGTATACACCGACCGGCAAAACTTCAATATGCTCGTCAATTAAGTTATTAACAATATCCTCAACCAGCTTTTTCAATTTGACAGCGGTTCCTTTACCAGAGGTACAAATCGTTACAATAACACCATTATCGTAATTATATAACTGATCTTTTTCGAGAGCATCTGCATAACCCTTAAATTTTGTGAGTGAATTATAAATTCCCTCCAGATCCGTCCCTAAAAGACTGGCTCTTCGCGCCGCCTCTAACACCAAAGGAGTTGAAACCATATCCACGGTTTTAACCTTAATGTCTACCTTTTCCATAATCATTGCCCCAAGGTTGACCAACGAACCCATATCAACCAAAAGCAGCACTCCCTTACCGCTCTCCATTTCTTGAACCTTCACGATTAGAGTTTCCAATACATCTCTTGGACTTACTTCCAAAGACATATCAATAGCCGCAATATTACAGCCGCAATTTAATAGCTTTTGCGTTACTTCTACCATCGAGCTTGCTGTAGAATTTCCATGGGCGACAACAATAATTGCGACATTTCCGTCTTGCTCAGTTTCCTGAACAGAACTTAATAATATTGTAAAATATTCCAGCTCACCACTTGGTATATCGATATTATAGCGTTCTTCAATTTTAGCCTTAATTTCCAACGCCGCTTTGAACTCGTTCGGATAATCGGTTATTACACTTTCAAGCTCTGCATATTGTAACGTCTGATTACTCTTTAGCCTTTTGAAAAGCGCGCTTAAATGCAGACTGAATGCATATAAAAAACGCTCATTATACTCTTTGTTGAGTCTTTTAGACGCCAACTGTTGAATTTCCTCAGCAAATTCCAACAAGCTTTTATCTACAATCTTCAGTATCTTTTGTCGTTCGCTCATTAAAGTATTAAACTTATTATAAAAGGACTTGATATGCAGATTCATATCAGCCGATATAAACTTTTTAATTAGCTCGTCATCTATCCCCTCATCTTTTAATAAAGTTGCTTTATCTTCAATTGTTTTGTATAAATTAAATGGTAATTCGTAGGGATCATCTTCCACTAATGCTTTCTGGCCTTGCGGAATTATGACTATTTTATCATCAATATATTGCGTTAACGCTTCCGCTTCTTTACGATTGCCGGCTAATATCAACAATCCATTTTTTACATTATCCGGCAATGTCTTAAAATCAATTTCAATATATTTTTCATTATTGATTCCATTTAAAAACGCTTTTGCACAGACTAGTTGAATATTTGACTTGAGTTGTCCAATATTGCCGTATGATATGCTGCCAACAAGAGCCTTAATAGCTTCAGACGAAATTTTCACTGGTTTATTTACTCGGTGTACCTCATTAGAAAGAAGGAACTTTATTATATCCACTCTTTCTTGAAGCGACCGTTCTGTCAGCGCTGGTATCGTGATAACATTGGGAATTCTTCTAACAAACGTCTTAATTAAAGAAGAAGTCTGATCTTCTGTCGTCGCCCCGATAATAAGCACATTAGCCTTGCGCTTGCGTTCGGTTTCTCCAAGCTTATTAAAAGTCCCGGTATCAATAAAATAGAAGATCATCTCCTGCCCTTCAGGCGGCAGCCGATGAATCTCATCAAGGAACAGAACTCCACCATCAGCTGATTCAACCACCCCCTTCTTTTCTGTATCAGCTCCAGTAAAAGCGCCCTTAACATGCCCAAAAAGGTGCGCCATCAGTAATTGCGAATTATTATAATAATCGGCACAGTTAAATATTATAAAGGGAGAAGCTTCACTTAGCCTTTTTACAGACTTTCCATAGCTATACATCATATTGGCAAATAACGTCTTCCCCACACCGGTTTGCCCAACAATCAAAGTATGAAGACCATTCGGCGGATAAAGCACCGCGGCTTTTGCTTGTTCGATATGTTTTTGTAAACTACCCTTTGCTCCGATCAACTGTTTAAAAGGATCTTTCTCTGAACTTTTTCCACTAACATCAACGACTTCTTCCAAGCAGCCAACTTCAATTGGCCCTTTGCCTAATGCCTTGCCGCATAACGTCTCCAGTGCTTGTTTATCTAAATACAAGACTGGTCGGCCCTTTATTTTTATAACCTTATCCATTTTAAAAAGCACATTAAGTTCCATGCTTACATTATTTTTTAAAATTTTCAAGTGATCCGAAATCTCACCAGCATCAACGCCAATTCGCCCCCGCAATTGCTCAATATTATATTGTTTAGAAGTACTCTTAATGTAATTGTAAATCTTGTCAATTCGCTTCATAAATATGTTCCTCTCTCATAACACGAGCACATTACATTCCCGTCTGGAGCATTAACAACTAACTTTTCATATATATATTTCAAAATTAACACGATAAGAAGGAGGGGGTTGTCTTGCCCCTAGGGTCAGACTTTCAAAATATCTTGGAGGTTTTCATATTTACCAATCTTCCCCTTCTGACAAACCCAAATGTTGTTCAGACCGCCGTTATTTCAAATGCTATCGTGCCAACAGCGCCAACCGTTCCGCTTGCTCCCACGACTCCTGAAGCTTCCACTGCTGCCCCTACTACGACAACATTGGTTATAACGCCAGAAGTCCTACTTGCGCTGCAAGCAGCATCCTTAAACAATTTTAAGGATTTAGGCTTACGCCAAGACCTAACAGACATTGCCCAAGTTTTTTTTGCCAACCTTCCTCCCGTCCTCCGTACGCCAATAACGCAAACAGTTTAATGTTTACATTCATCCAAACTAAGTCATACAAGTCAGGCAGGGGATGTACCCCTGCCTGACTTATCAATCTTCCAAAATCTTTTTTACAACTTCTTTAACATTATAATAACCGGGTTTATGCCATTTTTCCGGAAAGGTTTCTGAGGATGTCAGGCGGTCGCCCCTGGTATATCTCTCTATGGCTTGCAAGTAACACTGACCAGATTTTCTATTTATTACATAAGTATTTATTGTGTACTCATCCTCGGTTAGATTATTTATATATTTAATGCTGGCACTAGGTATTACCTTAAGCCTGGCCTTTAAATATTGAGTGTCACTTTCACTGCACTGCTCGGTTGAAGTATTATCTAAATAAAAATCGCCCAAAGAATTTGTTACTAAGTAATTCCATTGAGGCGCAGCCATGCAGACACTTCCGCCTGTAAATAGTAGCACTAAAATAAGCACAATAATGCGGTTCATTCTCTTTCCTCCTTAAAATAATTGAAAATTTCCGAATTTATTACAGCCTTTTATTAGTATAATTTACCGCAAAAAACAAAAATCCTGCCAATTTAAGGAAGATAAATCAATATTTGATGACTACTTCACAAACAAGAGCAGTTCAAAAGAATTGTTGATTTATAACAATAGTGCCGGGGAATGTTATATATGGTATAAATACTCTATTCGAAATGAGGTATGACATATATGAGTACTCCCCAAACACCAAGCTTTCCACCCCAACACCAAAATCAGCAGCCAGGAATAGAATCACAAATGAACCCCCGACCAGTCTCAATTAGAGACAACTATCGCCCCAGCCAAAAACTAGAAAACAAAGTGGCTTTAATCAGCGGCGGCGATAGCGGCATTGGCCGGGCGGTAGCTTATGCCTTTGCCCGCGAAGGAGCAAATATCGCAATAACCTATCTAAATGAACACGACGACGCTAATGAAACTAAACGCGTTATCGAAGAAATGGGTAACCGCTGTTTTGTATTTGCTGGCGACATAGGAACTGAACAATTCTGCCAACAAGTTATAGCCAATACTGCAAAAGAACTAGGTGGTTTAAATATCCTTGTCAATAACGCGGCCGAACAACATGTTCAAACAAGTTTGCAAAACATTAGTTCCGAACAACTAGAAAAAACCTTTCGCACAAATATCTTTTCATATTTTTACCTAACCAAGGCAGCTCTTTCCTATTTAAAAAGTGGCAGCACTATTATTAACACCACTTCAATTACCGCCTATCAGGGTCATGAACAATTAATTGATTACGCGTCAACTAAAGGTGCCATTGTCACCTTTACCCGCTCAATGGCACTTTCTTTAGTCAACCAAGGTATCCGGGTTAACGGCGTAGCCCCAGGACCAATCTGGACCCCACTTATTCCCGCTTCGTTTTCAGAAGCACATGTCGCCGCCTTTGGCCAGGATACCCCGATGAAACGAGCTGGCCAGCCCGCCGAAGTAGCTTCCTCTTACGTATTTCTAGCTTCGGATGATTCGTCTTATATGTCAGGCCAAATCCTCCACCCCAACGGCGGAACAATTGTAAACGGTTAATAGTAGAATAGCATTTATATTCCGAATTGCTGAGTATCCATCCATTCCATATTAAGCAGTGACCAAAAATCTAACGCCAATTTATTAAGCACATAATCATAGGGAAGCCAGCCGTAGCCTGATTCACCCCAGCTTTTCCCCCAGGAATTTTTAAATAGCAAAGCTCCAATTGTGGTTTTATTGCATTTTGTATTAGTAATTTTTTTACTGTCATCATAGCCAACCGCAGTAATCGCATGCCCCCATTGGGCCTCTTCCCCTGCACAGGGATACGGAATACCACCCGGCGTGTCCGAGGCCTCAAATGAACTAAAACCCCAAAAACCAAACATTGCCGGAATACCTGCCGCAAGATATTTTTTTACACTGTCAAGAACAGCCACCGGCTGTATATTAAGACTAAGTGCATCATGGCAAAAATACTTAGTTGCTTTAAAATCTGCAGCAACCGAATATACAAAAGCAGTTGGCTCTTCGTCAAACGTCGGGGGTTGATCAGTATACGGCCAATATTTTTCTTCTGGTGCCCCGCAAAGTGCCAAAGCTCCCATTGTGTTTCTAAGCCAGGCTCCGGTATCGCCTTTCACCTCTAATAAATTGCGCGTAGTCTTATAAATAAACAACCTGGATACATGACTGTATTTACCAAATGACTTTTGCTCAAAATATTCAAATATGTTAGCTGCCGCATGAGCGGTACATGCACCTAGCGCTCCTTGGTCATGAATCTCTGGGCACCATTCTCGTAAATCAACTTTATCCGGTAACGCTGACGAAATACCTGGTTCGATCCTAATCTTTTTTGTCAGCTTTTTTATCTCCGGATGACCTTCAGTATAATCACGAAGATCAGGCAAAGGCGGCAGCCAACCGGTGCCTACCATCTTGTTTATATTCGCTAGTTGGACTTTACGATATAATGCATACATAGTTTAAATTCTCCTCTCGTTAATCATAGCCTTAATAAAATCTATGATTCCTTCTAACTTTTAGCACAATATTCAACTGGAGAAATCATACTATACAGTATCCGTTGATTCGCTCTTTTCATAAACTACAATAGGATAATTCACTATCCAGTCAAATAAAAGGAGCGAAAGAAATGACAAATTCCCGCCAACTTGTATTTCCGCAAGGAGCAACCGTTTCTGTGCTAACTTCTACCGGAATAGTTTTTGTCGGTCAGGTAATTAGAGATACCGCCCAACGTAATCATGAAGAACCACTAGATCCGTTTTTTGCAATTCAACTAACTACAGCTGTTACTATTGACAGTACTGTCTATTACACGGTCGGCGAAATAGTCGCCCTTAATATTAATTCAATTGAAGCTATTGGTCCTGTGTCCATCGTATAGTTTTTCAATTACACACCTTCTCTATATAAGTTTGTAATGTACCTACATTCATCTTGTACAACAAACAATGAGACAGTCTTAAAAGCGCAAGCGCTTTTAAGACTGTCTCATTGTTTGTCCACTAATTTATTATCCTTTAATAATATACGCTGTTATTTGTCTCCGTCCATAATCAAACGCTTCATCCAATGAATCCATAGCCAAATCAATTCGGTGGCCTTGAATCGCACCACCAATGTCGTCGGCAATTGCATAGCCATAGTCAGGAACATATAGTTTGCTCCCCAGCGGAATTACATCAGGATCAACCGCTACCAGTCCTCTCCGGAGATAGTTTCCGCGATATGTATAATCGGTACACCCTTCATCATAACGGGTATATGCCGTTGCCTCCAGCGATATCGGCAGCCAATTGGGCGATTTTGAGGTATCTATATTAGGCTGTACTGGTACCGGGAGCTTAGGATTATTCCCTCGAATAATGGAATTATTAATTGGTGGCTGCTTAAGCGGCGTTTTTACCTTTCCCTTCAGCTTGGGCGGCTTATAAGCCTTGATCATGTCAAGCGTTTTGGCACCCACCATACCATCAGCCGTCAGCCTCGCCGCCTGTTGAAACTCTCTAACTGCTGCTAAAGTGGCCTGTCCAAAAATACCATCAGGCTTGCCTGCCAAAAAACCGTTCTTTATCAGATAACTCTGAAGCTCATTTACATTATTACCGCGCATCCCAATCCGAAGTACACTTATGTTATCCGCTTTAGCTTGGACGATAGAAGCTTTACCTGGCAACTTATAAGCTTTTAATGCTTCCATAGTTACTGGCCCAACTAGTCCATCCGCCTGTAAGTTTGTCACTTGTTGAAACCGTTTTACAGCAGCCAACGTTTCTTGATCAAATACACCATTTGCTTTCTGGTTTAAAAACTTTCCTTTTATCAAATAGTTTTGAACCGCCTTGACCTCACTACCCTTCATACCATATCTAATAATACCTATGGTTGCATTAGCGAAAGTCGTAGACTGAAGAAAGATACAGATGCACATTAGAAGCATCACTACCCTCAACTTACCACCTCACACACATTATCTTCATCTACTTTACTTATACCAGCTCTCAGGCCAAAAATAAATAGGTACAAAGTTTCATTTTTTAGCTTCTATTAAGGAAATTTATATGGATTTATCACCGTTAAAGATTGCGTACAAACACGATAAGCGAAGCTACTAGGTGCTTTTTTTGCTTAATTACCAACTGCTACCGTTTATCGCTTTACCAATCGTTTTGTTATATATACATTAACGTGTATAATTGTTATGTATAAAAGTAGGAAAGGGGTTTAGTAATGTCAAAAAAGTTAATTACTTTAACCATGTTAGCCTTATTTCTTCTGACTTTGGCTATAAGCGGGTGCGGACAACAACCCAGCCAGTCAGCAAAAGTACTTAAAGTAGGAGCGGAAACTACCTTCCCGCCATTCGAGTTTCAGGATGATAAAACAAAAGACTATGTAGGGTTTGATGTTGACCTAATGAAAGCTATTGGCAAACAACTTGGCTATGAAGTCGAGATCGTCAGCATGGGCTTTGATGGACTTATTCCTGCACTGGAATCAGGCCAAATTGACGTCATAGCCTCAGGAATGAGCATTACTCCCGAACGTCAGCAAAAAGTCACCTTCTCCGACCCCTATTACAAGTCCGGCCTATCAATCGTGGTAAAAAAAGCTGACACCGCTATAAACAGCTTTAAAGACCTAGAAGGTAAACGCCTGGCAACACAAATCGGCACTACCAGCGCTGAAGAAGCAAAGAAAATCCCCAATGCTACCGTTCGTGAATTCAACAGTCCTTCAGAAGCTTTCCTCGAACTTCAGGCTGGCGGGGCTGATGCAGTAATCAATGACCTTCCAGTTAATCAATATTATCTGGCTCAAGGTGGCAATAAAGAAGCCAAGCTTATCGGTGACATACTTAATTCGGAGGAGTACGGTCTGGCCATCAGTAAGAAAAATAATGAATTAACCCAAAAAATCAACACTGCTTTAGCTGAATTAAAAAAGAACGGTGAATACGGCAAAATCTATGAGAAATGGTTTGGTAAAAAGCCCGAGTAACTTAATAGATAAAGGCCGAAACAACCTCAATTTTTGAGGTATTTCGGCCTTTATCTATGTTTATTAGTAAACGATACCTTATCATAGTCAAAGGAGAACATTATGGATAATGCAGGAAAAGTATTAATTGCTCAAGGTGGCGGCCCTACCGCCGTCATTAATCAAACTTTAGCTGGAATTGTATTAGAAGCTCGGAAATTTCCGCGCATTTCAAACGTCTATGGAGCGCTTAACGGAGTCGAAGGTATTGTTAACGAAGACTTTATAGACTTGACTCAGGAAACCTCACACAATCTTGAGCAAGTTGCATTGACCCCGTCATCTGCACTACTTACAACAAGAATCAAGCCGAACGAAAACTACTGTAAAGAAATCTTTAAAGTATTAAAAGCCCACGATATCCGCAATTTTTTCTACATTGGCGGAAATGATTCTGCTGACACAGTACGAATTGTCAATGAGCAGGCAAAATCAGCTAACTATAACTTATGTGCAATTCACGTTCCTAAAACAATTGACAATGATCTTACGGAAAATGATCATACGCCTGGCTATGGCTCATCCGCCCGTTTCGTGGTTCAAGCCTTTTCAGGCATCAATCTTGATACTAAGGCTTTAGGCGGCGTGTACATAGGTGTTGTTATGGGCCGAAACGCCGGTTTTCTAACCGCTGCCGCCAGTCTGGCCCAAAAATTTCCTGGTGATGGCCCCCATCTGATCTACTTGCCTGAACGAAAGTTTTCTCTCGAACAATTTTTACAAGATGTAAAAATTGTTCATGATAAGTACGGGTATTGCGTAATTGCAGTATCTGAAGGAATTAAGGATGCTGCGGGAACACCAATCATCAGCACCTTAAAAAACAATCTGGATACTGACAGCCATGGCAATGTCACAATGTCAGGCACCGGAGCGCTAGGGGATCTACTTTCCGAGTACATCAAAGATAAATTAGCAATCAACAGAGTTCGTAGTGATACCTTTGGCTATTTGCAGCGATCTTTTTTAGGTTGTGTATCTGACGTTGATCAACACGAAGCAAGAGAAGCTGGGGAACGCGCCGTTCACTTCGCGCTTTGGAACCGGCAAACAGAAGGCTCTGTTACCATCCAGCGAACAGGCTATTACTCCGTTAATTATCACTTAACGCCACTAGAGCTTGTAGCAGGAAAAACCAGGTATATGCCTGATGAATTTATTAACCAGACCGGTAATCATGTTACCGACGCTTTTAAATTTTATGTTAGGCCGCTATTAGGTTCAGGTCTTTTGTCGCCGGCACAGCTCAGGTCGCCCCGCGTGCCTAAGCTGCTTTTACCAAACTCATAGATTCTACTTTTATATCTTGGCATCAATTGTCCCTGCGGTCTTTATCGAGAGGTTTAACCAATTCCGGTCGCTGTGTTTTCTGCGGCGTTGGCAGGCGAAAAAGCACATCTTTCATTGCTTTGTAGTTAAATGGCAGCAGTGGCCATAAATATGAATGATCAAAAGATTTTGTAGCTGCCACCATAATAAAAATAACCAATAAACCTACTATTAGCCCCGGTATCTTCCATAACATTACAAAAATAAGCAGTCCCAGTCTGAAAAGTCGCATTGCCATCGAAAGCTCAATGCTGGGAGTTGCAAACGCCCCTACAGCCGCTATAGCAGTATAAAAAATTACCTCATTGCCAAACAGTCCTACTTTTGTAGCAAACTCCCCAAGCATAAATGAACCAATAAACCCTAACGAAGTCGACTGCGCAGACGGAACATGAATTGTTGCCATCCGCACCAATTCAACGCCAACCTCAGCCAAAATAAATTGTATTCCAAGCGGAATAATCCCTGGGTCGCGTGGTCCCAAAAAAGCAAGCGCCTCAGGCAGTAAATGATGCTGAAAAACCATAGCCAGCCACAACGGTGGCAAGATTAAGGATAATAACACGCCAAACAGCCTAATCAGCCGAAGGTACGAACCAACAAGCGGGTTTTGGTGATATTCCTCTACATGCTGTACATGATGCCAAAAAGTTGTAGGCAAGATCATGACATTCGGAGTGGTATCGACAATAACACAAACATGCCCCTCTAATAAGTGGACAGCCACCGCATCCGGACGCTCTGTGTACCGTACTTTCGGTAGCGGATTCCACCTATTACCGCCGGTGATGTATTCCTCAATTGCCTTTTCCGCCATCGGAACGCCGTCAATAGTGATATTATTTAGTCGTTTTTTCACACTTTCAATTAATTCCGGGTTAGCTATATCCTTGATATAAGCGACTGCTACGTCAGTTTGTGATCTAGCCCCGACCTTAACAATTTCAAACCTTAGATTAGGATCACGCAGCCGTCGACGAATCAGAGTTGTATTAAATGGCAGCGTTTCAACAAATGAATCTCTAGACCCTCTTGTCACCTTTTCGATATTTGATTCTTGCGGCGACCTAATGGGGTAGCTTCTGGCATCAAATACAATTACCTGTTCTTCCTTATCAACAAAAAATAGTAGTTCGCCTGACAACAAACTTAAAAGCGCATCCTGCATACTATCAACAAGTTTCACCTGGGAATGGGTGGCATGAGAATAAAACAGATGCTGCAGCGCATTAACCGACAGCTCATCCTGGTTAAAAACCATCAAATCCTGAAAAACAGTGGAAAGAAGAAGGTCATTTGTCATCCCATTGACAGAAAAAGACGCAGCCCTTCGACGACCTACCTTGTATTCCCTAAAAATAATATCAAAGCTTTCCCCCACTCCAAGAAGATCCTTCAAATGATTGATATTTACATCAATATCCTTGTTAATTTTCATATCCGTAGATTCTTTGGTCATATTCTATGAGCCACCTCATTTCGATATTTTCTCCGCTACCGTCAAAAGATTGGCCATTGATTGCTACGCCATAGTACTTGTAGTAAGTTTTTCCACGTTGTTTTTCTTATATACAGTTTTTAAGCCGTCAATATAAAAATGGGGGTGTCTCAAATAGGTTTTAAAAAACTATTTGAGACACCCCCATAGTACAAAAAAGCATCTATTAAGAACGCTTACCCGAAACCGAGGTTCATAAAAATCGTCGCACTAATTTTAATAACCGTCCTTCCCTTAAACTTACTGCATTTGCCGGACAGAGTTCCTGGCAACAGTAGCACCGAATACAAACATTATAGTTAATTGTCGCCCGGCTATTGGATATACGCATAGCCTTAGGCGGGCAGTGAGCCACACATCGGCCGCAACCGATACAGTTCACAGCAATTTCTGGTTGCGCAGTCAAATGACTACGCCCAAATTTGGCCAGCCATCTTGGAACCCGCTCCTCCAAAGATTTTAAGCTGCGTGGCTCCAAAAATTTCAACCTGATGTCCCTGGCATCGCCGACAAGCTCAATTTCACTAAACGGTAATGTAAGCTGGCGTTCTAACGCCAGCGCCGTCAAAGGAATACGTTCAGACGAAAATCCCATCATTTCTGCCATAACAATATCTACAGCCAAACAGCTTTCCCCTGCCAACATAACCCCTGCCTTAACAGGTATCCCATTACGGGGACCGTTTCCTTCCATCCCGACAACACCGTCAACAATAGAAAGAACGGGTCGTAGAAGACTAGCCAGATCAATAATCATACCGGCAAACTCCTGACGGGCCTGCATCCGAAGATGAAACTGCGCCTTCTCCATTCCGACGATACAGCCAAACAAATTCTTCGTCGCCCCGGTTATTCCCATAAAAGTGTGAGTCTTCATTTTCGCAAGAGAAATTACCTTATCCACTTCATTCAGGCAACTTGCTACTGTAAACTTTTTTATCATCTCACCTTCAGGATAGGACATTTCTACTGTTTTATCAAACAAAACCAGTTCTGCCCCTTCCTCTCGGCAAACCGCCAAAATACCACATTTTTCTGCGGCCTTCAACGTGCCTGTTGTCCCCGGCGAATCTCCAACAAGAGGTACTGCGCCTGCCTTTCTCACTTCGCGTATAACCGCTCGCACTAATTCCGGATTCGTCGTAACTGCTTTCTCCGGCGGCAAAGCTTCAAGCATGTTGGGCTTTATAAGTACCCTATCGCCGCCATTAACAAATCGCTCCATTCCTCCAAGAAGCTCAAGCGCTTCTTTCAATCCACGCTCCACTTCAGCGTAATTGTAATCAGTTACTTTAACCGCTGCCACTTTCATTCTCTGACCCCTCTCACATTCTCTGAACATGAAATCATACCCAAGCCAACCAAATCTATTGCTGCTTCAATCATTTCGTCAAGACTAATCTCGGATTGTTTCAGCACGCCGATACGATTCGAAAGAAAAATGCCTTCAGCCACAGAATAGAGGTAGAGGGCCAGTTTCCGGGGCTCAACCGGTCTTAGTTCCTTGCGTAAAATTCCCTCACTGGTAACCTGTTCCATAATACTGACTTTTTCCTGAGCCTTTTGCTTTAATAATTCTACCAACTCCGCCGGAAGATCAATCCCGGCCATTGGATCAGTCGCAAGATGCATAATCTCAAACAGCTGCGGCTCCCGATAATAAAACTTCTTGTATACATAATAAATATTTTTTAGCCTCCTGGCGGCATGGCTGGAATCTCCTGCAACAACCCGAAAATCAGCGATTAAATAATCAAAGGCCTGATTGCAAATATGAAAAAACACCTCAGCCTTACTTTGAAAGTGAAAGTACAAGGGGCCGGTAGAAATACCGGCCGCCTCAGCAATTGCCCGCATAGTCGTCTTGTGATAGCCAAGCGCCAAAAAAAGCTCTTTTGATCGTTCCAGAATAATCTCGCGAGTGTTAGTTACATCGATATTTTCTGTCATAGCTCCTCCATAGTAAAATCAACCGATTAAAGTTTAGCAAGCAGCTTTTTATATGGCTCAACCATTTTGGTTATCATTAAGCCTCCATATAGTTTATCTCGAACCGCAGGAACCTTGATAAGCAATCCGAACAAAATATTACGCAGCCTGGTAGTATAATCCCGCTGCGGGAAGTCGTATACTCCGTTATCTTTATAATACTTGTGATCGGCAGCAAATGGAAACCTGATCTGACCCCATATTTCATCCCGAAAAATCTTTCTCCCACCAACGCCAAGAAAAGTCGCTGGTTTTATATAGCGCCGCTTCGCAAATTCGATGCTTTGGCGCGCCATTTCCTCTAATAAACCGTCAATTTCCTTAGATTCCGAGTATTCATCAGTCACAATACCTGCCAAATTGGCTTCTTGCCACTCTGTATAGCCTTCAAATATCTGCCTAAGATTCGGCAATTGCCTAAATGGTCCGCTGATCAGAAACCCAATTTGCTTTCCTTTTAGCATCGGCATATGGGTATTGAAAAAAGCCCGGTCAAAAAATGTTTTCCATAACGACGATAAATATCGGTCACAAATCGCCCCGGCAAATATAATAATGTCGGCGTTCTTTATCCTACTATTATAAAAATCGATAAAGCCGTCTTTGCCACTATACGCGCAGGTATTATCATATCCGCACTTAATACACCCCAGGCAGCCGCCTTTAATATCGACATTGTGGAGATTAAATACTTCCGCCTGCCCGGAAAAACGCGCGGTCATGCTCTCGATCATCCGCTTTAAGTTTATCTGATACTCTTCAGCGTCTGTTACGATAACAACCTTTAACCCTCCCGCATCAAATTTACGCTGCTGTGAACCTGGGACATACTCACTGCCTTGATTTAGAATTGGCGGATATACCTTAGCTGCTGGCAGTCTTCCCTCAATAGCAGCAAAAAATGTTTCTGAAAACTCAAGCAAACTCCCCCGGGCATCCTCTTTAAAAATATCGTGCATTCCCGCAGAGTATGAACCATAAACCTTCATATCCAAATCATCGCAAATACCATGCAGATAATTATGAGCCGTATGATCAAAAAAGTGAATTGAGGTTGTTAATATCGCCGCCGGTTTACCAGCAAAAGCTTCTTGGGCCGCCCGCTCGGTTATAAGTTCAATAAACCGCTTATACCCTGAATGCACCAAAAAAACATACAAGGGGAACGCCCACACCACACCGTCAGCCGCTCTGACCTTCTCAGTTATTTCCTCAAACACCTGATTATCACTTTCAAGTTTCCTAATCCCTTGAGCTACATTACATATTACAAATTCATGCTGTGAATACTTTTTTTTGATGAACGCTACATACTGCATTGTAACACTATTATCGCCCTTCGGACTTCCATTAAGCACAACAATCTTCATATTTAAATTCTCCTTTTTGCTTCTAGGTTTAAACCTCAAACGCAGGCTCCGCTTACTATAACGGTGTTATATTCCATTCCTACTATAACACCGTTATACTACTGAGTCAAGATTTTCCTCTGGTCTTACTTCTCATACATCTTCCACTTGTGCGATTAACTAAAATTTGCTATGATAAATAAAATTGCATAGTATTCAAACATCTTCGGGATAGGGTTAAACTCCCAACCGGTGGTAAAAGCCCACGAGCCGCAAGGCAGACTTGGTGTGATTCCAAGGCCGACAGTATAGTCTGGATAAAAGAAGATAAGCAAAATCCCCATCCCGAAGAATTTTGGGATGGGGATTTTTACTGTATTTTTCAGGAGGAGCTATTATGCATAATTATAATGTTAAATATTTAGTAAAAGTAAGTTTGCTTGCCGCTATGGCAACGTTGTTGATGTTTATGGAAATACCATTACCACTACTGCCGGTTTTCCTGAAACTTGATATCAGTGAATTACCGGCTATAATTGCCGCATTTTCCATGGGGCCACTAGCCGGCATACTTGTTGAACTCATCAAAAATGTCCTACATTCAGCCAATACCCAGACACTTGGCATCGGCGAATGTGCCAACTTTTTAGTAGGTACGGCTTTTTTGGTTCCTGCTGGCTATGTGTATCGGAAACGTGCTAATTACCTTGGCGCGATCATAGCCTTAGTCTTAGGAACTGTCTCAATGGTCGCTTTGGCCTCAGTGCTTAATTACTTTATACTGCTACCACTATACCAGTACGCTCTCCATTTCCCACTGGATCAGATAGTTGCCTCAGGCTCCGCTGCCAATCCCCATGTCAGAGATTTAAAAAGCTTTATTACCTTTGCAATTGCACCCTTTAATGCCATTAAAGGCTTGGTGATATCCTTATTTACTTTGCTGATTTATAAAAAAGTACTGCCTATGCTGCGGGAAGGATAGTTAACAAAACATCTTCTTCTTCAATTTACCATATTCACTTTGTACATAGCCTTCTGCCCACTCCTGATCAGCAATACTTTCCACTTTGACAGCGCAATATTTATACTCTGGTGTTTTAGAAATAGGATCTAAATGGTCGATTGTCAATTCATTACAAGCACCAATCCACCAATGATAGGTCATATACACAGTACCTGTATTCACTCGTTCTGACTCAAGCACTCTGGTTATAACTTTGCCCCGGCGCGAAGCTACCCATACAAGCTCTTGATCTTTGATCCCCAACTTTTCCGCATCTGCAGAATTTATCTGTACGCAACCCGGTTCATCCGCTAATGTTTGAAGAGCTGCACAGTTTCCGGTCATCGTCCGAACAGAATAATGGCCAATCTCTCTTACCGTGCACAATATCAATGGATATTCTTTATCCGGCACTTCCTTAGGAGCGCGGTATTCGGCAGCAAACAGCAAACCTTTGCCACTTGGCGTATCAAACTTGTTCCCTTCATACAAATACTTTGTACCAGGATGGGTTTCACTTGGACAAGGCCACTGAATGCTGCCTAACTCTTCTAGCCGCTTATATGTTACACCATAATAAATCGGGCACAATAATCTGAGTTCTTCCCAAATTTCCTCGGCATTATTATATTTCATCGGATAACCCATAGCCGTAGACAACAAAGAAATTATCTCCCAATCTGGCTTGACATCGCCTTTAGGTTCGATTGCCTTATTAAATTTCTGAAACCCTCGGTCAGCAGCCGAATAAACACCCTCATGTTCCCCCCATGAAGTAGCCGGGAAAATAACATCAGCACAGAGCGCCGTCTTATTCATAAATATGTCTTGAACAATCACCAATTCCATACTTTCTAAAGCTTCTCTAACCCCAGCTGCATCAGGATCACTTTGCACCGGATCTTCGCCGAAAATATAATAAGCTTTTAGTTTACCTTCTTTAACAAGATGCGGCACTTCAGTAAGATGGTAACCAGGTTTAGCAGGTAAACTTACCCCCCAGGCTTTTTCGAATTTTTTTCTAATTTCCTCATCCTCAACCGATTGATACCCTGGAAACACATTTGGCAATGCACCATGGTCGCAGGCTCCCTGTACATTGTTTTGCCCCCGCACCGGGCCTACCCCGACATTGGGCCGACCTAAATTCCCGGTTAATAGCGCTAGCGAAGATAAACCCTTAACAACATCAACAGCTTGGCCAAATTGCGTTACTCCCATACCCCAAAGAATAGTAGCACTAGAAGCCTTCGCATACATTCGGATTGCTTCCCGAATAGTTTTAGCCGGAATTCCGGTAATACCTTCTACATACTCTGGCGTATATTTTTTTACATTTTTTTTGTATTCGGCAAAGCCTTCAGTATAATTGGCTACATATTGCTTATTATATAACTCTTCTTCAATCAATACATTTCCAAATGCATTAACCAGTGCCATATTAGAACCGTTCTTAAGCGGCAGCCACAAATCAGCAATTTTTGCCTGCTCAGTAAACCGGGGATCAGCTACAATGATTTTGGCGCCTTTTTCTTTGGCCTTTATAATTCGCCGGGCTACAATCGGATGTGATTCTGCTGGATTATAGCCAAAAACAAATACACACTTCGTATCTTCAATTTCCGGAATAGAATTCGACATAGCGCCATTTCCTAAGGTAGCAGCCAACCCTGATACAGAAGACCCATGGCAGACCCTAGCACAATGATCAATATTATTGGTCCCTATAGTCGCCCTGGCAAATTTCTGCATAATATAATTGGCCTCGTTACCAGGCCCCCGCGCCGCTCCGGTACACATAATTGCATCCGGACCATACTTTTCTTTAATTGACTGCAATTTTCTCGCCGCAAAATCAATTGCTTCCTCCCAAGATACCTCTTCAAATGCATCTGACCTTTTACGCCGTAAAAGCGGCTTAGTTAAGCGTGCTGTTAATCTTTTAGTATTCTTTAAAAAATCCCATCCGTAATAGCCTTTTAGACATAACTCACTTTCATTAGTACGTCCATTGCCAGGTTCAGCACCAATTACCTCGCCATTTTCTACCGTAAGATAAATCTGACAGCCGCTACCACAATAAGGACATATCGTTAGCACTTTCTTTGCCATTTTTATTCCCCCTACCTGCTTCATGTCCGCACTATCAAATTCTTACCCTAAAGCAGCCCGTATCCGTTTATTTTTTATTTCCTCAATCAAGTCATAACCATGAATCTCATTAATAGCCTTAGTCGGACATACTTTCACACAAGCCGGACTACCATCACTAGTTTTACATAAATCACATTTTATTACTTTAACCGTCTTAGCGTCGTCGTTGTCGGCGCATAACTCTATAGCCCCATAAGGGCATGCCATAACACACTCCTTGCAACCAATGCATACCCCTTCAACTACTTGCACTGAATCGCCGCTTTGAACAAGAGCCGCTTTAGTACACGCCTTAACACACGGAGCATTTTCACAATGCCGGCATTGAATCGGCGTAGTTACCCTTGCGGTTTTAACAACCTTTAATCTTGCTACAAAACTCTCTGCCGTAAGGCTAGAGAGCGCCCCATCTTTACTGTGCGCTAACGCGCAAGCAATTTCACAAGTCCGGCATCCAATACACCGTCCTGGATCTGCTACTACAAAGTCATTCATACTCCTCACCCCACGCGTATGGTTTTCTTTCCTTATACATTAATTTGTGCCGCAGTTATTATCCAATAGCGGTCAAACGACAATATCCACCTAACATCCGTTTATCCCTCTATGAACTTATACGGATTTCTTCGGCTTATAGTGAGTATGCAGCAACTTATGAGCTTGATGACCGAGCGGTTCGCCTAAAAATCTCTGATAAATATCTTGTATTTCCGGATTTTCATGCGATTTGCGAATATATTGCTCTTTATCATGTTCGTAAATACTGCATCCCCGCCTATCATATGCCTTAATCGAATCATCCTTTAGCAGCATTTTGGGCTGACCGCCGCCACTAATACAACCAGCTGGACAAGTCATAACCTCCATAAAATGAAAATCAGCTTCGCCTTGCTTTAGATTTTCCAAAATTGGTACAACATTTTTCAAGCCTGCTACCACAACAGTTTTAAGCTTCAATTCACCAGTATCTAACGTAAGTCTCTTAATACTTTGCTCCCCTCTGGCTGCAGTTACGTCTACATCACTAAGTTGTTTACCTGTAAGCATTTCATAGGCAGTACGAATTGCCGCTTCCGTTACCCCGCCAGTTATGCCAAAAATACTGCCGGCTCCGGAGTATACGCCTAACGGCTTATCAAAAGTTTCTTCCGGCAAGCTACTAAAATCAATCATTGCTTCTTTAATCAAATAAGCTAGTTCCCGAGTTGTCAGTACTGCATCTACGTCTTGATAGCCGCTGGCTTTCATCTCCCGCCGTTCAGCCTCAAATTTCTTACAAGTACAAGGCATAATCGCCACACTATATACTCTTTCAGGCTCTACACCATCAACGCTTGCCCCATAAGTTTTAAACATGCTGCCAGCCATTTGCTGAGGTGATTTACAGCTTGATAAATTATCGATAAACTCGGGATAATGTGTTTCCACAAACTTTACCCAAGCCGGACAGCACGATGTAAACATCGGCAACAAACCATGGTTTCTCACTCGGCTTACCAGTTCACTTGCTTCTTCCATAATTGTTAAATCTGCAGCAAAATTTGTGTCATAAACCCGGTTAAAACCAATCCGCCTAAGTGCCGCCGCCATTTTCCCTGGTACAAGACTGCCAAGCGGCAATCCAAACTCTTCGGCAAGAGCCACTCTGACAGCTGGAGCGCACTGCACCATCATAAATTTGGTTTTACTCTTAAGCACATCCCTAACTTTTAGCAAATCGCCAATACTATGAGCTGCAAAAAGCGGCTCCGTTATAAATTCCGGCAAATGCCGAACACTAAGCCTTTTTTGCCGCGAAACATTATGCTTTTCAAACACTGAATCATAGGCACTACATACCTGAATACATTGCCCGCACATAACACACTTAGCCTGATTAATAATTTGCGTGCCGCCCTGCTCACCTTCAATAGCATTGACAGGGCATACAGCAGCACATTGACGGCATCCGGTACAAAGGTCCGGATCTATTTTTATTCCATCATAAGATTTCACTCGATTTCCCCCGCCCACTATATATACTTTTCTTTAACTTCAGCAAGTCGTTTAGCAGCCGCTATGCGGCGCTCACTCTGGTCTCTACCAATATCCGCAACATACTTTAATGCATTATGCGGACACGCTTCAACACACGCCGGTCCTTGCGACCGTTCGCTGCACAAGTCACATTTACTGGCAACAACGGTATTATTTACTGTAATAAGCTCTATAGCACCAAATGGACAAACTAAAATACAGCTCTTACAGCCAATACAGTTGGTTTCATCAATCACAATCCGGTTACCCTGCTTTTTTATTGCAGAAACCGGACAACTCCTTAGACACAAGGCATCCTCACAGTTACGGCACTGAACTGGAACACTCACCTCAGGAGTTTTCACAAGATACAAGCGTGACATAATTGGAACATCCATATTTCCAACTGTTTTAATCTCTTTCTTACTATGTGCTACAGCACAGGCTACTTCACAAGAACGACAGCCAACACATTTTTTTGCATCGGCTGTCACAAATGAATTTAGATGACTATGCACTTCTAAATCCCCCATTATTATACTTAACATGTTTTAAAACCAATTTGTTTCATTCTACTTAACATTAAATTACGAGACTAATTGACTCTACTGTCCTCAGCACTTACAATTATATCAAATCGCTATCCATACTAATAATACTAATAATATTTGGATTCAATACCTTATAGGTATGGTTACATCAGGAGGATTCTTTTATGATAAACATGCGTGAACTAGAATACTTTCTTACTATTGCCCAAGAAGGTAATATCACTACAGCCGCCAAAACTTTACATATGGCCCAGCCTCCGCTTAGCCGCCAAATGAAACTGTTAGAAGAAACCTTGGGTACCAAACTTTTTGAGCGCGGCCACCGCAAAATTCAGCTTACCGAAGCCGGCCGCGTACTTAGAAATCGGGGAGAACAGTTACTTAAATTAATGGATAATACAATAAAAGAAATTAATGAAATCGAAACAGGCACGCACGGTACTCTATCGCTTGGTACAGCCACTACTTCCGGAGTAACTATTCTGCCAAAAGTCGCTCGTATCTTCCGCAATCAATTTCCGGATTTAAAGTTTGAACTGTGGGAAGGAGAATCCATACGAATCATTGAGTTATTAAATGCCGGTTTAATCGAGATAGGGTTAATACGCTTTTATTTTGATACCGATACTTATGAATCAATTCAACTGCCAAACGAACCAATGGTAGCTGCAATTAACAAGAATACCGATGATTATATTGACGACAGCCAATCTACAATTAAACTTCGTGATCTAGCAGACAAACCGCTAATGATTCACCGCAAATATGAAGCCCTTCTCACTGAATATTGTCAGCAAAATGGTTTTAATCCTTATTTTCTTTGCAAAAGCGACGACATCATGCCAATTTTAGCTTGGGCTGATGCAGGCGTAGGCATAGCCATTGTACCGCAAGCAGCAATTGGTCTCATCCCAAGTACTTCAACAGTTTTCAAAACAATAATCGATCCCTGTATTGAAACTTCATCAGCCATTATCTGGATGCGTAGCCGCCGTCTCTCAACCGCAGCCCGCCAATTTTTAACTTTGTTCACAACAATAAATAACGCTACTGAGTCACGCTTCAAATATCAATCTTCTCCCTAAAAAACAACTATCTCACAAAAATTAGCGTATCATAAAAAAGTAGATGGCTGTGTTGATATCAACACAGCCATCTACTTTTCTTACCACTTTATCAAGACTACCCCCCAAGCTGGGTGTTTAGTCCGTGCGCTTCAAAAAGCGCCTTGATTCTTTCCTGCCGCTCTGGCGGAATTGGCTCCACATTCAGCTTATATTCCATCCCAAGCTGCGCATACTTGACCTTTCCAAACTCATGCACAGCCATAATATCAACTCGTTCTACTGATTTTAACGAACCCAAAAGTTCGGCAATGCCGTTAAGGGTTTCTTCCGAATCAGTATATCCGGGAATAACAGGCACCCTGATTATCAGGGGTTTACCAATTGCGTCCAAACGTTTTAGGTTTTGAAGAATAGGTTCATTGGATACACCGGTATTTCTCTGGTGCGCCGCTAGCTCAATACCCTTAACATCAAACAACAATAGGTCGGCTTCCTCAAGCGCTTTAATGCCTTCCGGCGACGTTACAAAGCCGCAGGTATCTATCGCCGTATGAATATAATTTTCTTTACACCTTTTGATAAGCTCTAAAACAAACTCAGGATAACAAGTTGCTTCGCCACCGCCAATAGTTACCCCGCCACCGGAAGAACGGTAAAACTGCTCATCCTTTTTAATCACGGCGAAGAGTTCATCAACAGTGTAGTACTCACCAAAACGATCTAAAGCACCTGTATAGCATACATCGATACATTTGAAGCAATTCGTGCATAACTGTCGGTCAATATCTAGCCTGACATTGCCCGCATCTGTTTCAAGCTTAATGGCACCTACAGGACATACTGACACGCAATTCCCGCAGCCCGTGCACTTTGCAGCGCTTACCTTAAGTTCGGGATGAAATTTCTGTCCCTCGGGATTACAGCACCAGATGCATTTTAACGGGCAGCCTTTTAAAAAAACTGTAGTTCTTATGCCATAGCCATCGACAAATGAACCGTGAATTATATGAAATATCGGCGCTCTTACTTCGTCCATTTTTGTTCTCCTTGTTTAGTGTTATACTTCCTCGAACTGCATTCTGGCAATAATATCATTCTGAAGTTCAGGACTTAGTTCGACAAAGTAAGCACTATAGGTCGCCACCCGAACCAGTAGATCCTTATACTGCTCAGGATGTTTTTGGGCTTCTTTCAGCGTATCGGTGCTCACAATGTTGAATTGGATTAAAAATCCGCCGGTTTCACAGTACGTACGGATAAGCGATGCAAATTTCCGAAGTTTCTGGCCATCTTTTAGCGCGTCAGGACTAAACCGCATATTCAGAACCGAACCGTTGGTTATTTTTGTATGATCTAATTTTGCTACCGACATCATGGTCGCAGTCGGACCAGCTACGTTTCTTCCCTGATGTGGCGATATCCCGCCTTCAGCAATTGGCTGACCGGCTTTTCTTCCATCCGGCAGTGCTCCGACAACAAAGCCCAGCGGTATATTCGCGGTTACTGTACCAGCGGCACAGTTAGATACCGATCCGGCAAAACCTTTCACTTTGCCCACTTCTTTGCTGGCCATGGAAATTACGTCATTAACAATTGCATCGACATATTCGTTATCATTGCCGAATTTAGGCGCTGACGACAAAATATGGAGGACTTCTTCTTCGCCTTCAAAGTTTTTAGCCAGAGCATCCAGAACTCGCGCCATAGTAAGTTTCTTATCTTCAAATACTGCTTTTTTGATCGCCGCCAGCGAATCGCCAACATTAGGCGTTCCGGCCAACGATACCGCGTAAGTAGAGTACGGAGTTCCCCCATTACATGCATCTCGGCCATTCTTAATGCAGTCATAATAGAGGCTGGATTGAAATGGTATTGGAGCAAATTCAGCAAAAAGCTGTTTATCGACGTTTCTGAACATTAGGGCTACAGGCATTAACGTTTCTACTTGTTTTTGGAATGCCGCCCATAATTCTTCATATGTTTTGAAATTGCGCGCATCACCAGTTTGGGGACCTACTTGTTCGCCAATGATCCGTGAAACACCATTATTTAGTGCCAGTTCCAACAATAGCGGCATATTGACCATTCCTCCAGGAATGTCCAAAGAGTGTCCGGCTACCGTCGGGCTGTTGCAGCCGGTTATGCCATAGCAACGTGCCAGGTCGATAGGTTTCCCGTCTTTCAGTAGCTGCTGAATAGTCGTCTCATCACTTAAGAATTTTACTTTTCCACTTAGAGCTTTAGCAACTTCACAAGCTTTCATTACAAAAGCATCAGGAGTTTTCTTATGGATTCGAACGATAATATCTTCCGAGTTTAAGGCAACTTCCTTCTCAGCTTCCAGGAAAAGATATGATAGTTCGTTGACTGCGTCTTTTCCGTCTGCTGTCAGGCCGCCAAGAACAATGTTCGCTCCTAACGTAAAACCGGCGAAGAAACTGGCCATTGGAGTAGGATAAGGTATTACCAAGCCATTGGTTTTTATATAAAAAAGTTGGATTAGTTCACGGGCTAAATCAGGAGTAATAGTTCCTGCTTCTACATCCTTTTTGTATAACGGATACAGGTACTGATCCGCCCGCACGAAACCGTTGCCAGGTCCTGGAGCTTCGATTATTAGCACCAGATAAGTTATCCACATCGACTGTAGTGCTTCATAGAAAGTGCGCGCCGGATTAGCCGGAACCCTTTTACAGGTCTCAGCAATAAGTTCCAGTTCAGCTTTTCTTGTCGCATTAGTTTCTTTTGCAGCCATGTCTTTAGCAAGTTTAGCGTATCTTTCAGCAAACGCCGCCGCCGCTTCGAGTGTAATTTTCACGGCGCTAAGATATTGATATTTTTCAAACTCACTGACGTCGGCAAGATTGAGTTTAGCAATTTCTTCGTCAACTTCTTCTTTAATACCGTTTAAACCTTTATTGATTATAATTTCATAATCAGCGCTGGAGTGCCCATAGTATTGGTTATTGCCGCAAAAAGCAGCTCCGCCCTGAACTACATTATTGAGTTTCAAGAGATTTTCTGGTATCCTTGCAGTCCACTTGTCAATAAGTGATTTTCCTTTCCAGTAAGGAAGAAACTCTTGCATTTTTTCTTGCGCTTCTTTTGGTATCGGGGCAAATCTGTCAACGTTTCGCGTTGACAGAAGTTCCATTTCTTCCAAATACCAACCGGAGGTTAGTTCTGGCGTCAGCAGACCGCCACGTTGTTTGCTTGAACCACGGCCTACAATTAGTTCGTCGTTAGCGATGCCAATAGTCATTTCTTTTAAAATCTTAGCCAAAGCCTTGGCTCTTCTGATTGCTTCCGGCTGCCCTTCGGTTTCTTTGTAGGACTCGGTCATCAGATAGCCTCTCTCGACGCATATCTCAGGAGTTGTGAGCATTTTTTCACGTAAATTTTTAATTCGTTCTTTTCCAATACTTTGCACTTTGTTTTTCTCTCTCCCTTTTCCTCTTAATTTACTTAAACCTTTTTGAAACTTATTTGAAAGATTTAGGCACATAAGCTACAATCACTCCTACATAATCAGCATTTCAGTTTTTACAACTGCGCCTATATTTAATATATAAAAATTATTTAATTAGGAATTATCCAATAATCTTATTTTCGAAATCAAATCAGAAATCACCACGACCAGTTATATTGCTTCTGCGATTCTTTCAACCTCGTTAGCTGTAGAAGCCAGTGCTTGCATAGTTGCCCCCATTTCTGCTGTTGCCGCAGCTTGCCTTTCACTAAGTTCTGAGGTGTTTTGAATTATTTTTACTACCCCAGTAGTCTCTTTATGAATATCTTGAAGAATCTTTTTGATTTCACTAACCGATTGTGCACTATTAACCGCCATTTTGCGAATCTCGTCTGCCACAACAGCAAAACCACGGCCATGCTCGCCAGCTCGTGCGGCTTCAATGGCGGCATTCAAACCAAGCAAATTCGAATTCGAAGCAACATCGCTGACAAACCGTAAAATATCATCCGTTTTATTAATTTGAGCTAATACACCTTCACCGCCAATCTTAACTTTGCTTAAATCTTCAGCCAATCGGGCGGCAGTAACTCCTAATTCTTCAGTTGTTGCTGCAACTTCCTCAGTTGTAGCGGCTATTGTTTGTGCCGTTGTATGAAGCGTATCATAAACATCCAAACTCACTGCCACACTGAGAACGCCACTAATATTACCAGCATCATCAAATATCGGAGTATTCGTAGTTTTCCATTTAAAGCCAAAAATTTCCTTAGGAACAATAATCGTAAGTTTTCTTCGCTCTTTAATGCAATTAAAAGTCAATGCATCAGAAGGAAGCCTGTCACCAACTTTAAATGCTGGTATTTGCGGGTTTTTCAAATGAAAATCTGCCATGTGATGAGCAAGTACATAACCATCTCTGTCTATTACAAGAACGCTGCAATCAACCGGAGATGATTCCTTAATTAGATCAGCGGAAGCGACAAGAGCCTCTAATTTAGTCATTTTAACTACCCCCACTTTTTTATCATTGCTACATCAAACCTTAACCCGCATCAAAAAAGCGGAATGGTAACCCGCACTGAATTCATAACCCACTGCGGATTACCTCCAAACCATTATTATCTTGTTAGAGCGGTAACACCTTTTTAAAAGCTTATTCCTGTCCTATTTCCTGGCAAAAATCTTTGGTGGATTCATAGCCAATGCGAAAAAGCAACCAACAACTGCAACCGCGGTTACAATCACCATTGATACTGAATAAAGGCCGGTAGTATGCAAAGCATATGAGCCTGCAAAAACACCTGCCGTACCACCAAAAACGCCGATACCCTGCGCCAAACCGCCTAATTTACCGGTAACATGTTCCGGATAATTACGAGCGATGAAGGCGATGGAAGGCGGAATACACAGTGCCTGGAAGAATCCGGCCAAAATGAGGTTGACCAGCATAATTGATTCACTGCTGGTAACAAAAGCGAATTTCATGCCGGCACAGAAGATGGCAAAACCAATGAAACCAATGAAGACAACTGGTTTGGAACGGCCACCAAAGAGTTTTTCCACAATGAAACCACTCAATACCGCCCCAACCATAAATGCGAACTGTAACGCTGTCATAAACTGACCGGCAGCCACTGGACCTTTACCAAGACCTACCGGTGAATCAATCGCGATATAGCCGGGAATAAGATCATTGAACCCTTGCATTACCCAGGATAGCAAAACAACACACATTATTGCGCCCCAGGTTGCAGGCAGCTTCAACGCCGCCGCAAAGTCACTCTGACCACCAGCCGCTGTTCCAGCTTCTTCAGCCGATGGCATAGCAGGCGGCTTAGGTCCAAAAACAATTACCAGCGTCATTACCAAGGCAATTACAGTAATAACAGTCAGCCAAGCCATTGTAACAGCCCAATCACCAGTAGACTCAAACACAGCCGGTGCAACCATAAAGCCAATGGCAATCCCAAGTCCCATTGACATCCCCTGGATACCGGTAACAATCCCACGTTCATTTGCCGGAAACCATTGCGCCGCAACCCTGGCAGTAGACGCCATAATCGGACCGGTACCAATACCCTCGATAATCCGAAGAACGCTCAGACCACCAAGGGTAGTCCCAAAAAACGGCATTGCCAGTTCACCGATCGCAATAAGTATAAGGCAAACAACCCAAACCCTAAACGGGCCGAAACGGTCAAGTAGCGCTCCACCAATAAGACAAAAGATCGCAACAAACAGGTTATACATTCCCATGGTAGCGCCAGTCGCTTCACCCAGACTGATACCAAGTGCTTTAGCTATCGGCCCCATCAATGGAGCAGGCGAAATCAGAGCTACAGCAGTAGTTGCTGTTGTAATGCAAAGTGTAATCAAAACAAACCAACGAAAGCGCGGAAATAGTGCAGATGTACTCATTCATTTCTCCTCTTTTCTACGATAATTACAATGTCCTTAACTGCATTTTAATGTTGATATTTCTGAGTAAAAATATTGCAACTCACCATCTCGCCCTTGATAGCTCAAGTTAATACCCAAACCTTTACTCTATTAAAGCAATTCTGACTTTTAGCAAAAAATAGAATTCTAGAGGAATTCAGGCATTTAGATGCTTTATCGCCACCTTTTCACTAAAACATCCAGCTACATATTATCTACTTATACTATAAGCGAGGAATTAATAAACTACGTCTTACTTAACTATCTGCTTTGTTCGTAATCGGAGCAACATCGTTAGATCCTGATGGAGCTACCAATGTTGCTCCACTTGTTATCTTCTGAGAACCATCTGAATTGAAACTGTTATGCTTTTTTTACCTATAAACACCGCTTTTCAGCAGTCAGACTATTTGAAGAAGAAATCAAGCTGTGCCCGGAAGAAATTGTCTTTTTTTCCACTAGTAACAGCAATACTACTATCTCTAGTAGAAGTACCAGCATCAATATACTTCTGCATATCATACCAAACTGTCAATAGCGTGCTGTTCCACGGAGCATAATGCATGCCAACTCTAACGCCTTTCAGGTTGGCATAGTATCTATCATCGTTACTTATGATTGAGTTACTTTCAAGGTTGTGATAGGCAACATAAAAATCATAAGTTTTAGCCACAAACGGGATAGCGTTTTTATACGTAAGTTGGGCGAAGTAGCCTTTATTAGCTTCATCATAATTAGATTTCACATAAGCTGCTTTGAAGGCCAGATCTTTACTTAATTTGGTGTCAAAACCGCCCTCAAAGTAATTATAGTAATCATCATTACCTATAGCCACAGGCGCTACACCTAGGTTAGTTTGATTTCTTTGATAAGAAGCCTTAATATTAGTATTCGGAGTAACAGCAAAAACAACATCAGCTGCCTGGTAACCCATACTACCAAATGTCCCCTGAGGAACATACATGGTATCCTGACCAGCTACGAATGTGGTTTTTACCTTATCACCGAAAGATACCAAAGCACCGCTGACTTCCAGGTAATCACCATGAGTCAGTCCATAAGCCGGAATGTATGTGAAGCGGCCAAGTTTAGCACTCATCCCGTTAAACTTTAAATCTGCGTAAGCCTGAAGACCAAAATGCTGCCAGTCGGCTTTCCCATTTGGAGAATCAGTTGAAGTATTGTTATTCCATTGCGTAGAATTCTGTAAGAATTGTCTGTGCAGTTCACTCTGCGTAACTACTTGAAAATTGTCGTTGACTTTAAAATAGGTATTAAGTACGAATACCATACTTTTATCATCGACTTTTTCTACGTCGTAATGATCATAACGGTTGCCAAAAATGCCAAAATAACTAAAATTGCTAGTATTATTTTTTAGCGCTGCTACGTTGTTTTCCAGAGTTGTCACCCTGGTGCCGAGACTCTGCAGTTCGGCGGAAAATTCACGTGCCAATTTTCCGATCAGTGCCTTGTTTTCAGCATCGGCTTTATCGACTTTAGTCATAGCGTTGGCTACAATTTGAGCCATTTCATAACGAGTCAGAGTTTTTTCGCCTCTATAAGTACCATCGCCCATACCATCGATGATACCGGCTTTAGCAAGCTTATTTACCGCCCCATAGGCCCAATGATTTGCCGGAACATCGCTAAATGGACTGACAGCCGCTGCGGCCACACTAGCGAAACAGAATATACACACCATAATCATAGCGATTAGGCTTTTCTTCATATTTAACCACCTCATTCATTTTTTTAAGGAATTCCGTGGTTCATATATTGCTAGCACTAATCTGCGAATCCAATTACTCCCAAGCTGAACACCAGCTGGTTTGACCCGGTTGTTCCGGTTTTCACGAAGTTCAGTGAACTATTCCACAGTTTCTTTCACTTTTCCGTTAAACCATTCTCGCCGAATCGGTTATGTCACCTCCCTTTCCCTTAAAGGTCTTTTAGTGCACACAACCCTCCTTTAACTAATGCGTTATTTATTATAAAATAGGTACCGCAAAGTTATAAGTTAAAGTATTATCGGCTTTCATTAACTATATGTAAGCAGCTATCCAAGAATTCATATAATATATCGATAATCAAAGTCGCCAATACTATAGCTTTTAATTGATATATATCAACCAACTAAAGAAATGCTTAACTATTTAAGCACTATTTAGGTATTATTCAAATTTTTGCTATAAATCTGAATATTAATCTTAATTAAATATTATCCTATAAATTATTCGAAGTCAATTCCGCATTAATACCAATTAAGAATTAGTGAAATAACTATTATAAAAAGAACTTCTTTAGCTCCATTTATTTAAAGCGAGCTGTCCGTTATACGCTCGCTTTTAACTTGTGCTCTTTAATTGACAACCTGTCCATTTCAAGTACAAATACTAACTATCATACTTAATCTAAAAAACGAAAACTCCCCTTAAAAGAGGGAGTTTTCGTTAGACAGCAGGAGAGTCTTATCCTACTGAAGGAATTTGTTCAACCTTAGCTGAGCAAACTCCAGATTTTTTTACCGTCTGCTTCTTCGTTACCTCACAGACTATTTGAAAAAGAAGTCCAGTTGAGCCCGGTAGAAATTCTGCGAAGCGCCGGTGCTGATATATTTGGCATTATCATACCATAAAGTCAGCAGCGAGCTATTCCACGGAGCATAATGTACACCATATTTGATACCTTTACGATCCGCCAAGAGCGGAATATCATTGCTCATAATTGAATTGGCTTCCAAATTGTGATAAGTCACAAACACATCATAGGTCTTAGCAACAAAAGGTATTGCATTTTTGTAACTAAGTTTAGCATAGTAGCCTTTGTTATCTGCACTAACATCTGACTTTACATATGCTGCTTCAAAACCTAAGTCTTGAGTTAATTTAGTGTCAAAACCGCCTTCAAAATAATTAACGTCACTAGTGTCGGAATTTTGCATATAGACTGCCCGCACATTAGTATTTTGTGCAACCGGACAAACTACGTCAATTGCCTTATAGTCGGTTTTTGCCAATTCCATATCAGGAATGTATAAGCTATTGCGGCCTGCAACAAGCGTTGTTTTAACATTATTGCCAAAAGAAACAAGACCACCAGTGACTTGTTGATAATCACCATGTACAAGACCGTAAGCCGGCAAATAACTGAACCGGCCAACTTTGGCGCTCCAGCCCTCGAAAGTGCCTTCTCCATAAAACTGCCTGCCCACCTGATTCCAAGCCCGATTACCTGCTACAGACTCGTCATATGTGTGATGAAATTCACTTTGAGTTACAACTTTAAACTGATCGCTAAATTTATAGGATGCGTTAAAAATAAAAACAGCACTTTTATCGGTAACTCCACTATCAGACTTGTGGTCATACCGGCTACCGAAGATACCAAGATAACTGAACTTGTTCGAATCATTATTATCTGCGGCTACTGGAGTTTCTTCCTGCTGTGATACTTTATTAGCAGAATCATCTGCAGCTGTATTTGTGGCCGCAGCAGCCACACTTGCAAAACATAATATTCCTGCCATAGTCATAGCGATTAGGCTTTTCTTCATTTAGTTACCACCTCTTCATTTTTTTGAGGAATCCGTGTTTCATCTTGTCAACCATTAATGACTACGATTTTAACTACGACTGGCTAAAAGTATAGGCATTTGACTCGGTTATTACCGTTTCACGAAAACAGTGAACTGTCCAAAGTTTCTTTCACTTTCCGCTAAACAGATTGCACCAAATCATAAATACCTGTGCCACCTCCCTTCCTCTTCACTTTTTGTAGCTTTGCCTTCCACCCCCTTCAGCTAAACAAAAGTCTATCAATAAATAAGAAGTACAAGCAAAATTATAAGATATACTAATCTAACACCATCAAATATGTAAACCGCTAATCCGTACTAATACTTACTACTGGATTAAGCGTTATTGACAAATTATAACCCAATTACCAAAGCAATCCCAATTTACTACAATTCATCTAATATATTGATTATTTGAGCTTTAAATACTGTTTAAAATTTGTTCAAATTTACCCTGTATAAATTTTATCCTATAAATTTGACTTAGTCAATTGATAATTAAATAATTAAGTATTGCCCAACAATTAATTATTCAATTAATGTTTAGCAATGGGATTATACAAATAAACTGACACCACTTTTAAAAGCGGTGTCAGTCAGCGTAATTTTTAAGTTATTCTACGGGAAAACATTCTTTTTACGGCCAATAAATAAACAATCCTGTTTATTTTTACACTCTTTCCAGGACGACAGAGACACCAGCACCGCCGCCAGCACAGAAGCTGATAAGACCAGTGCTAAGGTTACGCCTTTTCAATTCGTAAACTGTTTTAGCAACCAAAACAGCACCCGAACCTGCTAATGGATGACCATGAGCAATAGCGCCGCCGTTTACATTGAACTTGTCCTCAGGAATGTTAAGATCACGAACACAAGCAATTGACTGAGAAGCAAACGCTTCGTTGATTTCTACAAGGTCAATATCCTTCATGGTCATGCCGGTTTTCTTGAACAATATATTTGTCGAAGCAACCGGTCCAACACCCATGATTTTAGGATCAACACCAGCCGTAGCATAAGCTTTGAATTTAGCCAAAATTTCAAGTCCCATCGATTTGGCCAATTCTTTTTCCATAACAACCATAGCGCCGCCGCCGTCACTCATTGGCGAACTATTGCCGGCAGTCAGAACGCCGTCCTTTTTAAACGACGGACGCAACTTAGCAAGACTTTCCATGCTAGTTTCAGGCCGCAAAGCTTCATCCTTGGTAAACATTGAAGTTTTGCCTTTACCCAAATTCACTTCAACCGGAACAATCTGCTCATTAAAATAACCTGCATCCCAGGCAGCAGCTAATTTTTGATGGCTGCGAACCGCAAATTTGTCACATTCCTCACGTGTTATGCCATACTTTTCTGCTATATTTTCAGCCGTAATACCCATTGGCAGATTGCCAAGTTCATCAGGAGCCGTATGAATTACGGACCACTGCGGCGCAGCCACCTGATAGCCGACAGTCGCTTTATCCATAACATAAGGCCGACGTGAGTCGCTTTCTACACCACCAGCAACAAGAACATCATGATAGCCAGCTTCAATAAGAATTGCCGCATAAGCAAGCGCGTTAAGTGATGCCGGGCACTGACGATCAAGGGTAATACCGGGAACAGTGATCGGCAAACCAGCTGCCAGAGCAACCATACGGCCCATGTTGTTAATTTCATGGTTCATTAGATTAGCGTAGATTACATCTTCAATAATTGACGGATCAATCTTTGCCCTTTTAACAGCTTCTTTTACAGACAACGCGCCCAATTCATGAGCCGGAACCGACGCTAAAGCGCCACGGCACTTACCTACCGGTGTACGTACTGCGGAAACAATTACTGCTTCTCTCATTAAATATACTCCTCCTATTTGCTTGTTCATTAGTAAATAATTTTCTACTTAGCACCCTTTAGACCAAGAATTTTTCTTGCGTCAGCCGGAGTAGCAACATCCTTATTAAACTCCTTAATCAGACGAGCAGCCCGTTGTACTAATTCTACATTAGTCGCCAATCGATCAGGAGCATAGTAAATATTGTCCTCCAGTCCTACCCTCACATTACCGCCAAGAGCAATAGCCGCATAGAGAAGCGGCAAATGGCCTTTGCCAATACCAAAAGCGGACCAGGTAGCATCTTTTGGCAACAGGTTTTTCAGATAAACCAAATCATCCACAGTGGCCATCGCCGCACCAAGTACACCAAGTACAAATTGATAGTGCGGTGGTGCTTTAAGCACACCTTTTTTGATGAAGTAGTTAGTGGTATGAATCATTCCGGAGTCAAAAATTTCAAGTTCCGGTTTAATATTGTGTTCGATCATAACTTTGCCCAGTTTATCCAAGAACTGCGGTGAATTCATAAACACACCGGCAGGCATCCAGTTGAAGGACCCAGCGTCGAACGAAGCCATCTCTGGTTCAATCTCAATTAAATGAGCCATTCTTTCATCATCCGATGCCCGGTTGTCACCTGAAGTGGTCAGGTTAATTACAACATCGCATTTTTCTTTAACAAGATTAACTGCTTCTTTAAAGATTTCCTTATTCATGGTACCTAGGCCTTCGGAATCCCGCATGTGCAAATGAACTACAGCAGCGCCAGCTTTCCAGCACTCGTAAGCATCGTTGGCAATTTCCTTAGGCGTCAAGGGAATATGCGGATTAGCATCTTTGGGAGTCACGGCACCAGTAAGAGCCGCAGTAATAATTACTTTATCCATGTTCTCACTCCATCATTAAAATAATTATAGCTTTTTATGCATCTTCAGTATTTCAATTAGCATATTATCCCGGAATTTGATAATTTCTTCCGGAGTTTTACCAAATTCAGCGGGGCGATTCTCAAGTTCCTTGAGCACACCTTCTTGCGCAACATCAGGCCACTCCAATGGAATATCAGTCCAATGCGCCATATCCTTGAGCCACATCTGGGAAGATTCGCGAATCATGGTATACAAACCTTTAGCTCCGCCAGCTCCGCCACCAAGATGCATAGTTAGAATTGGACCAAGAATTGCCATGCGAAGTCCAGGGCCAAATAGCAACGCTTTATCAATATCCTCTACCGTACATACACCAGTTAAAATTAGATCCATGAACTCACGGGCTAAAGCAAGCTGCAATCGGTTGGCAATAAAACCCAGTGTCTCCTTGTTTAAGATAACTGGTTCTTTACCGATTTTTTCATAGAAATTATAGGCGCATTGCAATGCTTCCGTACTGGTTTTTTCACCTTTGGTTATTTCAACCAACGGAATTAGATGCGGCGGATTATAAGGATGTCCACCAACAAACCGTTCCGGATGCTCCGCAAATTTAGCAATCTCGGTAATTAACAACCCCGATGTACTGCTGGCAACAATAGTATCAGGAGCAGTATACTTTTCAATTTCTACCACTACACTGCGCTTAATTTCATATCTTTCCGGGCCGCTCTCCTGAATAAACTGAGCATCCTTTACGGCTTCCTCAATGCTGGTAGTATAACTAACTCGTTGTTCCGCTTTGGCAGCCTCTTCTTTGTTTACGATTCCTTTATCAAGAAGAAAAGCTATATTGCTCGCAACATTTTTCTTCGCAACAGCCAATGGATCTTGACCAATGTCATAAATGCAAACCGGATATCCCCGGAGAGCGAAATTGGTCGCCCAGCTGGATCCAATAACACCCGCGCCTATACAAGCAACCTTTTTAATCTGCGCTACGTTCATAAAAGCTCCTTTCAGCATCCGAATACCGTGTACCCAATTAAGCGGTGAACGGGTTACTTCCCCCCATCCATCGCATTAAGGCCATATCCGGACTCCTGTTACCATCCCAAGCACTGGAATAAAGTTACTAACGGAAGTCCCGAAACGAACTCTGATAGGCGAAAACGTTTCAGGACTTCTCATTAACTATCTGCAATAATTTTCACAAACTAATTCCAAATATCTAACTTCTCTTTACCGCTACGCGGCTAAGCAAATACCTAAACAAATATACAAAATGTCTATCTGCCAACGATTTAGCCTACTGCAGTAAGTCCGCCATCAGGATAAATAATTTGGCCGGTAACATAGTTAGATGCCTGAGACGCCAGGAATACCGCAGCACCAATACAATCTTCGACTACAGCCATGCGGTGGATTGGATGGGATGCAGCAATTCTTTCCTTCGCGCCAGGATCTTTCGACAGGAACTGAACCATCATCGGAGTTTCGGTAACCGTAGGTCCGATAGCATTTACAGTAATATTATGAGGAGCCAATTCAACAGCCAGCGTCCGGGTCATCATATCCACTGCACCTTTGCTGGAACAGTATGCTGAATTGCCGCCGCCACATGCCCGCGCACCGCGAACCGACGAAACATTAATAATTTTGCCATAGTTTTGTTTAACCATTACTTTGGCAAACTCTGTACAGCACATCATCAGACCCTTAACATTAACGCTGAATACAGCATCCCAATTATTCATATCAAATTCAAGAGCTGGCGCCTTAATGTTAAGACCTTGGGAATTCACCAAAATATCTACTCGACCCATATCCTTAACAACAGTACTAACCAGATTCTTTATGCTAGCTTCATCAGATGAATCAACCTGAAATACTTTTATTTCCTTGCCAACTTCATTACCAATCTCTTTAGCTGCTTTAGTAAGCCCTTCCATTTTTCTGCTGGCAATAGCAACATTTGCACCGTAAAAAGCCAATCCTTTAGCAATAGCCTGGCCTATTCCGCCAGCCCCACCGATAACAACAGCATTTTTGCCTTTCAATGAAAAAATATCTTCCATTTTTTTCACATCCTTATGTAATTTCGTTTCCAAACTTATTAAAATCCGCTTAGTGAAGTATCAGGCAAATTAACAAATCCAACATACTGGCAGATATATCGGTTTTGTCATTAATGCTCGTTCGCCAGCACTGATACAAATTGAATCCATGCAGGCTCATCGCAATCTTGTTGAAGTGTCCATACGTTTAGTAAGACATAACGTTTTTCACTTCAACTTTTTCACCACGATCTCTCCTCTCTATAGCACTCTTAGCCTTATACTTACTTGCGGCACTTACCGTATTCTTACCACACTCTTACCATATATAATTCCCGGCGTAGGGCATTTTTAAATCACCGCACCGCAAATTACTGTTTTGACAATACGAACTCAGTTAACTCGCATTAACCGGTTGATTAATATCAATATTTTCTATTTATCAAAATCTTTTAATTATATAGTATTATATCTATATTCAAAAATCAAATACCATGTTTAGAACCCTCTTATATTAAACAAGTATCACCAGAATATTAAAGTAGCCGTGAAAAACCCTTGTTTATGCTTGCTTGTTTTCAAACAACCAGAATCATAGTATAATATATGTACATATTAAGGTGAAAAATCAGACTTATTTCACCCATAAATATTGGGAGGAATATTATGGAGCTTTGGCAATTGCGTGAATTCATTACTCTTGCTGAACGTTTAAATTTTAGTGAAGCAGCTAGACATTTATATATTGCCCAGCCAGTGCTGAGCCGACATATAGCTGAATTAGAACAAGAACTAGGTGTACAACTTTTTATCCGGAACAGACATTCAGTTCAGCTGACCACAATTGGCGAACTGTTGCTCGAAGAGTCTTATGCTCTACTTGCCCACTATGACGAAACGCTCCAGAAACTTCATATGGCTGCTTCAGGATTGGAAGGCTGTGTAAAGATTGGCTTTTTAGACGCGGCTGTTAAAGCATTTTTGGCTCCTTTTGCTGTACAATTTACCAAAACCAACCCGAAGATCCAACTACAGCTGTTTTCGTTCGAATTCGTATCAACGCTTACTGATGCGTTGCGGCGAAATGAAATAGACGTTGGCTTCACTATCACCCTTGGCCTACCATATACTACCGAATTAAGTTATAAAACAATCTACAGCGATGTTTTCTCTGTAGTAATGCATCATGACCATCCATTAGCCGGTCAAAGTGTTATTGATGCCGCTGACCTTGCCAAAGAATCCTTTATTCAGATTTCCCGCGACCAAAATCCTGAGGGCTATCACCGAGCATTGGCGATATGTAAAGCCCGAGGTTTTACTCCCAACATTGTTCGTGAAACGCCGCGTATGGACGCTGTACTCTTGATGGTCGAAATGGGTCTGGGCATTTCCATTATGCCCAGGCATTTCAAAGTCTACGCTAGCCCTTCGGTTCGATTTGTTGATCTTAAAGGTGAAGACTGCAACTTTGATGTCGTCCTTGCCTGGAAAGCCAACAATTCCAACCCGGCAATTATGCCTTTATTAAAAGAATATGAGGCTGTCAGTAAGACCTTATTCGAAAACTTGGTTTCCGCCAACAAAGATACTAGCAATCGTTTTATCAGTGATGTAACTGATATTCACTCAATTTAACTCACTATGCGTAATATCTGCTACTTTGCCACAAGGCCCTTAGACGGCATTGTGGCTTTTTTTATTGCAAAAAAACACACGAACAATTGCTCCTGTATTTTTTTGAAATCTGATTCTATGTAAATTATTTTTCCTTACTTTTATGGGCTAAATACCGTAAGCGACCTTCTTCGAAAGCCTTGCGTTCTTCCTCAGTGGTAATTTCTAAACTAGCCACCGGCTGCGGAGTACCGTTTTCATCTAAAGATACCAAAGTAAAAAATGCGGTTAGTGCGGTTTTGGGACTTTCATCCTTTGATAAGTCTTCCACCGTAACAGTAATCAATATTTCCATTGAAGTTCTACCAACATAAGTCAGTTGCCCATAACAAGTTACTACGTCACCAATACGAATAGGAAGGATAAATTTTACTTCATCAATCCTAGCGGTAACGACATTCGTCCGAGCATGCCGCTGTGCCACAGCCCCAGCCGCATTATCCATCATTTTTATTATTTCACCGCCGTGAACATTGCCTGCCGGATTAGCATGCTGCGGCAACATTACATTGGCCATAACTACCTTCGATTCACTGATCGTTTTAGTCTTCATTAATAAAATACCTCCTGACAGCACTTTTCATACGTACCATACCTTGATATTGTAATCTCTGAGCGCTATCATGTCAAAATGTATTCTTCCCTACGACATCTAAAAGGACTGCGCTGAATCTATAGCTTCAACACAGTCCTTTTCTACTTGTCTGTACTACCCTAATTTATCTTCTCTGGTTTTTATAGGCTAAATGCCTTTGCTGCCCTTCTTCAAAAGCCTGGCGTTCTTCCTCTGTTGTAATTTCTAAACAAGGTACCGGCTGAGGAATACCCTTCTCATCTAAAGACACTAAGGTAAAGAAAGCGGTCAGTGCTGTTCTGGGCCTTTCATCCTTTGATAGGTCTTCCACTGTAACAGTAACCAATATTTCCATAGATGTTTTGCCAACATAAGTCAATTGCCCATAACAAGTTACTACATCACCAATCCGAATAGGAAGAACAAACTTTAATTCGTCCACCCTAGCGGTAACAATATTCGTTCTGGCATGTTTTTTAGCTACCGCTCCGGCCGCAGTATCCATCATTTTTACAATTTCACCGCCATGAACGTTGCCTGCCGGATTAGCGTGTTGAGGCATCATTACGTTAGCCATAACTACCTTCGATTCACTGATCGTTTTGCATCTCACTCGGAATACCTCCTGACAACATTTATTAAAAGTCGTACAGTTATTTATTTAAGCCTTACCCAAACTACTTTCTTTAGCCTAAATCGTATTCGTGAGCCTCTTCTTCACCCCGCAGTACCCTAAGACCGCCTAACGCCAATGATTCTAGCTCATTTTCCCCTGGATAGATCGTCACCGGTGCTATAAACTCCACATTTTTCTTAATCCAATTCGTAAGCAGCTCGGAATATGCAAGACCGCCTGTCAAAATAATCCCTTCTACCTTACCTTGTACTACTGTAGCTAATTCGCCGATTGATTTTGCAATCTGATAAGCCATTGCCTGAAAAACTAACTCAGCTTCTTTATCACCGTTTTTAATTCTTTCCAAAACTTCAAGAGCACTATTTGTCCCAAGGTAGGCAACTAATCCACCTTTGCCACGCAGCATTTTACTCATGGTTTGATAGTCATACTTACCTGAATAGCATTCGTCAATAAGTAACCGCCCATGCACCATTCCCGCTCTTTCTGGTGAAAAAGGGCCTTCATCATCAGAAACAATGTCAATCATTCTGCCTTGACTATGCAGACTAGAAGTAATACCGCCACCAAGATGGGTAACAATAAGATTTAAATCATCATATTTCTTCTGGTGCTCAGCCGCATACCTTCGGGCCACCGCCCGCATGTTCAGGGTATGACAAATGCTAGCCCGCTTGATTATAGGCATACCTGTAATACGAGCAATATCATCAAGTTCATCAACAACGGTTGCATCGTAAATGTACGAAGGTATACCCACTGATGAAGCAATCTCAAATGCTATAAGCGATGCTACATTAGATGCGTGTTCTGATATCGGGCGATATTTTAATCTATCAACTAACTCCTCATTAATTCGGTAAGCTCCACCTTTTATTGGGGGCAGCGAGCCACCTCTGGCCACCACGGCAGACAAATCCTTGACACTTACATTGTTTGCAGCCAAAAAAGCCAAAACCGCGTCTTTACGGAAGTCGAACTGCTCAGCAATCGATTTATACTTTGCTAATTCCGCACTCGAATGTTCGATGTTCTGTCTGAATAGCTCTTTTTCGTTTTCAAATACGGCAATTTTAGTTGATGTCGATCCTGGGTTGATGGCAAGAATTTTATAAGTAGATGACATTAAAATATCTCTCCCCGATATAAAGTTCGATCTTAGTAGCCGCGATCAATAATACTAATCGGCAAATAAACTAGCTTTTTTTCGGAGCAACGCTATCATACAGAAAATCAATACGCCACTTGCTTAACCTACATATTCGTGAGCTGTTTCTTCACCCCGAAGTACACGAAGCGTGCCCAGCGCTAATGATTCCAGCTCATTTTCACCAGGCAAAACATAAAAGGGCGCAATAAAGTCAACCCTTTCCTTAACCCAATCGGTAAGCATCTTGGAATGAGCAAGACCGCCAGTCAAGATAATTCCGTCAACTTTACCTTTCACAACCGTAGACAGATCACCAATAGCTTTTGCAATCTGATAAGCCAACGCATGGAAGACCAACTCAGCTTCCTTGTCGCCATTCTTAATTTTTTCTTGAACTTCAATAGCGTTATTTGTACCAAGGTAAGCGACCAAGCCGCCTTTGCCCCGAAGCATCTTGCGCATAGTCTCATGATCGTATTTACCGGAATAACACTCATCAATTAGCAAGCGGCAAGATACTCGCCCTGCTCTTTCCGGCGAAAAAGGCCCATCGTCATCAGGCATAACATCAATCATTCGTCCATTGTGATGCATGCTGACAGTAATACCGCCGCCAAGATGAGCGATAACTAGATTCAGTGACGCATAGTCCTTGCCTAACTGCGCTGCCAGTTTTCTGCCCGCCGCCCGCATATTCAAAGTATGAGCGTGACTGAAGCGTGGAATAGCAGGCATACCGGAAATCCGCGCAATATCTTCAAGCTCGTCTACACAAACGGCGTCATAAATATATGCTGGTATGGATACTGATTTCGCAATTTCATAAGCTATAATCGCTGCCACATTCGAAGCATGCTGAGATGACGGACGGTAGGTTAAATCGTCAACCATCGCTGCATTAACCCTATAGGCTCCGCCTTTCAAAGCCCCTAACGTCCCTCCTCTGGCCACAACAGCGGACAGATCCTTGGCGCTTAGATTATTATCTGCTAAAAAGGCCAGCACAGCTTTCTCACGAAAGTCGTATTGCTCCGCAATTGTTTTATATTTAGCAATTTCAGTACTCGAATGCTCAATATTCTGGCGAAATAATTCTTTTTCATCTTCAAATACGGCAATTTTAGTTGATGTTGATCCTGGGTTGATGGCAAGAATTTTATATGGTGACGCCATTACAATATCTCTCCCCTGATAATAGTTTAGTTTGCTGCCATAACTAGTACTAACAAGCTGAAGCAGCCAATACAATTCCCATATATTTATCGTCAGTCGAGGCCGACCGGGATAAAAGGAGAATAGGAACCTTCGCGCCGACAACAAACCCAGCTGTCCTAGCACCGCCGGAATAAACCAGGCCCTTAGCCAAAAGGTTTCCTGCAGTAATATTAGGTACAACCATAAGATCAACGTCACCAGCTACCGGACTTAGGTACCCCTTAAGATCGGCGGCTTCTTTACTGATCGCCAAATCATAAGAAATTGGTCCTTCAACTATACAGTCCTTAATGATTCCAGAGAGCTGCATCTTTTTAAGTTCATCAGCATCCACGCTTTCCGGAACCTTGGGGTTAACTTCTTCTGCCGATGACATTACAGCAATCTTCGGCTGAGTAATACCCATTTTATTTAAAGTAATGACCGCATTTTCAATCATTTGCCTTTTTTGATCCAAATTAGGATAAGGATTAAGCGCAACATCGGTAATAGCAAATACTTTATGATAAGTCGGCACATCCATAAAAGCTAGATGAGACATGATCCGCTCGGTACGCAAGTTGTTTTCTTTTTGCAGAATCCCCCTCATCAAACTGGATGTTTCAATCTTCCCTTTCATGATGAAGTCTGCTTCGCCTGCATTAATCAGTTTCGCAGCATACTTAATAGATTCGTCCAATTCAGGCGAATCGACAATAGTTGCGTCTGCAGACGAATAGCCTAATTCATTAAGATATGAAACAACAACAGTCTTTTTACCCACTAAAACAGCCTGAGCAAGATTGTCCTTTTGGGCCAGCATCACCGCTTCCAGCGAGTGACTATCCTCTGCGCCGACAAGTACAACTCGTTTTTTTGTTCCGGTCTTAAGTTTTTCTTTTAGAACGTCAAAGTCTTTGATGCTCATTAGGCACCTCTTTTCTAGCAAAATTATTACTTATAATTTTCTTGCGGCCCTGTTCATGGGCCGCAAGAGCAATTCAGGTACTATTTTTTATATTTGTAAAAGCCTTCGCCGGTTTTACGGCCAATCAGTCCGGCCCGCAACCGTTGCTTAAGAATCTGTGGCGGAGCATAATTGGAGTTATTAAATTCCTTAGCGAAATACTCCATGATAGCAGTCGCTAAATCTATACCACCCATGTCAAACGATTCGAACGGTCCCATCGGGTAATTAAGGCCAAGTTTAATCGCAGTATCAATATCCTCAACACTAGCGACGCCTTCTTCCAAAATACGGGCTGCTTCAACCATGTAAGGGAAAGTAAGACGATTGACAATAAATCCCGGAGAATCCTTTTTAACTTCTACAGTTGTTTTACCGAAAGAACGAGCTAACTCTATTGTTGCAGCGATAGTCTCATCCGAGCTCTGTATGGCGTGAATAACCTCGACCAGTTTCATTAACTGAGCAGGATTAAAGAAGTGCATTCCGCAGACTTTTTCCGGGCGACCTGAGGCGGCAGCGATTTCGGTTACCGACATTGACGAAGTATTTGTAGCAAAGATAGTATCCGGACCGCACACCTTATGCAGCGTCTGAAATACTTCTTTCTTCAGTTCTATCTTTTCCAATACAGCCTCGATAATAAAATCGGCGGATGCCATATCCTCAAGCGTTGTCGTCTTAGTAATTCTGGTAATAGTCTCCTTAGCGGCTTCTTCTGTCATCTTGCCTTTCTCTATCGAACGAGCCATGAACTTTTCCATTCTGGCAATAGCGTTATCAACAAACTTCATATCAATATCCCGCAAAATTACATTATAACCAGCCATTGCGGCAACCTGTGCAATACCGCCACCCATAGCTCCTGCACCAACAACACCAATTGTTTTAATAGTCATTACAAATTCCTCCTTAATGTCCCCTCATGCCTAATAAGCATGGGCAAAAAATTATTCCTATTCGTGAGTAAATACTGGTTTACGTTTTTCCGTAAATGCTTTCATGCCCTCTTTTTGGTCGGCACTGGAAAATACCATAGCAAATCTAGCCCGTTCATAACTCTTACCGGTATTTACATCAACATTAACTGCATAGTTAATAGTTTCCTTTGCCAGCGCTAACGCTACCCGTGGTCTTTCCATCAACTTAGCGGCCATCTTTCGCGCTTCATCCATAACAACGTCATCAGCAACGACTTTATTTGCAAACCCGCATTCCGCAGCCTGCGGCCCCTTTACAGGAACGCCGAGTAAAACCATTTCTTTTGCCTTGGCAGGACCGACCAACTTCGTCAAACGCTGGGTACCACCTGCTCCTGGAATAACTCCTAGGGTTATCTCCGGCAATCCGATTAAACTGTTTTCACCAACTATCCTAAAATCACAGCACATAGAAAGCTCGCACCCGCCACCAAGCGCTGCTCCATTAATAGCAGCAATTGTTGGAAATGGCAGTGCTTCCAGACGGTCATAAACCCTGTGAGCATTGCTGCAATTACTATACGCTTCAAGAGTATCAGCGTTCATTAGCTCGGTAATATCAGCGCCGGCAGCAAAAACCTTGCTACCGCCAGTGATAATAACTACCCGTGCCTCACGGCTCTTTTCTAAGCTAGACATTACGTGGTCAAGTTCGCTTAACAGTTCAACACACAGAGCATTGTAAGCCTTAGGTCGGTTAAGGGTAATAATCGCCAAACCGCCTTCTTGAACATAGGTTAGATTCTTATATTCCATTACTCCGCCTCCAATTTCGCTTCAATATCATACTTATTCAAACAAGTATTAATATTCTCAATTGTCTTATGTAAATTAACCCCATTACTAACTAACTAAATTTATACGTCACCTTAATAGCTCGCGTGCAATAACCAAACGGTTAATCTGATTAGTTCCCTCAAAAATTTGATATATCTTAGCATCACGCAATAGTTTTTCCACCGGGTAATCTCTTAAATAACCATAGCCGCCAAAAATCTGCACCGCATCGGTAGCCACCTTGACTGCCACATCACTTGCCCGGCATTTAGCCATTGCACCTTCTAGCGTTGGCGATAGCCCCTGATCAAGCAGCCATGCAGCCCTAAGCACCAAAAGACGAGCCGTATCCACATCGGTAGCCATATCGGCCAGCATAATCTGTATTGCCTGATTATCACAAATAGGTTTTTCAAAAGTAACCCGCTCTTTAGAATAGGCAATTGCCGCAGCAAGCGCAGACCTAGCTATTCCTACCGCCCCTGCTGCCACCTCCGGCCGGGACGAATCAAGAGTTTTCATGGCGATTTTAAAACCTTCGCCTTCTTCTCCCAAGCGGTTTTTCACCGGAATGCGAACATTTTCCAAAATAACCTCTGAAACATTAGCTGCCCTAATCCCCAACTTAGCTGTTCTTTTACCTACTGACAAACCAGGCGTATTGCTCTCAACAATAAAAGCAGTTATTCCCTTACTTTTTTTGTCAACGTCCACACTGGCAAAAAAAGTGTATAGACTTGCAACCCCGCCGTTACTGATGAACCATTTAGCGCCGTTTAGTACGTACTCGTCGCCCTCCCGCCGCGCCACGGTTCTCATCGCGGCTACATCCGACCCCGCCTGAGCCTCAGTTAGGCCGAAAGCGGCCAAATTCGGCTTAACACATAATGGCCTAAGAAATTTGATTTTTTGCTCATTGGTACCTGCCAAAAGAATTGGCATTGTGGCCAAATTATTAACTCCTATAGCGTTAGCAATACCAGCGCAGCCTGCCGACAATTCCTCTGTCACTAAACTAGCGCTTACATTGTCAAGTCCCTGTCCGCCATATTCTCTGGGAATTTTTAAATTCATAAAACCCAGCGCATGGGCTTGCTGCACTACATCCCAAGGAAATTCTTCGGTTTCGTCATACTTTGACGTCACCGGTTTAATTTCTCTTTCGGCGAACCGGCGAGCCATGCTTTGCAACGACAGTTGTTTGTCCGACAGTCCAAAGTTCATGATTTACAACATCCGCCGCAGAGCAACTGTCGGCCATTCGTAGATCGGTAGCTTCTTATTGATTCCAGTAAGATATTTAGCATATTTTTTCAGCCCCTCTAGATCGTATGCTCCCATCATCGCTTTGATCTCCAGCAGCGGCGAAACGCCACCATCTGTAAGCCAGCGAAATACAAGCACAGCTGATTTTCCACCATTCTTATAAAACGATTGGTATATGCCGCGGAAATATTCGCATTTCTCTTGAAATACCTATTAACAAGTTCGCCCGTTTCTGGCGTTCTCATAAGCTTCTAGGTTCCTACTGGCATGATATTTCCCCCTCGTATTATAGTAATCCCCAATCAAGCGCCAGATAACAAATTTATTCTTACCACACTACTTAGCGCTTAGGATACTTCTAATTTAAGGTTATATTGCAAAATTCATGCCAATTGATGCTACGCCAATCAAATTAGCGGTTATGTTTAATAAACCAATCGGTATTATAAGAATATGTATATTTTAAATACATTTAAATAGTTACCATTTACCACGATTGTATACTATTAAAACAGAACTAATTGTCTATTTTCTGAATATCAATATTATATTTACGAAGTTTATCATAAAAAGCCCGCCGAGACATTCCAAGTTCACGCATTGCAGCACTTCTGTTGTTCCTATTCTTTGCCAGCGCCTCGACCATAAGCTCACGTTCCAGGTTAGCCAAAGCTTCCTTTGCATCACAAGGTTTTTCTTGAAGAGGCTGATGTTCTTGATAAAGCGTCCGCAAATAGGTCGGTAAATGCTGGACTTCTATTTGTGCTCCGCTCCGAACAATGCTGGCGTGTTCCATTGCATTCTGCAGTTCCCTGACATTGCCAGGCCAATCATATTCCGCCAAAATTCTCACGACTTCCGGCGCAAGCGTTACCTGATCACCCGATTCTTCCGAAAACTGTGCAAGGAATTTTTCCGCCAGCACGATTATATCATCCTTGCGTTCACGGAGCGGCGGCAAATTTAGAGGCACTATATTGAGCCGATAATATAAATCCTGCCGAAAAGTTCCATCAGTAATCATTTTCTCCAAATCGCGGTTAGTTGCAGCAATTACTCTAATATCTAATTTTATAGTTTTAGTACCGCCCAGTCGTTCCAACTCTTTTTCCTGTAAAACCCGAAGCAATTTCGCCTGCATGCTAATACTCATGTCACCGATTTCGTCCAAAAATATCGTACCACCATGAGCTAGTTCAAACTTACCAAGTTTGCCGCCTTTTTTTGCTCCGGAAAAAGCCCCTTCCTCATACCCGAATAACTCACTTTCCAAAAGGGCTTCAGGTATGGCTGCACAGTTAACAACAATCAAAGGCTTATCTTTGCGACGACTGCTATTATGAATTGCCTTAGCCAGCACCCCCTTACCGGCACCGCTTTCACCCCGGATAAGAACAGTGCTGTCAGTACGGGCCACCTTGGCCGCTAGTTCAAGAGTTTCCCGCAAATTTGGGGTTCGGCCCACATACTCTTTAAAAGATAACGGCAGTTGTTCCCGTTGATTCAACTGATCCTGCAAATAATCAGCCACCTGCTTGGTTCGCTGCAATTCACGACTAAGTTGTACAACTTCTGATATATTATTAAAAATAGAAACACAACCGACAATTTTTTCGCCATCAAACAGCGGAAAACCGCTTCCTATTACGTCAATTCCAACTGAAGCAATATGATCTCTCAGATTATGATTAACCTCTCCTGTCCGGAGTACTGATATAGCAAGAGCATTTGGCTCTATTGAATCCAGCCTCCGGCCCAAAACCTTGTCAACCGGCACACCTAATATCTTGGCATAAGCATTATTAAGATAAACTATCGTTGTATTCGAATCCAAAACCATCACTATATCGTGAATATTATCAAGAATTTTAAATAATAAATCTTGATCCCACTGCTTAATAATGTTAGTAGTTATAGCATGAGATTCAATATTCATTGAAATTCCCCCAACCTGTTTCTTTTGTAAACATTATACCAAAAAAACAGGCTGGGGTTAAATCAGTACCATAATAAATTATCCTGCCTAATTGTCAACAGGCACCTTCTAAAAAACTCTACCTTTGTCAGCTTCACCGCAAGTGGCTGACTAAAACCAAGTTCGCAAATTATTTTTTCTCAAACTTACGGAATTTTTCCAACATCCGCCGTGGAGTAACTGTCGGTCGTTCGTAAATAGGCAATTCTTTATTAATTCCAGCCAGATACTTAGCAATATTTTTCAGTCCTTCTAGGTCATATGCTCCCATCATAGCTATAGTCTCCATTAACGGTGAACCGCCGCCGTGCATTCCCGCCACCATACTTGCCCCAGCAAAATGCGAACACAATTGGTTTTCCACCATCCGGAAGCAGCGGTGGGTATTTTCAGCAGTAATTGCCTGATTGCGCTTAGTATATTTATTGACCAGTTCCGCAGTCTCATCGGCAAAATATTCTTCTTCCATAGGCATGGTAGCACTAAGTCCGCCCGCCAAGTCAGCCAGAATGCTGTACTCGTTGTAAATCTCTTGCCCGGCTAATCTTCTGCCGGCATTAGTCAGGATTTCGTCAGGTACAAAAGAGCCGGACGGGAATTTCACGCCACGGTATGCACTGGCTTGACCTGCCGCAAATACTAGTTCTGCAGTACCGATAATGTGCGAAATTTTTTCTTTGACATGTTCTGCTTTTTCTATTCCGTTGTATTCAGCAACCAAAGCCGCCTGGCTGGCCAGAACTTCAGATACTGCAGTTTTACAGCCAGTATAGGAGTGACGGTGGTAATGAGCAAACATCAGCGCCAGATATCCAGCAAACGGTACTACATCCGGATTGGTCCGACCATTCATAAACACCCGCTCGTTCGGCACAAATACATCATCAAAAATAGTCATTGATTCAACGTCACCCACTTCACCCATTGGTGCTTTGAGGTGTTTGCGTTTGCTGTGACCGCCCGGCAACGCGATAAGTTTGATGCCATCCCAGTCAGCCGGAAGGGCGAAAGCTACCGCGTAGTCAGCATCCTTCGAGGACATAAACCGTGTCGGTGTCACGATAATTTCATCTGCATATGGCGCAATAGAATTACAAATTTTGGCTCCACGTACAATAATACCGTCAGGTTTTACATCCACTATTCTAACGTACTGATCAGGATCTTCCTGTTCGTGCGGTCTCTTCAAGCGGTCACCTTTAGTATCGGTTTGAGCGCAGTTGGCCACAAGATCATTAGCCTGGGAATACTCCAGGTAGTTAAGGAATCTTTTATTATAGTCTGTACCGCAAGCCTGATCCATATCATAGGTAACTACAGCCAACGCGTTCAGAGCATCATTTCCCATACATCGCTGGATACAACCTCCAACACGGTGGCACAAGAGCCTTGTCATTCGTTGTTTCTTTAAGAGATCTTCCATACTCTGATGAATATGAGTATAACGATTAATTTTTTCGCCAGTAAGATGCGAAGTGGCAGTACATACTTCCTCATAAGCCGGGTCATTCGCGCAATCATAAGTCTGTTTAATAACATACAGTCCGCCATTTATCCAATCGCCTGTCCGGTCAAGCTTCTTTCCATTGATATAGACGTTAGGTTTCATCTTTCTCAACCGCGCAACATAAGCTTCATAAGTTCCTACTGCCATTCGATAATCCCCCTCAAATATTATAGTAATCTCCAACACAACAGCAAGCGCACTACACCTGCCGTCAGCCTCGGAAAACTCTTGCTTAAGTTATATCGCAAAAGCCATGCCAACTACCATCAACCCTTAAAAATCATTAGTTTAGTAATAAAATCCCTATAGAATTAAAAATAACTGTCCAAAATCCATACAAACCCCCGCCTCTCCACAGGCAATCTGTACGAAATCCGGACAGCTAAACTCTATTATCTACTTTCAATATTATATTTGTGAAGCTTCTCATAGAAAGATCCTCGCGAAAGCCCGAGCTGACGCATAGCAAAACTTCGGTTATTGCCACTTTTCTCTATAGCTTCTACGATCAACTCCCTCTCAAATCTCGCTACAGCCTCCTTTAAATCCAGCGGTTTTTCTTCAACTGATTGGCTTTGTTGGTTAAGAGACCTTAAATATGCCGGTAAATGCCGGACTTCTATTTGATCTGCGCTACAAATAATACTGGCATGTTCCATTACATTCTGTAACTCTCTGATATTGCCCGGCCAATCATAATCCTCTAGTATTCGCATCACTTGTGGTGAAAGAATTAACTCGCTGTCCTTGCCTTCCGCTAGTTGCCTCAGAATCCTATCCGCTAATTCCGGAATGTCCTCTTTACGCTCGCGTAACGGTGGTAGATTCAATGGCACTATATTAAGCCGATAATATAAATCCTGACGGAAAGTGCCGTCAGTGATCATCTTTTCTAAATCGCGATTAGTGGCAGCAATTATCCGTATATTTAGTTTTACTGTTTTAGTGCTGCCAAGTCGCTCCAACTCTTTTTCCTGCAAAACGTGCAGCAATTTCGCCTGCATGTTCAGACTCATATCGCCGATTTCGTCCAAAAATATCGTACCGCCATGAGCCAACTCAAATTTCCCCAGCTTACCACCTTTTTTCGCCCCAGAAAAAGCCCCTTCCTCATACCCGAATAATTCACTTTCCAATAGCGCCTCAGGTATGGCTGCGCAATTAACAATAATCAACGGCTTATCCTTGCGTTGGCTGCTATTATGAATTGCCCTTGCCAGCACCCCTTTCCCGACACCGCTTTCTCCCCGGATAATAACAGTACTGTCAGTGCGCGCTACCTTAACCGCCAGTTCCAGAGTCTCCCGCAGTATGCCGCTCCGTCCCACATACTCCTTAAAGGAAAGCGGGAGTTGCTCCCGCTGATTCAGTTGCTCCTGTAAATAATCAGCCACTTGCTTAGTCCGCTGTAATTCCCGGCTCAAATGGACAACTTCCGATATGTTATTGAAAATAGAAACACAGCCGACAATTTTTTCGCCTTCAAACAACGGAAATCCGCTTCCTATTACATCAATACCCAGCGACGCCAGCCTATCTCTGCGATTATGAGTAGTCAAGCCTGAACGCAAAATTTCAAGTGCCAAGGCTTCAGGCTCGATATCATCAAGCCTGCGCCCCAAGACCTTCTGAACTGGTACCCCCAAGATTTTTGCGTAAGCATTATTAATATATACGACCGTAGTATCAGCATCCAGAACCATGACTATATCCTGAATATTATCCAGAATCTTAAACAACAGCGCTTGATCCCACTTTTTTATAACCTTCGTAGTTATAGCATGAGTTTCGGTATTCATGCATTTCCCCCAGCCCACTTTTTACAACTATTATACCAAAAAAAGACGGATATTCCTCTTGGAATTCACCCCAGAGGAAATCCGCCCTAATTAAACTGTTAAGTTATAACACAATTACGCTAAGTCAAATTGCGTTCTTTCAAATCACCTGATAAATTATTTCTTCTAGCGCCAGCCTAGGCCTCGGTGCAGGACTTTGTTCAGGATAACCAACCGGCATTAACGCTGTAATAATTAAATTATCCGGCAAAGCAAGAACTTCAGCAATTTTCTTGGCTTTCATTAATTGAACAATACAAGTGCCCAAACCTAATGACGTAGCCCTAAGCGAAATGTTTTCCATAGCCAACGCCACATTCAGCATCGCATGCGGAATATACCCCTTTAACGCTTCTGCGTCTTTGGGTTTGTTAAGACCCGGATAGGTGTCAAGAGAGGCTGGATCCATCGCACCAACCGCAATTAGTTCCTCCACTCTTTTCCTCGTATCTTTGCCATATGTAGACAGGTCTGCACAACACACAAGTAAAACCGGAGCCTGACTAAGATACTCTTGATCAAATGCCGCAGCTTGAATTTTTTCTTTTACACTTCGGTCCCTGATTACGATAAACCGCCACGGCTGGTGATTAGTGCCAGATGGAGCCAAGCGGGCTGCTTCCAATAATTCTTTGACTAATTCCTCTGAAACAGCATCAGGTTTGTACTTTCTGATGCTCCGCCGACTCTCAATCGCCGTCTTTACATCCACAGACTCACCTCCGGTTTATCTAAGTTACTACAATAGAATTGTCTGTCCGCCGTCAACTAAATAAGACTGCCCGGTAATAAAGTTAGACGCAGGAGAAGCAAGAAGTACAATCATTCCTTTGAGATCATCCTCGCCGCCAAACCGGCCCAGCGGTATCCGCTCAGTAAATTTCTCGCTACCTTCCCTATTAAGAACCTTACCACTCATATCAGTCGGGAACCATCCAGGGCAAACCGCATTGACATAAATGCCGTATTGAGCCCATTTCGCAGCCATATCCCTGGTCATTGCCACAACCGCCCCTTTGCTGGCAGTATATGGAATTGCATTTACAATGTCCGGTTTGTCTGCTCCGAACGCCCCCATCGAAGCTACATTTATTATTTTACCACAGCCTTGCTCTTTCATGGCCTTGGCAGCCATTGCTGACAATTGAAACATTCCGTTAACATTAAGATCCATAACCATGCGCCATTTATCCATCGGGAAATTGAGTGAATCAGCGCCCCAGCTAGTTCCGGCATTATTCACCAGGATGTCCAGAGTACCAAATTCTTTGATTGCGGCATCCACCAGATTGCGGCAATCTTCCTCTTTACTAACATCGCAAGCGACAGCAATAGCTTTAATACCGTTATCTTTCATTAGTTTTTCACACATTTCCTTACAGCGGTCAACCTTCCGCGCCGCGATTACAAGGTTTGCTCCGGCCTCAGCTAACCCTCTGGCCATTTGCGCCCCGATACCGCTTGCGCCACCAGTTACTATTGCCGTCTTACCAGTTAACGAAAAAAGTTCTTTTACATTCATTGTTCTTCCTCCAATTTCTATGTATAAAATATTTATATGCAACCGGTTTGTTAAACCGGCGGCTAAGCACTTTTAAACAGTCAATTATTCGCTATCCAATAATTATCCAAACGCCTAGCTGCGGCTTAACTTCTACTAGCAGAAGTTAAGCGCAGCTAGGCCTCTCTCAAAGTCAATTAACTTTATTTTTTCTCAAACTTACGGAATTTTTCCAACATCCGGCGCGGAGTAACTGTCGGTCGCTCGTAGATCGGCAGATCTTTATTGATTCCTGCCAAATATTTTGCAATATTTTTCAGCCCTTCTAGATCGTATGCTCCCATCATCGCGATGGTCTCCATCAATGGCGATCCGCCACCATGCATTCCTGCCACCATATTCGCCCCAGCGAAATGCGAGCACAGTTGATTTTCCACCATTCTCATACAACGATGGGTATCTTCTGCGGAAATCTTCGCATTTCTCTTAATATATTTGTTAACAAGTTCGCCGGTTTCTTCAGCAAAAAATTCTTCTTCCATCGGCAACGTTGCACTTATTCCCCCGGCAAGGTCAGCCAGTATGCTGTATTCATTATATATTTCTTGACCAGCTAATCTTCGACCAGCGTTAGTCAGGATTTCGTCAGGCACGAAAGAACCGCACGGGAATTTCACGCCCCGGTATGCGCTGGCTTGGCCTGCCGCAAATACTAGCTCTGCGGTACCAATAATGTGCGAAATTTTTTCTTTGACATGTTCCGCTTTTTCAATTCCATTGTACTCAGCTACTAGCGCCGCCTGACTGGCCAGCACTTCTGATACCGCTGTTTTACAGCCGGTGTAGGAATGGCGGTGGTAATGAGCAAACATCAGAGCCAGATATCCGGCGTACGGCACTACCTCAGGATTTGTCCGGCCGTTCATGAATACCCGTTCGTTCGGCACAAACACATCGTCAAAGATGGTCATTGATTCCACGTCACCAACTTCGCCCATCGGCGCCTTTAGGTGTTTACGTTTGCTGTGACCGCCCGGCAGCGCAATAAGTTTTACGCCGTCCCAGTCAGCAGGAAGGGCAAAGGCTACAGCATAATCAGCATCTTTTGAAGACATAAATCGTGTCGGAGTTACAATAATTTCATCTACGTACGGAGCGTTGGAATTACAAATCTTAGCGCCACGCACGATGATGCCATCAGGTTTTACGTCCACTATTCTGACGTAAAGATCAGGATCTTCTTGTTCATGCGGTCGCTTCATCCGGTCGCCTTTAGTGTCAGTTTGGGCGCAATTAGCCACAAGATCGTTGGCTTGGGAATATTCCAGATATTTCAGGAATCTTTTATTATAATCGGTACCACAAGCCTGATCCATATCATAGGTTACTACCGCCAGCGCGTTCAAGGCGTCATTTCCCATACACCGCTGGATACAGCCGCCTACACGATGGCATAATAATCTATTCATTCGTTGTTTCTGCAAAAGATCTTCCATTGTCTGATGAATGTGAGTGTAGCGGTTAATTTTTTCGCCTGTAATATGCGAAGTGGCGGTACATACTTCCTCATAGTCCGGGTTATGGGCACAATCATATGTTTGCCTCATAACATACAATCCGCCGTTTATCCAATCGCCAGAACGGTCAACCTTCTTACCATTAATATATACATTGGGTTTCATTTTCCTAAGGCGTTCTACGTAGGCTTCATAGGTTCCTACTGGCATAATATTTCCTCCTAATATTATAGTATCCCTAAACAAACGCAAGACAACCCTTTGTTCTTATCTCACCGCCTGTCGCCTATATTAGAGAAACGCCTACTCCACTTTTAATGCAAATACCGTGCCAATCACCACCTACGCTTGAAACCCTTATTCTGGGCCCAACCTCTTACGGAAACTGGCTTCATATGTATACATTCTAGACAGATGCCTTAGAAACCTTTGCATTATTGTATATATTTCAGACAATTATACCCAGGTAAACAGCAAAGCAATACTCAGCTTGTACTCCCTCATTGCCAATTTTCGTCTTACCACTATAAAAGGCTCCGCATTTCGCGAAGCCTCCTTCCTAACTATATTAAACGTATTCCCATAGCCCGCTCGACAATAATTCTCAGATCAGCTTCTTCAAGCTTTCTAGGACTGTTTGGCAGCCGCCGATAGGTAACGGCATCTTTCACAATCGTGTTCACCGCCGATGGCGGTACCCCTACCTCAGCTAAAGTGTCAGGTATTCCAATATCCTGTTTCAAAGCTTTAACTGCAAAAACCGCCTGTTTTGCCGCGTTCCGCACGATCATACCATGTATATCTTCACCTAAAGCAACAGCGATATCGCTAAATTTAGCATAATCAGCCATTAGGCAATATTCCATTACATATGGCAGCATTATTCCATTAGCAATTCCATGGGCAATACCAAACTGCGCTCCTACCGGATGAGCAATGCCATGAACAGCGCCCAATCCAGCATTATTAAAACCAATTCCGGCCAACAGACTAGCAAGAGCCATTCCTCCACGCGCTTCGAGGTCGCTGCCGTTAGCTACCGCCCGCCGTAAATTACTGCCAATCAGCCTTATTGCTTGTAAACAAACCGCTTCTGTAAGGGGATTGGCCTGAACCGCGATATAAGCTTCAATAGCATGGGTAAGAGCATCTATACCAGTTGATGCCGTCACTTTCGGCGGCATGCTGGTATGAAGCACCGGATCAATAATAGCTATTTTAGGAATAATTGATGGATGAGATATACTAATTTTTTCTTTTGCCACACGGTCAGTCACAACTGCAGCTGCTGTTACTTCACTACCGCTGCCAGCAGTTGTTGGAACACAAATCAATGGCAGCCCAGCTTTAACAATTTGGCGTCTCCCTCGCATATAATCTAGTACCGAGCCTTCATTTCCCTGTAGCACTGACATGGCCTTGGCGGCATCTGTCGGACTGCCGCCACCAAAAGCAATAACTACATTGGCATTCGCCAACTTCATATCCGCTGCACCTTGATCAATCGTCTCAACACTGGGATCAGCCTCAATTTCAGCATGTATATGAACCTCTATGCCAGCCTCATTCAGCGATTTTATAATCTGAGTAAAATACGGCGAATTTTTGGTAAAAGTCCGCCCTGTTACCAAAAATGCTTTCGTTCCTCCCAAATTGCGGCACTCCTGACCAATACCACTTATCGCCCCCGGAGCAAATACAACTTTAGTCGGCATATTAAATATAAACTCCTTCATAATACACCTTCCCTCTCCCCACTCAATTGACAGCCGTTTTATCAAAAAATTCATCCTCAGCTTATCATTACTGGTTAAATTTTTCAATAAACTTTATACAATAGGTCCATAGATTTTTCCGGTATTTTATGATAACCTTTAAATAAGTTTAACACAAAAAAACACCATTTAAGCAATGATGCTCTAGGCGAATACAATTCGCTTTAAGCATCATTTTTTGCTGTTTATGAAAACCGTATTGCCTCTGCGCTACAGGCCAGGGCTGGCTATGAAACAAAAGCTATGCATAACATATTAATTTATATTAATGGAGGGTTTTAAATGAAAGCAATAAATATTAATACCGATTCACATCTTACTAACCTAGCCTCTCTCCCCAAAAAGGGTACTATACGGTTAGGTGATGTTACGGGAAAATACTCCGAAGACGAGGTTATTTGGATCACTGCCGGAAATTCAAATGTTGGAAAAAAGAAAATTTGCACCGCAGTTATTGATCGCCTCAAAGTCAAGACAGTAGCTGACCTAAATCCTGAAGATATGCAGTTTGAAAATCCTACTGCAAATTGTACCAATAAAATCCAAGCGCACTTGTCAACAGTTTATAATACGTTAGTAACTCCCAATGATACCGTTACCGTAATCACCTACTACGAACTAACAGAATAACCTAAGCCTCGAAAATCGATAAGTGACTGACCGAACTATCAGGGGCAGTCACTTATCGCCTTTTCCTCATACTAATCCTCACAGATACTTCCGTCAGTGCCAATAATCACAACCCTCCAAGGCAGCAGTTTGCCGCTTCTTGCCAAGGCTTCTTTTACCGCATTCACAATACCGCCGCAGCAAGGCACTTCCATTCTTAGCACAGTAATACTTTTTATCTCATTCAATCGCAATATATCAGTCAACTTTGCTGCATAGTCAGTATCATCTAATTTCGGACAACCAATAACAGTAATTTTATTGCGCATAAATTCGTCATGCACATTGGCGTACGCATAAGCACAGCAGTCGGCCGCAACCAGGAGATGAGAATTATCAAAATATTGGGCGTCAGCAGACACAAGCCGAAGTTGACATGGCCATTGCCGAAGCTCAGATTTAGCAACCTTTCCCTGCGGGTGACTTATTTCAGCTTTACGCGCAATAACCTTGGCATGAGTGCCAGGACAGCCGCACAGCAATTTTTCAGACGAAACTGCTGTTTTTTCTTGGGCCAAATGCTCTTTTACCGCTACCTCATCAAACTCGGCGGCATGCCGCTCAATAACTGAGATTGCACCAGCAGGACAATCCGGCAAACACGCGCCAAGACCATCACAATAAGAATCTGATATCAGCTTTGCCTTTCCATCAATAATTCTTAGCGCCCCTTCCTGGCAAGCTGTAATGCAAATCCCGCAACCGTTACATTTTTCTTCATCTATTTTCACAATTTTCCGTAGCATATCTTTCCCTCCAATCAAGCAAGGGTTGTTTTTTCTAAATTCATTGTAATACAATAGAGTCAAAAGATCGGTAGCCACGGCTACCAATTTAATTCCGGAGGAACTTAACTTTGAACAAGACTATTCTACAAATTCTATCAACTTTTATCAGAGAAGGCGATCATTCTTAATCGCAAAGTCGAGTACCTCTCCATCCGAAGCCTTCGAGCCAAAATAGCTACCTATTTTCTTGAACAATATAAAGAATCGGGCAAAACCACCTTCGATCTACCGCTAAATCGCAGCAACTTGGCCGATTTTCTGAGCGCCTCCCGAACAGCACTATCTAGAGAAATGGGACGGATGCGCAATGAAGGTTTAATTGAATTTTATCGGTCTTCAATAAAAATCATTGCCCTTAATAAGCTAAAAAGAGCTGCGGAATCTACCTAAGCACTTCCATTCTTAAAACTTTTCCCTCACAGCAGCAGCCACTGGCAATAATGAACGTATGCAAACCACTTATTATCCCAACGCCATGCAGCTTTCATTAAAACTAATATTCAATTCTTATGCAAAAGAGCTACTTCATTAATCGGAAGCAGCCCTTTTTACATTGGCAATCCTTACATCCTCTATTTTTTACGTTTTTGCCTAGTCCCGGGCGGTTTTTTTCGCCTGCTCTTAGTTTTTTCAGGTTCTGCAACTGCCTCTTTCCGAGTTCTTTTCTTGCCACCAGCTTTAGGCCCAAGCATATCCCGACTCAACTCAAAATCAATATTACGTTCTTCAGGATTAACTTTAACCAGGATTACCCGAACCGCATCACCCAGCCGATATGTCTTGCCGCTGCGTTCACCGATAAGGGCATACTGTTCTTCGGCATAGCAATAGTAATCATCATCCATGCTGGATACATGGACTAGCCCCTCCACACCATTATCAAGTTCAACAAACAAACCGAATGCCGTTACCCCATTAATGTTGCCGCCGAATTCATCACCAATAAACTGTGCCATATACTCAACCTTTTTCAGATCCACAGTTTCCCGTTCAGCCTCCGCGGCTGAACGTTCCCGCGCCGATGAATGCAACGCGATTTCCGGCAATAACGCCGCCAATTTCTGCCGCCGTTTGGCCGAAACATCGCCGCCGGTAAAAGTCTCCCTCAGAATACGGTGAACTACTAGGTCAGGATAACGTCGAATAGGTGAGGTAAAATGCGTATAAAATGGTGCCGCCAAGCCAAAATGGCCAAGGTTCTCAGCCTCATAACGAGCCTGTTTTAAAGACCTCAGCATCACCGTGCTAATGATACGTTCTTCTGGTTGCCCAGCAATCCGTCCCAGTATCTTCTGCAGCGCTTTGGGACTAACCTCCTCGGTTTTGCCCAAGTTAAGGCCGAAATTATGCAATAAGTTGTCCAACTTAACCATTTTCTCAGTTTCTGGCTCCTCATGAACCCGGAAAACAAAAGGCACCCCCAGGCTGTGCATATGCTCAGCCACTGTTTCATTTGCCAATAACATAAACTCTTCAATAATCGATTCAGCAATACTGCGCACCCGTTTTACTATTTCCACCGGTTGACCACGTTCATTTAGCTTAACTTTAAGCTCTGGAAAATCAAAGTCAATCGCCCCTCGGCGCATGCGACGATCCCTGAGAATTCGGCACAACCGCTCCATATCAGCAATATGGTCTAAAAGTGGCTGATATTTTTCCTTTAGCGCTGCATCATTATCAACCAAAATGCCTCGAACCGCATTATATGAAAGCCGTGTATTTACCCGAATAACACTAGGAAAAATCTCATAGTTCATGACATTTCCCCGATGATCAACCTCCATATGTGCCGAAAGCGTCAGTCGGTCCTCCCCGGCATTAAGACTGCAAATTCCATTCGACAAACGGTGGGGTAACATCGGCAGCACCCGATCTACCAAATAAACACTTGTTCCTCGTTCCCTAGCCTCATTGTCCAATGCCGTATTCTCACAAACATAGTAGCTGACATCAGCAATATGTACGCCTAACAGAAAACGTCCATTTTTTAATCGTTCGACATAAACAGCGTCATCTAGATCCTTGGCATCTTCCGAGTCAACAGTTACAACCGGCAATGCCCGTAAATCGCGCCGTCCCACTAGCTCGTCCTCTGTTATCGTGTCTCGCACCTTGAGCGAAGCCTGTTCCACTTCCTGCGGAAAGGTGGTCGAAAGATTATGCCGTCTAATAATGGACAGTATCTCAATCCCTGGATCGCCTTTATGCCCAAGCACTTCGACTACTCGACCTTCGGCGCTGCGCTTTTTCTCTGGCCACTTAGTAATTTCCACAACCACTTTACTGCCGTTTTTTGCTCCGTTAAATTCTCCCTTGGGTATAAAAATATCCTGCCTGATCCGACTTTCATCAGGAGTAACAAATCCGAAGTGACGGCTATTTTCAAAAGTTCCCAGTATCTGACTATTGGCCCGGCGAACAATACGAATGATTTCTCCTTCCCGCGCTTTTCCTGCTCCAGCTTTACGGTTGTGCAACCTGGCCACCACACGATCACCATGCATTGCGTTCATCATTGAGTCCACAGGAATATAAACATCCCGCTCCTCCGGATTGTTCGGAAGAACAAAACCGTAGCCCTTGTCACTTGCAGACAATGTACCTGCCATCAAATTCATTCGCTCTGGCACACCATATTTACCAAATCTGGTTTTGATAATTTCGGCGCTCCCCTCAAGCTCTTCCAGAACCCGCCAAAACTCAGTCAGCTCCTTGGCCTTTAACTCCAACACCTCGGCAAGATCTTCTGGTGCAAGCGGCTTATAGGCCTCGGTATGCATAAAAATCAATATTTTTTCGCGCAAATTCATGGTTTTATTTATCCACCACCATTAGCGTCGCTTTGCCCTCAGCGGTTACTATACCATCCGGCAGCGCAACCTCGGCTGCCATTTCAATCATTTTTCCGCGCTCTCTTGTCACCCAGCCACAAATCTTCAGCTGTACTCCCACCGGTGTAGGTTGACGAAACCGTACCTCAAGCCTGGCGGTGACTACGTTCATCCCCTTAGCATAATAGTATCGGGCCATAACTTCATCAAGCATAGTACTAACAATACCACCATGAACAATTCCATCATAACTTTGATGCTCTAAACCTGGGGTAAAAGCGGCGACATATTTGCCATCTTCTTCGCAAAACTCCATTTTAAGCCCAATTGGATTAAGTTTTCCACAGGCAAAACACCACTCGTTGCGATCATCTTTAGACATAACAGTCTTCCTCCTTCATCCCTATACCACTTAAGTCAAAAAGGCCGCCACGCATTCAAATACTTTTTCCCGTTCTATATCAAGAGTCACAATATGTCCGGAACGCTCCAGCCACATCAGACGCTTTTCCATACTTCCAAGCCGGTTATAGATAAATTCAGCACTTGCCGGTTTCACCGTATGTTCGCTTCGAGACTGAACAATTAAAGCCGGGGCCTTTACTGAAGGTAACAATTTGTCCACATGTTTGACCAGCGCCAACAGACTACTCAGACTCCTTAGTGGCGTAACATCATAATTCACACTGTATTTTTGATCAACCGGCAGGCGGCGGCGTTTCTTGGGCACGAACTCTCTGAAAAGCCGGTAGATTGGCAACAGTTGTAATCTTTTTGCGGCGATAAAAATAGGAGTACTTAAGGAAACAACCTTGCTTACCGGATATTCGGCCGCCAGTTTGAGAACCAAAAGCCCCCCCATTGACAATCCTATCACATCCACACTGTCAGTTACTGATTTCAATATATGATATCCATCTTCAACTCCACTATACCAATGCGGCCAAGCCGTCCGGGCCATTTCCTCCACCATTGTCCCATGACCGCATAGTCGTGGAGCCAGCACAGTATACCCTAGCCGGTTTAGATACTCACCCAAAAGTCGCATCTCTGATGGCGACCCAGTAAAACCATGCACTAGTAGCGCACCTTTATTTCCTCCCGGCAAAAAAAACGGTTCCGCTCCACTTATAATTGGCAAAAAAATCCTCCTTTATCCATAAGTTTATCATTAGTATACCATTAATTAGCAGTAAATTATAGTTAGCCGCAACTCCCCACCATAAAGCTGCCTAAATAAATAAGCAACCACCCACTTAATCACATGGTATGGCTATTTGCTGATAAATAGTCCCCTCACAAAAAAGCGCGTCGGCTTAAGCCGACGCGCTGAGAAAAACTTTAGAAAAATAACAATGGAGCGATAATCAGCGAAATAGTTCCCGCAACTTTGATAAGCGGGTTCATCGCTGGGCCTGAAGTATCTTTGAAGGGATCGCCAACAGTGTCACCAATAACAGCTGCAGCGTGAGTTGGCGTACCTTTGCCGCCATATTTTCCTGTTTCAATATACTTTTTAGCATTATCCCATGCGCCACCTGCGTTAGCCATGAAGATTGCCATCAAAACACCAGCCGCAGTCACACCAGCCAGAAATCCGGCCAATGCTTTAGCTCCCAAGCCAAAGCCGACAATTAAGGGAACGCCTACAGCAAAAATACCAGGCAAAATCATTTCGCGAATAGCAGCCTTGGTGCTAATATCCACGCACCTGGCATAATCAGGACGGCCTGTACCTTCCATAATACCAGGTATCTCCCGGAACTGACGGCGAACTTCACCAATCATTTCAAACGCAGCCTTGCCTACAGCTTCCATTGTAAAAGCGCAAACCAAGAATGGTAATGTTGCCCCAAGGAAAATACCTATTATAACAATAGGCTCGGTCAGATTAACCACCAGATGCCCATTAGCCAGAAGCCCTGTCAGTTTTGGATTTTTTACAACTTCCTCACCGAAAGCCGTGAACAACGCCAGTGCTGTAAGAGCAGCAGAACCAATTGCAAAACCTTTAGCAATAGCCGCTGTGGTATTACCCACCGAATCTAATTTGTCAGTCGTTTTTCTGACTTCTGGACCAAGTTCAGCCATCTCAGCTATACCACCAGCATTGTCAGCTACAGGACCGAAGGAATCAACCGCAACCACCATCCCGGCGGTGCAAAGCATGCCCATAGCCGCCATAGCAATACCGTAAATACCAGCTGATTGATATGCAACAAAAGTTGCGATAGCAAAAACGATCATTGGCAGTGCAGTACTTCGTAAGCCGACAGCTAAACCAGCAATAATGTTGGTAGCCGGACCGGTTTGCGAAGCATCAGCAATATGCTGAGTCGGAACTTTTGCATTAGAAGTATAATATTCGGTAATCATACCGACAAGTACATTGACAATAAGACCTGAGACAATAGCGGAGAAAATTCCCAATCCATGATTGCTACCAAAAGTATAGTTAGCTAGAAAATAAGCGATTACAGCTGTAATCACATTGGTTCCCCACAAGCCTAAGTTAAGTGCCGCCTGGGGATCGCCGTTTTCACTAGTCCGAACAAAGAAAGTGCTGATAATTGCAGCAACAATTCCTGCTGCACCGATTAGCAGCGGAAAAAGAACACCGTTCAGACCATAAATAGTATTGCCGATCAGCATTGCGGCAATAGCAGTAGCGCCGTAAGATTCAAACAAATCTGCACCCATCCCGGCGGTGTCGCCTACATTATCACCCACGTTGTCGGCAATAACAGCTGGATTACGAGGATCATCCTCAGGAATACCAGCTTCTACCTTACCCACAAGGTCAGCGCCAACATCAGCCGCTTTGGTATAAATACCTCCGCCAATACGGGCAAAGAAAGCAATGGCACTAGCGCCGAACGCAAAGCTATTAATTACCACAGGATCACGGAAAATTATGTACAGAACCGAAACACCCAAGAGGCCAAGCCCCGCAACAGACATGCCCATAACCGCGCCAGCTCGAAATGATATTCCCAGCGCCTTGTTCAGACTGGTACGAGCAGCTTCCGTAGTACGAGCGTTTGCTTTGGTGGTAGAAGACATGCCGATATATCCGGCGATGGCTGAGCAGACAGCACCAACCAGGAAGGATATTGCTAATTGATAGCCGCTTACAACAAATAAAATAATAAAGATAATTACAGTAAAAGGAACAAGAGTTTTGTACTGACGGTTCAAAAAAGCCATAGCACCTTCAAAAATAGCCTGTGAAATCTCTTTCATTTTGTCGTTACCTTGATCTTCTTTAAGCACATTAACCATTAGATAAGCAGCAAACAACAGTGCCACAATGCCCGCTATTGGAGCAACATAAACCAATTCCATGTTTGTCCCTCCTCAACTAAATAATGCTCAAAAAATGCCCCAATGTGACCATTGAGGCAACAAAACAACCTACTGTGTCAACTTTACCAGAACCAATGTAACAATCGCGAACACGATTCCCAAACTCATCGTTGCCTTAGCTAATAATTCGTCAATGCCCTTTTTCTTGCCGCCGAATATTGTCTCAGCACCACCGGCTATTGACCCTGACATTCCTGCGCTTTTTCCTGACTGTAGCACCACCGCAGCGATCAGGAGAACTGATAGTATAGCATCAAAGATCATTAATCCAGTAATCACTTCTAACCCCCTCTCCTTCTCGTACGTTTCTATTTTAACAAATAGCTATACACTTGACAATGTTTGCTTACATATTTTTCTTCTTTACCAACTTGTTTATGCATAACCACCCAAAGTTATTACCCACTTACCATAGTATTTCCAAGTAATATGCAGTAAATACCTGCCTTGCCATGGAAATGCATGGTCAAACTTGATTTCAGCCCTTCAAATGTGTTAATATCCGCATTTTTCCGCCAAAATCAGGCTTTCTTTCTTTCTTGGAAATACTATAATAGTTCTATGGCCTTGCTTCGTAATAACTAAGGAGAAGCTGAGCTAATCTTTCTACATAAATAGTTAGGAGGCATTTCATTTTTATGATGCGCTTTATTCGGCGATTCCTCATCGGTCGACCACTCCACAACCAGGAAATGGGCCATGAGAAACTCCCTAAATGGCAAGCATTGGCTACATTCTCGTCTGACGCTCTTTCATCCGTTGCCTATGGGCCGGAACAGGTCATGCTTACCCTTGCAATACCAGGTCTTATTGCCTATGGTTACCTAGGTCCGGTGGCAATAGCCATTCTAATCCTGCTAGCCGTTGTAACCATCTCCTATGTTCAAGTAGCTCGTGCCAACCCCGGTGGCGGTGGCTCCTACTCAGTTGCCATTCAAAACCTGGGTGAATTACCCGCCCTTACCGCCGCAGCGGCCTTATTCGCAGACTATACCCTTACCGTCGCGGTTAGTGTGTCGGCCGGAACAGCCGCTCTCATCTCCGCATTTCCAGAGCTCATTCCTTACGAGGTCCACATTGACCTTTGTGTTTTGTTCTTTGTACTAATGCTGGTTAATCTCAGAGGTGTAAAAGACTCATCTACAACCTTTGTTTACCCTACATACGCCTTCATTTTGGGTATTATTGCCCTCATTGGAGTCGGTATATATCACACTTTAACCAACTCAGCGCCAGTTATCCCTCCCGAATCACTAGCCAAGCAGCAACTGGACTGGTCGCTCTTCTTCCTTTTACTCAGAGCCTTTGCCAATGGCTGCAGTTCCATGACCGGAGTCGAAGCTATTTCAAACGGCGTTCCCATGTTCAAAGAACCGCAGGTTCGCAATGCATCCCTTACCACCTATTGGATGTCCGCTATGCTAGGCATTATGTTTATCGGCATCTCCTTCCTTATTATGCATTTCCATCTCTTGCCGCTGGAAAATGTCACCGCTTTGTCAGTAGTGGCTGAAAATATTTTTGGCCGCGGCTTTATGTATTATTACATTCAAGTTACCACTATGCTGGTGCTGTACCTTGCTGCTAATACCGCCTATAACGGCCTGCCGCCCCTGCTATCCATCCTTGCTAAAGACGGCTACATGCCGCGCTATCTTGGTACCCGCGGCGAACGCCTTAACTTCTCTAATGGCATTATCCTTTTGAGTGTTTTTGCTGCCTTGCTTATTCTTATCTACCAAGGCAACACCGAACACCTAATCTCGCTTTATGCCATTGGTGTTTTCCTATCCTTTACTATTGCCCAAAGCGGCATGGTCGTTCACTGGCTAAAAGAAAAAGAACGCTGGTGGCAAGCGCGGGCAGTTCTTAACGGACTTGGCGCTATCATCACCGGAATAGTCGTACTAATAATCGCTGTAACCAAATTTTTCTACGGCGCCTGGATGGTAATGGTCTTCATCCCGATAGTAATTATGATATTTCGCGCCATCCGCTCCCACTACAACGATATAGCCGAACAGTTATCGCTATCGACAGGCAGTTTCGAAAAAATTCTCGCTCTGCCTAGGGCCACCAATATGGTAGTAGTTCCGATCGCTAGTCCAACCAGAGTTGTAGCCGAAACACTGCGCTATGCTCGTTCTCTTAGCGAAAATGTCATCGCCCTCCATATCGCTACCGACGAAGAAGAAGGCCGAAGAATCGAAGATAAATGGTCAACCTGGAATCCGGGCGTAGAGTTAGTCACCGTATATTCTCCCTATCGCCTAGTTGTCCAACCGGTCTTGGACTTTATCAGCGAACTCGAAATCCATAAATGCAACTACGACTACATTACCGTTATCATTCCTGAATTTGAAACAAAGAAATGGTGGCATATCCTTCTCCACAACCAAACCGGCTGGATACTACGCACCCTCTTGATATTAAGAGAAAACGTCGTAGTAACCACCATTCCCTACCACCTAAAAAAATAGCAAATAAACTAAGAAACGGCCAATCGCGATTGGCCGTTTCTTAGTTTATTTGCATAGAACAAGGCTTGAACCTCCACACCCGCCTTTTCATTGGCCTATTCTATACCTTTTTACCCTCATCAAGAACTTTAATTTCCCCATGCTCTTTCTCGTATTCAGCTATATACGCCTTTACAATCTTTTCCAGTTCTTTATTAACCGTTCTGAAATTGTTATCAGCAATGTATCGAAGTTTTAACATAGTTAATTTATCTGTTCGAAGCGAATATTTGAGTATTTCCAGCGGCAAATCAATCCCTCCATAAAGTCATAATATACTGAGCAGCTAACCAAAGCTCGCGCCCCTGACAACCCTCCGACAGAGCAAGAAGTCATAGAATTGATAATCCGTATGAAAAAACGGAGGGGAATCGCATAGTCCAATAATTGTGTCTTATTTCTAATTGTTAATACTTATTATGTTCTATTAAAACACCCCCCTTTCGGAGTGGTTGTTTTAATAGTCAAAAGACCTCGCTATAACAGCGAGGTCTTTTGATCTTTTTATGGTGCGGGCGAGAGGACTTGAACCTCCACGTCGTGAAACGCCAGATCCTAAGTCTGGTGCGTCTGCCATTCCGCCACGCCCGCATTTGCTTAGTTAATGAATTGGTGACCCACGATGGACTCGAACCATCGACACCCTGATTAAAAGTCAGGTGCTCTGCCAACTGAGCTAGTGGGTCATATTGGCTGGGGCGGCTGGACTCGAACCAACGCATGCGGGAGTCAAAGTCCCGTGCCTTACCGACTTGGCTACGCCCCAGTATTATTGGATATTGGATTATTGGGGTGACTGGAGGGAATCGAACCCTCGAGTAACGGAGCCACAATCCGTCGTGTTAACCACTTCACCACAGCCACCAAAATCAGCAGTCTAACCTGCGACGAAATATATTGTATCATTTCGTCATTTTTATGTCAAGCACATTTTTTTACCAATAAGGTTTAAAATATGCTTTTACTAACAATTTGTATTTGAGACAAAATTCACCAGGTTCGCACCCGGTGAATAAGTGACTAAATGGTGACCCCGGCAGGATTCGAACCTGCGACCTTTTGATTCGTAGTCAAACGCTCTATCCAACTGAGCTACGGAGCCATTTAAAATTGTCCACTCGTTTATTATATCCATTTCACCATCCTATGTCAACAACAAATTAGTGCAAATTTCTTCCATTTATTTGCATTTCTGTCGAAAACCATAATCTGATGATACCTTACGGCCAAGCCCTTCAATCTTGCTGGTTATACAGACGCGGCAATGCCCTGGCGTATCATTAACACAAATCTTGCCTGGATAAAGCGCGTATAGCCGGCGATAATCCCCTTCTGTCACGTTAGGCATTACCACATTCGCACCACTCTTGAGCGCAACTATCCTGCCGTCTTCCCTCAGCGACTCCATCGCCGTGGTCGCCGGAATATTGATATCCGGCAATAGCAGCCTCACCAGCGCCATAACCTTAAGGCTAAGCTCAAACTCGCCCCCAGCGGCATAGCTAAGCGGAGTATCATTGTTTGGGATAAACGGCCCCACCCCGATCATATCTGCATCCAATTCCTTAAAGAACAAAATATCATCAGCCAGCGACTCCAGCGTCTGACCTGGCAATCCGACCAAACAACCGGACCCCACCTCAAATCCTAGTTCCTTTAGATCTCTTAGACACCGCCGTCGGTTATCCCAGCTCATACCAGGGTCCATAGCCTGATAAAGAGCCTTATCAGTCGTCTCAATCCTTAATAGATATCGATCAGCCCCCGCCGTCTTTAACGCCGCATACTCTTCCCGGCTTTTTTCACCAATACTAAGCGTCACCGCCAAATCCAGCGCTTTAATTTTTCTAATAATATCGGTCATTTCATCCATTGTATAGCATTTCGCCTCACCGGACTGCAACACTACCGTCCGATAGCCATATTCCTTGGCTTTCATAGCAAGCTCGACAATCACTTCCGCTGCCAACCGATATCGCTCTATCTTCGTATTATCCCTTCTAAGTCCACAATATAGGCAATTTTGTCCGCATATATTCGAAAACTCAATCAGCCCCCGGAGGTGAACCTCATCCCCCACATAGCGGCAGCGCACCCGGTCAGCGGCAGCATACAAGTCTTCGTTTATCGCCTTCGACTTTAACAATGCAGTTATCTCGTCCTTCGTCAAAACATGTTCATGTTCAGCTCTATCAATAAGCAATTCTAAATCCACGCAGTTTGCCCCCATATCTATAATTCGTCAAAATTATAATATAGCCTTGAGCAGCAAACTGCCGCCCAAGGCTCCAAAGAAACTGTTACCATTTACGACTGGACCCGCCGCCGCCGCCTGACCCGCCGCCAAAACCTCCGCCTCCGCTTCCACCGCCGCCACGCCTAAGCAGCGACAACAGCATCAGCGTAAACATTCCGCCAAAAAACAGCCAGTCAACAGCAACCAATCCAACCGCGCCTGCGGCAAGCGCAATTTGCGCCCACCAAGGAAGATTATTCCACCACGAGCCTGAGCTTGCAGCTGACTTTTTAACTGGCTTAGCATCTGTTTTCAGTTCCAGATTGTATTCCTTGGCCACTTCGGTTGCCACAGCCATATACCCGTTCAATATCCCTTGACTATACGCCCCTTTTTGGAAGTATGGGAGCATATACTCGTCCTGGATTCGCCCAGTCTTGGCATCTGGTAGTCTCCCTTCCAGACCGTAGCCCACTTCAATACGGGACTGGCGATCCGCTACCGCCACCAGTATGACAACTCCGTTATTAAGCTCTTTGTTGCCGACACCCCATTGGCGCAAGACTTCTAATGCATATTCCTCAACAGCATTGCCTGAAGTCGTATTGACCGTCACTACCACCACTTGGGCCTTGGTTTTGGCATCAAGTTGACTGCCGATACTATTGATTCGGTTCTTTGTTTCAGCATCAACAACCCCGGCATTATCCTGAATATAGATGCTGCTTGTCGGCCGCGGCGGCACCTCCGGCTGGGCTTGCGCCACCGCACCAAATGCCCAGTAGACCACCAGCGCAAGGCAAACCAGCCATTTTTTCATGCCTGCTCCCTCGCTTTAGCCATATTAGAATTCCACTTTAGGAGCTTGCTTAGCCCCTTCTTCAGCTTTAAAATACTCCTTCGGACCAAAACCAAGCATATTAGCATAAATATTAGTTGGAAAAGACTTTATCTTGGTATTGTATACCTGTACAGATTCATTATAATCTTTCCTGGCCACCGCTATCCGGTTTTCAGTTCCACTAAGTTCATCCATCAATGTCTTAAACTGCTGATCTGCTTTGAGGTTAGGATAGTTTTCTGCAATCACCAGCAACCTTGATAGCGCGCCACTCAATTCATTATCTGCTTGAGCTTTAGCTTGCGGCCCCTGTGCCCCGGACAATTTTGCCCTTGCATCAGCCACAGCTTGAATCGCTTTTTGTTCATGGGCGGCGTATCCCTTAACTGTTGATACTAAATTAGGAATCAAATCAGCTCTGCGCTGAAGCTGGTTCTCCACCTGACTCCACTTTCCGTTGATGCCTTCATTCAGCGTTACCAATCCATTGTAGCCGCTAACCGCCATCACCACCAAGACAACAACAACTACTCCTGCTATAATCCAGCCTTTCAAATAAATACACCTCCCAATGAATTAGCCATAATTAGTATTAACCCATTATATTATACCATATTAGCGAAAGTCCCCAAAAAAGTTTCAAGCCTTCCTAAGTTACATCTACTCCCCCGCTCTCACGCTTATGTCCGAGACGACATATCATAATAATGAATAACTATGGAAGGAGAATTAATTGATGCACTTCCAGTTTAACGAGCTACAGTCCCTATGTTGTGATAAATGCAACAAGCAGCACGACGAATTTGACGCGAGCCACGAATTCGCCGAAAGCCACGAACACCACCAAGAATGTGACAAGTGTCACGAACATGAAATTGAAAAAATTGCTATTTGCGCCAAGAATCTTAAGAGCACTATCAGTGAAGTGCTGGAGTGTCAAAAGGCGCACCCCAGCTTCAAACTTCTATTCCCGATACTTACTTCTATTGTACTTCAGGAAGTAGAAGAAATTGAAAGCCTCTTAAAAAGCAGGCACTTCGGTTTAAAAGAAATCAAAGAAGAAGTTCGCTCCATTGAAGACGCTGTCCATGACCCCAAATTCGGTTTAAAAGAAATCAAAAATGAAGTCCGTTCCATCGAAAATTCCATCCACAACCCAAAATTTGGCCTAAAGGAGATCAAAGAAGAAGTCCGCTCAATCGAAGACACTGTCCATGACCCCAGATTCGGTTTAAAAGAAATCAAAAAAGAAGTTCGCTCCATTGAAGACACTGTCCATGACCCCAGATTCGGTTTAAAAGAAATCAAAAAAGAAGTCCGTTCCATCGAAGACACTGTTCATGACCCCAAATTCGGTTTAAAGGAAATCAAAAATGAAGTCCGTTCCATCGAAAACTCAATCCACGACCCTAAATTCGGTTTAAAAGAAATCAAAAAAGAAGTCCACAATATTGAAGACACTATTCGCGACCCCAGATTCGGTTTAAAAGAAATCAAAGAAGAAGTTCGTTCCATCGAAGACACTGTCCGCGACCCCAAATTCGGCTTAAAAGAAATCAAAGAAGAAGTCCACAATATTGAAGACACTGTCCGCGACCCCAGATTTGGTTTAAAAGAAATTAAAAATGAAGTCCGTTCCATCGAAAACTCAATCCACGACCCTAAATTCGGTTTAAAAGAAATCAAAAAAGAAGTCCACAATATTGAAGACGCTGTTCATGACCCTAGATTTGGTTTAAAAGAAATCAAAAAAGAAATCCACGATATCGAAGACGCTGTCCATGACCCTAAATTCGGTTTAAAAGAAATCAAAGAAGAAGTCCACAATATTGAAGACGCTGTCACTAATCCCCGCTTCGGTTTAAAAGAGATTAAAAATGAAATCCGTTCCATCGAAAATCAAGTCAGCCTCATCAACAACACTGTCAACAATCCGCTAATCGGTCTAAACGAAATTAAAAATGAAGTCCGTTCCATCGAAAACGAGGTTATCCTCATCAATAACTCGGTTAACAATCCTAGCTTCGGCTTAAATGAAATTAAAAACGAAGTCCGTTCTATCGAGAATTCCATCCACAACCCTAAATTCGGTTTAAAAGAAATCAAAAAAGAAGTCCACGATATCGAAGACGCTGTCCATGACCCTAAATTCGGCTTAAAAGAAATTAAAAAAGAAGTCCGCTTCATCGAAGACACTGTCACCAATCCCCGCTTCGGCTTAAAAGAAATCAAAAAAGAAGTCCGTTTTATTGAAAATCAGGTCAGCCTCATCAACAACACCGTCAATAACAGCGTCATCGGCCTTGGCGAAATCAAGAACGAAATCCGCTTCATCGAAAACGAAGTCATTTTTATCAGCAACACCATTACCAACCCCTTCAGCGGTCTCAATGAAATCAAAAATGAAGTTCGCCTCATCGAAAATGAAGTACTATTCATCAGTAATGAAGTTGTTTTTATTAATCAAGTTATCAACGATATTACAAACGGAGCTATTATTTTAAACGACATCCTCAACAACCCATTAATCGGCTTGAATGAAATTAAAAATGAAGTCCGCTTCATCGAAAACGAAGTTATCCTTATCAATAATTCGGTTAACAATCCGAATTTTGGTCTAAACGAAATCAAAAACGAAATTCACCTCATCGAAAACGAAGTCATCAACATCAATAACACTATCAATAATGGTGTCATCGGACTCGCCGACATCAAGAATGAAATTCGCCTTATCGAAAACGAAGTTATCAAGATTAACACCTCGGTTAACAATCCTGTATTCGGCTTAAACGAAATCAAGAACGAGATCCACTTAATCGAAAACGAAGTCATTAACATCAACAACACCATCAACAACAGCGTCATCGGACTCGCCGACATCAAGAATGAAATCCGTCTCATCGAAAACGAAGTTATCAAGATTAACACCTCGGTTAACAGTCCTGTATTTGGTCTTAATGAGATTAAGAACGAAATTCACTTAATCGAAAACGAAGTCATCAACATCAACAACACCATCAACAACGGTGTTATTGGACTCGGCGACATCAAGAATGAAATTCGCCTTATCGAAAATGAAGTTATCAAAATTAACACCTCGGTTAACAGTCCTGTATTTGGCCTTAACGAGATTAAGAACGAAATTCACTTAATTGAAAACGAAGTCATCAACATTAACAATACTATCAATAACGGCACATTCGGTTTTGGCGAAATCAAGAATGAAATCCGCCTCATCGAAAATGAAGTTATCAAGATTAACACCTCGGTTAACAGTCCTGTATTTGGCCTTAACGAGATCAAGAACGAAATCCACCTCATCGAGAACGAAGTCATCAACATCAACAACACCATCAACAACGGTGTCATCGGACTCGGCGACATCAAGAATGAAATCCGTCTCATCGAAAATGAAGTTATCAAAATTAACACCTCGGTTAACAGTCCTGTATTTGGCCTTAACGAGATTAAGAACGAAATTCACTTAATTGAAAACGAAGTCATCAACATTAACAATACTATCAATAACGGCACATTCGGTTTTGGCGAAATCAAGAATGAAATCCGCCTCATCGAAAATGAAGTTATCAAGATTAACACCTCGGTTAACAGTCCTGTATTTGGCCTTAACGAGATCAAGAACGAAATCCACCTCATCGAGAACGAAGTCATCAACATCAACAACACCATCAACAACGGTGTCATCGGACTCGGCGACATCAAGAATGAAATCCGTCTCATCGAAAATGAAGTTATCAAAATTAACACCTCGGTTAATAGTCCTGTATTTGGCCTTAACGAAATCAAGAATGAAATTCACTTAATCGAAAACGAAGTCATTAACATTAACAACACTATCAATAACGGCACATTCGGTTTTGGTGAAATTAAGAATGAAATTCGCCTCATCGAGAATGAAGTTATCAAGATTAACACCTCGGTTAACAGTCCTGTATTTGGTCTTAATGAGATTAAGAACGAAATTCACTTAATCGAAAACGAAGTCATCAACATCAACAACACCATCAACAACGGTGTTATTGGACTCGGCGACATCAAGAATGAAATCCGCCTCATCGAGAACGAAGTTATCAAGATTAACACCTCGGTTAACAGTCCTGTATTCGGCTTAAACGAAATTAAGAACGAAATCCACTTAATCGAAAACGAAGTCATCAACATCAACAACACTATCAATAACAGTGTCATTGGACTCGGCGACATCAAGAATGAAATCCGCCTTATTGAAAATGAAGTTATCAGGATTAATACCTCGGTTAACAGTCCTGTCTTCGGCTTAAACGAAATCAAAAACGAGATTCACTTAATCGAAAACGAAGTCATCAACATTAACAACACCCTTAATAACGGCACATTCGGCTTTGGCGAAATCAAAAATGAAATTCGCCTCATCGAAAATGAAGTTATCAGGATTAATACCTCGGTTAACAGTCCTGTCTTCGGCTTAAACGAAATCAAAAACGAGATTCATTTAATCGAAAACGAAGTCATCAACATCAATAACACTATCAACAACGGCGTCATCGGACTCGGCGACATCAAAAATGAAATCCGCCTTATCGAAAACGAAGTTATCAGGATTAACACCTCGGTTAACAGTCCTGTCTTCGGCTTAAACGAAATTAAGAACGAGATTCATTTAATTGAGAACGAAGTCATCAACATCAATAACACTATCAATAATGGTGTCATCGGACTCGGCGACATCAAGAATGAAATCCGCCTCATCGAGAACGAAGTTATCAAGATTAACACCTCGGTTAACAGTCCTGTATTCGGCTTAAACGAAATCAAAAACGAAATTCACCTCATCGAGAACGAAGTCATCAATATCAATAATACTATCAATAACGGCACATTCGGTTTTGGCGAAATTAAGAATGAAATTCGCCTCATCGAGAACGAAGTCATTAACATTAATACCTCGGTTAACAGCCCAATATTTGGCCTTAACGAAATCAAGAACGAAATCCACTTAATCGAAAACGAAGTCATCAATATTAACAACGCTATCACCAACTTTGATCTCGGTGACATCAAGAATCAGGTTATCCTCATTAATAACTCGGTTAACAGTCCTGTATTCGGCTTAAACGAAATCAAAAATGAAATCCACTTAATTGAAAACGAAGTCATCAATATTAACAACGCTATTACCAACTTTGATCTCGGTGACATCAAGAATCAGGTTATCCTCATTAATAATTCGGTTAATAGCCCAATATTCGGCTTAAACGAAATTAAAAACGAGATCCACTTAATCGAAAATGAAGTCATCAACATCAACAACACCATCAATAACGGCACATTCGGCTTTGGCGAAATTAAAAATGAAATTCGCCTTATCGAGAATGAAGTTATTAACATTAACACTTCGGTTAACAGTCCTGTATTCGGCTTAAACGAAATCAAGAACGAAATCCACTTAATCGAAAACGAAGTCATCAATATCAATAACACTATCAATAATGGTGTCATCGGACTCGGCGACATCAAAAATGAAATCCGCCTTATCGAAAACGAAGTTATCAACATTAACACCTCGGTTAACAGTCCTGTCTTCGGCTTAAACGAAATCAAAAATGAAATCCACTTAATCGAGAACGAAGTCATCAACATCAATAACACTATCAATAATGGTGTCATTGGACTCGGCGACATCAAGAACGAAATTCGCCTCATCGAAAATGAAGTCATCAACATTAACACCTCGGTTAACAGTCCTGTCTTCGGCTTAAACGAAATCAAAAACGAAATCCACTTAATCGAGAACGAAGTCATCAACATCAATAACACTATCAATAATGGTGTCATTGGACTCGGCGACATCAAGAACGAAATCCGCCTCATCGAAAATGAAGTCATTAACATTAACACCTCGGTTAACAGCCCGTTCTTCGGCTTAAACGAAATCAAAAACGAAATAATCCTTATCAACAGTTCGGTTAACAGTCCTATCTTCGGCCTCAACGAAATCAAAAATGAAATCCGTCTCATCGAAAATGAAGTCATCAACATCAATAACTTTATAGTCACATCTAATTTCCTCAACGAAGTAATCCTTACCAATATTATTTTAAACAACATCCTAAATAATGTCATCATTATCAATAACACATTAAACCTCACAGTCCTACTGGACATCCAAAATGAACTCTTCCTCATCAACAACTCGGTTAACAGTCCTGACTTCGGCTTAAACGAAATTAAGAATGAAATCCGCTTAATCGAAAACGAAGTCATCAACATCAACAATACCGTTAATAACAGCGTCATCGGCCTAGCCGAAATTAAAAATGAAATCCGCTTGCTGGAGCAAGCTGCCCTCCGCACTAGCGCCAACGTTACCAGCGGACCAATATTCACCGATCCCCAAAGTGCCTTGCTCTTAGTAAAGGTCTTGAACACTACCACAAGCAACCGGACCGTTACAGTAAAAGTATTTAGACTTGACACTGTGCCGGCTAGTCAAATATGGAATCGATTTTTAACAATCCCTGCCCTTTCTGCCAACGAGTTTAATAATATCGACTTGGGTTCAGGAGGAAATACAGTAGAAGAATTTGACATTGAAATCTTCAATATGGCACCAGGACTCTACCCTGCCGCAATTCAGTCATCAGGAACCGGCTTCCAAACAAGAATTACCGGCACCGAATTAAAAACCGTTGATTTTTACCCCATACTCGGCAACGGAATTGATCCCTAACAGCCTACACCCGCCCACTAGGGCGGGTGTTCCTTTGCCCTGCACCTTTATTCCCCTGCCATCATACAATACCCTATACCAGCCAGCGAGGTGATTTTACCTGTGCCAAAAGCCACCGGACCCGAATCAGTCTGCCTGGAACTCTTCAATCACCACAATCTTACCGGCCTCCTAAACGCTGCTGCACATAACGGTTGGCAGCCGGTTTGGTTTAAGTTTGAAGAACTATACCAGCACCACCCTTTTTCAAATAACGAAGAAAAAAATGTATTTGTTGACCTATTTATGACCGCTTGCCTGTCGGCCATCAGCGCGACAAATGACGGCTCTGTTCTCTGGGATCTTATTGATAAGTGGTCAAATCGCCGGAAAATTCCTGACCGCAGCGCTGCCCTACCTGCCGATGAACAGATATCTGCACTGTATTTCTGTCTCCGCCTCCGCGATAAACTGCGTGATTATTTTTTCCATGCCCCATTAGACGATATCACCGAGCCCCACCAAAAACTAGCCCTTACCCTGTGGCCGCAAATATTTCTCAATACCTTCTCTCCCCTCCACCTTCTCTGGGACAAAAAAGACGCTGCCATAAGCAATTTCACAGTCGCCGACTGGCAAACTAAAGGCTACCCCGGCCTCTTAGCTGCCAGCATGTACTATCCGCTGGATGCCGACAACTTCAATATTAACAGTGAAGATTTATTTGCCGCCAAACTTCCGCTCTTCGCCAAAACTCTCCTAATGCGCTGGATGTTGAATATTCCCTACTTCAACGGCGAAATGAAACACCGTGATAAATTAGTCCGCTATGTCCCGGAACTCTGCCGCGCCCTGGCCAAACACCCTGAGATTCTCACCCAAGTCTATTTTGTCGGTTTTGTTCAGGAGGCCATGACCGGCTTTTGGCGCTCTTCTTACATCGGCGGCAATAACGTCCAGGCCCTGTCCGCCTTTGGCGACTTTATTTCCAACACCATCAACAGTTTCTGTCCGCTGCCGCCTCCCGAAAAGCGCAGCCGTCAGCCTAATGACAAAATTCGTGTCGGCTACATATCACGCAACCTCTACCGCCAAGCGGTCAGCTATTACATGATCAACCGGGTACTTCACCACAATCGGAACAACTTCGAACTATTCATCTTCTCCCTCGGCGAATATAAGGATCACTTCAGCGAGCTTTATGAACAAAACAGCGCCCATTATCAAAAGTTCACCAATCTTCAGGATTTTTCATCCATTATTAACGCCATCCGCCAAAGTAATCTTGACCTCCTTATTTTCACCGACATCGGCATGGATGTTATCACTTACACCCTGGCCGGTCTCCGTCTGGCCCCCATCCAGTGTGCTATGGTGGGCCACGGCACCACCACCGGCTTGCCGACAATTGACTACTATATTTCCGGTGATTTTGAAGCTCCCTCCGCCCAAAACCAGTACAGGGAAAAACTCATCCGCCTGCCTAACCTGGGAGCTGCCCAATACCTCCCTGACAGCCCTATCCCAACCATCAGCCGTGCCGACCTCGGCATCCCTGACGATGCTGTCCTTTTTATCTCCTGCGCCAACGGCATCAAGCACCGCGCCGAACGCGAACAACTTTACGTCGAAATTCTCTGTCAGGCCCCCAACGCCTGGGTACTTATCAAACCCTTCACCACCCCGGATGGCCTTGATGGCCGCTTGGCGAAGCGAATCAAAGCCTTGGCGGCTGAAAAAGGGGTTGCTGACCGTCTTTTAATTCTGCCGTCTATCAGTCACTATCGCAGCGTTCTCGGGCTGCTGTCCATCGCTGACATTCAGCTCGACACCTACCCCTACGGCGGCTGGACCACCAATCTGGAAGCCCTCTACTCCGGCTTGCCGATAGTCACCCAAGAAGGCGAACTGTCCCGTAGCCGCTGGGGAGGAGGAATGCTCAGAGCTTTGGGCATCAATGAGGGCATCGCCGCTAATGAAGACGAATTTGTCGCCTGGGCGGTCAAATTCGCCCAGGACCCGGACCTGCGCTGGCGGCTGTCACGGCAAATCAAAGCCAATGTCGAACAGGTCCTGTTTAACGGCCCCGCCGCCCAGCCCGCCTTTGAGCAGGCACTTCTGAACATTATAGCCGAATCGAACGGACTGCCAGTTCAATCGGCAGCTCAATCAATAAATGACAAACCAGCCAACAAAAATCAGTTAAAACGCCTTGGCCGTTTATCCATTGTCCTTCCGGAATACATCACTATCGCCACCTCGATCGCCCCTAGAAGCTACAGCGACCAGCAAGCTGCCCTTTCCACCTGGCAAAAAGCCGGCTTCCACCTCATCTCCATCAACACCGCCGCTGAAATCCCCACCCTCCAGCCAAATTTCCCTGACATCGAATTTATTGCCGCCCCCCGTGATGCCAGCCCAACCTACCAAAAACCCTATATCTATTTCGACGATATATTGACCTGCCTCGCCAACACTGGCTCGCGCACCGTCGGCATCATCAACTCTGATCTCCGGCTTATAAATCCCGAACTCTATGACTTGGTCAAAAATGAAACAACTCCTTCACTACTCTTCGGCTCCCGTTTGGACGCCGCTACCCCGGATCGACGCGAAGGCAAACTATATTTTCAAGGCTTTGACTACTTCTTCTTTCACCGCGACCTTCTTCAGGACTTTCCCCCCGAAAACTTTTGCCTCGGTCTGCCCTGGTGGGATTTCTGGGCTGCCCTCATTCCTCTAAAAAACCACCGCCAGGTAAAAAGGGTGGTCACTCCGGCAACGCTGCATATCACTCACTCAGCTTCCTGGAATAAACCTAGCTGGGAAAATTTAGGGATGGAAATCGCCAAACATTTTCCCCCGCCCTTCCAGCTTTCACCTGATAACCTGTTGAACTATCTCCAGCACCTGGCCCTACAGATAAACCTTGAACCGCAGGATATCCTAATTTAAACCCCGCGAGGTGCCGTCAATGAGCTTGGCATTATATGAAAACGTCAACACAACTTCCTTTCCCCGCCACTGCCTCTTAAAATACATAACCCAGCCTTTTGACAAAGCCGCCGAATATCACTGGCACCAAAACCTATGGCAAGTTCCCCTCTTAGCTGAAGAACTGGGCAACTTTGGCTATAATGTAGATGTTATCAACTGGAATGACGACAATGTCACCCTCAATAAACAATACGATCTGGTCATCGACATATCACCCCATAACCGCCAAATCTACCAAAAGCATCTAAGTCCAGCCTGCCGCCACATTCTTTTCGCTACCGGCTCCGCCCCTGCCTGGCAACGCCTTCAGGAAAGCAATCGTCTGGAAGACCTTTATCGCCGCCGCGGCATTCGCCTGGAGCCAAAAACTCCTCCCGCATACGACTACCCGTCACCCCATTGCTTTGATGGCTTTTTCCTTTTCGGCAACCGGCATACCCTTACTACCTTTGGTCCGGTTAATACTGACAAGGTTGCCTTTATTACCAATACCGGCTACCTTCTGCCCCCACCAACAGACTTTAGCCAAAAATCACCGCGAAACTTTCTCTTTTTAGCCAGCCGTAACCAAATTCTTAAAGGTCTCGACCTCCTTCTGGAAGTATTCTCTGCCAACCATGATATTACACTTTACATCTGCAGCCTCTTTGCTCAAGAACCAGAGTTTTGTCAAGTCTATGCCAAGGAACTCTTTCAGCATCCAAACATCAAACCAATCGGCTTCCTCGACCTTTATGGCAGTCACTTTCAGGAGCTTGTCCAAAAATGCGCCTATGTCATTGCCCCCTCCTGCTCTGAAGGCATTTCCGGCAGCGTACTTTCCGCAATGTCTGCTGGGCTTATTCCCCTCATCAGTCGCGAGTGCGGCCTGGAGAAGTGCGATGCCCACATATTCGATAACTGCAGCATCAACACCATCGCTGAAACGGTAGCGGACTTTTCCTGCAAAGATCCTAACTGGATACGTGCCGAAACCTTCCGCGCTCTGGACACTATTCACCGGCGTTACAGTCCTTGCGCTTATCTTCTTTCTATTCGGGCTGCGCTGGAAAAACTACTTGGCCCGCCCTCAAGCCAAGACCATCTCGTATTATCCCATTCTATGAAAAAAAGGAGTGCTTTTATGATCGCCACTACCCGCGTCGGCATCCCGCTAACTGGCGGAAAATATTGGCATGGCGGCGTATCATACATTGAGACACTGGTAAAATCGGTAACCGCCCTGCCCAAAAGCGAACGCCCCGAACTGTACCTAGTAATTTCCGACCATACTCTTCCCCACTTTGAATGTTACCAGCCATTCCTATCCCACTTCGACGGTATCATCATGCTCTCTCCGAACCCACCCGCCGGCGATCTCGTAGACAAATTAGGTAAAGCTCCGGTCTGGTGTCATAACTTTAATGAACTTTTTGCGATTATCGATTTTTACTATCCGGTCAACAGCGACGTTTTGCCATATCCCCAAGCCGCCTCCTGGATTCCCGACTTTCAGCACAAAGCTCTGCCGGAATTCTTCTCCGAATACGAGCATAATTCCCGAGAAGACCAGTTTCAAAAAGTCGCTGCCGAAGCCCAACTTGTCATTTTTAACAGCCATGACGCTGAAGCCGATTTTAAAAAATATTATCCTGCTTCAAAAGCAGTCACCAAAATTCTTCCTGCTGCTATTTACCCGGAGGAAGACTGGTATACCGCCGATCCCTCCGCCATACAGGCCAAGTACAACCTCCCCCCGCGTTTTGTCCTTTGTTCTAACCAATTCTGGATCCACAAAAACCACCTCACCCTCTTTCGTGCCGCCGCACTTATTAAGAGCGCAGGCCAGGCCATCCACATCGTCTGTACCGGTCCAACCGATGATTACCGTGCTCCCGCCTACTTTACTTATCTGCAAAACGAAATTACCAGAATGAAGCTCGATGACTCAATCACCGTCCTTGGACTCATTCCCCGCTCCGATCAGCTTCAATTACTTAGGCGTTGTATGTTCGTTGTCCAGCCCTCACTTTTTGAAGGACTAAGCCTAATTGTTCAGGAATGCCGAGCCTTCGGCAAGCCACTCCTCCTCAGCGACCTGGATATCCACAAGGAATACCAATATGGAACGCTTTTTAACCGCCTAAGCCCGGAAGACTTGGCAGCCAGAATGGTAAACTTACTATCAGACTGCTGCCCTGGCCCGGACACGGCAGCAGAAATAACAGCAAAGAACTGCGCCATGGAACTAGTCCACACTTGTGGGCGGCAATTTTCCTCCATCATCTTAGACCACCTTTGCAGTATCAAACCACCACCTTCTCCAAAGCCAGCCCATCCCCCGGTAGCCATTGTCACTTCGCTGTCTTTAGACAACATTACCAACGAACAGCTGGCCATAAAAAGCTGGCAACAAGCCGGGTTTAAAGTCATTGCCATGAATACCGCTGACGATATTGCACGTCTTTCCCCACTATTTCCTGATATCGAATTTATCCCGGCTTCACGTGACGCTTCAGCCCGTTATGGCAAACCATACATCTATTTCCGCGATCTTGTAGACTGCTGCGTCAATCTGCCCTCTGCAATCTCCGGCATTGCCAAAGCCGATATAATCCTTCCCCCGGAACTAATGCCATTTGTGGCCCAAGAAGGACAGGGCTCCATCATTTTCGGCTCACGTTTAGACACCGATTCAGCCGATTTAGCCACCGGCGATGAGCATAGTGGCGGTTTCGACTACATCTTTTTTGACAAAAGCGTAGCGAACTATTATCCCCGGGAAAGCTTTTGCCTCGGACTATACTGGTGGGATTACTGGGCAGTATTAATGCCCATCGCCGCCGGAGTAACCGCCAAACGCTTGGAGCTTCCTATCGCCAAACATGTCAGGCATCAAACCAGCCCCAACCTTGAGCTCTGGCGAAAATTAGGACTTGAGTTAGCCCGTTACGCCGAAACAGACTACGCCGTCACCCCAGATACTCTGGCCAACTATCAAAAACTCCTCTTTCAAACCATTAAAGATAACTCCACCGCCGTCAGTCTTCCTTCATCTTAAATACATACTCCACCGGCTGGTGGCAAGCTCCGGGAACAAACCCGCTGAAACGCTCAACATCAATCCGCTGCCCCTGATCAAAAAGTGCAGACAACATTTTCAAATCATACCCCAGGGCTCCATCAAATCGGTTGGCACACTTCGTCTGCACTACATTCACCGGCACCGAGAAAGCCAGCGTCCGTTCAGGGCACAGAAGCAGAGGCCGATCAGGCAGCAGCCGCCACGAGTTCGCTGCCAGCAGCCCTTCGAGCTCATTAGGGCCATTAAAACTAAGCTCACCCAGAACCTTCCAGATGTCTCCCGACCGATAACAAGAACTGGAAATTTCTAATGGATATGCAAAATCTAGCACCGCCACCGGCCATTCATAAATAAAAAAACCATCACCTAAAGTAATTAAATCAGGCAACGGCTGACGGCAGTTAAGTGGATAACAATATACAGTATTTTGCCCTAATCTTAGTGACACTCCTACAGCCTGTGGATAAGACTCCAACAACTTCTTGAGCTGACCTGTCGAAAAATCCCCAACAAACAAAGTGTCATCCACCAGAAAGATAATATCCGAACTTCGCCGCAAAATCTCCTTAACTTGTGCGCAAAAATCAGTTTCCTCAAGAAACGCAACTGTCCGATAGCTCGCCTTTACTTCCTGATATTGGCGGTTATTATCATTATCGGAACATGTGAAAATCACTATTACCTCAATATCATCGACATCACGGCAATGAAGCAGCAACGATGACAATAAGCCCTCCAGCTGCAACGCCCGATCCTTACTGAATATAAGCACAGTCATTTTACCCTTTCCTCCTTTACGTATCACTATAATCGACAATACCGGCAAGAAAGAATTGTCAACATTTCCAAGTTATGAAGTCAGGCAATATTGTACAAAATAATGCTGAGGGGTTGATACCACGAGCGAAAGCTTCGCGCACCTTTCGCCCGTTTGCCTGGAGTTTCCGTTTATAACGGCTCTCCGGACTATCAATCCCGCGGTTTAATGCCAACTAGCAGCCAACGCGCTCACCACTTATATAAAATTTATGCTTACAATCAACAATATATTATTGGAGGTGCCTGATGGACGACGCCCCACGGAATGAAAACTTAACGTCACAAGACAGCGCCGATTCCAACATTTACACTGACCCGTCTATCATAGCTAAAATTGCCCGGCTTGAACAATATGGCATAAGACCAGCTATCACGGTATACAAAGAAGCCGGCGAATTAGCTGAATCTTAGCTGTCTCTCTAAACAAGTAAGCTTGCACCAATATATCAACACTTTGGTGCAAGCTTACTTGTTTATTAGCCATGTTTGTAGGAAATATGTTACAATATAAAAAATACCACTTCACAGGAGGTTAAATAACAAATGGCCAAGCTTCTGCGTTTGACTCTGGCATTACTAGTATTCTCCCTGGCAAACATCTCATTATCTCAGGTGCAAGCTGCGCCAAGTGGCGATCCTGCAAATCCGGTAACCGTCAACATTGAAGTTAAAGTTGATAACCCCGCTAACTTTTGGGACTTAACCTATTTAACAAAAGATTCTATTCTGTCAAAAGCTACCACTATTAAAGTTTCGTGGGATGCAAAAAGTGATAAAGGCAAGACCTCCGGCAGTGAAATCGCGGTCACCAAAGGCCAAACTGCTGGCAAAGTCGCTATCCGCACCGTGAAAGGTTCCCTTGTCAATTACCAGGTTACTGTAATCGGAACCAATAATACCGTATTAGCTACTTTAAGCATGAATGTTCGTGATAGCAAGAACCAAACTAAAACTGTAACAATCTCACCGCCTGAAACAATCTTCCCTAACATCAATTATGGCAATACTACTTCGTCCTATAGTCAGTATACAAGTTCATAACAACTATAACATTATAAAGCGGCTAAAACTCTTAAATATTCAAGAGCTTTAGCCGCTTTTGTATTACTTGACCACACTGTGGCGGTTACGTTTTTTTTACAGCAGTCAACCTTGCCGCCAAAGCATTCAAATCAGCACCCTTTAAGGCACCCTCCAGTAAATCCGGCAACAATGCCGGTGTGCAGGCAAAGCAGGTAATGCCGATCTTGGCAAGTTTACGGGCTAATGTTTCATTATAGCAGGGCGTTCCTTTATCCGAGAGAGCTAAAAGGCAAATTGCTTTGACCCCAGACTTATGCATCTCCTCCATTCGCCGTACCATGGCTGCTTCATTGCCGCCTTCGAAAAGGTCAGTCAGTAAAATAAACATTGTTTTGGCAGGCTCAGTAATAAACTGTTGGCAGTAGGCTATCGATTTGTTGATGTCGGTTCCACCGCCAAGTTGGATGCCAAAAAGCATATCGACCGGATCACTATCATATTGCTCAGATAGATCGATAACTTCGGTATCAAAGGCTACTATGCGGGTATTTAAGGCTGGCAGACTGGCCAGGATTGATCCGATAACAGAGCCATAGATAATGGAATCAGCCATTGAACCACTTTGATCCATATCCAAAATAATATTCCAGTTATTTGTTCTTTTAGCACGATCAAAGAAGTATACTCGTTCCGGAATAATTTTTTTTAAAGTCGGATTATAGTTCTTGATGTTTTTGTTAATAGTATATTTCCAGTCAATGCTGACCACATTTGGAATTGGAGAATGGCGGCGCTTGTTTAAAGCGCCGCTGACAGCGCGTTGAATATTGGTTTCCAACCGTTTTTTTATTTCCTCGACAACTGATTTCACAATCTGCCTGGCGGTCTCTTTTGTTCTTTCCGGGATTTTGCCGCGAAGAGACATCAAAGTTGCAACCAATTCAATACTTGGTTGGACGGTTTTTAAAACTTCAGGTTCAAAGAGAAGTTGTTTCAACCCTTTGCGTTCAATCGCATCTGTTTGGATAACCGACACTACGTCTTCCGTAAAATAAGTTCGTATGTCTGCCAGCCACTTGGCAAGTTTAGGAGCCGAAGGTCCTTTACCCGCCGCTCTGCGGCCACCGCCTTGCTGAGTGTCCTCTTGTTCCGGCGTAGAATTGTCATAGATTGCAGCCAACGCTTCATCCATCACTAATTCATCAGAATTAAGGATAAATCGCTCGCCTGCCAAATCTTCAAGTTTCTGGCTACCTGGTTCACCCAGAATAAGGCGCCAGCGTTTCAATTGTTCACTATCAGCCATAGTCATATATCTCCAAAATCAAAATCATTTAGTTCAGCAACGGTTTGTTCCTCTTCCGGGCTTAAAGCTTCGTTCAAATGCTCGCTAACCTGATTGTGATTAATCCCCCATATTTCTGCAAGATTTTCACAGATATTACGCTTTTCCACCAGGCTGAATTCACCAAAAGCTCTCCGTAAAAACACCAACGCCCGTTTAAATTGCTCATTGTCTAGGGAAGCCACATATTCAGCAATATATTGCCATAACGGCATACGGGTCAGCAGGGCATATCGATTACGCATCGACAATCCTTCAAACCATCCGGCCCCGAGGTCCGCTTCAATTCCGGGTGAAAGCCTGCGCGCTACTTCTTGTGATAGCTCCTCATTACTCACCCGATTTCTTTCCAGCAATATTGCACAGGCAAAACCGGATAGTTTTGGATTTCTATCATCACATTCCGCCAATTGCGCTAGTGTATTTAACCAAAGTTCTTCATCAACTATTGTGTAGTGTTCCAAAGCAACGGCGTTTAACCTATGAATCGCTGACGCTATTGACGCAGCCGCATTATTGTCGCAATAAGAAGCATTAAGTAATAGCAGGGTACCTCTGAGAAACAACTGCTCCAGCAGCGGTATGAGATGAGAGGAATCAAATTTTCTAATATCGCCATAACTGATAACTACAGACAGATCAAAAACAGCTTGCGCAATCTCCTCTAAAGCCCCTGTATCGACCGCCAGTTTTTGCAGTACACTTCTGGCGTATTCCATAGATTCCGGCATACCGCATTCACAGGCTGCACGGATTATAGCCGCAGCATCAGCAATTGCACTGCTATTGTCCAAACGCTCTTTAAAGGCATAGGCTGTTGCTAATTCAATAGTTTCGCCCATCAAGGTCGCTTCAACCAATTGAATTTCTGCTTCCGGCGTCCATTGCAAAACCCACTCTTCATACCACAATGCCGCTTCTTTATTACTTTTTTTCTTTTGGAAACAAACGTTAAGAATTTTAAGCCTATTAAGGAAAAAAGACCGATTTAGATCCAGATAAGCAGCTTCTTTTGACTTAACCCGTCTGTTTTCACGCAGGTCAAGCTCTAAATCGGCAGCAATTGCACTGCGATATTTATCTAGTTTGAGCCGTTTCAATTCACGATAAAAATCGTCCTGAATAGATGTTCGGCTAACCCCCTCCGGCAGTCGGCCAATGGCTGTTCCAACCTCGGTAGCAACTATTGCTTGGGCTATGCCTGACAGCTCACCGTGTCCTAAACAAGTAATTGCAGCGTCGCGCAAATCTTGCAGCGCTGGAACACTATCGCTATGAAGCCCCGCGAGTGCATTAGCAAGACGCACTCCTTCAATAACCTCTGCCGCCGACCGCGGTGTGCCGCTGTCGCGCAAATACCTGACAATTGAAGAAAGATATTCAGCCGATAACCGATCTCTATCATTATTTATGAGACAATTCCACATCATAGCAAAATAGGCTGGTGCCTGATTGCCAGCACCATAACCGCTTCGTGATGATAACCGGTAATATGAATACGGCATCAATGTAAGTTTAGTTTTTACTCGCGGCAGACTGGCAAACTCTTCGTCAGTCATCGGCGGATACTCTGCCCCCAGCACAGGCGCATGATAAGCGCCTGTTATGACCACTATTTTATCTGGCTCATGTCCATTTCGGATGGTATTTTGAATCTGGCTGCGCATATAAGCTTCACGCAACAATGTTCTTAGGTGTTCCTCTCGGCTGTCACAAGACAGTTCACGGAGACTTCTACCAAATTCGGAGGCCGAAAGACGATAAGCATCTTTATTCAGGTTATGCTCGAAATTTCTTTCCCAGTATGTGTCATGATCGTCTTCACCCGCCAAATGCGCCCACAGCTGATAAACACTTTCGGTTCTGTCTTCTCCAGTAGTGATGCTTCCCTGCGGCACATCATCAGACTGATCTGCTTGTACGCCGTTTGGTGTTTCCGGCGTTATCTGATTTACATATTCTAATCTCAAAAATACCTCTGACGGTAAATCAATAAATTGGGCATAAACATTATTTTTTTTTGCCCATAACAAAGCTTGGTACTCGGGACAGTATTCAGCGAAAGGATAAAACATCGTTCGTACTGGTAATTCTTCGGTATATGCAAGAACAGCGATAGGAAGCTCCGTACCAGCAGCAGTGAAATGTTCAATTTGCGAATTAGTATCTGCCGGCCCCTCGATTAATACCGCGGTAGGCTTGATTTCATCCAAAAATTTTAGTAAATGATAGGCTCCGCCTGGCGACAAATGCCGTATGCCAAAAATATGCGGCGTCATATTCTTGCCCATCAACTGACTCACCGGTTCATCTCCTTGCATGCATTATACAACTCACGCCACTCCGAACCGCGTTTTTTTAACACATTGTCCAGGTATTCCTTCCATACCAGCTTATCTTTTTCTTCATCTTTTACAATTGCCCCCTGTAGTCCGGCAGCAATGTCTTCATTTGAGATTTTACCGTTTCCAAAGCTAGCCGCTAAAGCCATGCTATTAGCCAAAAGGGAAATGGCCTCGGCTGTAGAAATAACCCCGCTTGGCGGTTTTACTTTTTCCTTGCTGTCCAGCGTCATACCGCTTCGCAGTTCCCGGAAGATAGTAACGACCTTTGCCACAGCCTCATCAGTAGGCAACGCGGCTTCTAAATCCAAATTAACAGCCATCTCATCTACACGTTTACGGACAATTTCAATTTCAGTATTAATGTCGCCGGGTGTCGGCAAAACGATAATATTAAAGCGGCGTTTTAAGGCTGCTGACATTTCATTAACCCCGCGGTCGCGAGTATTAGCAGTCGCAATAAGGGAAAAGCCTTTTCTAGCTGATTGCTCATAATTAAGTTCGGGAACCGAAATATTTTTCTCAGATAAAATCGAAATAAGAGCATCTTGCACTTCAGATGAGCAACGGGATATTTCTTCAAATCTGGCAATACCGCCACTTTCCATAGCCCGATAAACCGGACTCTTGACTAAGGCATCTTGGGATGGTCCATTGGCAATCAACATAGCATAGTTCCAGGAATAACGAATCTGTTCTTCAGTAGTTCCTGCTGTTCCCTGTACCACGTTAGTAGAATCACCGTTAATTGCCGCCGTTAAATGCTCGGACAGCCAAGACTTGGCAGTACCAGGCTCGCCAATAAGCAGCAGCGCACGATCTGTCAGGAGCGTCGCTATTGCAATTTCAACCAACCGTTTATTACCGATATACTTAGGAGTAATTTTTGTTTTCCCGGCTTTTCCTCCAGTTATATAAGTAAGAACAGATTGTGGCGACATTTGCCAGCCAGTAGGAATTTTTCCTTTCTCATTTTCAACCAAGGCCTTTATTTCATGTTCATACAGCTTTTCAGCAGGAAGTCGTAGTGTGTTATTATCTGACATTTTACAGCTCCTCTAAGTATATCTTAATTGCATAGTATATTTACATTCTTATTGTGAATTTTTTAAATCATAGATAGTTTCCTGTATTATCGCGGCAGTATCAGCATCACAATCAACAGCAGCCTTTTCAAGGATCATAGCAAAATCCGCCCCAATAATCGGCGTCATTCTCAAAAATTGCCGCAAATTATAATGATATAAATAGTCGCTTTTACGGCCCGTAAGCATAGACTTTAACTTGCTTTCCATAATCTCGCTGATTTTTTCGTATTTTGCTTTCACAAGACCACGAATCACCATTTCATATCGATAAAGCGGCATGTTCTTTTTGTTATCAATGTATTTTAGCAGATAATATATCCCGGTTGAGCTTCCGGCTGGAATAAACCTACATACTATTTCGACCTCGTCATTGATAATAAAAACTTTTAGCCACCGCTCATCAATTATGATCTCTTCTTCATTTATATCGCAGTAGCCTTTCCATACTGACAAAATCTCCTGACGATGGTTTTTTCGCTTGTCAACAGCATACGTGCTATAATTGTCAAAAACGTATTCCGGCGAGCAGCTTTTGAGAGCAGCAATAAAAGAAAATCTCAATAGATGATTATTATGAGTCTTTTCCTGACTAACCAGGAAATTCAACGCCTTGTCCGATTCCATCATCAGCATAACCTCAGCAGCAGAGCGGGCTAATGTGCTGGCAAATTCAAAATTTCTATTGTTAGATGAATGTTTAAAGCGCGCCAACTGCGGTATATGCTCCAAACACTTTTTCAAAAAAGAAAAAACCGCTTCTCCTTCTTTTCCTTCCAAACATTCTAAAATATCAAAGAAATAATCGACAGTTTTCTGTTCAGGAAGCTTTTCACCGGCATCTATCTTTTCCTGTTTTTGCGGAATAAGCAAAACCGCTGCCAAAACCTGTTCAGCTTCTTCCAGCAGCAAATCCAGCAGAATCGCCGCTTTACTGTTTTTCACAGCCCACATAGATATCTGACGGTCTTTACCTTTGAAAGCCCGAAACAAACCGTTACCTGCTTCCAGGCTGTTAAAATGCGCTAAAGCGTTGAGAGCTGCTTCGCGTATTTCCTTTTTGCGATCCGAAACCAACTCCAAAAAAGTGGCCTCGCATTCCGGAAATTTTTTCAGGGCATTAATGGCTGCCACACGCACTTCTATGCTACCTTTCTCCAAGGCTTCGACATATAAAATTTTTTCGCCAATACTATCGTAAAAAGATATCAGTTCTAAAATACGAACCGCACTTGTTCCCCCATTTAAATCCAATTTATTTTTTAACAGCGGAATAATTCCACGGTCATAGCCTTTTAACATTTCCTGGGCAAGACATGCTATTTCACCGTAACCATCGTCCAAAGCTGCAAAAAGAGGGTTTATTAACCGAAAATCATTGCATGTCCCCTTCTCACAAGCAGCTTTAATTATTTCATACCGACCAGAACCTTTTGTCGACAGAGCTTCTATTATTGGACTAAGCTGACGGTAAGAAAGATGAGTAACATTATTTACATCTAAGGTATCAACATCCTGTATCTCACCAGCTAAGCTTGTTTCGCCCTGGGTATAAATTATTGCATTGACGATATTTGCCAAATCCAATAACCGCTCAGCTTTTCCCTGCCCTGGTTCAACCACCTTTTCGATACATTCTGCCACTCTGGCAAAAACCGGTACCGACTCACCGGCTTTTTTTAGGCCTGGCAATAGTTTTAAAAGCCTAAAATCGCCTGCCGCCAATTCACTGCCAGCAATAAGCAGCCTCCTTACTTCGGTTTGGGTATCACAAATTAAAGCAATGCTCATCTTTTCACCTCAATCAAAATTGTATCTAAAATAGCAAACGAATAATTTCGGTATCGGTAATCAAACACATCGGCTGGGCGCAAAGCTTCCGAGTATCAGGGTTTTGGTGAAAGCCTACCAAAAGGGCATTATTATGTAACTTTTCTTGTCTAATGAACGCCAATAGTTCTGTACTTGCTGGCTCCATCCCGCTATAATGGTCCGCAAGAACAATTCGCTGCCCAGTTGCATCTTCTGCTACAAAGCAATCGCCAATTTTACCAATTCGGGAAAAGGTTAGAAGTACCATAGGAAACTTGTCTGCAAGCGGATTTTTCAGTTGACCTTTGACTGTTTTGATGACCTGGGCAAACGACGATTGCCCATAGGCTTTTATTGCCTGCCGGTCACTCTGAGTCACTTCTCGCAGCGACGATTGTTCCCAGCGCACCCTCGTGTTTATATCTCCTGGATATGCAAACAATTCTGGGACTTGAAGGACAGAAAACAAAGAATCATCTTCACGAATATACTTCTTGGCTTTAAATGGCCGGTAGTTTAATGACTCATAGATTTTACCACTTTTAAGATTTATCCATGTACCAGTATCAATGAATTCTTTTCTAGCCTCATTGCTATAGCAATAAAACCGGAGCTGCACCAAATCAACATCTGTTTCTACCATTCCAAGCTCTTTCAGTTCAGTTAACTGCCATACATGGCCAAGCTGTTCATCAATTGAAGAATTAGTAGCTAACGCCAGTTCCGAATCTGCTATTCGCTTTTTCAGGTGTTCTGTACCGTGCCTATACAACCCGTGAAGCATCAGCAATTGATCAATAGCCCTTGAATATACTTGTTCATAGTTTTCATGGTCTTTAAACAATAATATAAAATCGCGCACCACAAACTGTGGAAAAGTTAAATAATAGCTGCCAAGCTGTTTGGCTTGTTCTTCCAACATTTTGATTGTTTTGGCATTAATAGTACCTAATCCGGCCTGGACAATACCTGTAACGATTTTCTCCAACAACTCCAAGCCTTCAAGTTGAGTAGTTAGTTTTTTCTTAAGAGCACTTTTATTTGTTTTTTTAGGAGCCGTGACATTACTTACATCATTTTTCTCATTTCTTTTTTCAATCTTTTCTCGTTTTGTCAAAACATCTTGTGGTATTTCAGCCGTTTCAAAGGTTTTGCCTTGAAAATATGCATATAAAAGACCAATTGAATGTTTACAAGGGATCTGTCGGCTTGGACAAGTACAGCGAAACACCGGGCTGTCAGAAATAACAAAATCGGCTGATGTAACATAATTGCTTGCACCACTGCCCTTGCATTCACCCATAATAAAACTTGCGTCTGGTGCAATATAAAGTTTGAGAAAAGAATTTTTTTTGACTAAACCCAATCCATTTGTAACAGCACTTTGGTTTGGCGCTACCGAGTTTATAAATTCTTCGGTGATTTTTACCATTTAATACTCCCCATTCTAACACTATATAGCAATCAAACGTTTAGTTTTTATGTTTTTGCGTATAATTTTATATTTATTTCTGCAATTCATCAGTAATAATTACTATACAAGTCATATAATTCCTTCTATCTTATTTAATTTTTATAATTTCCATTGCGGTAATATATTGTAAATCAAAAAATGGACTGTACCAAAACTTGCATTTTGGTACAGTCCATTTTAGGTAAATGACTATTTGCTTTAAGACTGGACATACTATTACCAGCTTTGCAAAAAGCTAGTCAGTTTTACTAATACACAAGGAGGTTAATCAGATGTTAAGTAATCTTATCTGGTATCTCATCATCGGCGCAGTTGCAGGCTGGCTAGCCGGAAAAGTGGTACGCGGCCACGGATTTGGGCTGGCGGTAGATATCATTGTTGGTATTGTTGGCGCAGTAATTGGTGGCATGTTACTTTCTCTAATAGGCATAACAACCTACGGCTTAATTGGTAACATAATCAGTAGCACCTTCGGCGCTGTCGTTCTATTGTGGCTTGTCAGACTACTCAGTCCCAGCCAAGAGAAGGCATAAATAAAGTTGCGGTACCTCTTTCGAGATGCCGCAACTTTATTTATGCCTGAGATAACCATAAAAATAGCGCAGGGTAAATTAAAAGTAAAAACAGTAGCGTTGTGAAAATAAATGCCGCTACAGGGATATGAATATTAAGATTATAAATCCGGGCCGTAATTACCGCATTGACAGCAGTAGGCGTGCTAGCCAAAACCAATATTGTATTAAGCATGCCCTGATCACTGATAACCAGGCTGGCCAAACCGTAAACGCAAACAGGCGTAACAATAAATTTAATCAGCGCAATATCTTTAATACCCTTGAAGTATTCGCCAAGCTTACTGAAATCAACCGAATAACCCACCGGAATAAGCGCTGTCCAGGCTCCCAAATGAACCAATGGATTAAAGAAAAAAGCGAAAAAATCGGGTCGGCCGACATCAGCTATATTCAGCGCCGCACCACACAAGATCCCTAGTACCGCCAATTGATTGCGACTGAAAAGGACCGCTTTAATTGATACCCGTCTAGCTTTAGAACCGCCTTGAGCCCGCTCATAATAGTACTGAGCCAGTGGATAACAAAACATAAACATTAATATATACTGAAACAAAACGACCAACTGTTGATAAGCATAGCCCGTTTCACCATACAATAGAAAAACACATAAACCCCCAAGCGTCCCTAAATTGGACAAACTTGCCGACATAACATAACTACCGCGTTCAAGATCACTTTTATACTTACGCTCGGCAATAATATAGGCCACCGCTCCAGGAATAAGGCCCATTGCAAGTCCCAACACCGGCAACCAAATCAAGTCCATATTAAGAGGCAACACCCAAAAGCTCAAAAATGACAATGCTGGATAAACCACCAGAATATTATTCAAAATCATTTTATCGAAAAATTTGTCTTTCAGCTTATTCTGAAAGCGGCATAAATATCCGACAACCAAGGGTGCCAATAGGTCGATAGCAAAGAAAAGCAATTTTATTTTTACGTCCATTATTTATAGGAACTAAATGCTCCGTTACACCAACTTTCACTTATCTGCTATGTGTGCCGCAATAAGAAGCCTGTCAACAACCAAAGGCTTTTTTAAGTTGTTTTCCAGCATCAACCACCGCTTCATTAGCTTCCTCGACTCTACCGACAAAACCGACAAAACCATGAATCATCGACGCAAAATGTTTATGAAACACCTCAACTCCAGCAGTTGCCAGACGTTCTGCATACATTCTGCCTTCTTGGGCCAAAGGATCAATCCCGGCAGTAATGACAGTAGCTGGCGGCAGTCCTACCAGGCTTTCTGCCAAAAGCGGTGATGCTTGCGGCTTTTTCGCATCATTCAAGTCCTCAAAATAAAGTTCACTCATCCACCGTAAATCTTCAATATTCAGCAAAATTTCCGGCAGTCCCTCAAATTTGGCGGCAATATCACTGGCAAAGTCAACCACTGGATAGAAAAGCACCTGATAAACCAGCGAAAATTCTTTGCGTTCCCGCGCTAAAAGGCAAATAGCCGCCCCTAAATTAGCTCCGGCACTATCCCCAGCCACCGCTATTTTTCCAGCATCTGCACCAAAATCAGTAGCATTATCATAAATCCATTTGAGTGCATTATAACATTCTTCAAGCGCCTCTGGAAATTTGTGTTCAGGGGCTAAACAATAATCTACATTTACAACAATACAGCCTGCGGTTTGAGCCAATAGCCGACACGCACCATCCATATACTCCAAGTCACCTACTACAAACCCACCCCCATGCATATACATTACCAACGGCAACAACCCTGAACTTACCGGAGTATAAATCCGTACCAGTGTTTCCTGTCCGAAAGTAGTAATAACCTTCTCTTTTATCGAGCCAGAAAAGGCAACCTTAGGTAGCATGCAGCTCATAGCGGTTAATCCTCTTCGTGCAGCCTCTATACCCGTAACATGAAGCGGCGGAGCTTTTTTTATCATCTCTAACATTCTTTCCGAAATCGGCATAGCTAATCTCCTTTAGTTTGTTACAGTTTCATTCTCCTTGCTATCATTGCTAGTAAGAACTTAATTTACTCAATAATAACATTGAGGCAAAGGTAATGTACCTTTGCCTCAAAACCCACCTACATCTCCTTGGCTGCGAGCGGGCCGCGCGACAAGGCAATTTTACCTGTACGAACAATCTCAATAATCCCGAAATCTACAAGCACCTCGCATAAAGCATCAATCTTAGTTTCCTCACCAGTAAGCTCGATAACCATAGTCTCACGATTGACATCAACGATTTTCGCCCGGAAAATTTCTACAATGTCAACAAGATCCGACCGATTCACTTTGCTGGCTTTTACCTTAATCATCGCAAGTTCGCGCTCAATATGATCAACCGGAGTAAGATTAACGATTTTTATGACATCCACAAGTTTAGACAACTGGTTAACCACCTGTTCCAGCTCCAGTTCGCCATCAACTTCAACATCAATAGTAATCCTAGTGGTGTCCGCTTCCTCTGAATGCCCGGCAGCAATACTTTCAATATTAAAAGCTCTGCGGCTTATAAGCCCGGAAATATGAGTCAAAACGCCTGGTCTATTTTCGACTAGGACCGCCAAAGTATACTTCATATTTTAGCACTCCCCCAGAATCATTTTATCCAAACAGCCACCAGGAGGAACCATCGGTAACACATCTTCATCACTCGGCAACGCTATATCTACTAGCACCGGTCCTTCTGTCTCAAGCGCAGCTACCAGCGTCGCCTCTAATTCTTCCGGGTTAGTTACCCTCATACCAGTAACCCCCATAGCCTCAGCGAGTTTAACGAAATCAGTTCGCCCCTTAATCAAAGTATGAGAGTAGCGTTCACCATAAAACAGTCGCTGCCATTGGGAAACCATCCCCAGTACCTGATTATTCATAACAATAATCTTTATCGGAAAACCATTATCAGCTGCCGTGGCCATTTCTTGGCAATTCATCATAATGCCACCATCACCACTAAATACAATAACCGGTTTCCGTGGCAAGCCAACCTGAGCACCGATAGCTGCAGGAAGTCCATAGCCCATTGTCCCAAGTCCGCCAGAAGTCAAAAACGTCCGTTCACCATGAAATTGGTAAAATTGCGCTGCCCACATCTGATGTTGCCCGACATCGGTTACAATAATCGCATCCTTAGCAAGTTCGCTTACTTTAGCAATAACTTCCTGAGGCATGATAATACCGTCACGTTTTTGGTACGTCATAGGCTTTTCCTGTTTCCAGGCAGTAAGCTGCCTATTCCAGACCTCCAAATGCCCGCTCCAATCCAGGCCTAAATTCGCTACCTTCTCAAACAAAAGTGGTAAGGACCACATTAAGTCACCAACTACTTTTAAGTCAGCGCGAACATTCTTATTAATCTCTGCAGGATCGATATCAAAATGGATTATTTTAGCCTTAGGTGCAAAGTCCTCTACCGACCCAGTTACCCGGTCATCAAACCTAACCCCTATCCCAATTAAAAGATCGCATTCCACTGTTGCCATATTCGCAGAATAAGTGCCGTGCATACCAACCATTCCGAGGTGTTCAGGAGCATCGCCATCAATAACCCCTAACCCCATCAGGCTAGAGACTACAGGCATCCCAGTCATTTTTACCAATTTTCGAAAATCTGTCGCCATACTGGAAATATTTACGCCGCCACCCACAAACAGTAACGGTCTTTGGGCCTTTTTTATTTCCTCTGCAACTAAATCTATACTTGCCGGATCACCGCCGAAAGTCGGCCGATACCCCCGCAAGTTTACACTATCAGGATAGCTATAATCCAGCGTCGCTGCAAACACATCTTTCGCAATGTCAATAACAACTGGTCCCGGGCGTCCAGTACGAGCAATATAAAAAGCTTCCTTAATTACTCTTGGCAAATCCTCGATCTTTTTCACCAAATAATTATGCTTGGATATCGGAGTAGTAATCCCGCAAATATCGGCTTCTTGAAAAGAATCCTTGCCGATTAAGCAAACTCCGACCTGCCCGGTAATCGCCACAAGCGGAACTGAATCCATATAAGCAGTGGCAATTCCGGTAATTAAATTGGTCGCCCCCGGACCAGACGTTGCAATACAAACCCCTACTTTTCCCGTCGCCCTCGCATAACCATCGGCGGCATGAACAGCCCCTTGCTCATGCTTTGTAAGAACATGGGGGAATTGCGCTTTATAAAGAGCATCATAGAGCGTCAAGACCGCCCCTCCAGGGTAGCCAAAAACAACTTCGACGCCTTCATTTTTCAAACTTTTAATAAGTGCTTCCGCGCCTTGCAGCTCCAAACTTATAATCCCCCTTTTTTTCCCTTTTCATAGTATTATAATACAGGTAATGAATTTTGCCTATAGGCATTTGCTATCTTGCCGCGTTAGTAAAAATGAATAATATCTAACTAACAAGAATAAATTATGGCAATCCATTAAGGCTTGCAGGAGGCTTTATGCAGACTCAACCGCCAAATAACAATAAGCTTACAACTCAACTTGAAAAACTGGCCTATCGCCTTGAAGCAATACGACTTGCCGATTATGTAGAACTACTGGAAAAGCCCCGAAAACTGATTTTTGCTAATTTCATTGCCGGAATATCTAGAGGGCTTGGGTTTGCTGTCGGTACAACTATTGTCTTCGCCATCGTCGTTGAACTCCTGCGAAGAATTATTCTTATCAACATTCCGCTTATCAACGAATATCTAATTGACATTATTCAACTAATCGACTTGAAGAAATAACTAAAAACGGCATCGCGGACAAACAGCCGATACCGTTTTTGTTCAAGCATATATGCTTTACCACCCAATCACCAGTTGTACCTGCCTTTAGCTCCCACCAAACATAGTAATATTTCTTCCCAATTGTTTGGCTTGATAAAGCGCCCTGTCCGCTGCCCGGATCAGAGAGTTAACAGTTATCGGGGCCGTCGCTTCATCCTTATTATATGTCGTCCCCCCGACACTAATAGTAACATTAATAATTTGACTTCCTACCTGAAAGGAATGACGAGCCACCTTATCACGAAACCGATCAGCGACTGCTATGGCGTTGTCCCTGTCAGTATCAGGCAATACCACTGCAAACTCTTCGCCGCCGTAACGGGCAGGCAAATCAATACTCCGGAAAGATTCCCTCATCATGAGCCCAATCTGCTCCAAAACCGAATCTCCTACAAGATGCCCGTAGGTATCGTTAATATTTTTAAAAAAGTCAATATCAATCATAAGTAGACTGAGTGAACCTGAAGCACGTTTGACTTTCTTAATTTCCCGGGCCAGTACATAATCAAAAAGTCTCCGATTAGCCAGACCAGTAACAATATCAGAAAAGCTGATTCGTTGAATATTATTGTATAAATGCTTGCGGCCAAGAACACTAGAAATGTCACCAACAATTCGTTTAATAAAACCCTCAAGACTGCCCATATTCGTCTCTTTGCCCAATTGGCGCCAATAAAAAACAATTATTCCATACAAAGTCTGTTTATACGCAACCGGAACAGTGTATAAAAGTTTAGTATCGCTGGACCCAATGGTTTTCAAGGACTGTTTTAGTATACATTCCCCACTCCCGCCATCCATCTGACCAAAACGGGTCAAGCATTCTTTATTATACAACGATTTTAGACGTCCGACATCCGCCATAGAAAACCCTTTTGCCATGACCTCCTGAAGCGGACTCCCTTCAACTTCCGAATCCAATCCAAATACCGCTACTCCGTCAACCCCCAGAAGTGTACTAAAGGTATCCCCAACCTTATAAAGAAGCGTACCTATAGACGCCTGTTCCATATTAATGGCTTCAATCAAGAATTCCTTTTCTGCTGCCCAATAGCTGCATTCTTTCGCAAGATCGGCTTTCTCAATCGCTGCCGCAGCCTGATTGGCGTACAAGGCCAAAAGATCAACATCGAAATCAGAAAAGTGATTAACTTTATCAGAAAATGCCTCCAAGACGCCTACCAACCCGTGCTTTGCCATAAGCGGCATCCCCACCAGCGACATGAAACCAAGTCTTGCTACCGCCGGACGAAGCCGATAATTATAAAGTGATAAATCATTCACAACTACTGGTTGGTTAGAAGAGTAGCTACTTCCCATAAATTTTTGTTCCAACGCCACATCACTAGGGTTAACCGGACTTCTCCAGGCAATCGCCTTAAACATCGAACTAGCAGAGTCATACCTACTCAAAAACACATGTTGACAGTTAATATTATCATACACGCCCTGGACAATAGCCTCAGCCAGGTCTCCTATCGTTTTTCCAGGCGCCAACGCGGCATTGATATTCTTCACCATATTTTTAAAATTGTCGGTAATCTCTTTCTTTTGTTCCACTTATATCCTCACCATTCATCCTAGTATAAGGACATTCGACTATTAACCCTTGCCCCAGTAACCCTGATGTTATAAAACCCGGCCTGTATCCTATTAAGGAAAACGCCCGGGTTTTATTGCGGCAGAATGCTTCTAATACTTTTTCTTCCAAAACAATTGATAGTCGCGCGAATAAGAGGTACTTCGCTGAATCTCGATAGTCTCTTCCGGCTTGCTAAGCTTAATACTCAATCCTTCTCCAATAATATAGCTAACGCCAGGCACAATAACTCGTTCTTTATTTACCCGCTTAAAATTAATCATCAACGGCGCTACCACTACCGTATCTTGAAGGTTAACTATCCCCGGATCGCTACCGCGCCCTGACCAAGCATATCCAATTACCGACACTGACATTGCCATTACCATAACAAAAATTATTGCTACCAGTCTCCACATTTTGTCTGCCACCCTTCAGCTATTTCTTGGGAAACCGCAACAAGTTTACTTCAGCGCTGCGTATGAGCTCTCTGAATCATTATCTCTACACGACGGTTTTTTGCCCGTTCTCCCTCAGATGTATTTGAAGCAAGCGGGTGATACTCTCCCAGTCCAGTTGAACTAAACCGTTCAGGCTTCAGGTTGGTATCCTGAGCCAAAAGAAATTTCATAAAGTTCAATGCTCGCTTCGCACTTAAATCCCAGTTGGTTGGAAACTCCGGAGTATTAATCGGCACATTATCGGTATGCCCTGTAACCACTACACGTTGAGGAAGAGGTACCAAAAGTTTAGCAATCTCAGCCGCAAAAACACGTGACTGCGGCAATAGCACAGCGCTCCCTGAAGGAAAGAGCGCATTATCTTTAATACGAATCATCAACCCGTCATCAAGTAATGCCGTCTCCAATCCACCGGATAATTTATTATCTTCAATGTATTTATCCATCATCTTCTTCACTTGCGCCAATTGGGCAGTTTCCTGCTGCCAAGCATTACTTCTGTTTTGCTGCGGAGTCGGTGGAATCGATTGATTCGGCGTAGAATCTGACGAAGCTTGCATATGCTCAAGCATTGCAGGACTTCCGTTAAATGCGGCATTTAACGACTGCGCCATCTGCTCCAGCTTTTTCTGATCAACCTGAGCGGACGCAAAAAGTACGATAAAAAGAGCCAGAAGCAACGTCAAAATATCAGCATAAGGTATAAGCCAGCTTTCATCAACATGCTCTTCATGGTGTTCCGAATGTTGCCTATGTTTAGCCATTAGCTGATTCCTCGTTAGGCTTGCCATCTAGCTTTTCCCGTTGATCTTGCGGTACAAAGACTCGCAGCTTTGCAGCGACAGTAGCCGGATTGTCCCCGGCCTGTATCGACAAAATGCCTTCCAACATCATCCGGCGGTATTCTGCCTCTTCTTGTGATAGCATTTTTAGTTTATTCGCAAATGGATGCCATATAACATAGCCAGTAAATATCCCCAGCAGCGTAGCAATAAATGCAGCAGCTATAGAGTGCCCCAACTTTTCGATGTCATTCAGATTTCCCAAAGCAGCTATCAGCCCAACCACTGCTCCCAGCACCCCGAGCGTTGGTGCATATGTACCGGCCTGAGTAAAAATTTGCGCGCCGGAGCGATGCCTAGCTTCCATCTGTGCAATATCCAGTCCCAGTACATCGGCTATCAAATCAGCGTCCATACCATCAATAACCATCGATAGCCCACTTTTTAGGTAAGCGTCCTGAATATCTTCCAACATCGGCTCTAGCGCAAGCAGGCCTTCTCGTCTAGCCACTTGGGAAAGATTTGTAAATAAACTCAAGAGTTCGCCCTTTGGCATACGCTGCGGCTTCTTTAATAATATCTTGAATAACTGAGGAAATTTTTTTATCTGCTCCAGTGGAAAAGCATTAAAGATGCAAGCAGCCGTACCAGCAATAATAATCAAAAAGGCGGCCGGATTTATTAACGCGGATAGGTTTGCCCCTTTTAATACCATCCCAACGCCAACTGCTAATATGCCACCAACCAAACCGATAATCGTTGAAATTTCCAAGAATTAGTCCCCCTGTCACATTATCCTTCAGTGCAGGCCGGATACCAAGCCCTTTTGCCATCCAAATTCGCCGAATGGGGCAACTTGACGGTAACACAAACGTTTTCTACAGCTTTCTACTTACCCCGTCTCTACTATAATCCGCCTAGAATAATTATGTTAAGATAGTTATATAATAATAAATCCGACAAAATTCCGCAATGTTTTTATTCGAAATTTTTTCTACTTTTCCAAGGAAAATTGTAGAAAACTGGCACTGCATTGCTTTACGGAACAAAAAACCCGACTTTAGTCCCCCTTTTTGCATGTGACTAAAGTCGGGTTATAATTACTTTTTTTTACATTTTTCTTAAAGTTAACAGTTATAACTAAAACTATACCAACCGCAGACTGATATCTGCAGCTTTAACTGAATGAGTAAGAGCACCGCTGGATATAATGTCCACTCCAGCAGCAGCAAGTTCCCCGATTCTTTCCAACGTTACATTACCTGACACTTCCACTAACACTTTGCCATTAATAATACTTACAGCCGACTTTATTTCCCCCAGAAGCATATTGTCAAGCATTATAATATCTACGTTCGCAGCCAAAGCTTCTCTAACACCTTCTAACGACTCAACCTCAACCTCGATTTTCAGAAAGGGTGATACACCTTTTTTCACCTTTGCTACCGCATTCCTTATCCCTCCGGCAGCCTTAATATGATTATCTTTAATCAGAATCATTGAATCCAAGCCAAAACGATGATTCTGTCCTCCACCAACCTTTACAGCATACTTCTCCAACATCCTTAAACCAGGAGTCGTCTTGCGGGTATCAACAACCACTGCCCGCTGCCCCTTGGCTGCTTCCACAAAACACTTTGTTTTTGTAGCAACTCCAGATAAATGCTGCAAATAATTTAGCGCAACCCGTTCTCCGGCTAAAATAGACTTTGTCGGTCCCTCTAGTATAGCCAGCTTTTCACCTTGTTTAACGCCATCTCCATCTCTAACGGCTAACGTAACCGAAACACGTCTGTCAATAATTTGAAAAACCCGGCTAAATACATCCACTCCCGCAATTACAAAATCTTCCTTCGCAAGTAAAATTCCTTCCGATACATCGGCTTCGTCAAAAATTGCCTCACCAGTTGCATCCCCAAAACCGATATCTTCCTTGAGCGCTAATTTTATAAGCTCATCAATTATTATATTATTCACTCCATGCTAACCTCCTTACCCCACCTTGCTATAGTATGCCTCCGGAAACAATTATCATCTTTTTCCGGGTAATCGCTGCGAAAATGAGTCCCCCGGCTTTCCTTCCTGGCAATTCCAGCCGCTAGTATCAGCTCTGCCAGTTGAAAGGTATTTGCTGTACTGTATTGTTTTAGCAAATCGGCTTCGCATTCAGTATTTGGTATCTGGCGCAACGATGATAATAGTTTGTTCATTGCTGCACCATTGCGAATAACACCCGCTGCCTGATTAAGGCTCACCCCTAGATTTTGGATATCAAGCCCCCGCCTTAAAGCTCTCCGATCTAAGAACTTCAGCGACTGAAATACCACTTCATGCATAGGCTGAGAAGCTATTGCTAATGCCACTCTACGGCCAAAAACCACTGCTTCCAGCAAAGAATTACTCGCCAATCGATTAGCGCCATGTACACCGGTAGCCGATGCCTCTCCACATGCGTATAGCGCATCCAAAGAAGATCTGCCCCATAGATCTGTTTTGATACCGCCAATAGAATAATGTGCCGCTGGCCTAACCGGCACCAAATCCTTTTCCAAAAAGTAACCATAACCCGCCAAGCTAGTATAAACCTGTCGAAATCGCTTAGCCAAATAGTCTTTTCCTAAATGTCGCGCGTCTAAAAATACCGGAGCATCAGACAGTTTAGTTTCCTTAGTAATAGCTCGCGAAACTTCATCGCGGGGTGCAAGTTCACCGTCAGCATGATACGATGTCATAAATCTGTCCCCGGCAGCATTCCTTAGCACCGCCCCTTCACCGCGCAGCGCCTCTGTAAGCAAGAAAACGCCGCCTCCCGGAGTAAGAAAAGACGTTGGATGAAACTGCACAAACTCCATATCAGCTAAAACCGCCCCTGCCCGGTAAGCAGCTGCAATTCCATCACCACTGGCAGCAATACTGTTAGTAGAATCTGCAAATATTCCAGCATAACCACCGGAGGCGATAACCAATGCCTTGGCCCAAAAAACAACTAGCCGCCCAGAATAGAAAGCAAGGCAGCCGTAACAGCGTTCATCATTTGTTAACACTTCCAGAACAAAACAGTTTTTGATCCACTGAACATTCTTTCTGGCAGCCACTTTTTCTTCCAACCGCTCAGCAATATGTCTTCCGGTATAATCATAATAATGTGCAACACGGTATCGGCTGTGACCAGCTTCCCTGGTTAAGTCAAAACCTTCATTGCGCCGATTGAACTCCACACCTTGACGCAACAAAAATTCAAGAGCGTCAAGCCCTTCCTCAGCTAAACAAGTTACGGCCTCTTGACAACATAAACCCTGTCCCACCTTAAGTGTGTCGACAATGTGCCGTTCTGCGCTGTCGTCAGTTCCAACCGCAACCGCCATTCCACCCTGAGCTTTATAAGTACTAGCCTCATTAATGCCGGTTTTAGAAAGCAGCGCCACCCTAAACCTCTCATTAAGTTCAAGCGCAACCGTCATGCCAGCCACTCCTGCCCCTACTACCACCACATCATAAACCGTCTGTTCACCATCATCAAATCCGTTATCACCAGAAAGAATATATTTCATATCCATCACGCTAATTCCAACATCCGGTCCAATGTATAACGCGCCTTAGCAGCAACCGCTTGTTCTACCGTAATTGAATGCTTATTGTCCTTTAGCGCCGCTAATACACTTTCCAGCCTGGTTTTTTTCATGTTTGGACAGATCAGCCCGGGATGAAGCAAATAAAACTTCTTATCAGGCTGTTTAGCACTGAGTTGATAAAGTACGCCAACCTCTGTGCCGATAATAAACGCAGGAGCAGACGACTTTTCAGCATAATGCATAATTTGTGATGTGCTGCCCGTGAAATCAGCCAACCGAGCTACCTCCGGATCACACTCCGGATGAATCAGTACCTTGGCCTCACGATATTTCTCACGCACCGTCAGGACGTCATCAGGCTTTATTTTAGCGTGAGTATAACAATGACCAGGCCATAAAATAAACTCTTTCTCCATAACCCGGCTCGCAACATAATGCCCCAGATTTCCGTCAGGTACAAATATCAGTTTTTTGCCAGGAAGCGAAGCGGCTATCTTAACAGCATTAGCCGAGGTGCAGCAAACATTACTTTCGGCTTTCACCTCCACCGATGAATTAACATAACACATCACAGGTGTTCCAGGATGTTCAGACTTCAATCTTCGCACATCCTCCGCTGTTATCATCTCAGCCAGCGGGCAACCAGCGTCCCTTTCCGGCAAAAGTACTTCTTTATCAGGCGCCAAAAGTTTGGCTGTTTCAGCCATAAACCGCACACCACAAAACACAATCACATCACTTTTGACATCAGCTGCCACCTTGCTTAGATAAAATGAATCCCCCACATAATCTGCAACAGCCTGAACGTCATCAAGTTGGTAATTATGCGCCAATAATACAGCCCGTCGCTTCCTTTTTAACTCTTGGATCGTAATTATTATCTCTCTCAAGGCCGTTTCCTCCTTCTACATTGCCCATGTATATCCGCGTATTTCTTACTTGCCTACCATTGACAACAATTTTACAAGCATTCGAGCTATGTGTCAAGACACTCGTCAAGACTCTTTTAGTAAAAAAAAAATAGCCTCCCAGCGGCCACAAATAAAATCATTCCAACACATTACTCCGCTCCAGATGACTAACACAAATTCGTATTAAGCTTAGCCGAAAACTCAGCAGGAGGTGGCAGAACATCCACACCCCACCAGGGAGAATACGCCATAAGCTCAAAAAGCGAATAAGTCCCGGTAGCAACCGCCACAGTTCTGGCACCAATGCCTTTTCCACATATAATATCTTGTGGTGTATCACCAATAACAAAAATATCGTCCGCCAGAACATCCGGATAGCAAAGGCGCACCTTTGATAAGGCCTGTGCCGCAACCTCACGACGTCTCAGTCGACTATCACCAAACGCACTGCCCGAAAAATCAAAGTACCCAGCAACATTATAATAACTTAGTTTTATCTTCGCTCCAACCGCAGTGTTGCCAGTCAAAAGCAATGACACGTAGTCCTCTCTGGCACTAATATACCTTAAAATTTCAACAACCGGCGGAATAAGGAAACCTTTGCGACAAGCCAAATGGTATGGCAAAAGCTGTTCGTATCGCCGCACCAACGCTGTAACCTCATCCACACCAGGACTATCGCCAGTTATATTCATAATAATTTGAGCTGCGATATAGTAATCGGTCATACCAGCAGCAACTATTTCACCAAAACTACACTCCACTTGATACATTTCCAACGCCGCTTGACGAAAAGCATATAATCCTGCTTTATCCGTTCTAAGTAAAGTCCCATCAATATCCCATAATAATACTTTCAACCTACACCGCACCTTTCATATAATAATCAGCATTATTATTTAACAAAAGTTGACAGGCAAGTTATCATATTTACATAAGTTCGAGTGTTATATCCTGTTGATCTCCGACTTAAGAGAACGAAGTCTTACAGGCTGTTAACGAGATAAACCTTACCGTTGTAAGCAGCTAACTGTTACACTTTTAATTTTATCCTTGGGCATCATATCCCACCAGCCTGGAAACACTGGCTGAATAGGCGCTAAAGAGCCAGCTGTTTTAACTGAATACTCGGCTTCAAATACCTGGCAAGCCTCCATCCCGCTCTTGCATTTAACCGCCTCCTCGATAGCCAATTGGCGAGTGGTTTTCATGCTAAATACATATACTTCTTTACCAGAATTATCAACAATTCCCTGAACATATAAACATTCCAGCGTTGGTACAGCAGAGTAGAGTTTTAACGCCACCGATACTGCGGTCGCTGCTAACACTTCGCTATACTGCCTATTAATTTCAAACGGTGACTTTTCTTCACTGACAACATCGCCATTCGCCGACAATGTTAGATTATTAGGTGGAATAATAGACTGTTCAGGGAAACGCATTTCTAGCACCGGCTCGTATTGTTGATAATAAATGGTACACTTCAAAAAAAACGGCAACCGGAACTCTTGCAGAACATTTTCCATATATGCCAAAACCGAATCCCGATCACCATTTAAGAAAAGTTTAAGCTTTTCGATCCTGGCATTCTCAGTTTCAATAAACACCTTGCGCAAACCATCAATACTATCTTTAATTTCTTTTACCTTCTGATCTGCATTCTCTTTTGCTGCCCGCAGAGCCCGTTCAATACTATCCTGTTTACTTTTTATATCACGATTCATTGAAATGGCACAAGCGATAACACCAGCTACACCGACTATAACCACAAAATAATTCCAAACCACCAGGCAAAGAAGCGCAAAAACCATCCCTAGCGCACCTTGAATTAAAAAAGTTGACTGATACCCTTTTACAACCTTGTCGCGAGCCTCGCTTAACAAATAGCTAAAATCCGGAATCTGCGGTTCAGAAAATTCCTTTCGAATTAGTTCAGTTTCATATTCCACTGGTTTATAATCAAAAACGCTTAAAGCCGCAAGCGCCGCTTCAATTTCTTCATTCTTCTTTTGTTCCCGCAGTTGCCGATTGATACGTTCCTTTTCAGTATTTTCACGTCTTTGGGCTTGTACTTGTATTAAACTGCCGCTGTCGCTAACTCTGGTTGCCATAGCTTAGCCTCCAATGCCACAAAAAGTATAGTAATTAAATTCATTTACAATTATTTGTCTTAATCTATTCGTCAAAATCTGCATTATTCCTCTATCTTTGGAATATATTACCATATAGTTAAATTAAATTCAAAAAAATAGTGTAACAAAGGACAACGGCCAATGAATGGAAAACTATTATATAAGTAAAGTCACGTCTGACTTAGGAGGGATTAATATCATACCGGTAATTTCTTTTGTTGGCCTATCCGGCTGTGGTAAAACCACATATCTTACCAAGTTAGTGGCAGAAATGAAGCGCCGCGGTTATAAACTAGCGGTCATCAAACATGACGCCCATAGTTTCGATATCGATCATCCAGGCAAAGACACCTGGCAGCATGCTGAGGCAGGCGCTGATGTCGTATGTATTTCTTCCCCGCAAAAAATGGCACTCATAAAAAAGACAGTGCCAGAACTTACATTGTTGGAAATTTTACAGCACATTAATGATGTTGATATTATCTTCACTGAAGGCTACAAGTCTGAAGGAAAAATTAAGATTGAGGTATTCCGTAAAACCGCCTATGATAAACCAGTGTGCCACCAAGAAGAACTTCTAGCCATAGTCTCTGATGACATTATATATGAAGGTCTGCCGCGTTTCAGTCTTCTTGACCCAGCACCAATAGCAGACTTCCTTGAAGAAAAATTTCTGATAAAACATAGGACACAACAATGAAAACAGCACTTATCCAAATGAATATAAAGCTAGGAGATGTAGCAACCAATCAGGCCAAAGCAGACACACTTATGACTGCAGGCCTGAAAGAAGGAGCCAAGCTCTTCGTCCTGCCTGAACTGTGGACTACAGGCTATAAACTAGAAAATATTTTTGAATTTGCTGAGCCAGAAAACGGGCCTACCATAACAATGCTGCGCCATTTCGCTATCAGTCACCAAGTGGAAATCATTGCCGGATCATTAGCCGAAAAAGCTGGCGATAAAATTTACAACACCGCCTATACCATCGACCGTCGTGGAGAAATCGTTGCCAAATATCGAAAAATACACCTTTTCGGGTTAGGACTAATGAATGAGAAAGATTACCTCTCGTCAGGCAACACTCAAGAAATATTTGATCTTAGCACCGGCAAAGCCGGACTGATCATTTGCTATGACCTAAGGTTTACTGAACTTCCCCGGGCGTTAGCACTTAAAGGCTGCCGCACACTGTTTGTTCCAGCACAATGGCCAGCAGCACGCGGTCAGCACTGGTTGACCCTCACTCTGGCTCGAGCAATCGAAAATCAAATGTTCGTAATCGCCGTCAATCGCGTTGGCAGTGACAGCAACACCACCTTCTTTGGTAACTCGCTAGCAGTCAGTCCCTGGGGAGAAATCCTGGCCCAAGGATCTGCAAGCGAGGAACAGACCATTATAGTCGATATCGATTTTAGCTTGGTTGACGACGTTCGGCAAAGAATCCCAATTTTTACTGACCGTCGCCCCGAATGTTATTAATAAGCAAAAATGCAGCCCATCTCATCTGAGATAGGCTGCATTTTTACGTGCTTCTTCTTTAAGCTCATAGTATTGTATTTTTCTGCCCATAATATGCTCCGCTGCCATGTTTACGTAAAAAGTGTTTTTCCAATAAAACTTTATCAATACTCCCCACCTTAGGATTCAGGTCTCGCGTATGATAGGCAATTTTTGCAACCTCTTCCATTACCACAGCATTATGAACAGCGTCATAGCAGTCCTTCCCCCAGGTAAAAGGTCCATGGTTATAAACTAATACGCCTGGCATATACCGTGGGTTTTTATCTGCAAAAGTTTCCACAATAACATTTCCGGTCTCTGCCTCATATTCCCCTTTGATCTCTTCAGCAGTCAATTTGCGTGTACAGGGAACGTCACCAAAAAAGTAATCAGCATGAGTAGTTCCAAAAGCCGGTATCGACATTCCTGCCTGAGCCCAAGCAGTCGCCCAAGGAGAATGAGTATGAACCACCCCACCAATAGTATCAAAGTTCTTGTATAAAATCAGATGCGTAGCAGTATCAGAGGAAGGATTTAGTTTACCCTCCACCCTGTTCCCCGCCAAATCAAGTACAACCATATCCTCCGCTTTAAGATCGGTGTATGACACGCCGCTTGGTTTGATTACTATCAAACCCTTTTCCCTATCAATGCCACTCACGTTTCCCCAAGTATATGTCACCAATCCTCTTTCCGGCAACTCCAAATTAGCCTTCCAAACAGCTAATTTAAGTTCTTCCAACATAATTATCACACTCCTTGTGATACCTGACTCCAGCCATTTAGCATCTGATTGCTAATATATCGTCGTGCTTCAGCAATAATATTAATCGAATCAGCAGCATCATCATTCCACATTTCCACAAGTACCGGTCCCTTGTAATCCATTGACGCTAACTTCCTGAAAGCAGCAGCAAAAGGAACTTTCCCCTGGCCAAACGGCACACGGCGAAATTCTCCAGGGACCGTATCCTTTACATGAACAGCCACAATATGTCCTCTTCCAGCTTCAAATTCCTTATTAATGTCCTGTCCCCAGGCCGATAGATTACCAATATCCGGGTAAACTTGCAACCAAGGTGAATTAATAAGCTTTACAAAAGCCATAGTTTTTTCCACCGAATTCATGAACTCATAATCCATTGTCTCGATAGCCAGCATTACTCCGGCTTTCTCTGCCCAGGCAACACTGCGACGAAGTCCATCAAGGAAATTTCCCCTAGTCTTCTCGTTACTTTTCTCATAGAAAACATCATAACCGGCAACCTGTACTATCCGAATTCCGGTATCAACCGCAAAATTTATGGCCTTTTCCATAATATCCAGCGCCTGACGGCGAATTTCAACATCTTCGCTTCCCAATGGATATTTTCTATGTCCACTCAAACACATCGTTGGAATTTTTACCCCGGTAGCCAGAACAGCCTGCCGAAGCTCATCCCGCTCCTTTTTATTCCAATTAAGTCTTGCCAAACGTTGATCACTCTCGTCGATGGAAATTTCAACAAAATCATAGCCAGCCTTAGCTGCGGCACTCAGCCTTTCTTCCCAGCCAATGGACGTTGGCAATGCCTTTTCGTAAATACCGATAGGAATTTCTTTTAATATTGACATTACCCCACCAACCTAACATTTGTCACTAAAACTTATATATCAACCATCTGATTTAACAATTCATTTATTTGATTAGCATCTTTCGCCTGACGTATCTTCGCAAATGCCTCATCATCAGAAAATACTGTTACAATCTGACTCATTGCTTCAAGATGTGAACTACTGTCAGCTGCAGCTAGGAAAATCAATATATCCACCGGATCATTTTCCGTATGTCCAAAAGGCACTGGAGTTCTCAATGTCATCAAACTAAAACCAGTTTTCTTGACGCCATGCTCCGGCCTAGCATGCGGCATTGCTAATCCAGGAGCCAAAACATAATACGGCCCAAACTCTATCGTACATTGAATAATTGCATCAATATACCTAGGCTCAGCAACTCCTGAATCAATTAAAAGCTGACCGCCCAATCGCACAGCAGCTTGCCAATCATCTGCCTCTGCCTGAAGAAGTATAGTCTCTTGATTAAGCATATCTCGTAAATTAATCATAATCTCTTCGTCTACCACCTTTTTCGTAAAGAAGTCAGAGCAGAACACCAGGAATTCATGCCACTGCTCTTAGCTTACTTAATATCGTTTTCGACAATCTTTGCCTCGATTTCTTGCTCTGACAAGAGGTTGACCAAGCCAATAACCTTGGTCCGGTTATTTTTAACAACAAACTGATTGATCAATGAAATAGAACAGAAAACAACGTCATAATTAGCAGCAGCCGTTTTGGCCTCCCCCACACTCATATGATCAATACTGGCTGTAATATTTAATTTTTTAAATACCTTTTCGATCTTCATTTTTATAATCTGGCTTGATCCCATACCATTACCACATGCAGCAACTACTTTAAGCATTGAAGCTACCCCCTTTATTATTGATTAAGCTTTATTTTGGTTCGTCAGAGTACTGGCAACTGAAATACTGTTCTTTGTCCTTACTGCGCCAGTATTGGAGCTGCGGAATAACAAGCATCAGGACAATTACGACAACGACACCAGGAATGGCCAAGTTTTTGAAAAGCACACCGAAGATGGGCCATATAGTATCCCAGTCGATATTGCCATGCCAACCGCCATACTTGTACAATTCAAAATACCACGCTGCTAAAGCGCCGCCAACTACCTGGAAAATCCCTGTACAAAATGGAAGAATGGCTGCTGCACGTCGTCCGCCAAACTTATTGGCAAATACAGCAACAGTAGCATTATCGAAAAATACAGGTACAAAACCGGTGATAATCATTATTGGTGAATTAAACACCAGTAGTCCGGCAATAGCAGTAAACTGGCCAAGAGCCCCACAAACAAAACCGAACAGCACTGTATTTGGCGAAGCAAAACCGTAAGTCACCGCACAATCGACCGCCGGCAAAGAACCATGCAGCAATTTATCTGTAATACCGCGGAATGACTCAGTCAGTTCAGCCACAAACATTCTTACGCCACTAAGTAAGATAAACAGATAAACCGCGAACGAAAAAGACTTAGAAAGAATATAAATTGGGAAAGATAGCGTTGCCGGAAAACCAGCTTTATCAATCCCCCGCATGTAAGGCTCTCCTAAAATGAGCATTATTATCCCAAAGAAGACCAGCATTAAAGTACCGGTAGCAACAACGTTATCATTAAACATTTGTAACCAACGCGGCAAATTGATATTTTCTACCGATTTTTCCGGGTCGCCAACTTTAGGTGCTATCTTGCTGGTCAGCCATACCCACCCCATTTGTTGATGGCCTACAGCAAAATCGGCGTTGCCGGTCAGCTTCTGAGCAGGTTCCACCGTTAAGTTTGAAAAAACAGCCCAGTATGTTCCTATCAAAAGTCCTATACAAATAACTCCATTTGTATTCTGCAGTTGAGGTATGGCAAAAAAGATCAGCCAACTGGCGGTTGTCGCTTGCTGAATCATAACATGACCGGTTAGAAATACGGTGCGAATCTTAGTAAATCTCCGTAATAATACAAGCAGGATATTCCAAAAGAAGCCTACGATAAGCGCCATCATCGTCCAACCAAGAGAGACACCGGCAACTTCAATCGCCTTTTGAGCTGCAGCCAGACCAAAATAAGGATCAATAACCGCTGCATTCAGATGAAATCTATCGTTTAGACCAGCCAAAATGGGACGAAATGTATTTACCAGACCGCCAGCGCCAACTCCCCATATCATCATCCCTACAGAGGCCTTAAGAAAGCCGGCAAACGATTCATAAATCGGCTTACGAAGCAACATATATCCAATAAAGACAAGACCGCCAATAAAGAACTCCGGTTTGGTCATAATATTGTTGTGAAACCACTTAAAACCAACTTCAAAAGCAGCGTAAAAATCCATATTTGTTACATCTCCTTTCGTTTTTCAGGAAAATTCAGTCTTCTTGTCCTGGTACTAAATACTCCTCCTTTTTTCGCTGGTTACTATCTTGACAAACCCACAACCATGTGCTTACAATATTATTAGCACATTCGTTCATCATCTGGTCATATTCTCAGTCTCAGCATAGCAAATGACTGAATTGTATGTCAATACTCAGGTGCCAATAATGCAAAATTTGCACATTTGCTCAAAATAACTGAGTGCCCCACAGACATTTGCTATAAAAAAATACAACAAAAAAGAAGGGTGAAAAAATGAGCAAAATTGACCAATTAACCAGAGAATCTTGGATATTAAGCACCTTTCCGGAATGGGGAACCTGGCTTAATGAAGAAATTGAAGCAGAAGTAGTTTCTCCTGGCACATTTGCTATGTGGTGGCTAGGTTGCACAGGAATATGGGTAAAATCCGAGAACGACGCAAATATCTGCATTGATTTTTGGTGCGGCAGCGGAAAAAGAACAAAAGCTAAACCGCTAATGGATCCACATCATCAAATGGCAAGAATGAGCGGAGGCAAAAAACTACAGCCAAATCTTAGGGTAACACCTTTTGTCTTGGATCCGTTTGCAATTAAAAAAATTGATGCAGTAGTATCAACCCACGATCATAATGATCATATCGACATAAATGTTGCTGCAGCCGTATTAAAAAATTGCGAATCATCAGTTCCTTTTATTGGCCCAAAAGCCTGTGTCGATCTCTGGATTAGTTGGGGCGTGCCTGAAACTCGCTGTACCATAGTCAAGCCTGGGGACATTATCAAGATTAAAGATACCGAACTCTTAGCCCTTGAATCCTTTGACCGTACCGCATTGATTACCGCTCCCAAAGACGTTATTTTAAAAGGCAAAATGCCTGGCAACATGGATGAAAGAGCAGTAAACTACGTCATAAAGACTCCCGGCGGCAGCATATATCACAGTGGTGATTCACACTACTCAAATTATTATGCCAAACACGGCAATAATTATCAGATTGATGTGGCTCTAGGCTCCTTCGGGGAAAATCCCAGAGGCATTACCGATAAAATGACTGCCTCCGATATATTGCGGATGGCAGAAGCGCTAAACACAAAGGTAATCATTCCCTTTCATCATGATATTTGGTCAAATTTCCAAGCAGATCCGACCGAAATCAGTGTTCTTTTTGAAATGAAGAAAAATCGGCTGCAATATAAATTCAAACCTTTTATCTGGCAAGTAGGTGGAAAATTCGTTTATCCTGAGGATAAAGATAAACGCGAATATCATTACCCCCGCGGCTTTGATGATTGTTTTGAAGGCGATATAGATTTGCCATATACTTCTTTCCTATAATTATTACTTTATGGTAAGAAAAGAATTTTTGGCCTAAAGAAAGCCGCCTTATGAAAGCAATATGCTATAATTGATAATAATATCAATTTTTACCCATGATACCATCTGCAAAATAACAAAGTGAGGACTTTTCATGGAAGAGCTTGAATTGCTTTCTGAAGTAGCGCGCCTATATTACGAAAATAATATGACCCAAAATGAAATTGCCAAGCATATTCATACATCACGTTCAACTGTATCCCGACTATTACAGGAAGCCCGTGAAAAAAAAGTTGTTGAAATCCACATCCACTATCCTTGGGACAGGTCACCAGTGCTTGAACATCAGCTTCTTACAAAGTTTGGGCTTAAAGATATCAGAATATTAGAAGCCCAAAACCGGCGTGGCGAAGAGACCCTGCGTGGCGTTGCTCTTTTAGCTGCCCGCTATATTGACAGCGTTATCAAAGAAGACTCTATTCTCGGAATATCTTGGGGTAAAGCGCTTCATAACACGGTCGAAGCACTCAACCCCAACCGTAAAATTCCCATCAAAGTAGTACAGCTTTTTGGCGCGGCCATTCCTAATAGCCAAACTGATGGCTTTAACGTAGTAAGAAAAACAGCTGCAATCTATGGTGGAAAATGTTACTACATCCACGCCCCCCTATTTGTCGGCAGTTCGGAAGCTAGAGACGTTTTAATTGAAAACCCTCATATCAAAGAAACCTTGCGTATCGCCGAAGAAGCTGACATCATCGTAACAGGCATTGGCTCATTGGAACCTACAGTTTCCCCTAGTCAAACCTGGTTAAGTTACCTCAGTAAAGAAGCTATTGAACAATTAAAACGAAAAGGCGCTGCCGGGCATATCTGCGCGCATCATTATGACATTATGGGCAATGTCCTGCCACTCAAACTTCACGCTGGTATTGTTGGTGTAGGAATAGAACTGTTAAAAAAAGTGCCGGTAGTAATCGGCATAGCCAGTGGCACAGAAAAAGCCCGCGCCATTATTGGAGCACTTAATGGAAAGCTGATTAATACTCTGATAACAGATGACAGAACTGCTGAAAAAATATTAGAACTTTCTTCTGAATCATTCAACATTTAAACAAAATAACAGCCCGCATTATTGTGGGCTGTTATTTTGTTTAAAAAGCGTCTCTGCTAATGTTTCATCAAACCATTCTAATATTAATTGCACAACTGTTCCTTTTTACTGCTACCATTCAACCACTATTGACGGAAAAATGAAAAATCGTTATCATAATGTTGAGCATATGATAATACCACGAGCATATGTGCAACGTATTTTGGGTATATTGTGCTTAGAATATAACGTAAGGAGTGGCAATTAAGGTGAAAATAAATAAAAAAGTTTTAGGCCAACTGGACAAAGCTTATGCAACTGCAATTATGAAATTGAATGAAAAGATGCACTATCTTGTTGCAACTGAAGGGCATGGTCCTTGCATTGCATTCGCTGAAGACACTTGGGATGAAAACAAAGTCTGGGACGGACCAGGAGGAACAATGAATATTGTTCCGATACCTGGCAGAAAAAACGAATTTATTGCAACCCAAGATTTCACACCTACGTTTCAGGCAAAAGCATCACAGATAGTTCATGCCATCTGTGATGCTGATTCAAAATGGACAGTTACTCCCATTATGATTATTCCGTATTTGCACAGATTCGATGTATTTGCTTTTAATAATAGACTCCTCTTCATTGGTGCAACCCTCTGTGAAGATAAAGACTCTAAGGAAGACTGGTCAAAACCCGGCAGTGTATATATCGGAGAAATACCTCCAGAAATACACAAACCCTTTGAGTTAAAACCAATACTTAAAGGCATTACTAAAAACCATGGATTTTGTAAAGGAAACTGGAAAGGGCGAGATGCCTATATTGTTTCCGGTTCAGAAGGAGTATTTGTTCTATATCTGCCACAAAATAATACCGACAACTGGGAATCTGAACAAATATTAAACCATGAAGTTAGTGATATAGCTGTATGTGATATAGATAATGACGGATGTATGGAACTAGCCACTATTGAGCCTTTCCATGGCAGCTACGGAAAAATATATAAGTATGTCGATGACAAATTAATTCCAATTCATGAGCACGAATATGAATTCGGCCATGTTGTATGGGGTGGAAAAATATTAAACAAACCGTCATTTATCATTGGCGGAAGAAAAGGAAATAGGGAATTAAACTGCTTTCAAATTAATGCCTCTGGCCAAATTAAGCATTTTACTATAGATAATTCCGGCGGTCCCAGCAATATAGCAGTACTTAACAAGCAAACTTCTGATGTAATCTTAGCTGCCAACCGTGAAATTGGCGAAATAGCAATTTACGAGATTACTGAATAACTCGCAAACTTACTGTTTCCAGTTACTCAATAATTAGTTTTATTATGAAATGTTCCATAACCTAAAATGCAAAGTAAAATCTCCTATGGAAGAAGATCAATCACTTCCACAGGAGATTCCTTTTTTCAACACTTAGAAGCTTTACTACTTTCTCTCCGCTTATGCTTATTAGAACAGCTCCGCAGCCACCGCTTGGCAGAACGCCGAAATCGCTGCCACACTGGCTCAAAGTCACGTCTCGCTTCAAAATAATCCCGTGCCATCCAACCAGCAATAATTCCTGCATCACGATAAATAATCCTACTAGCATGTAAATCCATCCACTCATTAAGAAACGCACCAATTAATTGCCCATCCCTTACCGTACCTAAGCAAGTCTGCAAGCGTTTCAGGCAAACGAGCAACCTCTTTGTTTTTGCATCATCCTGCGACAAGGCCTCTAAAACATAACGCAACTTCTTACCTTGAATTCTTGCAGTATGGATTTGACCCTGTTCATCAATATTAGCGTCTTTACCCACATTTCTCAATATTTCAATCCATTCTGCCAGCCTCTCTGCAGCAAAATCACCTAATTTTATAGTATCATCTTCCCGAGGAGAGGCCGTTTCAACCCCCCATACCCAAAGGCCAAGCAACGTTGCACTCAAACACCCTTTTGAAAAAACCGCAACCAATTCCTGGGCCAGCTTTTCACGTTCGGCAGTCAAAAGCAGCCCAAGCCAAGGCGGTGGTGATAGCAGTATTCCGCCATTATCAGTAGCCTCTAACCAAACATTCAAAGCTACATCAATTTCCCTGAGACGGTTCATACTCCGGCTCCACTCACTGAGCTTCCCCTGCCACTCGACATATTTTTCCAGGTCAGCTAATGGCTTGGAAAAAGACAACAGCGAACGCAACCGTCTAAGCTCCATCCGCAGTTTATGTAGCCCTTCCGCTCCTGCTGGTTTAGCTAAAAAATCATCTTGGGCTATAAATACATTATGTATCTGATTAACAAGCAGTTGACTAATACCCGCACTGGCGTTTGCCGTCATATCAGGCACATATACAGTATCTTGCGTACTTTCTTCAGCCAATCCAGCCAGACATAATCCACGGAAGAATTTGCTTCTTGGCTCAACTGTCATAGGAACACTTGACGCCAATTCAGCCCCCAAGGCCAATACTGCCGCCGATTTGCCGGCCTTTAACTCCAGTTCCACCTCAGAAATTAGCTCCTCAAACTCCCCTGCGGTAATCTTTCCTCGATCAACCGCTAATTCGATCACACTGCCATCCATCGTTGTCAGGATAGTCTTGTACCGTTCAAATACTGTACCAAGCACCATTATCAATGGCTTGTCACCAAGCGCCTCCATTAAAAGCTCGCCAGCATCGGTATCTATAAAAGGTTCGATTGAAGGCTGATCTTGAGCAACTTCAACATTCCACTCCCTTCGTTCATGCAAACCACCGACCGACGTCCCCCCTGCTTTAACTGTAGCAATCCACCGACCATCTTCACGACGAATGCGATAAGCGAGACCAGCTTTTTGTAAAGCATGATCCGGCGAATCAAAGTACCGGCTATCCAAAAGTTCGCTCGAAGGTGCTAAAGCATTTACTCCAACAACTGCCGGAGCAGCAAAAACCGCTCCCCAATTTGTATCATTAAGTAACCGGAGTTTTAGTTCGACCTCGATACCGTCATTATCAGGCATTTTTGTCCCCCCAACTACTCTTCTCCCAGCTTTGCCAATATTTTTGAACTGGCAAACCATTCAAGTTTAATATTTAATTCCTCTTCAAAATCTATTTTAAATCCAGCGGCAGCGCATTTTTTAAATGGCAAAGTCACGCCCGCAAGTTGCTTAGCCCACACCCCAAGATGTGGTTCGTGACCAACAACCACCACTACCGCATCAGCTCTCATTTGTCGCAGTTCTTTCATCACCTCTTCCAACCGCCCGGTATATATATAACGGTACTCTTTAACCTCCATGCCACCAAAGTTGGCTGCCAGTATTTGAGCCGTCTGGACTGAGCGCAAGGCGTGGCTGGACCATATTTCCAACTGATCGACATCGTGCAAAAACTTGACTAATCCCTTTGCTGCTGCCTGAGCTTTCTTACGCCCCTTTGGCGTAAGATTACGCTCTTCATCACTAATCCAAGGCGGGCATTCTTCCGCTTTAGCATGTCTTAGTAGTACCAACTCCATGACAAGCCTCCCTAAACTATTCATATTCAATTAATTCGAAGCTTTCCAGTTCTCCCCTGCTGCTATAAAAATTTATTGACTATAAATCCCGCCTCGAATTTCAATCTTCGATTCACTCTATAGCCATTACTTTGCATATTATAAGTAAAGCCCGCAAAAGGAGGTGTATGTGTGAAATACATGTACCAACCGCAAACCGTATTAGGAAAATGCGTCCTTGGTGCCCAGGCGGGACCTCAGAGCATCATAGTGCGTCAGGTTGTTGGCGAAAATTCGATGCAAAAATCTATCGACATTAGCATTGTTGTACCCAAAAACAAGCCAGCCATTGAACAAATAATTGATGTCCTAATAAAAAAAGTAAGGATAACCAACGTAGATGTACTCACCAATAAAGTAATTGTCTGCGGCGACTTCGAAGTAAAAGGAATCTATGTTGCATGCCTGCCCAACCAACCCGTTCACGCTGTAGAAGCCAGGCGGATACGCTTTACTGTTGACGTACCAATCAGGAGAGCTCGCCGGGGGATGGATGCCGAAGCCAGAGTTATTGTCAACTCAGTTGACTACGATTGTGATTCTCACACCCGCGCCCATTGGTACAAACAGAACTATGATCAATATAACTGGGATGATAAGCACAACCAATCGAGCGATAGCCCTGAATACAATCCCCATCATAAGCCTTGCTGGTGTCCACCAGAAAAAGGCTGTACTAACAAATTCAAGGCCTCAGTTGAATTAAGTGTTATCGTCAAAGTAATGACCGATCGTGAATTAGTCATCTATCCTGGCACTTATCCTGGTCTTCCTCCTAAACCGAAAGGTTAAGTACCATAATTATACCGTTTGCAATAGATATATCCAGTTCCTTTGTCTAGACTATCTCCCATACCAGTTGGTATGGGAGATAGTCTAGACAACATACTACTTAATTCAATAGTTTGGAGATCTTAACTTTGTCTACGTAGTACCTTCCCTGGCATGTTGCCAGTTATTCTTCCGCTCTTTACCACAGCCTGACCATTGACAAACACCCATTCAATTCCCTCTGAATAGTTGTGACACTCAATATATCCTGCTTTGTCGTTCACTCGCAGCGGATCAAACACGGTAATATCCGCAAAATTGCCACTCTTTAAAATGCCACGCCTTTTGAACCCAAGCCTTGCCGCTGGAAGACCTGTCATCTTGTAGACAGCCTCTTCCCAGTTAAGCAACTTATCTGTTCGAACGTATTTTGCCAAAAATTTCGGGAAAGTCCCGTAAGAACGCGGATGAGTAGCAACCGAACCATCCCTTAGTGCGTTCATACCAAACCCGTCGGAGCCCACTGCTACAGCCTTATCGACAGCAATAACGGAAACCTCTTCCGGGAAAAGTGAAAAAAATACCGCACTGACAACAGCCTCAGCCATAATCAGAAGCTTAATAACAGCATCCTCTGCACCACACCGCCACTCCATCGCCAAATCTGCAATTGTTTTGCCCGAAAACGCCTTTCCACCAGGCATACCGACAGCCGTTATCATAATACTTGCCGGACCGCCGCGTAGCGACATTTCCCGGGAAATTCCGGTACTAATCTCCTCCCGATCATCTCTTTCTGCCAACCTTCTTAATAACGCATCAGAACCGCCTTCCATCGCCCACTGCGGCACAATAGCAGTCAAAGATGTACTACTAGCTTCATATGGATACATATCGGCGGCAACATCCACCCCTTGCCGCCGGGCCTCTGCCAATAACTCCAAGGCAGTTTTTCCTCGCCCCCAATTTGCCTTGCCGATTGCCTTCAAATGTGAAATCTGCACCCGTGCGTTACTTGCCTGACCGATTGCTATTATTTCTCTTATCGCCTCCAGAAGATTGTTGCCCTCATTACGAATATGGGCAGCAAATATGCTCCCATATCGAGCAACAACTCCAGCCAAACAAGTAAGTTCGCTCGATGCGGCAAAACTCCCTGGTGGATAAATCAGTCCAGAGGACAATCCCCATGCTCCCTGCTCTAATGCTGAATCAAGCATTGCTTTCATTGCAGCCAATTCAATTGGTTCTGGTTGACGTGCCTCCATTCCCATTGCAGCTATTCGTAGCGTTCCATGCGCTACCAGTGGAGCAAAGTTAACCCCCAGTCCGTTAGACTCAATAATATCAGTATATTGATTAAAATCACACCAAGTTATTCCTTCTGGCGGCAAACTTGTCTCATGCAAGAGTAAATACTGAATAAGCATATCAACTCTCTTTGTATCAACTGGAAACAACCCGATGCCGCAGTTTCCAACAATCTCAGTCGTCACGCCTTGCAGGACTTTACTCTCCGACAACGGATTGCGAAAAATGCTGGCATCGGCATGAGAATGAATATCGATAAAGCCTGGACTTATAATAAGCCCAGTCGCATCAATTGTCTGAACCGCTAAATCTGATATCTCTGCATCAATGGCAACTATAATGCCGTTTTCCACCGCCACATCGCCTGGATAAGGCGGTCTTCCTGTTCCGTCAACAATTAATCCACCACGTATTAAAAGAGAATACACTCCGTCCACCTCGCATAATTGGTTTCAACCTTAAAATAAGGCCCGACAACTTAGCCTCCGCAACTTCTTCATTGACTATCTAATATGGCAAACAACCAGCAAGCCCAAGCCACTCCCGGCCGAATTGCTGGTTGCATTTTCCATTGGAACAGCTTGACTATTCCAATATTATTAATGTTATATTATCAAGCGCCTCCGCGCCTGTCAATAATCAGAGCAACAACAAATTTAAACGCACAAACTTCATAATACTACCTTAACTTTATTTTGCCTTAACCAAGCATCCACCTGTATCATATAGGCCATAAGCTGTGGTCCTCCCATCAGCTGTCCAAACCATGGAAATGTCGATCTTGCGTCATCAGACTTAGTAAACTCACGAATTTTTGCAGTATCAATAAGTTGGAGTAATGGAGACGATTGATTACTTAGAATAACTTTAAGTTGCTCACGGACCGCCTGGAAAAACGATGGATTATGCGTTTTGGGGTAAGGGCTTTTCCGTCGCCACAAAACATCATCGGGCAAAAGTCCGGTTAAAGCTTGGCGAAGTAGCCCCTTTTCCCGTTGCTGATAATACTTTAGCTCCCACGGTATATTCCAAACGTATTCCACTAAACGGTGGTCGCAAAACGGAACCCTCAGTTCCAGCCCGAACGCCATACTCATGCGATCCTTCCTATCTAAGAGTGTTGGCATCCACCTAGTAAGACTCAAATAAAGTATTTCCCTCATTCTCGCCGCCTCAGCATTTTCCCCAGGTAGCCTCGATACCTCAGTCAAGGCTTCCTGGTAACGCTGACAAGAATAGTCTTTAAAAATGTCACTCTTTCTTAGCTCCGGCGACAACCACTCCAGCCGGATATCCGGACACGGTGACCAAGGAAATGTTTCTGCTTGAAGCATTTCATTACGATAAAACCATGGATAGCCGCCAAAAACCTCGTCGGCACACTCACCGGAAAGACCCACAGTTGAACCTTTTTTTATTTCCCGACTAAAAAGATACAGTGAAGTATCAACATCAGCCATTCCCGGTAAATCCCTAGCCCTGGCAGCTTGCTCCAGCACCCCGGCCAATTCTGGTGTATCAAGCAATATCTCATGATGACAAGTACCAAGATAACTAGAAACCTTATCCACCCAAGGTGCATCGCGGTTGGGCTGAAAACTATTTTCCTTGAAAAACCTTTCATTATCAACATATTCAACCGAATATGTATTGAGACACTCCATGCCTCTTTCCTTATAATCTCTTGCGGCAATAGCCGTAATTGCACTGGAATCAAGACCGCCAGACAATAGAGTGCATAACGGAACATCAGATACTAACTGCCGTTTAACAGCATCCTGAAACAGCTCCCTCACAATCGTTAACGTGGTCAGAAAATCATCTTCATGCGGCTTACTTTCCAGTGACCAATATTGACTGACCGTAAACCCCTGCCGATTATACATAGCATAGTAACCAGGCTTTAATTCATTGATGCCGCGGAAAACACCGTGCCCTGGAGTTCGCGCCGGCCCCACCATAAATATTTCTGCTAAACCCTCAGCTGTAATCTCCGGTTCAATAGCTGGGTGAGCTAAGATCGCCTTAAGCTCTGAACCAAAAAATAAACTTTTATTTTTTTGACTATAAAATAATGGTTTAACACCTAACCTATCCCTGGCCATAAACAGGCTTTGCTTTGCATCATCCCATACAGCAAAAGCAAAAATGCCATTAAGGCGCGCAACACACGCTGGGCCCCATTCCATATACGACTTTAACAGCACCTCGGTATCTGACGAAGATGAAAAAGAATGGCCGCATGCTTCTAGTTGCTCCCTTAACTCATATGTGTTATAAAGTTCACCATTATAAGTGATTACATAAGTACTATCGCCGCGTTGCCTCACCATAGGTTGCTGACCGCCTTCCGGGTCTATTACGCATAGCCGCCGGTGGCCTATAGCTACATGATGAGAAATATACATTCCTGAAGCGTCTGGCCCACGCACCACCAAAGTATTGACCATAGCCTGCAAAGTCTCCTGTTTTTGCGTCAAATCCTCCTGCCAATCAATCCATCCGGTAATACCGCACATACCTTTCCTCTCCTTATCGGAAAATAAAGAGCGCCTACCGCTGCAGAGCTGAGGCTCTGGTTTTCGTAGGCGTCTTGGCCTCATTTATAGAATATGATATGCGGCATAATATCGCTTTGCTACCATCATTTTTACTGTCCTGAATCCCGTTTAAGAGTTTTTTTCTTTGACTTTGAATAATCCGGCGACATTTCATCTACATCACTAATCTCAAAGTCCGGCGCCTGAGTTGTAGCATCCGCTATACCATGATCATGACCATTATCTACACTTGTTGGACCTTCATAAGTATGAACATGACCTCCATCCATAGTACATATAGCTGGACCAGTTACTACATCAAACCAATGCCAATGACCAGAAGCTCCAACGAAGTAAGAAGTACGCACCCGAATCCGGTGAACATGCGACCCGCCAGCCAGCCGGGCCGGAGCTGTAACTCCCATAACGATATGCTGGTGATCATCATGAACAAAACTAAGCGAATTAAACGAATGCACATGAACCATACTGCGATCTTCACGTTCATCGCTCATAGTCCGATCAACATTATTAATCGCTGTCATCTATCTCCCCCCTATCAATTTCATGTACTATTATATGCAGTCCAAATTTGTTAGGTCACCGCCCACAGTACTCCTGAGCATACTAAAAATAACCATATAAGCTAATAGAAAACTCATTGTTTAGCCATCCGCTATAATGGAAGTACTAACAACCACAATAAGCAAAATGGAACCAAACAATGAGTTTTTTATTAGCTTATTCGCCATCACGAGTAACAGTTTTTGCAATATTTACACAATTATTGCTGCTGTTGCGATTTCCCTACCCAATAATTGTATCATTTAAGGTATAATAGTCTCCTCCTTATCCTGGAATTTGTTTATCCTTTAAAGCAATGCCAGATATAGTAGGTTTAGAAATTCTTGGAATAACCATTGACATTACTGCCGCAAAAAGTGAGAATCCTGCGGCTGCTGAAAATACCATAGACCAACTAAAAGAATGGGCAAGATAAGCACCTAATCCCCCTCCGAAAATAGAGGCAAATCCTTTTGCACTATATAAAAAGCCATAATTCGTAGCTGCATAAGTCGTGCCGAAAATATCTGCATTTGCTGCCGGAAATAAAGCGAAGCACTGTCCCCAGGTCATTACAATCAATGCCGTTATAATAATATACAAGACATCATTGAGACCAACAAAAGCCAGCAAGAACAAAAATACTGCATTTAAACCGAAAGACAAAGTCATAGTAGTATATCGGCCAATTCTGTCAGAAACCCACCCCCAGGCAATACGGCCAAAACCATTGGCAATATTCTGCACCCCTACCGCAATCACAATCGCGGCAGCAGTAATATTTATGCTTTGACCGAATGGTTTCGTCTGGGCAGTTATAAGCATACCACCTATATTAACCCCTAAAAACATGATCCAAAGCAGCCAAAAGTGAGGAGTTGCAAGCATTTCATGGAATTTGAACCCTCTGGCAACAACAGGTTTGGCAACTTCCGCCGTCCCAACGCTTGCAGCCTGTTTCTTATAACTGACAGGATACCGCAAAATTTGTGCCGCCAAAATAATTATTAATCCCTGTAAAATTCCTGTTGACATAAATGCTGAAGCTGGACCACCGCTTTTTAGCAAGCTTGATATAACAGGCAGAAATGGTAAAGCCCCCATGCCAAATCCAGCAGCAATCAATCCGCTGGCCATTCCGCGGCGATCAGGAAACCATCGCACTGCTACACTGATACTGCCGCCATAAATTATTGCCGCCCCTACCCCCGCCAGGGAATAATAAAAGTAAAGCCCAGACAAAGAGTGTATTTTCCCCATCATAACCCAGCCGATGCCAACCAGCAATCCAGCGAGAGTAAACATTCGCCTAGCACCAAAACGATCCAAAAGATACCCTCCAACAGGCTGAACAAACGTCTCAAACATAATAAACAACGTAAACGCATACTGAACTGCCGCCAAGGAGACCTTTAGATCATCCCGTACCGGCGTAGAAAACAAGGTCCACGAATATTGTAGATTGGCAATCATCACCATACTGATAACCGCTGTAATCAGTTGCACCCAACGATTACCCAGAAAATTCCCATAGGCCGCAATATTAGGATTAACGCTGGCCCCCATTTAAACAACCCTCCTAGTATATTAATATCAGACAACCGCATCCAACTGTCTACTTTTAGATACCAGGGCATAATAAAGGCTACGAAAATCTTCGCCAAACCTTAATCTCTACCTAAAGAGAAGTAGTACCCCAAACTTTGCGGAAGCAATGTTAGTCAGTTGTTAGTTTGTCTAACTGCCAATCTAGGAGTAAATCGTTCATACTAAATATCTATTCAGAATTTCTAAAAATATTTCATTTACGCTCTAACGGACTTTTTACATATTCCTGCCAAATTACTATCGCAAGCTTAGGGTGCAAAAATCGCCGTTTTTGCATACCTTTGCAGAATATTAAGTCCCTAGTTCCTTTTGTTCATAGGAACCAGGGACTTCGAGTCTGCCCAGCTACTACTGAGCAGGTGGCAATGGAACTTCCATTCCTAACAATTGAGTTCGTTGGTTTACCCACGCTTGCATTTTCGCCACATGCTCAGGCTGAAGATGACTGAAGCGACCTTGCGTTTGTAGGTATTCTTCAACTGGTTTAAGTTTCTTAGGCATATAGTTCCACTTTTTAACTCCATCTTCGATTTCATATAAGAACCACATACCAGTTTCAACCGCCAACTTGCCCAATTCAACCGTTCTATCGGCTGGATAAGTCCATCCTTTCGGACATGGGCATTGTACATGAAGAAATGCCGGGCCTTCAACTGCTAAGCCCTTGCGGACTTTATTCATAAGATCCACAGGATAAGAAATAGACGCAGTCGCTCCGTACTTGACTTCAGGATGTCCACCGCTACAGAAAATCGCCATCGGATCCTTCGGAAAGAACTTCTTGGCTTCTGGAATTTCCGGGCCAGACGGAGTAAACATAGTAGTCGCCCCATAAGGAGTCATTGGCGAAACTTGAATACCAGTATTAGCATAAGACTCATTATCATACATTAGGAACAACACGTCATGTCCGCGATACATCATCGATGACGCTGCCTGCAACCCAATATCAATAGCGCCCCCGTCACCAGCCATTACAATTATATTTGGAAATTCATCTTTTATTTTTCCTTTTTTGATCAATTGCTTAAATGCTACCTCAATACCTGAAGCTACCGCTCCGCCATTAGTGATCTGGGCATGAGTCCAAGGTACTGCCCACGGACCACAGGCGTAACTGGTATTTGCCACATACATACAACCGGTTGGACCGATAAATATTGTATTTTTGCCGCTGGCCTTTGCGATAAGGCGGTACGCGAGGGCCGGACCACAGCCAGCACAGGTACGGTGCCCTGGAAGATAATACTCCTTCTCTGGCGCCTGCGCAATGGATTTTATCATTTCAGCAACAGCCATTATTTTTAACCCCCTTTGTTATTTCGTGCTCGGTGCAGCCTGCTCCCATGCTGCTTTCACTTCAATAGCAGCTTTATCGTAATCGTTAAAGTTCACCCAGGTTGAGCTTTGTATAATCTTACCAGCATCTAAAGTCTGCTTCATCATATCTGCCATTTTGAAAAATTCTTCATGTGTAATCGTTTCCCCACCAAGTCCAGAAGTAAACCCTTGGATAATGGGCTTGTTCGCAACTTCGGAAACAGAAGCTCTTGTCTCAACCAACAATACACCGCCACCGCCGGCCGCACCATAGGAAGTATTAGTATCAATAACGCCGACTACCTTGAATTTCGGTAAAATTTGCTGGAGCGCCGCATCTGGAAACGGACGAATCCAGCGCAACCGGCACATGCCAACTTTATAACCGGCTTCACGTAAATATTTAATCGCGCTGCGGCAGGTTACGGCATGAGCACCTTGCAAAAGGAATACCATATCGGCATCATCGGTCATATATTCATCAACAAACGGAGCATATTTAGCACCAAAAATTTTGTTAAACTCAGCAGTTGCTTTTGGAATTAGTTCTTTAACCCGTTCCATAACTACATTACGATCCCATTCTAGCGGCGGTCCCATTTCCGGCTCAATTTGCGGCCCCATAATTACCGGTTTGTTAACATCCAGACGGAACTCAGGCTTGAATGGTGGTAAAAATTTATCAACCTGGGCCTGATCAGGCATTACATAGTCTTGAGAAATATGAGTTACAAAATAACCATCCATTGCCACGATCTGGGGCAACATTATTTCCGGATCTTCACCAATACGGAAACACAGCAAGCTGTTATCCAATGCTTCTTGTGCATTTTCGGCCCAACCATAAATCCAGCCGTTATCTCTAAGTGTCAAACAATCCGTGTGCTCTGATCCAAAATCGCCAGGAGGATCGAGGGTCCGGTCGCCAATGAGGGCTTGAATAGGACAACGGCCTCCAGCAATCGGTGAATAAGTTTCAAAAGCATAGGTAACGCCTACACCTGAACTACCCGTAGTAGCGCGCGCTCCAGCCATGGAAGCACCGTGAGCAATACTAAACTGAGCATGCTCACCTTCGCCGTGAACCATTTCGCATTTCATTTGGCCGTTGGCAATACGTTTTGCTACTTCGGCCATAACTGCTGTATACGGTCTGATTGGATAGGATGCTGTAACATCAATATCGGCAAGTTGCCAAGCGTCAGCGACTGCAGTTAAACCTGTACCTCTCTTCTTAATCGGCATCTTATTCACTCCTAATCTTCAAAATCTAGCTCGGGCACTCGATTGATTGCCCCTACCGGACAAACATTACTGCAAACACCGCAACCTTTGCAGAATTCGAGATTAAAGCTAATCCCGTCGTCTTTCGAATAATTGACAGTAGCATCCGGGCATGAAATCCAGCACATTTTGCATTCTGTACACAATCCTTTGTCAACAACAGGTCGTAGATACCGCCAATTGCCTGTCACCATTCCCTGATTGTTCACCGTAGGCGACTTAACAATAGCAGCAAACGGAACTTGTTTATATGCCTTCGGCAAAATAGACACCTCCTTGTAATTTCAACTTATATAATTTTACTTATTTCTAACTAATTATTTGAAGATACTCCAGTAGAAAACCATATGCCCAGCCATTACAGAGCCAAAACGGTTACCTTATCCCAGCCTAGCTTTACCGCATCTTTGTTTTCAGCAACTTTAAGCAGTGATTCCAACTTGGCATAACCAGTCGCCTTTGCTACCGCTCCAGCAATAGCCGCACCCACACCAGCGCCAATCGTAGTATCATCACCAGCACCTTCAGTACCGTCAAAAGTCAGCATAACATTCATGCCCAGAGCATTGGCATCGATAGTAGCAATAGCTTTAACATTAGCTAGCTTTTCTTTGGGCGAGATATATTTCAAGAGTTTTTGCGGATCGCGGGCAGTATTTATAACCACAACTGTTCCCGGCTTACAGCCTTCCAAAATATTGTGTCCCTTGACCATTGTTTCTTCAGTGACAACTACTACATCTGGATGATAATTCTCATATTCATAATAAGTTTCTATTGGCTCAGGGCTTAGGCGTGCATAACTCTTACAGGCCACATTAATACGGTCGGGAAGATCGACATAATTATCGAAAGATTGTACATACAATCCTTCAACTCCGCCAGCCTTTGCCATTAGTGTGGCAACGTCCCGCGCTTCCTTTGCCAGAGTAACCCCTCTGGTCCATACGGTAATTTCCCGCATATTGGCATCGATAGCAACTGCCAGTGTCATTTTTTATCCTCCTTTACATTACGACTAACTAGATTAAGGACTAACAAGTGTATTACATTTTTCACCCACCCCCATAACACTAGATGTATTTATAGCTTTTTCAGACAAAATGTCACGAAACGCTTCCTCAAAATTCAGAGCACATACCCTAAAATTACAAGAACTATAATCTCCACAACTCGAATTAAGATAATTATTAATAGCACCTAAAGCGGCTTGCTTGCAAATCGCCTGGATATCTGAACCTACCAGCCCATCAGTTCTTACCGCTAATGCCGAAAAATCTACATCATCAGCAATATTAAGCCCCTCAGTATAAATATGAAATATTTCTAACCGTTCCTCGCAATTTGGTTTAGGAAGTTCGAGCCTATAATCAAAACGTCCAGTTCGTAATAAGGCCGGATCAACTCTATCAGGACGATTGGTCGCACCAATTACTATTACACCGGCAGAATCCATAATATTGTCAAGTTCAAGCAATAGCTGGCTTACCAGTCTGTCAGAATCATGTCGATTACCGCCGGTGCGAACAGGTGCCATTGCATCGATCTCATCGAAAAACAAGATACAAGGAGCCACTTGTTTAGCCCGCTTAAAAATTTGTCTTAGCCCTTTTTCTGCCTCTCCCAACCACCGTGAGTTAAGTGTTGAAGCATCAACAGCTATAAAGTGAGCGTTAATTGTCCCCGCCAATGCCCGAACAATAAGTGTTTTTCCTGTACCAGGCGGACCTGTAAGCAAAACACCTTTAGGCATTCCTTGTCGCATACTTTTAAATACTTCAGGGTAAATCAATGGCAATTCAATTACCGCCCGTAGTTTTTCCTTGATAGCTGCCAAACCACCAACCTGCTCCCACTGATTACTAGGTTTTTCGGCAAAATACTCGCGAGTGGCAGTCGGCTCAACTTCGCGGAATGCTTTGGAAAAATCTTGCATAGTAATTCGACTTGCCGTTAATGTCTCGGTATCTATATAGTCTGCAGTAAAATCTAATTGTGGCAAGATCCGTCTGACTGCGTTCATGCCTGCTTCTTTACAGAGAATTGCTAAATCTGCTCCGACAAATCCATGAGTTATTTGAGAGATTTCTTCGAGGTTAACCGATGTATCAATATTCATCGTGCGAGTATGAATCTTTAGAATCCTCAACCGCCCTAATCGATCTGGCGGGTTTATTGATATCTCTCGATCAAACCGCCCAGGCCGCCTTAGAGCCGGATCGACCATGTCCGGCACATTCGTCGCACCGATAACAATGACTTGTCCGCGATTTTTAAGACCATCCATTAGCGCTAGCAATTGCGCAACAATTCTTTTTTCTACATCACCAATAACCTCAGTCCGTTTGGGCGCAATAGCGTCTATTTCATCAATAAATATAATAGCTGGCGCACGTCGCTGAGCCGTCTCGAATATCTCCCGTAGCCTCGCTTCGCTTTCACCATAGTACTTATTAACAACTTCTGGACCGTTAATATGGATAAAAGTTGCCCTGGTTTCGCAGGCTACCGCCCGCGCCATTAATGTTTTACCAGTACCAGGTGGTCCATAAATGAGTACTCCTTTAGGAGCCTCCACTCCAAGTTGACGAAATATCTCCGGATATTTAAGCGGTAGTTCGACCATTTCCCGAATACGTCCAAGTTCCTTATCAAGACCTCCAACATCTTCATATGAAGCCCGATAACTTAAATCTTCTAATAAATCAGTTTCTGTAACAGATATCTTGGTTGCTGCATTAATAACTACCGCTCCCTGTGGCGAAGTACCAATAACATTAAAATACTGACCACGAGCTCCGGCAAGAACCACCTTAATCTTATCACCTGTGATAACAGGCAAACCGTTTAGTATTCGTGCAAGATGTTCTATATCCTGAGCATCACTAAAGTCGATAGTAGTATCAATAGGGCTTAGTACAATTGCTCTGGCAGGCTGGCGTTCTGTCTTCTGCAGAGTTATACGTTCATCAATCCCCACTCCGGCATTCTCACGAATAATAGCTTCCATTTGAATTATGTTTTGCTTTTTAAACTGTGAAAAACATGGTACCACTTTTGCCACTGTAGTTTTACGCCCCTGAATTTCAACAATATCACCAATAATTACTCCCATCTGATCCATATCGTCGTTATCGATTCTAACATGTCCATTACCTACATCTTCCGGCATAGCATCTGCAACTCTAAAGGAAAGAATTTTTCTTATGTTACTCAAAAATCTTTCCCCCTTTGAAGACCCATTTAAAATTTCCTTCTTTTGATTTCAGTATAAATGAAGCTTTTAATATTTACCACATTTAGTAAATTAAGGTAATAACGTAAATAAAATAACCTGTTTACTAGATATCAAAAATAAAAAAAGCCAGTATTCTGGCTTTTTTGCTCATTACGTCGGACTTGTTTTAACCATATGTCCTACGCTCAATTATTCTGATTTATAAACTCTTTAATAATTATATACTTTTGCAACGGACGCCCAATAGGACCATAAGACATGTTCTCTTTAAGCCATCCATTGTCAAGAAGATAATGAAGATATCGCCTCACGGTAATCCTGGATATTCCAGTACTTTTTGAAACTTCCTGGGCTGTAAAGTACCCTTGATTCTGCTGCAAGGATTCGACAATTGCATCAAGCGTAGTTTGTTGCAAACCTTTAGGTAAATGTGGCCTAGTGCCAATAATATTTGATTTTAACGCATCAATATCCTGTTGGGACATTGATTTGCTTAACCGCAATTTGTTAAAGTATTCTCTATAACTAGAAAGTGCCTTTTTATAACGCTGAAAAGTAAAAGGTTTGACAATATAGTCCACTGCACCATACTGAATGCCTTGTTGCACAGACTCAGTATCATGCGCAGCGGTTACCAGTATAACATCAGTATTCCAGCCTTGACTTCGAATATGTTTTAGCACCTCTAAGCCATTAATTCCTGGCATATAAATATCAACAACAGCCAAGTGAGGCTTTTTTTCCTCTACCAACCTAAGCCCATCTTCACCGCTTAAAGCACACCCGATCAAACAATATTCCTTAATTCTATTAGTGTACTGCCGATGAAGTTCGAGCACCATAGGCTCGTCTTCAATAATTACAGTATTAACCTTGCCATCCATAATGCTCACCCTCCGCATTCTTTTATCATCAACGGAACCATAACTGTAAATTTGCTTCCAACATTCTGCTGGGATTTAAGAATTATCCTTCCTCCGCTTGCCTCAACTTCCTGACGTACAAGCGCTAATCCGATGCCACGGCTTCCTTGTTTCGTTGAAAAACCTCGTTGAAAGACTTTTTTTTGATCCTTCTTCAAAATACCTTGTCCTTTATCGTTAACCACAATATTCAAATACTTCTTCCCCGCCAAAATATGAACATCAATAATTCTGCGATCAACAGTTTGGTCAAGTACCGCTTCAATGGCATTCGTTATTAAGTTCCCAATTACCGTTACCATTGACGCGCTGCTAAAATGTTCTGGCAACGATTTCAACCGGGTACGAGGCGTAATTCTAAGCATTACGCCTTTTTCTTTTGCCTGACTAATCTTCCCTAGAAGCAATCCAGCTGTAGCTTTATCTTGGATACGTTTTACAATAAAGCTGATAAGTTCTTGCTTATTTTTATAAATTTGGGTTATCAGTTCCACAACCTTATCATATTGTTCCATTTGAATTAAACCAGATATAGCATGAAGCTTATTAATAAATTCATGAGACTGCGCCCGCATTGATTCAAGTAGACTCTTTACTCCGATTAATTCTTCAGCAATCTGTTTATAATCCTGTTTATCTCGAAATGTTGCTATAGCTCCTGTAACCTTACCATTCACAACTATAGGAACACTATTTACTATCACTGAACCATTACTGATTTTATACTCTTGGTCATATTCTGCTTTTCCGGTTGCAACAACCATAAGCATTCTAGAGTCAGGTATAACCCGGCTGATATGCTCACCAATAAGTTCAGTAGCACCGTGTAACATACGGAATGCCTCATTATTGATGGTTGTTATATACCCCTCGGCATCAATGGCTATTACTCCTTCACGCATAGAGTACAATATCGCTCGGTTTTGTTCCAACAAAACCGTTACTTCATGAACACGATCTTGCAGTTTTTGATCAGTATCGCCATATAGTTGCGCGTTCTGCACAGCTACAGCAGCATGATTAGCAAAAGTAGATAATACCCGTTCATCAGCCTCAGTTAAACTACGATCATCATTAAAGCCCAGAACTAGCAGCCCTAAGACGTGTGCATTACTACAAAGTTTAATCAAAATAAACTTTTCTACACCTTCACTAATAAATACTTCATTATAAGAATCAAGAACATGGTCTTTTGCTGATATCACTACTATATTAGCAAATGATAATACGTTATTAGAAATAACTTGAGGTGAAGATTCTTTTTTCCAGCCATGAGAAGTGCTTGTTAAAAACTCCCCTGTTTTACTAACAAGAGATATACTTCCACAAGTTGCATTAAACACATGTACCGCATTAGTAACAATGAAATTCAGCGCATTGTTAATGTTTAAGGAAGAAGCAATATGTGTTGAAATATCGTTTATAATACGCAGCTGCTCAAATTGTCTGAAAACTGTTTCCTCATATAGCACAAAGAAATGCTCCGATACATAAACACGAGCCCGGTCTAGTAGGGTATCGATCTCCCTGCGAAAGCGGTTTAGGCTAACCAAATCCTGTAGAAGATAAGACGACATTGCATCCTTTAATGCTGTTTCATAGACATCAAAAACCGCCATGATATCAGACAGTCTAACACTTTGTTCAAGTCTGACCTTACATATACCATTCAAATAAGTTGTTAAATACGAAAAAGAGTTGTTATAAATTGAATTTATCAATGCTTTGGTTAGTCCAGCAAACTCATTTACTAGTTCAGTTCTGCTTATAGACATGTATGATAACGGTTCACCTAGTTTTTCAAGCTCATTAACTGTTCCATTATTGATTTCGTCTTTTATCGAAACGAGTATTCCGACCAAATTAACAATAAGTCATCACCTCGTATATCGCCAACAATTATTTTGAAACAAATTTTTCTATCAAGCATATTATATAGCTATATGTAAATTATTTCCACAAGAGATGTTGTAAAAACTTCAGTATCCTAATCAAATACCTTGATAACAGCATACACAATATTCGCCCAACCCGAGCAAATAGCAAAAAAGACGGGATTGCTCCCGCCTTTTAGATATAAATGAGTCTTACAGGCTGTTAACGAGATAAACTCTATATCTTGCTCAATAGTTGCTGCAACAATTGATATTTTGAATCTTGATAAATTTTACTGAAATCAACAATATACCACTCACCATTAATCTTTTCCAACCCAACCGGTTTAACTGTCAACGCAAGGCTATTCTGCTCAGGCTGCAACGTAGCCACAACAACTGCGTAATTACCTTGTTCAGTTACCTTTTTTAATGACAGAAGATTAGCATGCTTTATTACTTCCAGACCTGATTGGCCAGTCAGATATTTCAGAACTGTCTGGGGGTCATTTTTTGAGCTTGGCGCCACATACAGAGCAGCTTCATTTAACTGACCTGATTTAGCTGCATTAAAAAAGGTCTTTACCACATCATCGGAGGACAGCCCGGAAACCCGCTGAAGTCCACTGCCACCTCCGCACCCAGCTGCCGCTAATACGATCACCATAATGCTTATAATCAGTATAAGCGTCATTTTTCTATTCAACATTCCTGTTTCATCCTCTCAATAAAATTATTGACTACATTTTATGTATAGTCTAGCATAACTTGCCCCCTTAGTCATTAATGCATATTTTCCATTTTCGCTTTCTGTTTTAATCCATACTCCTAATCCACTTCGTTAATATACTATTAAAATATCACTTTACTTTCTAATAGGTATACAGCCAAACCTTACTACAGCTTTATCCATATTTTTCAAATAGATAAATTGTAACCATTAGGAATTTCAGCTACCCTTTTTTAATAATATATACTACTCAAGCGAAGGGAGGTTTTCTGTAGTGGTTTGGATGATGCTTCGTCCCGTAACCCACTGTAAAGAAGGCTGCTCGATATAGTCCTGGGCAAGACGGTAAACGGCCTATAAAAGCTATTCTAAGCACGGAATATAATATACCAAGCAGTCATTATATTCTCTATAAATACTTAGCCAAGACTGTCCATTTACCGGGCAGCTTGGCCCTCCTACATTTAGGATCTTAGTAGCGGTATTCTTTACAAAAAGCACCAACTTGCATTACATTTTCAAGTGCAAGTTGGTGCTTTTTAATCTTTATTATTTTCAACCACGCTTTTGTTGATGATAATGAGTATGTAGCAAATGATGTGATTTCTCGCCCAGCGGCTTCCCGAGCCAAGTTTCATAAAGTTCTTTTATCGCCGGATTTTCATGCGACTTCCTTAGTGAACTGCATTGGTCGCACTCATAAATGGAATCAATGCGTTTTTGCCGGATATCACAGGATGTCGAATAAGGCTGACCGCCGCCGCCGATGCAGCCTCCGGGGCAAGCCATAATTTCGATAAAGTGATAATCAGCCTGACCGTTTCTAATTCTGTCTAACAATTTTCTAGCATTGGCCAAGGTATGCGCAACAGCAACTTTGACTTTGAGATCCCCTACCGGCACTTCAGCTTCTCTTACGCCTGTCAAGCCCCGTACAGCATGGAAATCAAGAGACTCGAGTTCCTTTCCGGTCACAACTTCCGCCACTGTCCTAAGGGCGGCTTCCATAACCCCACCAGTGGCTCCAAATATGACCGCGGCACCAGTCGAAATACCTAAAGGAGCATCAAATTGCTCAGCCGCTAGTTTGCTAAAATCAATGCCTGCCGCTTTGATCATGCGAGCAAGTTCCCTAGTAGTCAGTACATAATCGACATCCTGGTACCCGCTAGAGTTCATTTCTTCGCGGGCCGCCTCCGCTTTCTTAGCGGTACAAGGCATCACTGAGACTGACACAATATCTTTGGGGTTAATACCGCTTTTTTCAGCATAATAGGTCTTCACCAACGCACCAAACATTTGCTGTGGTGATTTGGCGGTTGAAAGATGATCTAATAGGTCAGGATACATAATTTCAATAAAATTGACCCAACCAGGGCTACAAGAGGTAATCATCGGCAGTTTGCCGCCATTCGACAGACGGCCAATAAACTCATGACCTTCTTCCATAATAGTTAAATCAGCGCTAAAATCGGTATCGAAAACCCTGTCAAATCCAAGGTCACGTAGCGCAGCAACCATTTTACCGGTAACAATACTACCAGGTCCCATTCCCAAGGCCTCACCCAGAGCCACCCGAACGGCTGGGGCAGTTTGTACTACTACGTGCTTCGTTGGATCGCTGATGGCTCTCCATACTGCCGCCGTATCGTCCTTTTCGACTATTGCAGCAGTAGGACAGACAGCAGCGCACTGCCCGCAAAAAGTACACGGAGCTTCATCCAAACCAGTTTCGAAAGCCGGAGCAACATTAGTATTAAACCCGCGGTGAACAAAACTATATACATTTACTCCCTGTCGCTCACTACAAGCTCGAATGCATCGTCCGCACAGAATACACTTTTCCTGGTCGCGAACCAAGGAAGGATTATTAGCGTCAATAGGAATGCTTTTCCGTTCTCCCTCAAACCTGACTTTTCTTAAGCCCAAGTCAGCAGCAATTGTTTGAAGTTCACAGTTTAAATTACGAGCACAGGTAAAACAGTCAGGCGGATGATTAGCTAATAAAAGCTCCACTACCATCCGGCGTGCCTCTCGCACAGCTGCAGTATTAGTGCGAACTACTATCCCATCACTTACAGGATAAACACAGGACGCCACCAAACTACGAGCTCCTTCAACCTCGACCATACAAACCCTGCAGGCTCCTTCTGGTCTAAGTTCAGGATGATAACAAAGTGTCGGTATTTTTATACCGGCCCTTTGCACTGCTTCAAGCACGGTAGCAGTCTTGGGCACTTCAAGTTGTTGTCCATCTATTGTAACATTTACCATTTCCATCTTTATCACCACACTTTTAATAAATTAACCTTTAATAATAGCTTTGAACGGACATTTTGCTATGCAGGCTCCACACTTTATGCAGGCTTCGGAATTGATGTTATGGCGTCCCTTAATTTCACCGCTAATGGCCTCTACCGGGCAAGATTTTTTACATAACCCGCAACCTTTACAAAGCTCGGTAATGCTATAGCCTGTCAGCGCACTACACGCGCCCGCCGGACAACGTTTTTCAGTTATATGTGCTTCGTATTCATTACGAAAATACCGAAGTGTACTCAAAACAGGATTTGGCGCGGTTTGCCCCAAGCCACATAGTGCCGTATTCTTTATATTACGGGACATCTCCTCTAATAACTCAATATCCCCTTCTTTACCATTTCCCTCTGTAATTCTATTCAATATTTCAAGCATACGCTTAGTGCCTTCACGGCACGGCGTACACTTGCCGCAAGATTCAGCCTGAGTAAAAGCAAGGAAAAATTTTGCCAAGTCAACCATGCAGGTTGTTTCATCCATAACTACAAGACCGCCTGAGCCCATCATTGCTCCAACTTGAATCAAGGAATCATAATCGACAGGAAGGTCAAGTAATTGTTCTGGCAAACAGCCGCCTGATGGACCACCGATCTGAACAGCCTTAAATTTTTTGCCACCGATAATACCGCCGCCAATGTCGAAAATAATTTCCCGCATGCTTATACCCATTGGCACTTCCGCCAGACCAGTATGGTTAATCCGCCCGGTTAGCGCAAATACTTTGGTACCTTTGCTTTTTTCAGTACCAATGCTTGCGTACCAAGCCGAGCCTTTATTAATAATCTGCGGTATATTGGCAAAGGTTTCGACATTATTGATGTTTGTCGGCTTACCCCACAAACCGGAAATAGCCGGAAAGGGAGGGCGAGGACGAGGCATCCCACGCTTTCCTTCAATGGATGCTAGAAGAGCTGTTTCTTCGCCGCAGACAAAAGCTCCGGCGCCTTCTTTAATTTTTAATCGAAAATTGAACCCAGAGCCAAAAATATTCTCACCTAAAAGACCCATTTCTTCAGCCTGATCTATAGCAATACGAAGCCGTTTTATCGCCAAAGGATATTCGGCCCGCACATAAAGATAGCCTTCATCCGCTCCGATAGCGTAGCCGCAAATCGCCATACCCTCGATAACACGATGCGGATCACCTTCTAGTACACTGCGGTCCATAAACGCCCCTGGGTCACCTTCATCGGCATTACAAACGACGTATTTCTTATCCCCAACAGCGTTCTGGGTAAATCCCCATTTCATCCCAGTAGGGAACCCGCCGCCGCCGCGGCCACGCAACCCAGATTTTTTCACTTCAGCTACTACCTCAGTCGGAGACATCCCCGTCAGGGCCTTTGCCAACGCTTCATAGCCACCACTAGCTATATAATCACCGATAACTTCGGGGTTTATATGACCGCAGTTAGCCAACACCATGCGCTGTTGTTTTTTATAGAAGCTAAGGTCATTGTAATTAGGCACGCTCTCATGAGTGACAGGTTCTTTATACAACAGGCGCTCTACAATACGGCCTTTGTATAAATGACTTTCGACCAACTCCGGCACGTCCTCTTCCTGGACACGTACGTAGAAAGTTCCCTCAGGGTAAACAATAACCAGTGGACCGGCCTCACAAAAACCATGGCAGCCAGTCTCAACTATCTTAATTTCTTTATCCAATCCTTTTTTCGCCAGTTCTTCCTGCAGGGCTGCTTCTACTCTTTTTGCCCCTGACGCAGTGCAGCCGGTACCGGCACAAATAAGTACATGCGCTCTGATGTGTTGCATTTTTTACCTCCTATCGCTTACTCGGTTAGTCAGTAATTTTCCCGACAACTAATTTCTCAACAATACGCCCGTTGACCACATGTTCACCGATTATTTGGGACACATCGTCGGCAGTAACTTTACCATATGTAATGCGCGGTTCACCAGGACGTACGACGTCGACAAGCACCTCTTGTTCACACATACCGATGCAACCGGTTTGACGCACTATAACATTTTGCAGTTTGCGTTTGGCAATTTCATCAAGAATGGAGGTCATGACTTCACGCGCCCCGGCGGCAATTCCGCAGGTCCCCATTCCCACAATGACCTGAATTCCACCAGCTTGCCGAAGGCTGTTTTCAGCCTGAAATTGTTCCCGCATACGTTTTAAATCCTCAATGGTTTTCATCTTTTGCACCTCCATACAAGTTATTTAAGCTCTCTGACAAAAAGGCTTGAAGCCACACAATAACATCCGGATGACTAAACGGAACTCCCGCCAATATGTCCGAAAGCTCACAGGTGGATAATATAAATACCTCGCCATTTACCATATGGCGATAGTTAAAATCTAGCTCTGGATTAGCAATAATCAACGTTTTTAGCGTCTCAAGCATATTGCCAAGCGGCGGTCGATCTAAATGGCTGTGGCGATAAGCTGCTTCAATGACAGTGCCCTTACCTAATTCAGATTCAATCTTTAGATAGCCGTCACACTGCTTGGTTGACATATCGATGAGCGGCAGTCCGAGTCCCACTCGGCGCGTCGTCCGGCTGGTGACAAAGGGATCAACGACTTTTTTCTTTGTCTCTGCATCCATTCCCTTACCATTGTCACTAACCCGGATAAGCAAAGTGTCTGTCGACATATCTTCGACAATCTCCAACAATACACGCTTTGCTCCTGCTTCAATTGAATTTTGCACTAAATCCAAAATATGTAAAGCCAGTTCACGCATAATGCTATGCGTATTTGGCCAATATCCCGGGAATCGCTTCAGGCGTCAGTCGACCATGAGTATCATCGTTAATCATTAGCACCGGAGCCAGCCCGCATGCCCCGATGCAAGCCACTGTTTCCAAGGTAAACTTGAGATCTGGGGTGGTGCTTCCAGCAGAAATCTTCAAGTTATCTTCCAATGCCTGCAATATGGCTTTAGCACCTCTTACATGGCATGCCGTCCCCTGGCATACCCTGATAATATTACGCCCACGCGGTTTTAGATGAAATTGCGAGTAAAAAGTAGCCACACCATAAATCTGACTAGTGGCAATACCTAGTTTTTCTCCAATTCTGGTAATAATATCCTTAGACAAGTAGCCGTAGACATTCTGCGCCTCCTGCAGTACAGGTATTAGCGCTCCTTTCACACCTTCATACTTAACCAGCACTTCATCAAGCTTGGCAAATTGCTCGTTATTACCTCCACAGCAACATTGATTAGTTTGATCCTTACTCATCATATCCTCCTTATAGAAATGCTTTTATCATAATTTTAGACATTTTATCAGTCATGCTTTGATCCAGCTAATGGTACCATCCTTCAATGCCTGCCGAAGCTGGACAAAGGTCGGTTCTTCCAACCAAAATGCTGTTTTAGGGCTATTAACTAATCTATCTATAGAATGTGCATCCGAAGATACAATAAGCGGCCAATTTTCTAAAACCGGAAACTTCTGCAGCGTTTGCTCACGCCCTAAGCGACCAGAAACCTCAAGTGCAGCGAGTTTAATATCCGGAGGAATAAAACCTAGTTGCGATACGATACTGTAACTCGGCCGGTCTGCATGGCTGGCTATACAAATTCCTCCAAGCCTTGCAACCTGTTCGGCAACCTCTTCAACGCCTAGGGAAATAGAAGTTAATAGCAATCTATCTTCAACTTTTACCAGATTATCCTCGGCGTCAACCACAAACTGAACGCCAAATTTATCGGTATCGTTTAGTTTCTCAGGCAAATGTGCTCTTACGATTTTCTCCCAAATCAAAAGTTCTTCTAATTGCCCAAACAACGCTAGTAAGTGGACTTCTTCCTTTGTTTCCACTTCCATCGCCGGCACAACGGTAATCGCCGTCCCTTGTGCTGCATCGAGAGCAGCACGGACATTAGCACCTGCGTTATGATCAGCAATAGCAATAATGTCGATTTCGTATTTCGCAGCATGCCAAATAATGTTGCGCGGTGTCATCTCCACCGCGGCACAGGGCGATAAAACAGAATGAACATGGAGGTCAGTTACAAAGCGCCGCCGCATTAGGCCCCCCTGACGCCAAGTTCATACAACCTGCCCGCCACCTCAAAGGATGACAACTCGGTAGTTAAAAGAACAATGCCTTCAGTGCTAGCCTTCTCTATAGTATCTGATTCAAGTTTTGCACCTCCGGCGACAATTACAGCAGCCAAACCTGCGAGTAACGCTACGGCCACTATATTTTGATGTCCCTGCATAGTAATCCATATACTATCCGCCGCAGCAAACCCCATCACATTACTTAATAAATCTGATGTATAACCGCTCTTAATCGACTTATCCATGCAGCTAGCTCCGGCAACTACATTGAGTGGCAAAATAGCAACCACTTCTTCTACCGTCATATCCCATCCCCTCCTTCACGGCCCTGGTCATTTTGTTCCATCGACGGCGGCAACTTCTCTGAAAGATCAACCATTTCTTTTGCTAGATCACGAACCCGTTCCCGTAATTTAAAGACACAATCAGCTTCTCTCGCGACTCCTTGGACAATATCCTCAGCCAGAGCCTGGCAATTCGGTGACCCACAGGAACCGCAATCAAGTCCTGGCAGCTTTAAAAGAGTTGCCTGCATTAGCTCGAGTTTATTCATGGCCTTAACAATATCTTCATCAAGCCTTAAACTTGGCCTTGGTTCGAAGGTACGACGCTCATTCACCGTTATTTCTGGAGACGCGACCGGTACTCGCACTGTTGCACCGCTCTCTTCTGCTTGCAGTTTTTCCAGACGCCGCCGCATATTGTGTTCTGCTACAAACCGATTTTCGACTGCAAGGGGTCCGCCGATACATCCGCCAGCGCAGGCTAACGCTTCGATATAGTCTACATCATTCAATTTACCGAGCGCAACCTGCTCAAGCACCTCAGTTACGCTGTGAATTTCATGCACAACCAAAGCTTTTTGAACTCGCACAGCATTTGTTTCACCACCGGCTAACGCCCATCCAAGCCCGTCGACCGTAGCTTTGCTATAATCTTCTTCTATCTGGCAAGTCGCGATTGCCTTTAAAAGGCTGCCGTAAATCTGCGCCATAGCAATAGTTCCGGTGACATCGGACTTTTCAGCTCCAAGAGGTTGTCTTACCGCCGTCATCTTAGCCGCACAAGGTGTAATAAACCAAATACCGATTTCTTCCTGCATTAAGTTAATCTCCTGGCAACAAGACGCACGAGCCATTCTTGCTGCAACTTCCACCGGAGCATCCAGCGGAATCAAGTGATCAATGAGTTCAGGAAATTTAACCTGTATCAACTTAACCACCGCCGGACAAGCCGAAGAAATGGCCGGGCGCTTAAATTCGCCCCCTTCAATATACTCCCTGACAGCCGCAGAAACAAATTCTGCGCCCTGAGCCACTTCATACACCGCGTCAAAACCAATGCTAAGAAGAGCACACAGTATTGTCTTGACCTCAATATCGGGACTAAATTGGGCGTAAAGTGATGGTGCTGGCAATGCAACATTATATTTATATTTATTAAGATCACTAATACTATCAGTTACCGCCGTTTTAGCACGATTAGTACAACGCCGGATACACTCGCCACAATCTATGCAGCGCGACTCCATAATTCTTGCCTTGCCGCTCCGGATACGAATAGCCTCAGTAGGACATCGTTTTATACAATTCACACATCCTTTGCACCTATCAGGTGCCAGTCGAACCGAATGAAAATACTTTGGCATCATATCACCACACTTAACGCTTACGTATTACAAACGCTGCATACAGTACATTCTTTTATCTCGTTAACAGCCTTGTAAGACTCCGTCCTCTTAGGTCGAGATCAACAAGGCTATAACACTCGAACTAAGTTCGTTCTAAGCGTTAGGCGGGGGCAATAACCCCCTCCGAACGCAATATTCACTTATATTGTACTGTGAATATTATCACTATCAATATTAGTCTGAAAACTCAAACAAGTAAAATAGATAATCTAGATAGGATAATAGTAATCGCCTATTACTTAAATTCTACTTGATTTCGGCTGATTTATCGATATTTTATCATTTATAACGTATTACCATATGAATCTTGGTACCAACCCCGACCTCAGAACTAATCTCAAATTCATCCGAACACCGGGCCATATTAGGCAACCCCATGCCTGCTCCGAACCCCATATCCCGGATATGATCAGGAGCTGTAGAATAACCCTCCTGCATTGCCAAATTGACATCAGCAATACCCGGTCCATCATCTTCCACAAAAATATCGGTACGGTCGGGAAGAATCTCAATCCGCATGATCCCGCCCATCGAATGAATAATAACATTCATTTCAGCTTCATAGGCACTTATTGCAATTCGTCTGGCAATCTCAGCCTTAACTCCGATCTGCTGCAATATTCGTTTAATCTGACTTGACGCCTCGCCGGCGGCCCCAAAATCCCCAGCCTTAAGTTTAAATTCCGTAGTAATCGCCTGCCTAGAGTTCACATCTGGTCACCCGTTCCGAACAGCCGCGGATTCCTTTTAGATGCAATATACCGCAGGCATCAAACATTGAGAGTTCTGTCAGCATAAGCGGGATACCCTTAACCCTGGCCATCTCAATAACTTCAGGCCCCGGACGCTTGCCACGAACAAATATTATGCCCATCAAATCTCCGACTTCTGCGGTACGAACAACCTGAATATTGGTTAGCCCGGTCAACAACAATGTTCTTTCCTTAGTATATACCAATACATCGCTCATTAAATCAGCGCCGCAAGCCGTAACAATCTCTCTGTCCAAGTTTTCCCACCCGCACAGTACTTCCGACCGCAATACAGTTTGCACTTCAACCAGTTTCACGCTAATCCTCCTTAAGCGGCAATCCGTCCAGTTAGTTAAAAACTTCACATATCTTTGAAGTTTCACCAGTCAAACGCAGACTGTTGAAACTTCATCATCGTACTTGCACGCTGTTTTAGCTTTTTTTCCCCAACTAGAAGCAAGCAAAACTATATGCTTCTATATTATACAAAAAAAATTCAATAAGCAATTTAAAGATATGACCAAAACACGCAGAATATTGTCATTTAATGGTAACGTCCATAATTAATCCAGACAAGAACCACCACTGCGTTAAGTAGCCAATATAGCATCGATAGTTGGATGTTAAACAGCACATAATCAGTAAATCCGCTAACCACAATACTTACTATAGATGCCAGTATGCCAAACATCAGCCCGGCTGTTTGACGATCAATATCGTGCCTAGTCAGCCGAAACGCGGCCCAAGCATGTCCGATCATTAGGCCGAAATAGAACAGGGACCCGGGTATACCGATCTCAGCTGGGATATGTAGAAACATATTATGAGCATGAAATATTGTCGTTCCAGGGTCCTGAACGTAAAAATCATAAGCCGGATATACCAGCCAGTAAGCGCCCCAGCCAATACCCAAAAATGGATGATCTTTAATCATCGCCACTGTGCTTTCCCACAACGCGATTCTTAACGCCGATGACGTATCTGTAGGATTGGCAATTGACATAAGTCTGTCAAAAAAAACGTCATGCCCAACTAATAGCATTACCGGAATAAACGCTAAAATCCAAAAAATTCTGCGATCATACAAAATCCCCAAAAGAACAACAACCGCCAAAACGCTTAGCCAGGCTCCACGAGAATACGTTAAGGCAAGACACATGCCAAAAACAATTACCAATGTAAAAAGCATTACTTTCATCTTCCGGCTGGAAGCTGAAAGCCCCATTCCTGTAGCTAAAGACATCATAATAACTAGGAAACCGGCTAGTAGATTTGGGTTTTCCAAGGTCGAAAACATCCGCATTTTAAGTTTGGGAAACTGATCTCCATCAACCCAGCCAACAGCCGAAATATCCATTCCATGCGAATATTGATACAAACCATAGACAGCAACTAAGCTGGCCGATACTAAAACCGTCCTCAACAAGCGCTTAACCTGCTCCGCTGAGTGGATGTTATTTATAACTAGGTAATAGATTACAATATACCGGCCCATTAGGTTGTAATAATTATAGAAACTAAAATTACGATCAGGTGACATAAAGACTGATGCCGCCGATAATACTACCAAGACGGCTACCGGCAAATCAAAGGGGGTCGCACGAAAACCAAAGTGGCGATTGCGAACCATCTTTGCTAGCCACAACAAAGTTCCGAGAGCCAAGAAGCCGCTCCCCACATTAAGAGACATAGGCAAAAAAAAGGCCACCGCTAAAATGCAGTGCTCGATCAGATAATCTAATCGATATGAAATGGTTGTTGTCCGATACGAAATATTCACGGCTTCACCCAATAATTTTTTTTGTGAATCACCCATATTATATCTCGACAGAGTAATTTTGTCTACTGTAGATAAATTGTCTAGCTGTACCAACGAGATATAGCGACCCAGCTATACAGATCAAGCCTCGAGATCCTGCTAAAGTAATAGCGCGCCTAATCCCGTCTGCAATCGTAGCCCCCACTTCAACATGGCTCGACGTTACCTTTTCTGCCACCGCCTTAGGGTCGGCTGCCCGGTCTGACAATGGCTCCACCGTTATCACTTGATCTCTCGGTCGGACCATAGCATCGCATATTGACGCCACGTCTTTATCAGCAAGAATACCAAGAACAAACGTTACCTTTTGGCCTGGAAAAAATTCATCCAAGGTCGAGCGTAGCGCCTTTGCTCCCGCAGGATTATGCGCGCCATCAATAACAATTGGCGGCTCACCATCAACAAACTCAAATCGCCCTGGCCAGTAGGCCGTTTTTAATCCCAAATCAATAGCTTCAGATGTTATTCTTGCTTCGTTTTCTGCCAATATCAGCGCCGCCATCACGGCTAAAGCGGCATTTTCCACCTGGTGATGTCCTAACAAATTCATCGCAAATGGACGAAGTTTATGCCCGTTCACCGTCACTGTCACCACTTGCCGCTTGCCCTCTATACCAGAAAATTCTCCAGCAAAATTCTGTCCGGCGACATACAGCCTGGATTTTTTCTCTTCGGCCTTAGCCCGTATTACCTCCAAGGCCTCGCCCAAGGCTGCTGTCACTATCGGTGCACCAGGTTTTATTATACCCGCTTTATGGTAAGCGATTTCTCCCACCGTCCCGCCGCAGCGATCAGTATGCTCCAGCGTTACATTAGTGATCACCGCCACTTCTGGCTGAACAACATTAGTAGAGTCCAAAAGACCGCCCAAACCGGCTTCGATTATCGCGTATTCTACCCCCGCAATAGCAAAATAGTAAAAAGCAGCGGCAGTCAACACCTCAAACTCGGTTGGGTGCTCCCATCCTTCTCCGACCATTTGAGCCACGAAATCACTGGTATACCTGACAACCTCACCAAAAGCCTCGTGGCTAATAGGCTGACTATTTACCACCATCCGTTCGGTATAGTCAGTTAAGTGCGGTGAAGTATACATTGCGGTTTTTATCCCCGCCGCTTTAAGAATGGCGGTAAGCATTGACGTGGTCGAACCTTTGCCGTTAGTTCCGGTAATATGAACAATTTTATAACGGCGCTCCGGATGCTGCATAATTGCTAAAAGTTTTTCAATCCGCGCCAGACCGAAATTCATCCCGAACTTACCAAGAGATGCCAGATATTCCAGCGATTGTTCGTAAGTCAAAATGGTCACTCCCTTAAAAGTAAATTCACTTGTTTGACCTTCGCTCAAACCAGCGCAAATTCCTTATAGTTTTGCCAGATACTCAATCCGCTCATTTATTGCCGCCTGCTTGTCCTTATATTCAATCTCTTTTGCCCGTTCCTTTTCAATGACCTCAACAGGGGCTTTCGCTACAAACCCAGCATTCGCGAGTTTGCCAGAAATACGGCTAAGTTCCTTGTCCAGTGCCAAAAGTTCTTTTTTCAGCCGGGCCTTTTCTTTTTCAACATCAATCAAGCCTTTAAGCGGTAAATAAATCTCTACACCACCAATCACTGCTGTCATCGCATTTTCCGGTTTATCAGCCACCATAGGGCAAATCACTGCATCAGCTGCTGCCAGAGTTTTAAGGTAGGCGATATTAGCAGTAAATACCTCTTTCCATTCTTCGCTAACCTGCAAAATAACCTCGCTTCTCCGGCCTGGCGGAACACTTACCTCAGCACGCATATTGCGGATGGACTTAATTGTTTCCATAAGCAACGTCATTTCGGTTTCGGCGGTTTCATCAACCAGTTGTGGATGTTCAAGCGGCCAGGCGGCAGTCACAATACTCTCACCCAAGTGGGGCAAATGCTGCCAAATAGTTTCAGTAATAAAAGGCATAAACGGATGAAGAAGCTCCAGTGTCCCCTTCAATACCTTCCATAAAACATATTGAGCTGTACCCCGGCTAACAACATCTTCCTTATTATAAAGCCGAGCTTTGGCAGTCTCGATATACCAGTCACAATACTCATTCCAAATAAACTCATACAATTTCCTGGCGGCCTCCCCTAACTCAAAAGCCTCAATATTGGCAGTAATCTCCGCCACAGTACTGGCGTACCGACTCAAAATCCAGCGATCCGCAAGAGTAAACTCCCCCGGCACAGCTGCAGGGTCAAAACCGTCCAGATTCATTAATACAAATCGCGACGCATTCCATATCTTGTTGGCAAAATTCCGGCTGGACTCCACCCGCTCCCAGTAGAACCTCATATCATTGCCTGGAGTGTTACCGGTAACCAGAGTAAATCGTAGTGTATCTGCCCCATATTTTTCGATTACTTCCAAAGGATCGATACCATTGCCCAGCGATTTAGACATTTTACGGCCTTCAGCATCCCTAACCAAACCATGGATAAACACCTTACTAAACGGAATCTCCTTTTGGAACTCCAGCCCCATAAAGATCATTCGAGCTACCCAAAAGAAAATAATATCATAGCCGGTGACCAGCACGCTTGTAGGATAGAACTGTTTAAGTTCCGCCGTCTCATCAGGCCACCCCATAGTCGAAAACGGCCACAATGCCGAACTGAACCAAGTATCCAACACATCAGGGTCTTGTTTTAGCTGACCGCCGCACTTCGGACAACTTGTAACATCCTGCCGGGAAACTACTACTTCGCCACATTCACAATACCAGGCTGGTATGCGATGTCCCCACCAAATTTGGCGGGAAATACACCAATCCCGGATATTAGCCAGCCAGTTTAAGTAAATCTTGGTAAACCTTTCAGGTACAAACTGAATACGCCCCGATTCGACAGCAGCGATAGCCGGCTCAGCCAAGGGCTTCATGTCCACAAACCACTGCTTAGATACTAGTGGTTCCACCACTGTACGGCAACGTTGGCAATGGCCCACTGAATGAACATGCTCGTCGATCTTAACCAGATAGCCTTTTTGCTTTAGTTCTTCTACCAAAGCCTTGCGGCACTCATAACGCTCCATTCCAGCGTACCGCCCGGTATTGGCAGCCATTGTCCCATCGTTATTAATAACAACTATCTGGGGCAACTGGTGACGAAGCCCCATTTCAAAATCATTCGGATCATGCGCAGGAGTTACTTTCACCGCCCCAGTGCCAAATGACGGATCGACGTACTCATCGGCAACAATTGGCAGCCTCCGTCCCACCAAAGGCAGAATAAGATACTTACCTACTAATTGGCGATAGCGCTCATCGTCCGGATTGACCGCCACACCGGTATCACCCAAGATGGTTTCCGGACGAGTGGTAGCCACAGTGACAAACTCCCCTTCGCTACCTTCTACTGGATAGCGCACATGATATAAAAAGCCTGGCTTTTCCTCATGTTCAACCTCAATATCGCTCAACGCTGTATTGCAGCGCGTACACCAGTTAGTGATGCGGTTTCCCTGGTAAATAAGCCCTTTCTCATATAATGAAACAAAAACTTCTCGCACCGCCTGCGAACAGCCCTCATCCATAGTAAACCGTTCCCGCTCCCAATCGCAGGATGCCCCCAAACGTTTAAGCTGGTTGATAATACGACTACCATACTGTTGTTTCCAGGCCCAAACCTTCTCAATAAATTTTTCGCGTCCAAGGTCATAACGAGAAACTCCGTCCTCTTTAGCAATTACTTCTTCGACCTTTATCTGGGTAGCAATACCGGCATGATCGGCGCCTGGCATCCATAAGGTGTCATAGCCTTGCATTCTTTTTGTACGGATTAGAATATCTTGAAGAGTGTTATCCAGCGCATGCCCCATATGTAGCTGACCGGTTACATTCGGTGGTGGAATTACGATACTAAACGGAGTTTTATCTTTATCCACTGCTGCATGAAAAAGCCTCTGCTCTTCCCAAAAAGAATACCATTTGCTTTCCTCCGCCTGGGGATCGTAAACAGTAGGAATATTATTACCCATTATTTTTCCTCCTTAAATAGACTACAAAATAAAAAAGCCCTTTCATCTCCACAGGACGAAAGAACCCCTTCGTGGTACCACCTTGCTTCCCGAGTAGCCTATTTCAGACTATCGGCTCTATTGCCTTTAACGGGGCTACCGGTTGCGCCTATTAAAATATTCAGCACAACAGCTCCAGGCTGACCTTCCGCCGTTTGCACCGTGAAGCCTTCCAGCCAAGGGCTTCTTCTCTGAACCGGTCGCACTGGACGTACTCTTCCCTTCCTCGCCAATATCTTATATAAAATAGTGTTAGATACAATATACTTCCCACCGAAACAATTGTCAAGGTATTACAGCTTACGCAGGAACTTATCTAAAAATGAAGAATTTTTTGTTAGTAAGTTGTCCATACTACTCTTCATCTCTAAAAGGAGCGAAATAAATGAGCCAAGTTACTCTGTCTATCGACGGCAATAAAGTCAGCGTACCATCCAATATAACAGTTCTTGAAGCAGCTACAAAACTGGCTATTCACATACCGACTCTCTGCTATTTGTCCGACCTCTCGCCCGAGGGTAGTTGCCGTGTCTGCGTCGTAGAAATAAAAGGAGCACGCAGCTTAGTCACAGCCTGTACTTATCCTGTCAGCGAAGGGCTTGAAGTCAGCACCAATACCCCAGCCGTCCTTGAAGCACGCCGAACGGTTGTAGAAATGCTTTTAGCCAACCATCCTCAGGAGTGCCCTACCTGCCAACGCAGCCAGACCTGTGAACTTCAGTCGCTGGCCCATGAACTTGGTATAAGAAATGTCCGCTTTACAGGAGAAAAACGCAAATATCAGCTTGATGATAGCAATCCTTTTATTATCAGAGATAATTCCAAATGCGTGCTGTGTGGCCGTTGCGTCAGAGTTTGCAAAGAAGTGCAAGTCTGTAATGTACTGGAATGGACTGAACGCGGTTTTACCAGTAAAGTCACCCCAACCTTCGATTCCACTATGAAAGACTCGTCTTGCGTCTTTTGTGGCACCTGCGTTTCTGCCTGCCCAGTAGGTGCACTCACTGAAAAGTCTCTTTTCGGTGTTGGAAAACCTGATAAAAAGGTAAAAACCACCTGCCCCTTCTGCGGAGTAGGCTGTAACTTCGACCTAAACGTCAAGAATGGAAAGGTAATCGGTGTTACCTCTAATCTGGAAGGCCCGGTTAATGGCCGCCTTCTGTGTGTAAAGGGGCGGTTCGGCACCGACTATGTTCATAGCCCGGAACGTCTTACTGTTCCCCTTATTAAAAAGAATGGGAATTTTGTTGAAAGCACTTGGGATGAAGCCCTGGACATCATCGCAAAAAAATTCTCAACAATAAAGAACACCTATGGTAGTGACGCACTAGCAGCTGTTAGCTCGGCAAGGTGTGTCAACGAAGACAACTACCTAATGCAAAAATTCATGCGGGCAGTAATCGGCACCAACAACATTGATCACTGTGCCCGAACCTGCCACAGTCCCACAGTAGCAGGTCTAGCCACTTCGTTTGGTTCTGGGGCAATGACCAACTCCATCAATGAAATACCAGACTGTAAGGTAATGTTTATTATTGGCGCCAACCCCTCAGAAGCCCATCCTGTCATCGGCGCAAAAATGCGCCAGGCCTTGAGAAAGGGTGCCAAACTTATTGTAGCCGACCCGCGAAAAACGGAAATGGCTCAAAAAGCCGATATCTGGCTGCGTCTCAAACCTGGCACCGATGTTATGCTTATCAACGGTCTGATGCACATTATCATCAGGAACGAATGGTCAAATCAGAAATTTATCGCCAATTGCACCACCGGTTTTGACAAGGTTAAAGCCGTGGTAGAAAAATATCCCCCCGACCTGGTAGAAAAAATCACCGGCGTCCCAGCTGAACAATTATATAAAGCTGCCAAACTCTATGCCACCTCGGAACGTTCCTCTATTTTCTATACTCTTGGCATCACCGAACACACCTGCGGCACTGATAATGTTATGAGTTTGGCTAATCTGACCATGCTCACCGGCCATATCGGCAAACCTTCCACTGGCGTTAACCCTTTGCGGGGACAAAACAATGTCCAAGGCTCCTGCGACATGGGAGCTCTACCCAACGTTTATCCTGGCTACCAGCAGGTATCCCAACCAGAAAGCAAAAAGAAATTTGAAAAAGCCTGGAACACTATTCTATCAGATAAACCGGGGTTAACACTTCCAGATATGTTTGATGCCGCAAACCGCGGCGATCTTAAAGCCATGTATATCATGGGGGAAGATCCGGTTCTTTCCGATGCGGATGCACATCATATCCGTAGCGGACTACTCAATCTCGATTTTCTGGTAGTCCAAAACCTCTTTCTTACCGAAACTGCCAAATTAGCTGATATTATCCTTCCAGCCTCCAGTTTCGCAGAAAAGGACGGTACTTTTACCAATACCGAACGGCGGATTCAACGAGTTCGACAGGCCATCGCTCCGATCGGAAAAAGCCGTCCTGACTGGCAAATAATTGCTGACCTGGCTACTCGTATGGGTTATTCAATGCACTATGACCACCCGTGTCAAATAATGGACGAAATAGCTAAGCTCACCCCGGCTTACACCGGTGTAAATTATGACCGCATCGATGCCACTGGGCTGCAATGGCCAGTCCCCGAAGCCGGTCATCCAGGAACGCCGTACCTCCACAGTGGCGGTAATTTTACCTGCGGCCTTGGTTACTTCATGGCGGTGGAATACGAACCGCCGGCGGAAGTACCGGACGAAGAATTCCCTTTTCTTTTGACAACCGGTCGCATTCTCTATCACTATAACGTAAGTACCCATAAATACTCCAAACGGCTGAGCGAACATGCTCCCGAAGAACGGATGATGCTTAATCCCGAGGATGCAATAAAACTCGACATCAAGGAAAATGACCTTGTCAGAATTTCATCCCGGCGAGGTAGTGTAACCGCCAAAGCTTGGCTAACCGATGCTGTAGCCCCCGGCATTGTCTGGATGTCCTTCCACTTCTCCGCTACCCCCACCAACGAAGTAACTAACGGCGCTTACGACAAAGTTACCAAAACCTACGAATACAAAGTATGCGCCGTCCAAGTAAAAAAAGCGTAAACATCCTATTTTTCATATAAAGTTCAAGTATTATAGCCCGAAAGACTCCGCCCTAAGATGACGGAGTCTTTCAGGCGGTTAATGATAAAAGCTAATTAATTACAGTTAACCTTTGTTAACTGGATTAGGGTTTTTGTTTAACTTTGTCTTTAATATGTCGGTGGTTATTTCGGCTGCTCCACGTACATAGCAGGCACACTGTTCTAAGTGCTCCGGCGACAACCATTCAACCTTGCTTGTCAATACTCGGCAACAAGTAGCTTTGAAGCGCTTTTTAAATTCGTCATGGAGCTGACTGGATACAGAAAAAGCCAAGTCCTCAGATTCCACTGCAGTGTTCCGACCTGTAACCAAGCTAAGAACAATCGCACTACCGGTCACACAGCCACAGCAGCACTTAGCTCCACCAAGTCCCACCCCAAAAGCTGTTGCAATCTTATACAACTCCGGTGTCAGGCCAAGATCATAGCTCTCACTAAATGCTTTCAGAATCGCCTCACTGCAGTATAATCCCCCTTTAGTAAATTCTTCAACTGCATGCTCAATGCACCTGCTTTCAAGGTTGTCTGATTTGCTCATTTTGCCGCTTCTCCCCTCAATATTTATCTCGTTTTAACAGCCTGTAAGGCTCGAACTAAGTTCGCTCTAAGTATTCTGTGAGGGCAATCCCCCTCCGAACCCAAGGCTCACTTATATGAAATATGCCTTTCTGCACCGTACCAATTAAATCCTGTTATTAATTACCTTTTTCTATAAATAAAGAGCAGCAAAACGCTGCTCTTAACCAAATACATTATTAGCTCCGTGCTATCATCTCACAATCCCTTAATTACCTTTTCCAGTTCTTCCCCTGTCACACCGCCAGTCGTGCGGTACCTGATAATGCCTTGGGAGTCAACTACTAGAGTTGTTGGTATAGCTGTTACGTGAAAGGTCTCGGCTACTGCCCCGTCCTTATCAATTAGAACTGGGAAAGTATAGTTGTTACTTTTTAAAAAATCCGCAACCTCTTTACTTTCTTCCTCGATATTAATTGCGTAGAACTGAATATCGTTGCGATGTTTTAGAGCAAACTTATCTAACTCGGGAATTTCATCGCGGCACGGCGGACACCAAGTAGCCCAAAAGTTCAATACATAAGTTTTTCCCTTAGCACCAACCGAAATTGATTTTCCATCAATACCGTCAAGAGTAAACTGCGGCACAGTCTTTCCCACTGTCACGCCTGTTTCAGTCTGCACCTCCGCCTTACCTCCGGACTGAGTGGCTTTGTCTTTAACACCAAAACTATAGAAACAAATGCTAATGAGTATAATTACAACAATAATCCATAAATATTTTCGCGAAATAATCACTCCTTAAGATGCAGAATCAATATTATATTAACCGCAGAAATTCCTGCATTTTAATATATCATACTACTAGCACCAAAGGCAATAACAACCACCGCTGGCCCTACTAAAAATGGCGCAAGCTACGTCTCCATTTAAGGAAACAAGCTTACGCCAGAATTTATTTTGTAGTCCCCAGTCGGCCACCCTAATATTTAACATTAACTGCTGCTTTAGATAAAAAATGACTGACACGTTCAGTCATTTTTCATAGTTCAAACCATATCGCTGACTCTATCTAAATACTCTTGGCACGTTTCTTTATCCACGCCCAAAGCCTCAGCTACCTCCAGCCAACTATTATTAATCTTCTTCATGGACAGTATTTCGGTCATTGAACTTATTCTAATGTTCAGGTCTTTAGAGTCACTAGTAAGCATTCCTGCCATTACAACATCATGTGGAGTGTTTCCTTCTTGAAGAAAGTAAGCGGCAATATATCGCGGAACATTTGTAGCACTTGTTACCCTTGCCATAATTTGATCAGTGTGCCAATACCATTGAATAAAATCGCTAGCATTTGCTTTACTAATATCATGATTTATTGCCCCACCAAAAGCAACTACTCCCATAAGAATCGCTATAATTGTATTTTTCATTTAATTTCATCCCCTGTTTAGCTATTTATCCATCCGCTTTATTATCCTACTCAAATATTACATTTATATCACCGACTTGTTACACTTTTGTAACATAAGTACAAATATATACGATCAATTATTTCAGTAATTTCGACTTACCCCAGTTCTACTTACCCAATCCATACTTAACTAACAAAATACTAACTTCATATAAAATTAGTAGCGGAACTGCTATCATCGTTTGGGAAAAAATATCCGGTGTAGGGGAAATGATTGCGCCCACAACAAATGACAATACCAAAATATGCTTACGTTTACCGGCCAAATATGCCGAATTTATTAGTCCTAACTTGGCCAGTACCAGAATTACCAACGGTAGCTCAAACACAAACCCGAACGGCAACAAAAAAGAAATTACAAAAGATAAATACTGACCCAAAGAAAGCATAGGCTGTAAATCCTCGGTAGCGAACCCCATAAAAAAGCGAATGCCTGCTGGGAGCACCAAAAAATATGCAAAAATAAGCCCAATAAAAAACAGCGTCACTGACGCCGGCACTAAAATAAACGAAGCCTTGCGCTCCCTTTTGGTAAGTGCTGGTACCACAAAAGCCCACAGTTCATATAAAACAACTGGCGAAGCAACAAGAAAACCGGCGAAAACCGATACTTTTAGATAAGAAAAAAAAGCTTCCGCCGGATTCATATAATACATCTTGCCGACAGGCGCAGTAATGATATGCACTAGCTCTTGAGCATAGAAATAAGCAGCTCCGCTGGCTACAGCTATTGCCGCTATGCTGATAATAAGCCGCCGCCTCAATTCCTGGAGATGATCAATGAGCGACATTTCAGCGCCAGTGCTTACTTCTTCATCCTCAAGGTATTCGTTAGCAAGTTTATCAGACATCTAACACCCTCTATTCCTGAGACTTCTTTACTTCTGTAGTATTTTGTATATTTCTACTTTCCGGTGTTTTAGGCGTAATATTAACTTGTTCTTCTTTATCACTCATCGCCCGTCGAAACTCATTCAAGCCTTTGCCCACAGCTTTTCCAACTTCAGGAAGCTTGCCTGGTCCAAACACTACCAGCGCGATAACCAATATTAAAACTAGTTCTGGCATGCTGAAATTGAACATGTCTCCACATCCTTTCCAGATATTTGATTTTATTATACTTGTCCAGCAAGAAAAAAACAATACAGCCCTCGCCGCCATACAAAACTTACCCATAATTAAAAGAAGAGCGCCGACACCAGCCACTCTCCTTTTACATTTAAAAATCTTATATTAGTGCTGTTCAATATTTGCGCAACCCAATAAAATCAGCTACCGTTAAAAGTACAGCCCCAACATCATCCCCTATTAACTTTGGCAGATTTGCCTTAGCAATAGCTAAATACTCGGCAACCTTTTGATAAGAATATTCTACCGCGTCTGTACCAAGAACAATATCCATGCACTGGCTATGTTTATCTTCCGACATGTCTCTGCCTGCAATTAACTTCACAAGTTCGTCCCTGCGACTACCATGGGTCAAAGCATAAATAACCGGAAGGGTTAAAATCCCCTGTTTAAGATCATTGCCGACAGGTTTGCCGATTTGCTCTGCTGACGCCGTCACATCAAAAATGTCGTCAGTAATCTGAAAAGCCATACCGACAGCAAGACCATAATTATATAATGATTTTATTTCAGCGTTAGAAAGCCCAGCAGCTATTGCCCCCAGTTCGCAACTTGCTGCAATAAATCCGGCCGTTTTTTTTCTGATTCGTACCAAATAATCTTTCTCATCTTGATTGATATTAAAGTTATCGCGGATCTGAGCAATTTCGCCTTCGCATATAGCACAGATTTCGTTTGTAAGAATACTGAGTGCCGTTTTATTGCCATCACCGGCAACTAAAGAAAATGCTTTAGCGAACAAATAATCTCCCGCCAGCACCGAAGCATGATTCCCCCATCTTGCATTAGCAGTAGGATGGCTTCTACGAGTTGAAGCATTGTCAAGCACATCGTCATGTACCAAAGTAGCCATATGGATTAATTCGATAGCCGCCGCAATCGGAATACTACCATGCTCTTCCATGCATCTGGCCTTGGCACACAAAAAATATAGAGCGGGCCGCAGACGTTTGCCACCCGCCCGAAGTAAATGAACTCCCATTTCTGTCAATATGTCGTCTTCCGACTCAATAACAGCCGCCAATTTTTTCTCGACCAATCCAAGCTCGTCTTGCACCAAATCAAACATGGTGTGCTGTTTCACATAATCACCCAACCCAATACCATTGTGCCTCTATCATACACCAAAAGACTAATGCTGGTCTACTCCAAGATTTCCATTTATTTCTTTTTTTCCACCCTGATTGCGCAATCAGGACAAACCATTTGGCAAATACCACAGACAATGCATTTTTCCATATTTGCTTGTACCCTAGGTGTTCCATAAACACCTAGCCCTTCAGACCAACCTATGCATTTAACTGGACATTTCTCAATGCACAAGCCACAACCTTTACACATTCCGGGGAAAACAGCCCATATGCCTTTTTCACTTTCGGCCACCGCCGACTCCCAGTTGACTTTCGCCATCTTATCCCCTCCTCACCGCGTTCTTAATGAGCTGATAACCCCGGTCCAAAGCAGTAAAGTTCATCTCTCGCAGTTTAGGATTACTCTTAAATTTTTCGCCAAGTTTTACTTCCAGCGCCGTTTTGATTGATTCCATTGGCAACACCTTGGTTGCTGCAATTACAGCGCCAAGAATGATAATATTGAAAACCCGGGGATGCAGTTCATCTTTGGCGATATCGTTTGCAGGAATCGGAATTACTCGCGCCACATCAGCCGGAATATCAGCAGGATCGATACCTGGTCCGGACTTTGTAAAAGAACAAGTTTTCGGTTCTCCAGAAATCAAGTCCTGCGGTAAATCATCATTAGGCGTATTGCTAACAGGACAAGGCGGTGTAACGTCAAAATACTGCAGTCCGACGATGTTATCATTAACTTCGGCCTCCTGCACCAGTGAGTTATCATATATATATACCGTTTCTTTTCCAGCATGCTGTTTGGTCCGTTTCACCGCCCGAGCGCTTAGAGGAATCAGGATATCAGCCTTCTGAAACTTTGGGGCGCCAATATGCCCGTCACTGATTTGAACATACGCGATAGAAACTCCACCACGCTGTTCTACCCCGAAATTTGGAATGTAAAGAGCACTTTTGCCTTCTTCGTTGGCCGCTTCGGCCAAAATTTCCGCAATTGACTGCACCCCCTGTCCGCCTTCACCAGCCAGGACAATTTTAATGACGTCTGCCATGTCTACCCCTCCTTCGCCTGCGGTATACGCAGTTCTCCTACCTTGAAGTATTCTGCCATATCCTTTTCAACGAATTCCCATGTCTGCTTAGCATTAGTACGCCAGTTTGTCGGACAAGACGACAGACATTCCACAAATGAGAAGCCACTGCCGGCTAACTGATTTTCCAATGCCTTTTTTATAAACCCTTTTAACTGACGGACATTGGCAATGCTGCCACGCGCCACATAAGCACCTTCTGGCGCCACCGCTGCCACCATTTCTGGCCCCTTAGTCGGGTAACCAGTTTCATTAACATCCCGTCCGTACGGTGATGTCTCAGTCTTCATCCCCGGCAGCGTCGTCGGTGCCATCTGCCCACCGGTCATACCATAGTTGCAGTTGTTGCACAAAATAACAGTAATTCGTTCATTTCGTACTGCGGCATTAAAAAGATGCTGCGAGCCAATCGCATAACCGCCACCATCACCCATATAAGCGATGCCAACAATATCAGAGTTAGCCCGTTTCATTCCGGTAATTGTTGGCGTCGTCCTGCCATGATGCGTCTGTACGCTGTCACATGCGAAGAAGTCCCATGAAAGCAGAGAACAACCAATATCACAGCCAAACACCACTTGATCAATAATGCCTAATTCATCAATGGCTTCCCCAAGAGCTTTGAGAATGATCCCATGACCGCAACCGGGACAGAACTTATGTGGTTTTGTTTCTTCGTTCCAGCTCCTAGGAATCGCTGGCTGAAGAACATTATTTTCTTTCAGTTCTTGCATATCTTCTTTCCCCCTGCCCTACAGTTTGTTATATTCTTCGATAAGTTCTTCGGTCGTAATCCCAATTCCCGGCCGAAGCATTGGCACTAGTTCGACGTTCTTTCCATACAAAGCCTCTTTGACCATTTTCAATAGTTGGCCGTAAGCAGACTCAGCAACTAAAACTTTTTTAGCTCCCTTAACTGCATCAGCCAGTTGTTGATCTGGAAATGGGCGAACGGTAATCGGCCGAAAGAACCCTGCCTTTTTTCCCTTGGCGCGCAGTTGTTGGTATGCACTCAACGCAGCCCGAGAAACCACGCCGTGAGTCACCATGACCACTTCGGCATCTTCGCAGCCCTCAGCTGACCACTCCACAACTTTTTTTGCCATAACGTCCCACTCGCGTTGGTTAGCCATAACCACCTCATACAGTTCATCCTCAGTATTATAGGTATTTCTAAGATGCCTAAATTTTTTACCTGGTTTATTCTCGCCAACCAACGCTTGTTGCTGAACCAACTTTACGCCCTTTGCTTCCGGCTCATAAATAGTCAATGATTCACGCATTTTAGCCTGATACCCATCACCCAAAACAAAAGTTGGGAAGCGATAGGTCCAGGCAGAGTTGAATGCCTTAATTGTGTAATCAAATAACTCCTGATGGGTTGCAGTTGAATAGACAAGCCGATGGCCTTCGCCGTTACCGCCGAAAGCTGTCAACGTAGTTTCCTGCTGCGCATAAATAACCGTTGCCGTAGAAGGACCACCACGCTGCTGAATAACAAAAACCGCTGGCAAACGCATCATTTCGGCCATACCTGCCGATTCCTGCATTAGGACATTCCCAGGACCGGCGGTAGCAGTAAAGGCCTTACGTCCGGTCATAACCCCACCAAGCATCGTAAAGCCTGCTGAAATCTCATCTTCAGTCTGAAGGAATTTCTTCCCGTATTTTGGTGCTAGCCTCGTCCAATAGTGCATAATTTCATTTTGTGGTGTAATAGGGTATCCGTACATAATATCAACTTTTGCTGCAACAGCAGCCCACGCAACTACTTCATTACCTGTCATGAATACTCTTTGCTCACCTTTCAATGATACATCCGCCATAATAACCACACCTCCTAAAAACTATAGGTTATTTCCATCTATATAAAGGACGGGTAACCCCAGGCCCTTCATACCTAATAACGTTAAGTCTTCTTCGTGCCATATCTATAGTTTTTCCGTAAAATAATCGGTGATTCATTCAATTATAATATCAAAAAAAAATTCACCAGGTGAACATGTAATTTTGCTAAAATCACATGTTCACCTGGTGAATTACTTTTTATTATATTAGCTGATTACTTGACTCCAGATTAGCGGTTTTTTTCGTAATTTCCTACAAGATTAGCTAACGCAATTGATAAAATTTTAGCTTCAAAAGTATCAGACCTTGACGTCAGCACCACTGGCTTAGATGCCCCTAACACTAACCCAGCAATCCGACAGCCTCCAAAATATACTGCTGATTTAGCTAATACATTCCCGACCTCGATATTTGGCACTAAGAGAACATCAGCCTGTCCAGCCGCATGGCTGTCAGTAAGGCCCTTGTGACTGGCAGCTTCAATACTAATCGCGATATCGAGTGCCAGCGGTCCGTCAATTATAAAATCCTTTATCTGACCACGTTCAGCCATTTTTGCCAAAGCAGCTGCATCCAGCGTAGCTGGCATATCTGGGTTAACCACTTCTACCGCCGCCAATGCGGCGACCCGTGCAGGCTCTTTTCCTAATACTTTGGCCAAACTACCACAATTACGGATAATTTCAACCTTTTGCTCCAGCGACGGCTTGATATTCATGGCACAATCAGTCATCAAAATCAATCGGTCATAGCCCTTGGCTTCAATGACAAAAACATGACTCAACAGACGTCCGCTACGGAGGCCGACTTCCTTGTCTAAGACCGCCCGCAAAAGATCAGCAGTACTCAAAAGTCCTTTCATAAGAATATCATCGTGACCACTTGATACCAGCGAAGCAGCATGTAGCGCCGCCTTACGGTTATCGGGTTCATCAATAATCTTCAATTTGGCAAGATTAATTCCCATTTCGCTGGCTAAAGCGTTGATCTTCGCTGCATCGCCCACCAGAGTGAACTTTGCAATTTCCAGTTCCATCGCTCCCCGTACAGCCTCAAGCACCGCATCATCATGTGCTGCGGCTACCGCCACCCTGGCGAGAGGAATTTCCTGTGCTGCATTCATAACTTGGGTAAAATTCTTCATCATGCTTGCTAGCCTCCAAAGTAACGCATACTCGTTTTTTTCCACTCACGGGTACTGAAAAGCATAACATAATCCTTCAGGCCGGTTTCTTCAGCCAGTTGGGCCGCAAATTCCCTGCACTCATCCCTGGTATGACCGTGAATCATTGTATAAAAATTATAAGGCCACTCAGTATGGGCCACCCGCGCATAACAATGGCTGATTAAAGGATAGGAAATCATCAGCATCGCAACTTCCGTAAGACGTTTCATCGGCACAAGCCAAGCACACAAGGCATTGGCGGAAAACCCCACCTTGCGATGTCTCAGAACTGCCCCCATCCGCCGCATATATCCTGACCGACGGTAACTCTCTAGTCTGGCAAAGAGCTCGTCCTCTGTAATACCTACCGCTGCCGCAATATCCCGGTAAGGCTCACTTACCAATGACAATTCGTCCTGCATAGCAGCGATAATCTTCCTATCCAGCTCATCTAGCATCCAATCTACTCCAAATTAAACTGCACATTCACCTTAAACTTTTCAGAAGCAGGTAAATTGAGCAGCCGGTTAACGCCTGGTATTGCACTTATTGCAGAAATAATACCTTCTTCTTCCTCGGCATTAAGCGACAAAAGCGTAATCCAAAGATTATAGCTTCCATCACGTTCATAATTATGTGTAACCCCAGGATATGAATTGATTACTTCAGCTACCGCTGCTACCATATCCGGCTCAACCGCCAACGCCACCAGCGTCCCTTTATACCCAAGACGCTCCGAGTCGAAGAACGCGCCGAGTCGTCTAATATATCCCTCTGCCTTAAGACTGTTTAGCCGTTCAAGCACAAAGCTCTCTTTTGCGCCCAACCGCTTCGCAACAAGCGCAAACGGCCGCTTAGAAAGCGGCAAATCGCCCTGAATAATATTCAGCAACTTTTTATCGAACTCGCTAATCATAGTATCCTCTGGCTATCTAATTAAGTAAAATGGCAAACATATTGTATCGCCCCGCGGTTATTATTTTAACAAAATTCGGTTGATGACGTCAAGCAACTCATCCCGACCGGTCCCATTCGCAGCAGAATATACTATCATCTCTTGCTCCGCTCTAAGCTCCAGCCCTGATCTGATTAAACCTGTATGCTTTTTTATCGCCATTCGCGAAATCTTATCCGCCTTAGTACCAATTATCATAACCGGCAGTCCCATTTCAGTCAAACGTCGAAACGCCTGAACATCGCTTTCCATCGGCGGATGACGAATGTCAATAAGTTGACAAACCAGCTTCAGGCGCTTAGATCCTGCCAGATACTCATCAATAAATTTCGTCCATTGCCGCCGAGTACCACGACCAGTGCGAGCATAGCCGTATCCGGGCAAATCAACCAGCCAAAAGGCACTGCGCTCAGTTTCATCCAACTTCACAGCTACAGAATAAAAATTTAGCGTCTGGGTTTTACCTGGAGTTCCACTTATACGAGCCAAACCACCATGGCGACACAGCGAATTAATAAGCGATGACTTGCCAACATTTGAGCGTCCGATAAATGCGACTTCCGGCATGTCATCAAGCGGATACTGATCGGCCCTAACCGCCGAAGCCATGTATCTGGCGTTTAAAACATGCATCGTCACGTTTCGCTCACCAAAGCTGTTTTCAGCACCTCATCCATATGCTCCACAAGCGAAAACTCCAGGTTTCGTTTGACATTTGCCGGAATGTCGTCCAAATCACGTTTATTTTCCTGTGGCAGAATTATTTTTTTAATGCCGGCACGATGAGCCGCCAGTACCTTTTCTTTTATGCCCCCCACCGGCAATACCCTGCCCCGCAACGTAATTTCGCCAGTCATAGCAATATCATTGCGCACCGGCTTTCCAGTTAATGCCGATACCACCGCTGTAGCCATAGTAATCCCTGCGGACGGACCATCCTTTGGAATAGCGCCTTCCGGCAAATGAATATGAATATCAGTTTTTTCATGAAACTCCGGATCAATATTAAGCTCCTTGGCCCGACTGCGAATATAGCTAAAACCAGCTTGAGCTGATTCCTGCATTACCTCACCAAGCTGTCCGGTAAGTGTCAACTTGCCTTTGCCTTTCATGGTTGAAACTTCTACTCCCAGCACATCACCACCGACTTCAGTCCAGGCAAGTCCAGTGGTCACACCGACCTCGCTATTGCGCTCAGCCTGCGCATGACGAAACTTAGGAGCCCCCAGAAAGGTATGAAGATTCTGCGCCGTAACCTTAACCATCACACGCTTGTCCTGAACAATTTGCCGGGCCGCTTTACGACACAGATTGGCTATATTGCGTTCCAGGTTACGCACACCTGCTTCTCTGGTATAATCACGGATAACCTTTTGAATAGTCCCTTCCGAAAATAAAATCTGCTTATCAGTTAAACCATGGTCGTTAACTTGCTTTGGTGCCAAATAGCGTTTGGCAATCTGAACCTTCTCCTCTTCGGTATACCCAGCAATATTGATTACCTCCATCCGGTCCAGCAGCGGGCGAGGAATATTATGCATTACATTTGCGGTAACCACCCACAGTACACGTGAAAGGTCGAAAGGAACTTCGATATAATGATCGCTAAAAGTATTATTTTGTTCAGGGTCAAGAACCTCTAAAAGTGCCGCTGACGGATCGCCCCGAAAATCAGCACTCATCTTATCAATCTCATCCAGAAGAAAAACGGGATTACAAGAACCAGCGGTACGCATCCCCTGAATTATTCGGCCTGGAAGCGCTCCGACATATGTACGGCGATGTCCGCGGATTTCAGCTTCATCACGTACGCCGCCTAGCGATACTCTGACAAACTTACGTTCCATCGCCCGAGCAATAGAACGAGCTAACGATGTTTTTCCAACCCCTGGCGGGCCAACTAAACAAAGAATAGGCCCCTTCATTTTTGCCGCAAGTGTACGGATAGATAAATACTCCAATATCCGCTCCTTGACCTTTTCTAAGCCGTAATGGTCCTCCTCCAATATTTCCTCAGCGCTGGCAATATCCAACCGGTCAGTAGTATCCTTGGACCACGGTAAAGCCAACAACCAATCCAAATATGTACGAATAACCGCACTTTCTGCCACCATCGGTGGCATCTTTTCCAGCCGTTCAATTTCTTTTTGAATTTTATCGGCAACTTCCTTTGGCAGTTCATGTTCCTTCATCCGTTGCCGATATTCATCGACCTCAGCGGTGCGATCCTCTTTGTCGCCCAGTTCCTTCTGGATAGCCTTTAGCTGCTCTCTGAGATAATACTCCTTCTGCGTCTTCTCCATCTGCTTGCGTACCCGGACATTGATCTTCTTCTCCAACTCGAGAATTTCCATCTCCCGTCCGAGAATATCGCAAAGTTTTTCCAGACGTGCTTTCACATCAACAGCGTCTAAAAGTTGCTGCTTATCTTCGATTTTAAGTGATAAGTGGCTAGCTATAAGATCAGTCAAGCGCCCAGGTTCTTCCACTACCACTACTGATACCAACGTTTCCGCAGGAATCTTCTTACTGAGTTTGACCCATTGTTCAAACTGATGAACAACAGTCCTGGTAAGAGCCTCAACTTCTGGTGTCTTTTGCTCCACCTCATCATGCTCGCGAATTTCAACCATATAAAAAGGATCTTTTTCCACATAGTTAATAATCTCAGCCCGATGCATACCCTCAACCAGCACCCTTATAGTACCGCCAGGTAGCTTCAACAATTGCTTAATTTCCACAACTGTACCAATAGGGAAAATATCATCCGGCTCCGGCTTGTCATTCTGAGCATCTCGCTGAGTAGCCAACATAATTAAGCGGTCACGAACCATAGATTCTTCCAAAGCACTGATAGATTTTTCCCGCCCAACATCAAGGTGAATAATCATATATGGAAAAACTAAAATGCCTCTAAGCGGCAATAGCGGAATATTCCGGGTTAATTTAGCCATAATCTCTCCTCCTTCAAATTCAACCGCCAGTGTTAGTTTCAACTTCGCTATTTATAAATATTCTTAAGCAACAGCAAAAAATCCTTTCGCAATTTTTTTTGCTGTTGCTACTTACTTTGTACCTTCGCTCCTGATGCTAACACCAAATCTGCCACACTACCTTTATTTATTGGTATTTTCGGCTATATGCAGCCAACCTATTGACTGCATATAGCCGAAAATCAGCAAAAAAATATTTCTCCGCATCATTTTGCAGAGAAATACCGAACCATATACTAAGCCTTTACCCCAATGGCGCTTAAAAAATCATGTTGAGGAGCAAAAATTCCTAGATGGCATACATCATTCGATTTTACAAGCACGTTTTCAAGTACTTCTTCCAGCGTTTCAACAGCAACAACTTCAATTCCTATGTTCCTGTATATTTCCTGCCAATTATCCTTGGGAATAATAACTCTTCGAGCCCCAGCTTGCTTTGCGGCTGTGATCTTAGCGGTAACGCCACCTACAGGCTTTACCAAACCGCGTATTGACACCTCACCAGTCATCGCAGCTACATTATCAATAGGAATATTGTTTATTCCTGAATAAATGGCTGTAGCTACCGACACTCCAGCCGATGGTCCGTCAACAGGCCCGCCGCCGGGAAAATTAACATGAACATCATATTTGGAAAAGTCGATGTCAAACTGATTTGAAAGCACTGTAAGTACATTATCCAGCGAGCCTTTCGCCATACTTTTTCGGCGCATCATCCGACCTGGAGTACCAATCTCTTCTTCCTCCACCACTCCTGTTATCATCACATTTCCCCGTCCTAATGGATTGGGACGTACAGAAACTTCTATTTCTATCACCGTACCAATATTCGCACCATATACTGCCAAACCATTAGCAAATCCCACCTGGGGCGTACTGGCAATTTTCTTTTCCGGCCTAGGACTATATTGCCCAAAGTTCACCACCCACTCCACGTCAGCGACGCTAATAACGTTACGCTTATCATTCATAACTAAACCGGCGGCAATCTGCACTACATTTACTGCCTCCCGGCCGTTGGTTACGTAGTGTTTTACCACCTCAACCGCCGCATCCTCAATTTCCAAGTTGACCTTCCGGGCAGCATTTAAGCAAATTCGCCCAATCTCATCAGGTAATAACGGTCGGAAAAATATCTCCACACACCGGGAACGAATAGCAGGTGGAATATCTTGCGGCATATGCGTTGTCGCCCCAATAAGACGAAAATCAGCTGGCAAGCCGTTTTGAAATATGTCATGAATATGGGTTGGTATATTCATATCCTCACTTGAATAATACGAACTCTCCAAAAAAACCTTGCGATCTTCAAGCACCTTTAATAGTTTATTCATCTGCACATGATGAAGTTCGCCAATTTCGTCAATAAACAAAATCCCGCCATGCGCCTTTGTCACCGCCCCAGGTTTTGGTTGGGGAATGCCGGCTATCCCAAGCGGCCCAGCGCCCTGGTATATCGGATCATGAACAGTACCAATTAAAGGATCGGCAATACCTCGTTCATCAAATCTCGCAGTAGTAGCGTCAAGCTCCACAAACTTTGCCCCTCCACCGAAAGGCGAAAGTTCATTGCGTTTTGCCTCTTCCAGTACCAATCGGGCTGTAGCTGTTTTACCTACGCCAGGTGGTCCATACATAATTACGTGCTGTGGATTTGGTCCGCAAAGCGCAGCTCTAAGCGCTTTGAGCCCCTCTTCCTGTCCGACAATCTCTCCAAAAGTATTGGGACGCGTCCTTTCTGCCAACGGTTCGGTCAGGGATATCTCTCTTAGTTTCTGCAACTTATCCATTTCCTTCTTTGACTCCCGTTCCACCGCCACCCGGTTTCCTTGCTGCGACCGGAGAAGATTCCAAAAATACAAACCAATGACGATCGCGAAAAAAAACTGGATCAAAGTAATCAGGTTTACAGCATAATCCACTTTTCCAGCCTCCTTTCCACAGCATCTTATTGTAGTTTTAGTATAGGCAGATGACACTATTTTATCCCAAACGCTGGGTCGCCATATTTCGGCGCTTATGTAAAAATAAACCGCAACTACAGTCTTGGACTAAATAGTAAAAAGCATTCCGAATGAACCGGAATGCTTTTTACTATTAGGCAGACTCTTCTTTTTTCTTAGTCTTACGGTCTATCGTTACCATAATGGGTTCTTCCTTATTCTGCACGACTTCCTTCGTTACAATGCATTTTGCTACATCAGTGCGTGATGGCACATCATACATTACATTGCGCATAATACCTTCAATAATGGCCCTGAGTCCTCGCGCCCCGGTTTTGCGTTTCATAGCTTCTTCAACAATCGCCTTAAGCGCCTCTTCCTTGAACTCGAGTTGTACATTATCAAGTTCCAAAAACTTCTGGTACTGCTTAGCCAAAGCATTCTTAGGCTCGGTTAATATCCGAATAAGCGCTGCTTCGTCCAAAGCATCAAGCGTTACAATCACCGGCAACCGGCCTACAAACTCAGGAATTAAACCATACCGTAAGAGATCCTCAGGCAAAATCCGCCGTAGAACTTCGCCCACCTGGTTTTTCTCTTTACTCTTGATTTCAGCGCCAAATCCCATTGTCTTCTTACCGGTACGCGAGCCAATAATCTTATCAATACCGTCAAAGGCACCGCCGCAAATAAATAAGATATTAGTGGTATCAATCTGTATAAACTCCTGATGTGGATGTTTGCGTCCACCCTGGGGCGGAACACTAGCCACCGTGCCTTCAAGAATTTTTAATAGCGCCTGTTGCACACCCTCCCCGGAAACATCACGGGTAATCGAAGGGTTTTCCGACTTGCGGGAAATTTTATCCACTTCATCAATATAAACAATACCTTTTTCAGCCTTTTCTACATCATAATCAGCAGCCTGAATAAGCTTCAAAAGAATATTTTCAACATCCTCGCCAACATACCCAGCCTCAGTCAAGGAGGTTGCGTCAGCAATTGCAAATGGCACATTTAAAATCTTAGCTAGCGTCTGCGCTAAAAGCGTCTTGCCGCTGCCAGTAGGCCCAAGCATAATGATATTGGACTTCTGCAGTTCAACATCATCCACTTTCGACCCCATATTAATCCGTTTGTAATGATTATAAACAGCTACCGCAAGCGACTTTTTTGCATCTTCCTGGCCAATGACATACTGATCAAGGATATCCTTAATTTCCTTCGGCTTGGGGATATCCCTTAGTTCGAGTTCGACATCTTCACTAAGCTCTTCCTCAATAATTTCATTGCACAGTTCGATGCACTCGTCACAAATATAAACACCGGGACCAGCAACCAGTTTTTTTACTTGTTCCTGTAACTTGCCGCAAAATGAACACTTCAGTTGGCCCCTGTCATCCCCAAACTTCAACATGTCTTCACCTCTTTACTTGGAATTATCCTTACCCCTTTCGTGACGTTGCACTACGGCATCAATAATACCGTATTCCACAGCTTGCTTGCTATCCATGTAGAAATCCCTTTCCACATCACGCTGGATCCTCTCGATCGATTGTCCAGTATGCTGAACCAGAATATTATTTCCGAGTTCACGTAGCCGCAAAATCTCTTTGGCATGAATCTCAATATCCGTAGCCTGCCCCTGAGCGCCACCATGCGGTTGATGAATCATTATTCGGGAATTTGGCAAAGCATAACGTTTACCTTTAGTACCAGCAGTAAGTAGCAGAGATGCCATACTAGCAGCCATCCCCATACAAATAGTTGAAACATCAGGCTTTATATATTGCATTGTATCATAAATCGCGAGCCCGGAGTATACTACGCCGCCCGGACTATTAATGTAAAGATGAATATCTTTGTCAGGATCTTCAGATTCCAAAAACAAAAGCTGGGCAACCACAACATTGGCGACATTGTCGTCAATAGGTCCGCCAATAAACACAATTCGGTCCTTCAAAAGACGAGAATAAATATCATAGGCCCGCTCACCACGGTTGGATTGTTCAACAACAACAGGTACAAAGTTCATTTTTCAACACCTCGGTTCCATAGGATATATTCTCTCTATACTATTCTATTACAGAACAATATTGTTATTCCGTAACTACCGCACTAATAATAATCTCGGCCGCCTTCTTGCGCAAAATTGATTTGGTCAGAGAATCTACCCGACCTTCTTGAATAATAATCTTTCTTACTTCCTCTATTGGAGCTTGATACGCAGCCGCCATAGCTGCCACTTCGGCATCCATTTCCTCAGGGCTAACCTCAAGCGATTCAGCCTTAGCAACTGCATCCAGCAACAGTTCAGTCTTAACACTATTCATGGCCGCATCCCGGTAGTTTTTCCGCAAAGTATCAATATCGCTATTAGTAAATTCTAAATAGCGTGCTAAATTCATACCGCTGTTTTGGAGTCTAATATCAAGATCTTGCATCATATGATCAATCTGATTTTCCACCATTACATCCGGAATATCCACCGAAGCATTATCCACTGCAGCTTGCACAGCGTTAGTGCGTAAAGTCCGCTCAGCCTTATCCTCAGCGGCCTTTTTTAACTTATTCTCGATGTCAGCCTTCAATTCCTTCACCGTATCGAAATCTCCGATTTCTTTTACAAAATCATCATCAAGCTCTGGTATTTCTTTACGCTTAACATCTGTAACACGCACTTTAAACAAAGCTTCCTTACCAGCCAAATCCTTGGCATGATAATCGGTTGGAAAAGTAACGTTAACATCAAGTGAATCGCCAGCCTTAGCGCCGATAAGCTGATCTTCAAATCCCGGTATAAAAGCACCTGCTCCAAGCTCCAGTGGATATCCCGTTCCTTCGCCGCCTTCAAATGCTACGCCATCAATAAATCCTTCAAAATCAATAATTGCAAAATCACCTTTATCTAAGATAGCGTTTTCAGCAACAACCATTTTAGCATGACGATTTCGCAAATTCTCCAACTGCTTTGAAACCTCCTCAGCATCTACCTCTGCTGAGGGTTTGTCCACCTTAAGTCCTTTATACTCACCAAGAGTAATCTCCGGCTTCCCAATAACCGTGGCTTTAAAAACCAACGGCTGATCCTCTTCAAATTTTACAACTTCAAGTTCAGGCCTAGCTACCGGCTCAATATTTTGCTCCTTCAGTGCCTCAACGTAAGCACCTGGGGCTATTATATCAAAAGCCTCATCAAAGAGCGCTGCTTTACCAAGCCGCATTTCTAAAACCTTACGTGGAACCTTGCCTTTACGAAACCCAGGTATATTTACTTTACTGGCCAGACGTTGGTATGCCTTATTAATCGCATTCGCCACTTCAGGCTGCGGAATTTCTAGCTCCAATACCGTCTTGTGAGCATCTACTTTCTCTGCTGTAACCTTCATCTATGGAAATCCCCCTTATTAAATTATCACGTACCATATCATTAGTATTTCCAATTCTGGAACATATCTTCAGGTTTCCTGAAGATGCCGTGATTTAAATAATACCATAAATAAATTACAAAAACAAGTAACAAACCCCCCGGAGAGATCTCCCCGGGGGTACTAGTTTCTGTATGGAGCGGAAGACGAGATTCGAACTCGCGACCCTCGCCTTGGCAAGGCGATGCTCTACCACTGAGCTACTTCCGCATAAATCAAAATGTTAAATACAACGTTGTTTATTATATATCACTTATCCAAACCTGTCAACATAATTAATAGTCATTTTAATAAAATAGTCATCAAATAAACTACCCCCAGATCACTTATCTATAAGTGCACGTTCATAATAAGTTTAGCATATTATGTAGCAAAATGCCAAAAGGAGGGCTGACAGTGTATTACAGGCTGCATAATTACTGCAAGTTAGTTGAGGGCGCGAAGCGCGGTGCTATCTATAACCTGCAAACCGGCAAAGTACATTCCATTAATCAGGGGGGATTAGGTCTTCTCACAGCCTGCCATAGCCAGCAACTAGAAAATTTTCTAGTCCTTGAATCACCTCAAGATAAGCCATTCTTAGATTTTTTGCACCATCTAACAGAGTTGGGGTTGGGCTCATTCTTTCTAAATGAACCATCTGAGCCCAAAGAAAAGGACCAACCAATCGAACCGTTACAACTGGAATTCGTCTGGCTCGAACTTACTTCCAGTTGTAACAATCAATGCCTCCACTGTTATGCCACCAGTGGACCGTCGTGCAGCCTTGACCTTATACCACATGAAAGATGGCTCTCTTTAATCACCGAGGCTCATTCCGCTGGCGCCACCGCTATTCAATTAATCGGTGGTGAACCGCTTCTCTATCCCCATTGGCGTGAATTAATCGAAAAAGCCCATCAAGAAAAGTTCAGCTTCATTGAAATTTTTACCAATTCCACCCTTATCGACGATGCTGATGTTGCTTTTTTTAAGCGCTTTAATGTTAACATCGCTACCACCATTTATGCCGATAACGCCGCCACCCACGATGCAGTTACTCTTAATAAAGGCAGCTACGTTAAAACGATGGCTGCAATTGATAAACTGTTGGCCGCAGGTATTCAACTGCGTATTGCTTCTATAATAATGAAGACCAATGAACTCGAAGTCCAAAACATAATGAACTTATGCGAACGTCTAGGTGTCGAAGTCACACCTCCTGATGTCGTTAGACCAACAGGACGCGGCGATGACAACGCCCTGCTCCCTACACAGTATGCCAAACAGCCTATCAAGCCTCCCTTTTATACCGATCCTTTTAGTTTTTCCAACGCCCAGCGCCAACACAACTGTCTTAACGGCAAAATTGCGATTACCGCGGCAGGTGATGTCATTCCCTGCATATTTGCTCGTAATCAGGTTTGCGGAAACATATTAAAATCTCCGCTCGTGGACGTACTTAACGGACAAAAACTTAAAGCTTGCTGGCAAACCACCAAAGATCAGATCGAAAAATGCAAGGATTGCGAATACCGTTATGCTTGCACCGACTGCCGCCCACTAGCACAAGGCTCTGATCCAACAAAACGCTGGTTAGCCTGCTCAGTTGATTGCCTATATAATCCCTATACAGGAATTTGGAAGGATGATCATCGATGTCCAACAAAGGAAAATCCAAACGACCTAAGTGGGAACACCCTGAAGTAACAGAAGCGAAAAAGGAACAAACGGTCAACGACGAACGCCAAATAAGCTGTCCGCCGATCTCCACCCCTTGCACTCCCAGGTGCAGACCAGTTTGCAATCCCAAAGTGCCGCCCTGTTATCCAAATTGCCCGCCCATCTGCCACCCCTATTATCTACCGCCATCATGCAATCCTTCCTGCCAACCGTATAACTGTAATCCTCAGTATTGTCGTCCCCGTTGCAAACCATTCTGTCCTAATCCGAATTGCTATCCTGCTAACGCAGTCGAGAACTGCGCCCCTATCGGCTACTAAAGTAAAGAGACTGCCCCTAAAAGCTGTATGAACTGCTACCCGTCAAGTGAACAATGAAATATATAAAATCATTTCTGTTGTCAGCAACCCTAATAAATGGGTTGCTGGCAGTTTTTTATGCGGCTAAATACATCTCATGTTTTTCACATGGA